>Ga0157365_10000157_pt1 | contig 32296 bp, 36 predicted proteins | sample AttsexASBM3_FD_111478 | JGI IMG/M metagenome (GOLD analysis project Ga0157365, IMG submission 111478) | Fungus gardens microbial communities from leaf cutter ant in Ribeirão Preto, State of São Paulo, Brazil - Atta sexdens ASBM3 | ecosystem: Host-associated > Fungi > Mycelium > Unclassified ...
GCCTCCCTGATGCGCCGCCTGCGGCGTGTCAGGGAGGTTGAGGAACCGTTCACGCTCCCATCCCCCACGCAGAACGTCAGACCAGACCGGGACGATCATGCCGCCCGTTTGCAGCCGTGAGCCGACATGCCCTCATATGACGCAAGGATCCCCGATCTTCAGGCGGTCCAATCTTCTACGCTCAGGTTCGGAACAGTTCGAAATGCTGCATCATTGCTCACGAGTGTCGCGCTGAGTTCCACGGCGTGCGCAGCAATCAGAAGATCGAGCGCCCCAACACCTTTTCCCAGGGCCTCTACCGAAGCCCGTAAAGCGCCGTAGGAGTCAGCCGTTGACGAATTCCAGGGTCTGACATCAACCCGTTGCAGAAACTCACCGACAATCCGATGCAGCCGTGTCGCCTGCGGGCGCTTGGCCAAGCCAAACCGAAGCTCGCCTTCAGTGATAGCCGAGATACACACTTCGGCCATCGACGTTTGTGCCAGACGCTCAAGGGCACGATGATGGCCCTTGAGGATATGACTGACCATGTTCGTATCGAGCATCCACAACGTCTCGACCCTTCCGCTCAGTCTGAATCTTCTGCGAACGGATCGCGGGCATCCGGCATCTGGTCGCGCTCGGCATCGCTCAGAAAGTCGCCCGGCACACCGCCTTCCCCAATCGCGGCGAGCAGGCCCTCCCATCCATCGGGCTTACGGGAGAGAATTACATCTCCCGTGATCTCGTCCCGACGGATAAACACTTCGGTCCCCTCAAATCGATAAGCAGCAGGCAGGCGAACCGCCTGACTGCGCCCGTTATTGAAAATCTTGGCAAGCTGTACCATCGCCCCCTCCATATTGGGAGATAACGGACATCATTTTGTCATCTATCGTGGTATATATCAAGTCACCCCTGCCACGGGCTATAATCCCCGTCGCAGCACTTCGTGATACGGAACCAATGGCGATACCAGCAGCCATCGAGCGGATCGTCGGCATTGAGACGATCGGCAACCGCCTGAGCCTCTGCCTCGGTGGCAAAGGCTCCTGAGAGTTCGTGGTTGAGGGAGCCGTCGACCACCAGAAACCATCCGGCGTGTTCACCGTAGGCGTCCTCATCGTCGGGAAGCCGCCAGACACACGCGCCCAGCGGCGCGGTCGGTGCGCCCGCTTCGGCGAGATCGCAAGGTGAGCCGGTATACAGCGCCTCAACCGGTTTGCGATAGAGATCGCGCCACGGCGCGATGTCGTCATTCATCCAGTCCTGCGTATGCAGGATGCGGATGAGATCATCGAGCAGGCGATCCCGCACATCGTCGAGAGGATCGTATGGCGCGATCGAGACGGACGCCAGCGGCGGACAGTCATGGGGCGGCACAAGCTCGGGCGGCAGTTCGGGAAGTCGTCCCCGGAAAACCGGCACCAGCGTTGGCAGGATCGTGGGTTCTGGCTGATAGGGCATGGGATGCTTCTCCTTGACCCTTCCCGCGACGCCACAGCCCCTGAGCCGGGGCAATGGCGGACGCGCCAGCGTCCGGCCCGCAAGGGCGCACCATTGCGGCGGGTCAGGGGCTGTGGCAGCCCTTTAACGTGTTTCCTGATCCCGTCTGCTTGACGGATGTATCCGCTCACCCGTCTGTCCGGTGGCCTGTGCGGCCATCGGGCGTAAAGGGACCGCCCGCAGGCGGTCCCTCGCCTTCAGCTTGAAGGCTTTTCCTTCCTGGGCTCGGATTTGATTTCGAGCTTGATGAAGGGTGGCAGTGACAGGGTGAGGGTGACGGCGATGCCGGATTTGCGGAAAACCCGTGCGAGGGTGCGCCGCAGGTGAGTGAGCAGGGCGATGAGGGCTTTGGAAACAATCATGGTCTTTCTCCCGTGGTGAGTGCGAAAACCGCGGGGACGTAAGACGGGGGCGCATGAAGGGCTGTTGCATCCGCAGGACCGCAGCGCAACGAAGGACATGGCCTGCCATGTTGCCACGGACCGGCGCTCCCGTAGTTTCCGCATCATAGGTTTTCGGGATCACCACGGGAGAGAGATCTGCATTCCCCATACACGGTTGGCGGTATGGACAAGGCGTTGGAGATATCGTCTGACAGTCATGCCAACGCCTGCTCTGACAAACCGCAACAGGCTATTCCTGAGACAATGACGAGGACATGGAAGGATGGAAATAGATTGAACGGCGCGGGCGCACTCGAAACTCTAAGCGCATAAATCTGCAATTTTTGCCGAGACTACGTCTTTAATACGGTCCGGCGACAAAACCACGATCAGTCCCCGTCTGCCGCCATTCACGGCGACTTCTGAACATTCCATCGCCGTCTGGTCGAGCAGCATCGGTATTTTCTGCTTTTGCCCGAAAGGGCTTATCCCACCGACACGGTATCCCGTTACGCGCTCTGCGACGGCTGTCGGCATCATCTCAGCTGATTTCTGGGAAAGTGCTTGCGCCACCCGCTTCATCGAAACGCTGCGATCAGCGGGAATAATCACGCATGCCGGACGTTGAGCCGCTTCCACCATTAATGTCTTGAAAACCTGATGGGGACTTAACCCAATGGATTTCGCAGCGTGAAGCGCCAGATTCCCAGCATCGTGGTCAAACTCGTATTCAACAACGCGAAAGGCGATTTTTGCGGCTTGCAGCAGTTTTATAGCCGGAGTGTTGGCGGTCACGATCGCTCCTGTTCCATCTCTGCCTTGATCCAGGCCACGATCAGGCTGACAATAAATAGGGTCTGCTCCGAGGTAATCTCGCTGCCCTTCCTTACTTTGTGCCATTTTTCCAGGCAGGCGCGGCAGCAACTTGCCGTAGCATGCTGGGCAATGAACACAGGATGCCCGCGCATGGGGGTCTGCTTCCCATCGTTTCTGGGATAGGCGGCACTCAGCCTCTGAAGGACAAACTGATTTGCGTGATCCTCGATCACCTCCATCCCTTTCACGCTGACATAAGCGCGCTCGCGCGCTCCCAGATGAAATCGGGACCGAAACCGCGATTTCGACAGTCGGGTGAAGATGATATCCAGAGCCATGATCGCTTTTATAGCGTTAGAGGACCTGAGCGTCATGTCCGCTCGAGGACGGTCACGGCATTGGCGACCGATTGTAGTACTGGAGCGTTTTCCGGTCGCATCTTCGGGATCGATACTGAGCCCCTGACAGAACGGAGCCATGATATGCGCCATAGACGACTATCCAGCGCCACGCGCCTGCCTTCAGGCCGCACGGCGGATGAAACCCGCCACTGGCGTGCCTTTCGCGCCGGCGTCCAGGGCGACAAGGGCGAGGCGGTCGTGTCGGTGATCCTCGACGGGCGCAGCTATCCGGCGATGCACGATGTGATCGTCCCCACGCCCGAGGGGCGCGTCACGCAAATCGACCACATGGTGTTGGGACCGGACGGCCTGCACGTCATCGAGACCAAGCGCCTGGGTGGTGCGCTCCAGGGGCATCCGGAGGATGAACACTGGCAGCAAAGTTTCACCGCCGATCGCCCCGATGCCCCGCCCCGGATGATCTACAGCCCGATCCGGCAGAACCAGGCGCATTGCAGGGCGGTCTATGCGATTGTCCGGCCTCTGGATCCGGCCATCGCCGTGCGGAGCCACGTGGTCATGACCGGCAGCGCCGTCCTCGCCCCAGCCCTGAGATCGGCCGTCCTGACGGCCGATGGACTGGTCGACCTTCTCGATGGGTTTCAGGGAAAGCGCCCGATGGCTACGCTGATGGCAGCCTGGTCCAGGCTGCTCGAAAGCGCCGATCGTCATGAGGCGCGCCGCGACGAAACGCGACGGTCCTCATAGGACACGCGCAGAAGGCGTGCCCTATGGTCTGGCAGGGTCGCGCCGTTGATCAGGCGAGATATTTATCCATCAGTTCCACGATTTCCTCGATCTCGTCCGGCTGGATCGGCAACTGTTCGTGCTCGCCGTCCTTTCGCTCGAAATCAAGAATTTCATCCGGGTCATAGCAATCGCGATTACCGGCACTGATGAACAGAATCTCATCGGTGCTTTCCGGATTATAGTCGATGCGCACCCCGAGGCCGCCGCTCATGTCGATCCAATCGGAAAACAGATCGTCTTCTGTATCAATCGGCAAGGTGCCGATCTCGACCCCCTGATAGGCATCCGGATAACGCGCACGCAGTAGCTCCATCAGCTGGCGCGTATGCGCGCGCAGACTGGCCGGATCGGGATCTCTCACCAGCTCCGGGGGCTCCATCGGTTCGTAAAAGCCCTGCCCGTCATCCTCTTCATCAGACCGGTATCTGTAAGGGGAAATCTTCGGTTCGGTGTCGTCAGGTTTCTTCGTCACGGTTGCACTCTTCTCAACAAGGGTGGTGAAACGGGTCTTCAGGATCAAACCATTTATACGCGCATGGTGGTAGCCACATGCCCTCTCAGGACAGGGCGTAGCTACCCGGCGGGGGATAGTGTTTCCCGCACAGGGAGGGCGCTTCGGTCAGGAGGATGGCCGCCATGTCATGCACGAGCCGCGTCAGTGTCACCAGACCGGCATAGGTCATGCCTTCGGTGAAGCTGGAGGTGAAGGTCGCAAGCCAGGGAAAACCGTCCGGTCTGAGCAACTCGACCGGCATGGGCGCCTGGTTGAGCGTGGCGGGAATACGTCCTGCCTCCCGCCCTTCCTCCAGCAGGTCCACGAAACGGTCCCATAGCCGGGCGCTGCTCGCCACCCCCCATGAAAGCGCCCCGACGATCAGCGGGTGCATGGAGCGGAAGCCCCCCGGTGCAGCCGGAAGGTCGCCCCGTCGGGCAGGATTCGTCCTTCCGCGTCGCGAGGATAATCCACCGTGATCCACCACCCCTCGAAGCCAGGGAGTGAGAGCGGTCCGAAGCCCTGGCGCGCGATCCAGGTCAGATCCTCGCACACGCGCTCATCGACAGGTGGCTCGACCCGCACCGTGGTCGTGAATCCCTCATCAAGGAGGATTTGCCTGATCTTCATTCAGGCAAATCCCGACAGGCGCGTAAGGACAGATTTTCGTTCCGGCATGATGTTCTCCCAATGCATCGTGGAGACATCATCAGCGTGCAGGATGCGACTTCCGAGAAAAAACACATTTTAATCCGTTTAGTCGCATCCTTGCCGCCTACGGTCGACCTATCGAAACAGGAGGTATCATGCGACCGTCTTCCACCCCTGCCCAGAGCATGCTGCGCCGCCGCGGCCCGATGCGGCATGCCATCCGCGTGCGGCACACAGGGTATGCCAGCATACCCCACCCGCCACAGCGCCCGAAAAGCGTTGGTGACCGCCTGGCGCACACGACATGGCGTGACGGACTCAAGCCGACCCACCCTTTCCACAGGAAACCAGTCTGATGCGGTCCGGTGCGATGTTAGTGGCCGGACTTATCATGACGATTGGCTCCCCGGCCCTTGCGGCGCTCCCGTCTGCGGCTGGCACCAGCCAGATTGGTCTGGATCAACCGGTCGGCCCCGTGCCCAACACCGTCCGCGATGCAACCCACGCACTGGTCACAGCCTGTCAGGCCTGGGCGCCGACGACCCGCCGTGAAGCGCCTGCCCCCCTTGCGTTACAGCCGCCCCATGATCCCGATACCCTGCAACAGCACGATCTGTGCGAGGTCGTCAGGCACCCGGATGCCTTCAACCGCAACATGAAAATGTTCGCGCTGCTCAGCGGTTGGGGTATCCTGCTTTCGATGCTTGTCGCCGGGTATTGTCTCAAACGCCTCGTGGGCGCGCTCGTCAGAAAAACACTGCGCGCCCGCTCCTGAATGATCAGGCCCGCTTGCGGGATTTTGGAGCGGATTTCGCCGCAGGCGAGGACTTTGCTGCCATGGGATTCGCCCTTTTGGCCGCCTTCTGGCGTTCTGTCTTCACGGTGTCCTTCAGGACGGGAGACGCCTTGAAGCGAACCGTGCTGCCAGACGCAACTTTCACCTTTTCCTGGGTGCGGGGATTGAGCGCGGTGCGTGCCGGCGTGTCTTGAACGCTGAACGTCCCGAAGCTTGGCAGGGTGAAACCACCCTCGGTGAGCAATTGGCTCACAATAGCCTTCAGGAGGTCATCGGCGGCTTTCTGGGCTGCGACGCCCGTGCAATCGAGAGAATCCTGCAATACTGCGGCGAGAAATGCTTTGCTCATGATGGAGTTAACCCCTCATTTATAATGGTCTCATCCCTAACGTGGAAATGCCGCGTGCCCTCACATGCCTTATCCAAGCGAGGAACGTCTCACGCCGCGGTCCAGTCAGTTGGCAAGCAACAGCGCACTGATCAGATTCCGTCATTTTGGAACCTTCAATCCCTATTGTTTACAAGGAGAAATATTCATCGTCTACGATGCGAGACAAGCTGACAATGTCGATTTTCAACGTAGTATTATCAATTTTTACCATAATTTTTCTCTTTGATAATTCCGTGAAATTCCGGCTCAATGTTTCAATTGTCGTCGCAGTGTAATCTGCAATATCCACACGACTCATAGCTAGTTTCAATATAGATGTATCTTGTTCGTAATGCGGATTATCCTGATCACACATCTCCCTCAAAAAACACGCCAATCGTTCCAGGCTATTGAGTTTAGAAATAACCATCAAACGAGTTTGCAAAAAATGCATCTTCTCATTTAGTTTTTCAAATATCGCATTTTGAAATGTAATCGATATTTTTGATGAAGACTGAAAATTATCCCTGCGAAAACGTAGGAGATTAGCGTCAACCAAAGCTTCCGCCAGATTAATATATTTACCCCCCACAGCAAGACCGAAAATCTTTCCAGGTCCGTAAAATGCCAAAACCTGCCGTCTGCCATCTGACAAGAGGTGAGATATACGGACAACGCCAGTTCTGATAATATAAATATATTCCGACACACCACCCTGATTGAAAACGACGCGCCCACTTCGGATGGAGATTGACTGGTTCAATTCGCCAAGAGAATTCCTCTGCCGGGAACCCGGATCTCCAAGGAGAGAAACCCTTCTGCAAAACATATCGTGGGTATTAATCTGCATCATGCGTTATCCCTCACGATCCTACTTTTCAGACGCAAAACTTATAACGGAGAATTTTTTCGTATCAATAAGATTCCTATCTTACCGTGTAGGTAAGATCTTACACTACCATTGATGTCCATCGAGCCCGCTCAGCGCCGGGTTGTCCACCTGGACACTGCAAACACTGCGCTGCGTTACATCATGATCAATCCAGTTCCAGCGCCCAATTCGGTTGCAAAGCGGGATTTCATCGATAAACCGCGAAGGGGTGGCCGGTGAGCCCTGCCGATAATCGCAGAAGGTCACAGTTGCCTGCTTCATCGCCCTGGTCAGGGCCACGTAGGCGAGGCGACGTTCCTCGTCCGGATTGCGCGTCATACGACCGGGAAAGATTTCATCCTCCCATGCCGGAAGAAACACATGACGGAATTCCAGACCTTTGGCACGGTGCATGCTCATGAGCTGAATTCGATCGCGTCCCCGCTCGCCCGGCGCGCCACTGGCAAGGGCCGCATGCTCCATTGAATGATGAACGTGCCGAAACCCGTCCGCCAACTCGATCAGCTCGGCCAGGTTTTCGCGCTGGGACAGAGAGTCCTCGGACTCCTCGGACCGAAGCCTGTCGTAATAGCCGGTCTCTTCAAGCAGCCAGACAAGCCGCTGACCAAGGGTTTCTTCCTGCCGCTGGCCCGATTGACGAATGATTGCGACAAATTTCGCCAACGCTGAGCCGAGCTTACTGGACAGCGAGCAGCCGCGCTCCTGCGCCACCAGCTCGATCTGGCCGAGCGCCCTGGCACCAAGGCCTCGGGCGGGTTTGTTGGCCACGCGCCGGAACGCCTCGTCGGACTGGCGATCATCGGGGCTTGCGGAAAGGGACAAGAATGCCAACGCGTCCTTGACCACGGTGCGCTGATAAAAGCCGACGTCGCCGACAATCTCATAGGGAAGGCGCGCGCGGAGCAACGCCTCTTCCAGAGGCCGGGAAATCCGGTTCTGGCGATAGATGATTGCAAAATCATGCCATGCTGCATCAGCCTGTTCGGCAGCGCGCCGACCGATCTCGCGGGCAACAGCGTCGGCTTCTTCACTGGCGTAGGAAAACCCGAGCACCTCGATCGGCAGTCCGGTTTCCTTGCGGGTGAACAGCGTTTTTTCAATCCGACCCAGATCGTTTGCGATCACCGCATTCGATGCGTCAAGAATATGCGACGTCGAGCGAAAATTCTCCTCCAGCTTGAAAAGCTTTGCGTCTGGAAATTCTCTTAAAAACCCTCTGAGGAATCCAACCTGCGCCCCGCGCCAGGAGTAAACCGACTGACCGTCATCACCTACGGTGAACAATTCCCGTGAATTTTCCGACAGAAGTTTCAAGCAGAGGAATTGCGCACGGTTCACGTCCTGAAACTCATCCGCCATCACGGCGGTGAAGCGGCTGGACCAGCGGTGACGATAAACCGGATCGTGCAACAAGGCGAGCGTCGGCCACATCAGCAGGTCTCCGAAATCCGCCGCATTCTGCTCCCGCAACACCCCCTGATAGGTAAGGTGTAAGGTAAAGTCTCGCCGTAAACCGCCAACCGGTGGTATCCACGAATTTCCGGGCCGCCAGGCGCCGCGCGATCAGGGCCTCGACATGGGCCGGCGCGGCTTCTGGGGTCACGAGATCCTCTTTCATGCGAGAGATACGATCGCCCATCGACTTGATCTGCTTTGCATCTCCCGGCACCCCCTCTTCCGGGCGCGGCAGGTCTTCTTTGGGAATGGCCCCGATCAGACGGCGGATCATCGCAAGGCTGTCATCCGCATCACGGATATCGAAACCGGGCCGCAAATGTGCGACTTCGGGCTCTGCACGAAGCTGACGCGCGCAAAGCGCGTGGAATGTGCCCAGCCAGGACGGAATGGAGTGTGGGCCAAGCACGTCGGAAATCCGCGACCGCATTTCGGACGCAGCCTTGTTCGTGAAGGTCACGCATAGAATCTGGCCAGGCATCATGCCATAGAGTTCGATCCGCGCAGCCACTCCTGCGGTCAGGGTCTTGGTTTTCCCGGTTCCAGCCCCGGCCAGAACGAGGATATGCCCGAGCGCGAGTGCTGCGGCTTTCTGCTGTTCCGTCAGATCGGCCGGCACCGGCTCAAGGGATTGGGGGATCGGAAGGGAAACACTCATAGCTGATCGACCGTTTCCCCGAAACAGCTTTCAACGCTGGCGATCGTCCCGTCCTGAAGACAGACAAGAAATGGCCTTGAGAGATCCCAATCCCGGAGATTTGTGTCCCAGCGTCCCTCAACCACCAGACCACAGGGCTCTTCGGGGCGATCGACAAGCCTTACAACACAATGCGGGCACTCCATGGTGTACGATCCATCCTGATGCGTCCGGCATCGAAAGGCATCGAAAACCCGGCGCGCATCCATCGACGCCGCGAACACCATGGTCAGCTGCGCCCGCAAATGCAGGCGCGCAATCACATCGGCATGCCGATCCGAAAGAGGGTTGTTCATTGTCTTATCTTCCTCCTTGAAATCAGCCGCCGGAAGCAGCCGCATCTCGCTTGCCATCCACCCTTTGACCGTGATGATGTCGAGATCGTCGGTGAAGAGCGTTATCTCGCCATCAAGATCCCAACAGCCGCCATCATGCTGGCCGCCGATCAGAAGCCCTGCGAATTCATGAACGCCTGCGCAGGCAATAAGGTAATCACACGGAACATCCTGCCCGTGCGGACGGCACCGGCTCCAGATCTGGCGGGCTTTGGGGTTCTGACTCCAGGCAACGAGGAGAGCGTCACACCATTCCTGCGTTGCGAAAGCATCGTCGCACTCACTCATGCCGGAGCTTCCCCTTCTCCGCGTGCCCGCAGCACGGTGTTCCAGTCCTGACCCCGCTCTGCCGGCAAACAGCGACCGGACCAGAGACCAATCTGCGCGGCCATAGCGGTGAATTTTTCGGCGTAGCGATCCCCCTGCTCATCGTTGTCAACGGCGATGACGAGAGGGGCATTTGCCCGTCCAGACAGTTCGCGAAGCAGATCGACCAGCTCGGCCTCGCTATCAGGGCTCATGCCGCCCGCTGTCGAAACGTAAAGCGTTTCGGCATAGAACCGGTCCATCGCAGCGAACGACAACGCATCGATGGCGGCTTCGGTAATCACCAGCCGGTTAAAGGGTCTTTCGGAAGATGATAGCCGGAAGCGGAACAGCCGTTTGCCGATGCCGCCGGTGGAGAACCCCCGATAGTTCGGACCGCGCATCTCCATGCCGGAATGCCGCCCCGCATTATCGGTATGGGCGAACCATACCGTCCCGCCCGGTCCTTCCCGCAACACGTCTTGTCCAGCGGCAATCGCCACGACCTTCTCCGGAAGCCCCCTCGTCTCGATCAGGTAGCGCCAGCCCGCTGATCCCCTGACCGGTGCCTTGCGGCGATTCCACATCGCGACCGGATCACGCACAGGGTTTGTTGGGGCGTCCTTCGTGCGCTCGACCACGTCATAGCTGGGGCTCATCCCGACCATATCGCGCAATTCCTTGCGCACATGTCCGAGCGTCAAACCCGGATGCAGGAACTGTAACAGTTTGAATACGTCCCCCTTGGCTGCGGAATCTGCCGGTGACCACCAACCTTTGCCGCCATGATTGACCAGCACAATCTCGCCCTTGCCGCGTCGGTATTTGAGGGTTTTGGCTGCGCGATCGAGGCGAAATCCTTCTTTTTCAAGAACCACCACGCAGCTCACCGCATCCCGTAGACGGGTCAGTTCTTCGCGCTGGGCGTCCGAAGATGTCGTGTGGGTCATAACGCAACCTTCCTCGTTAAAGGATCCGTGTTGTAAAACTACCTATATCACAAACAGGACGGCACGTATTGGATATTTCCGAATATTATAGAAATATAATCCTCACCATTTCGAAATAATACTTGCATTCATCCCGACAATTGACAGTTTTTATGGTTCGTCCTGCGGGGGTGCAGGGGGCAGCGCAGCCCCCTGTGTCGGTCCTGAAAGTCAGGGTGCGGAGACGTTTTTCTCGTCCCGTCCTGCCACCGCCCCGACCGTGCGGGGCGGCAGGGGTCAAGTCCGTAGGATGGTCTGCAAGGCTGGCCGGGTTGAGCGGCGTGCGGGGCAAAGCCCTGCAGGACGGGCGGCCCTGCCAGATGACAGCAGGCCATCCGGTGCCCGAAGGGTTGGCTTGAGGCCTGCCGCCACTCACGGTCATCCTGCGCGCATGACGGCGAGGTTGGAGCATTCTGACGTGCCACCCCTTTATGGGGTGGTTGAAGGACCGACAGGCTGACGCGTACATAAAAAAAGCCTCCCTGGGGAGGCAAGCACCGCATGCAAAGATGCGACTTCACAGAAAAATCGTTCTCACACTATGGCGAGGGATCGTGGGACGGCCCTTTTTTGGGCTTCCGGGGCGCGGACGGCGCTACGTCGTCGGCCGGTTGCTGATCTTGCCGGGTTCTGTAGCCGACTGCCTTTTCCAGCCATTCGGGGCTTGCGGGGGCATGAGATGCTTCCTGCCGCCCGCCCAGCATATCGGCCATATGTGACAGGCTGCGACTTCCAGAAGGTGCATTTACTGGCGCAAGCGGCGTGGTGCCCGCTTCGATAATATCCGCCACTTTCACAGAATTACGCTGGCGCAGATCGTTCAGCGTGTACCGGCTCTCATATTCCTCGCGGTCATCCGTCACCATCGCACGCGCCTCATCCAGGCCCGGCCATCGCCGCTCCATCACCGCAATATCCCGCGCCAGATAAAGCTGATTGCGCGTACTGGCATCGACGCCGCTAGGCGTCCAGTTCAGCCTGAACCCTGCTTCTTCCGCGATCAGGCGGGTGACGGCGCGCAAGGTCCGAGAATTGCCTTCGGACCACGGGTGAATCCGATCGAGATCCGCGTAAAGCTCACCCAGGCGCTCCGCAAAGGCACGAATGCCCAGACCGCGCAGGCTTTCAGGGCCTTCGAAAGCGGCAAGCCGCCTTTCGAGGTGCCCCGCCACGTCCTGCGACACATAGGGAACACTATAGGCGGTGCGTTACCCTTCAAGTGTGCGGTTCTTGACCCAGCTCGTCGTATCCGGGCGGTTCAGGCCCGGACGGTGCTGGGGGCTATCCTGAAAAACAAACGCATGGATCGCATTAGATGCGCCGCGTCGAAACTACCCCGGATTGGCGTGTCACGAAGCTCGGCCAGTCGGGTATAGCTGGCAATCTCATCTGCATTGAGCCGCAACTCAGGCTTTTTCGGAACTTGCCTGCTCATGCGTCCACATAGCGACGGATCAGTTCGCCATGTTCGGCGAGCGTGATCTCGCCGGCGACGTATCGCTGTCCGATTGCGACGATGGTGTCGTCAAGTTCGATCCCTTCGAGGCGCACACTGCCGCGCGCCTCGTCGAGGATGTCCTGGCGGCGCGCACGTTCCTCGGCTGTGATAGCCATGGGCCGGTGCAAAAGCTCGCTCATAATGGGTGTCCTCCCCAAAATGCGGGGTGCAATCCCGCATGCCATTGCACACGCATACTATCAGACTTCTCCTCAGACGCGGAAGAAAACCCGTCCTGCGACGGGTCTTCCGGTTCGGTGCGGCCTCTGCGACATCGGTACAGGCGTGCCCATGAGCGCTGGCGGCAGATCGCGGCGGCACGCCGCATCTCGGCGCGCTCTCTGCTTTTCAGGCTGGTCTCGGTGCAGACGTGATCGAGATGCGTGGCCTCGCCGCGCAGGTGGCGTGCGCTACCGCGCGGCGAAGGGTGCTTACCGGTCATGATCGCCTCCCGGTCTTCCCAGGATGAGCAGATCGCAGCCATGCCGCTCGATCACGATATCCGTGCTGTGACGGGCCTGCCCCTGCTGGTCGGTCCATTTGCGATAGCGCAGCCGCGCCTCGATATAGACCTGTGATCCCTTGCTGCAATGCCGCTCAAGCACTCCGTTAATGTGTTCGTCATGACTGACGATCCGGTGCCATTCGGTTTTCTGCTTCCGGATGCCCGTCTCTGAATCCATCCAGCTGTCATGCGTTGCCAGCGTGAAATTGACGATACGCCCCTCCCCGCTGCGGCGCGGGTGGATTTCGGGATCCTTGCCGAGATTGCCGACAAGAACCGCGCGATTGACCGATCGGCTCATGGGTGTCTCCTGTCACGCGGGATCAACCCAGACCGGCAAAGGTCTGCGTATCGGGAAGCAGGAAATCAGGGCCGATAATGACGGTCAGGAACGTCAGGGCCAGCGCGATAGCACCGAGGCAAAAGCCCAGACATTCGACGGTGTTCAAGATGCGGGTGCGGGTTTTCTCAGTCATGATCGGATCCTTTTCTTGTGGACCAGATCGACGCGAGCGGGGCGCGTAGCCGGGAGCAAAGGCGGCGCGGCACGCGCCGGGACCGAAAGCCACGCGCAGGCGGCACAGCCGGCGAGCATGGCGCGGACCCACCCTTTGACGCCGGCTGCGCGTTCTGCTGCGGATTCCTCTCGTCTATATGATTCTCGTCCTGGGATTATTCCTCAGAACGCAACCAGTTTTCATTATGGAACTCGTGACGGTCATTGGCCGCATCGAAGCCGCGAAACTTTCGATACCCCTTTGCACTGCCGACCATAATCACAAAGGACGCCCCCTTGGGATGTTGAGCGGCTTCGGTGCCAACGGCGTAAGCATGGGGCAGCAAGCTCGGCGACGTTCCGTGCCTCGACCTGACGGCTCGGGATCACCGACGCCATGAGATTGAAAGTCGTGCTGATAAAGCCGGAAACCGGCTTATTACGAATGGCAGGCACTGCGTTGAGGGTAAAAATAGCCACGTTTAAACTCCAGATATGCAAAAGGCCGCGTGTGCGCGGCCTTTGCGATGGGGAAAGCGGGATAAAGAAGAGCGATGTTCAGACGGAGATGTACGTTGCATGCCCGAAGACGCGCATCCACGGCGTGTAGTGGTCCGTGTGGCAATCACTCTCCAGATTGAAGCATCCGGATCGGAAACGCTCCCTAATGGCCTCGATTTCCGCCCGATCGATCCTGACCTCGCTGCGGACCACCAGTGCGCCGTAATCCGTCTTGCGCACCGAAAACCTGATACCGGGGAATGCCTTTTTCAGGAGAAGCCGGATGTTTTTAGCCGCGACTGTACCGCTGCCGTCATCACCCTGCACCAGCCCGGCATAGGCGGGATCAACCCGCAACGCCTCGATTTCGGCGTTGAAAGCCGCCTCCTCTTCCGCCGCGATCCGTTCGTTCTCGGCCTGGACAGCATCAGCATGGGCGCGCAGACCCGCGAGCATCGCCGTATCGGCAAAGCCCTGCGCACGTGGATAGATTTTCCATTGCACTCCGTGCAGGATGCACTCGGGAAGGCGGAGTGAATAGCTGGCATCGGCGAAGACAATATCGTAGCTGGCACTCCCGCCTATCTGGCCGACGCCACGCCCCAGCGACCGTACTGTGTCCGGCTTCGCCTTGCCGTGAATGACGTAGATATAGCCGACACCGCGGCTATAGAGAGTGGTTGAGACTTTGGTGCCAACCGTCACCGGTTCACGGATATCGGGCATCATTCTGTCCTTTCACAGGGTATTAACTGATGCTGTGGCTGAGGGCTGGGCGGCCCATGGGCTGCGGCGAAGCCGACGGGACCGAAAGCCACGCGCAGGCGTAGCCGAGCATGGCGCGCGGTCCCCTTGGGGCAGTCAGCGGCCCGTGCCAGCCAATCTGGTCTGAATTCCCGTCTGTTTTCAGGAGATTGGAGTAGCGGTCTCGCGGGGGAACGGGCCTCGGCTCGTTCCCCCTTGAAATCTGTAGCCGGATTGCCCAGAATGAGAGGTGACCGGGGGGCATCCCGTGAAAGATTACCCCCCGGTCGGTGAACAGAAGTGATTATTCGGGGAGGCTCTTCAGGACGGCAGCAACCGCCTGAAGGGCCTTCTTCGTCTTGCGACGAAGATCCGAAAACCACTTCCGGTCCACCACGATCACGATGATCATGGTTTCCCCTCACTATGGACCGAACGCAACGGCCCCCGCACGTTCAATCCGGCTACAAGACCGGGGGCCGCGACGATCCGCGTGCAGCCACGCGCGGGTCGTTTCGCCAATACCGGCTCATCAGGCAGCCCCTGATTCCGTTCCTATCCAGCCTGAGCCCGTCTGGCAATCAGGCAAAAGTCCGGCTGACGGGTGCGCCAGTATGGATTTTCGTCGCTTCCGCAATGGGTGCGGCTGACAGGCGCAGGGGCTTGTCATGCCGTCCATCCCAGCTCAGCCCGGTGCAGGGCGGCAACAGCCCTTCCCGCAGCGCGTCGCGATCCCGCTGGAAACAGACCCGCTCATTGCCACCCTCGGCGCGCCGGCACGGCGTACCGGGGCGTGCGCCGCAACCCCGGCATGCGACATCATAGGCGGGATCGCCCGACATCCATTCACAAAGGCAACGCCGACATGTGACGGGGTCCGACACACAGGCCCAGCGGACAGGCCGCCAGGACGGATGACAAACATCTGCAACTTTCATCATGCACTCCTTCGTATTTCGGAAAACCTTCATCGTGGAGCGCGTCCTGCGCCGCCTCGACCGGAAGGACCTCATCGTCATAGGCGTCGCGCCAGCACCGGTCGGGCAGATCGAACACCCCGATCAGGACGTGACGGGCGATCACCGCATCGACAACACGGAGCCATACGTGAAAACCGAAATGCCCGGCTGCATCATCCACCATCGTCGGGTCTTGATCGCTGCGCTCGATGGGCGCTTTGCCCTCGAACCGGAAGGGCGTCGTCTCCGAGCCCCAATCCGCTATCGGGAGCATCACCGCACCACCACGATTTCGAGATGGTCCGTCAGGAACTGCGAGGGATCAGGAGGCGAAAGCGCCTCCCCTTCCCCGTCCATCGCATCATCATCGTGTTCCGCGACGTCACCCGAGTCGTCATCGTCTCCGTCGGCGTCAGCCGCTTCCGCCATCTGCTTGCGCACACGCGCGACGGCGACCGACCAGGGCTGAATCGCCTGCGCAAATCCTGCGGCGTCCGGCACCCAGCGCCCCTCCCCGACCTGGGCCATCAGCGCGGCACGCATGTCCTTGCCCGTGCCTTTCGGTTGCAGCCCCTCGGCCTGAACGGCTTTTGTCAGACCGGGCTTGCTGAACGTTTTGAGGAAATCCTCGAACGCCATGTTCGGCATGTGCCGATCGGCATCGAATAACAGACCCAGCACCCGCGCAGGCAATCCACTGCCACTATGCATACTCACTCCGCAATTGGCGGCGGACTTCATGACGGCGAGCGCGTGCTCTCGCAGCAGGGCGGGCTCGCGGACCAGGAGGCCGTCGGGGAACAGCGCGGCACCCGCGACTTTGCAGGCGGTTGGCTTACGCCACCCATCGCCAGACATGTCGCCATTGATTTTGACGTTATCGCCCATCATGGTCAGCAGTAGCCCCGCGACCAGATCCCACGGATCGACATCCTCACGCACGGCATCCAGAGCGGCATGCAAGGCTGTGGTGCGGATATCACCGATCAGTTCAAGGCCGGTGCTGGATATATCCGCACGCTGCTTTGGGGCGGGCTCAGCCTCATTACCGGACGTTCCAGGATCCGTATCCCCGCCGACAGAGTGGCGGATTTCTCGAACGTTATATTCCTGCTCCCGTATCTTCAGGCTTCGCCCGTCAACCCAGCAGGCTTTCCGCTCGGAGCCATTCCGCCACCCCTGCCATTCCGGTATGAGATACCCGCCCTCGGGCAAGGCCGGTCCGCCATGCTCCTCCAGCTCAAAGATATCGGTGTTCTCCGGCGGGTTCTGGTCCAGCCAGGCCATCTGGGCGGCGCGATAGGCGCCAGCATCCGTTGTCGAGCGGCTGTCCTCGTCAGCCTGGGCAAACAGATCTTCTTCCCAGATAATGCCATGGGCCTTGGCGATACTGTCATCAAAGGCGGCATCGCGGGCGTAATAGACAGTGAATTGCAGCGCACGCGCAAAGTCCCGCCAGAAGCTGTCATCCACATCATCGGGGCCAGGCACATACAGGGACGCATCGACATCCTGTGCGCCGTCTCCTTCATCGGCATTTTCAAAAGCGCATTCACCCCAGCATTCCAGCCAGGCATTCGCCTGATCCTCAAGGCTGGCCCGCGCGATAATGTTGCGCTCGCGCGATGCCGGTCCGTCGCCACGCTCGATCAGCGCCAGGATAGGCGGGTGCAACAGAGCCAGCTTCTCAAGCCCCCGCAGTTCATTTGGGCGCAGCATCAGGGTCTGGCAGATGAACTTCTCCTTATGACCATCGCGCCGCATTTTGAGCACGGATCTCCAGGTCTCCGGCTCCGACATATTCTGGCGGATGATATTCTCCGAGGCAGCCGCAATATAATCGAGCTTCTCATCGCCCTCGCGCACGAGAACGTCGATCTTTTTAAGCCCGGCAAGTATGGCCGCGCGACGTCGGCGGTGCCCGGCGACAATCACGAGGGCACCGTCCTCCCGCTCCCGCACCACGGGCGGATGCAACAGGCCGACCGCCTTGATATTGAGCGCCAGTCGACGATCCTCTGCGACATTCGGCGCACTGGAACGGGGATTCTCCGGGTTATCGATCGGGGTTTTCGGATCGACGCTGCGCTTTTCCATGCCATTTTTCCTTTTGGATATGTCCGATTGACCCTTTTCGGCGGTGCGCGGGCGGGGTGGGCGTGCAAGGCAGCGCCACAGGCGCGCTCGCCTTGGCCTTGCAGGGCCGCCACGACCGTGCGAGCCAGCCTCCTTTTGATCCTGTCTTTTATTCTCTGTTTTTGGTTATTGTGGTTCTGCCGTCAGGGTTTGTCTGACTTGAGGCTTTCAGGCCACACTGACTTCGCGGCTGTCTTCCGAGGCGTCATCATTCGCATCAGTGGCGCTGCTGCCTGCAAGTTCGGCCTCCAGCTCAGCCAGAGACGCGCGCTTCTCATCCAGCATGGCCTGCTCACGGAACGGCATGCCTTCGCGGCCCTGATACGCCGGAAGACGGGCAACGGCTTCGTCGCGTTCGCGGGTCGCATCGACCAGCGCGGCATCAAGTTTGAGCAGCGCATGCTCGATCTTCGACACCAGACCCAGCGGTTTCGTCTCGGTGTCGAAATCGATCCCATACACGCCGTGTCCGAAGGCAATCGCGAGCGTCGCCTCCACTTTGGGTTTACTATCCCCGGAGAAGCGGGACATCCATCCCTCAAGCACGATCGGAAAGCCCCCGATCTCGCCCAGTTCCCAGCGACCCTCGGTGAGGGATTTTTCAACCATTCGCGCCTGAGTAAGCAGATAGCTTCCGGCCTTTTCCCGTTCGGAGAGGCTTCCTTTGGGCGAGCGGAGAGCGAAATCTTCGCCTCGGGTAGGCAGTCGGGTTTTCAGATCCTCGGACAGTCCTTCGATCAGTCGGGTGTTGCGTTCGATCGTCCGTTCCGCCGACTGGATGGCGCGCCTCACAGCGAACTGGTCATCGTAATGCGCGGCGGAAAGGCGTTCGAGACGGGCAAGCTCGGCCTCCAGACCGGCCTTATGCATCAGGCGCGCATCGCCAGACGCGATCGCTTTGGCCATGGCAAACTGGGCGCCCTCATCGTTGATGTCATCGATTCTGCGTATGCTGCGATCCCCCGACATCGTCATGGCGATAAACCGGAGTTTGCGTTCCAGAAGCTGCCAGTTAGTCGCGTCAACCGAGCCTTCCTGTGCATAGGCGTAGATCTCGATCTCTCCGTTCTGGTTGCCCTGGCGTTCGATACGCCCTTCGCGCTGGATGATATCGGAGACCAGCCACGGGACATCGAGATGATGGAGCGCCTTGAGACGCTGCTGAGCGTTGACGCCCGTTCCCATGGTGGGCGTCGAGCCGATCAGGAGCCGCTTGCGTCCGGCATTAAGATCACCGAAAAGACGCTGCTTTGCGGCCGACTTTTTATAATCCTGCATGAAGGCGATTTCGTCACGCGGCACGCCCATGCGGATCAGTTCGTCCCTGATCCACAGGTAAGCCGAAAACCCGCGCTTCTCCAGTGCGCCGACCGTGCCGAGATCGGAAAAGATCATCTGCACCGCGCCCGGCAAATCGTAGGGCTTGCCGGTCTCAGGATTGACGTAGCGGTTCTGCGCGGTCTCGCAGTAGATGCGGTATGCGTTGCGGATCAGAAGATCCAGCTTGCTGGGGACGTCCTCATTGCTATGAGCGGCGTTGACGAACCGCAGATCGATCGCCGCGTGGCGCGCATCGGTCAGCACCGACAAGAGGATGTCGTCACCCTTCTCAGGCTTTCCCGTGCGGACTTCGATCGCTGCGATGCGATGACCGAGGATTTTCTGATAGGATCTGAAATCGTTATTGGCAGGAGCCACGACAATTTCACGCAGACCGCCCTTGATTGCTGGCAGCTTGACGTAGCGCCGAAGATCGTCCTGCTGGACGACATCGGCAAAATCCCGATACATCGCCATCAGGTCGGCGACGTTGACGAACTCGGTAAAGCGCGTGACGGCCTTGTAGGCACCATTGGCCTGCAATTCCAGTTCGGTGCGGGTTTCACCAAAATTGGCCGACCAGGCATCGAACTCGTGCAGGTCGCGAGCTCGCAGGGCCTCCCACGCCATGAAGCGCTTGACCGACCACATCTCGCCCAAGGTGTTCGTAATCGGGGAGCCTGAGGCCATGATCAGCGGGCGTGAAGGATCTTTCTCTGCCAGATAGCGGGTTTTTACAAACAGGTCCCACGCGCGTTGAGAGCCGTTCGGGTCGATCCCCTTCAGGTCCGACTGGTTGGTGCCGAAAGACAGCTTGCGGAATTGCTGGGCTTCATCGACCAGAATCTGGTCAATGCCGATCTCGCCCATCGTCACCAGATCGTCCTTGCGGCCGGACAGGCCCTCCAGTTTCGCCTCCATCCCCTCCTTCATGCGCTCGATGCGTTTACGCGACAGCCGATCGCTCGAATCAACCTCCTCCAGCAAGGTCTCGTAGGACGCCAGCGCGTCGTTGATCATGCGAACCTCAAACGCCGCCTCGACCGGGATGAACTTGAAGGCATCATGCGTGATGATGATTGCATCCCAGTTGCCCGTCGCGGCACGGGCGAGAAAGCGTTGGCGCTTGTCCTTCACGAAATTGGTTTCATCGGCGACCAGGATCTTCGCCGTCGGGTAGAGCATCAGAAATTCGCGGGCCATCTGTGCCAGCGTATGACCCGGCACGACCATCATGGCCTTGGAGATCAGGCCCAGCCGCTTCTGCTCCATGACGGCCGCACACATCGAGAAGGTTTTGCCCGAGCCCACGGCATGCGCCATGTAGGTGCTGCCTGCGGCGATGATCCGCCACACAACGCGCTTCTGATGGGCACGCAGGCTGATAACGCTGCTCGCACCGGGCAGACGGAGATGCGAACCATCAAATTCGCGCGGCACCAGATTGTTATAGGTCTGATTGTAGAGGTGCACGAGACGATCCGCGCGATCGGCATCCTGCCATACCCAGTTCTGAAAGGCTGTCTTGATGGCCAGAAGTTTTTCCTTGGCCGCTTCGGTCTCCCTGGTGTTCAGTTCGCGATGCTCGCCATCCGCGTCCCGCCATGTGTCATAGATCTTGGGCAGGGACTGGGTCAGCGCGTCCTCCAGCAACTCGCCCGCGTGACGGCGCTCTGTGCCCCATACCGATGTCGCCTCGGCCTTGCCGGCAAACGCGCTCTTATCCACGCTCCAGGCGGCAACTGCCGCGGTGTGGTAGAGGGTGGTCTCAACCCCCAGCACCTCGCGAGTAAAGTCCACAATATCGGCGACCGGCACCCAGGGGGCACCGAGACGGCAGGTAATGTCGGATGGCCGCAAATCTTCCGGCTGGACACGCTCCAATGCGTCAGCGCTGCGAGTGAAGCGACTGTCCCTCTCTGCAGCGGTGCGCGCGTGCGCAAGCTTGGTACGCACCGCGCCCGACAGCAGCTCGTCGGCTGCCACCCAGATATCCGTGCCGGGCTTCGACTGCATCGGATCAAGGTAGATCGCATCCCCAAGTTCAACGATCACATCCGCCTCGGAGCGGCCAAGGAGTTCAGCGATCAGCGGGATCTGCACGCATCCTACGTCATGTAGGCAGACAGCCAACGCATCATGCGCGGAATGGATCTCCGGATCGACCGGGGCGTGAATCACCCGCTGGGTAAAAATCGCGCCCGGCGTTCCGGCGTCGCTGCGCTCATCATACTCTTCGACTGAGGAGACCAGCCACACATCGGGATCGTCGAGGAAAGGCTGCAAATTGGGGCGGCGCTGGGTCTCGGTCTCGACGCCGGTTGCTTCATTGACCCTGACGCTGGTGAGCGTTCTGTTGATCGGCCCGAACTGCCGCACGAAGCTGTGATAGGCGCTTTTCAGAGCGGCCTGTAGCCGCCCGTAAGGCTGGTTCTCCATCTGGGCGCGGAGGATCGAACGGATGGCGTCGCGGATCGGAATCAGGGCCTCGACGATACGGGCATGTTTCTGAAAGATCCCTTCCTTCTGGTCACCTTTACGGATTGTCACGGGCTGTCCCTGACCGGACACGATCTGGCGGAGCACGCGGCGGTCGAGATAGTAGCTGCCTTCCTTGAGGTCGCTCCCCTCCCCTGCGCGGCTGGCGCCTGCATAGTCTGGTCGGATAATGCGCTGGGTGGGCGGCGCGGGACAACGTACGTCTGGAGCAATCGGGGCGAGCGCGTCCGGCAAGGCAGAGGACACCGAACGTCCTGCAATCGGAGCACAGGTGTAATCCGGTCCGTATTGCGTCGTGCTCCAGGCGTGGCGGCCGAGCACCTGTGCTGGCTTGGCGAGGAAGTAGCGATTAATGCGCAATGCCCCGTCGCCATGGTTGCTTTCGGCAACGTCCCCGATCTCCAGCCAGGTGTCATCACCAGGAATCTCGCCGATCTCGCGCTTGCGGAACACCAGCACGTCGACAACGACATCCGTTCCTGCGTCCGCACGCATACTCCCCGCAGGAAGACGCACGGCGCCAAGCAGGTCTGACACCTGGGCTATATAGGTGCGGGCTTTGGCGTCACTCTTGTCCATCGTGTGGCGGGATGTGACGAAGGCGGCCAATCCCCCGGGACGTAGCGCTGAGATCGAGCGGGCAATGAACCAGTCATGCAGACTGAAACCGCGCATGTCGCGGTGATCGGGACTGTTCACGGTGCGATTTGAGAAGGGAGGATTCCCGATTGCGAGATCGTAGCCCTGTGCCAATTTCGCTTTGGTGAAATCCTCGTTGCGGATCCACTGGTTGGGATGCAGCTTGCGCGCGATCCTGGCGGTCAGCGGATCCATCTCGATGCCGGTGAAGGCGACACGCCCCGCAAGCTTCTCCGGACAAGTGGCGATGAACAGGCCGGTTCCACAGCCGGGCTCAAGGACCGAGCCTCCAGCAAAGCCGCGTGCCGTCATGAACTGCCAGAGTGCATGGGTGATGAATTCCGGCGTGTAGTGGGCATACTGACACGCACGGGCGAGTCCGGCCCGCTCGGCCTCGCTCGTAGCCTCATGCAACGCCTGACCGATTTCTTCCCAACCGGGACGGAACCCCTCCCCGGCCCTTGGAAACAGCGTGTTGGCCAGTTCCCCCGCGCCGAAGCCGACAAAGTTCGCAAGGACGACCTGGTCCTCGACGCTGGCGTTGCGGTCGTCGCGTTCAAGGTGGGACAGGAGCTTGAGAACGGAAATGTTGTCGCGAGCGCGGGCTTTCCATCCGGATGCGAGATCACGGGCTCCCGGCAAATGGAAATCCGTTTGCGGGATGGCGACGGTCCCTGCAGTAGTGGCAAGCGGGACATCCAGAAGACGACTTGCTTCGGTGTCGCCTTCGAGTTCACCCCAGAACAGGCTGTCGTGATGGGAGTTCAGCGCCGAACTACCAAACAGGCTCATCTGCGTATTGAGGGAAAGGCTCATGACAGGGCTCCGGACATGCGCCATCGCCCGGCACTGCGTCTGCAGGCAAGGTGAACGATGGGCGGGATTGGAATCGGGAGATCAGGTCAGATCGGGTCTTCTCATCTTTCCAGTCTTCCTCTTGACCCTTTCCGCACGACCGGGGCGGCGTGACTGGTGCAAGGGCGCCGCGTCAGCGGCGGGACCGCATCCCACGCGCAAGGCGCGTAGCGGCTGAGCATGGGGAGGACCAGCCCCTTGCAGCAGACAGGACGCACTGGTGCGAACCCGCGTCTTGATTTCTATTTTTTGTGTATTCTATAGTATTTTCGCAGTTTTTATTTCGGGTCTCGACGTTATTCGACCCGCTTCTGCTCACGTGTAGCGAGTATTCTGCGCTGAGGCTTTTTCGGGCCATGACCCGTTAAAATCCCTTCTGCGAGAAAGGGGCACACCGAGGGCCGTTCGAATCAGTCGTGTTCCTACGACTTCGCGAATAAGGTCTGGGCAAACTCCGTCATTCTTCCCTGTCCCATACCGATTACAATCAGTCCAGAAATGAGCCGCCACAGAGATTTGCGCGGGTGATCGCTAGTACACAGGCCCCATTGGGGCTATAAAGCTACGGATCGAGCTACAAGGACTGACAATGACGGCGCCTCGCACCTTCAAAATCCTGACAGCGCAGATTGTTTCTGCCCATGTCTCACATAATTCCGTCTCCTCAGACGCTCTCCCTGCGCTGATCCAGTCGGTTTATACCTCCCTGACATCAACAGCAGAACCGGTTGAAGAAAAGCCGGACGCCCTCGTCCCGGCCGTGCCCATCAAGCGCTCGGTCTTCCCGGACTATATCGTCTGCCTCGAAGATGGCAGAAAGCTCAAGATGCTGAAGCGCCATCTCCAGAGCGCCTATGGCATGACGCCGTATGAGTATCGCCAGCGCTGGGGGCTGCCCGCTGATTATCCCATGGTCGCGCCAAGCTACGCAGAGCGGCGCTCTTCCCTGGCCAAGGAAGCTGGCCTGGGGCGCAAAACTGCTTCGGAACCTGCCGAGCGTGTGGAGACTATCGAAGGGGTAGAAATCACGCGGCTTCCCGAAAAGAAGCGCGGCCGGGCGCCGGGCCGCCCGAAAGGCACCTGAGGCCGCCTGCCCGGCACATCACCGTGCCGGGCAAAGTCAGATTATCAGGTCTTTTTACGGCCCCGGGCAGCCGGCTTGGTCTCTTTAGCGGCCGGCGGCGCGGCTTTGGCCTTAGGCGGAGCGACCTTCGCTTTGCGACCAGGCTTCTGCCGCGCAGCCTTCACTGTTGTCTTGAGCACCGGGGACGCTTTGAAGCGCACGGTGCTGCCAGCTTCAACCTGGACAGTTTCCTGGGTGCGCGGGTTGAGCGCCGAGCGTGCCGCCGTGTCATGCGCCGTGAAGGTGCCGAAGCCCGGCAGCGTGAAGCCACCGGTGGTCACAATTTCCCGGACGATCGCGTTCACGAGATCTTCAGCGCCCTTCTGGGCAGCAATACCGGTGCTCTGAAAGGAATCCTGCAGGACAGCGGCGAGAAAAGCTTTGCTCATAAGGAATGCGAACTCCGAAGGGTGATGTCGTCAGGGTAAAGCACAGTCGCTACTCACACGTCGACTTTCAATCATCTTGAACGGGAGCGTCTGCAAACCTGCATCAAAACCTCGCGCCTTCGTCGTGTGACGGTTAGCCTATCGATCATAATAGGAAACGGGATTACAACCAGTGCTGGGTGCACAGCTTTCTGGACAGGCAGTTTTATCTTTATCCAGATCAACGTTTCCCGTTCAAACCCAGAGTCGCTAGGTGACTGAGATAGGGTGCGTGACTGCCACCGGTGAGAAAAAGTGTTGCTCACAAGCATCCTAAATTTGGTGAGGGTTCTTTGAGTTAACGAATTGCGGCCCTGTGAAATTTTTCTCGCACTTGGAGCCTAACTTGGCCTCTTGGGATGTGGTTAGGTTATGTTCGCTCTTGTTTTGAAGGGTAGAGCAAATGGGTCAAGGCGTCGTATTGGTTAAACCACGGTAAGCTCGGCTCTTAAGCCGTTTTATGCCTAGTTTTTTATTTAGATGCGGCGCTGCTAGCAGCGGTGTGATTCTAAAATTCTATGATTCTTATTCGCGGCTAAAAAATGTCGTTATATCAACTAAGTAAGTTCTTTCGTCTGACCAGATGGGGGAGTTTATCTGACCTTTTGGGGGACGCATCCTGTCCTTGTGGGGGATGTATCCTGACCGGGTGGGGTGGACGAGTGATATGTGTTGACGTGGAAATAACTGGGTAATTCGAAGGTGGGCGGATCGTAGTAGCTCATGTCGTCGGTCGAATCTCCCAAAATGCCGCGACTCGTTGGTATCGTTGCAACAAAGGGTCTAGTGCCTCCCGGTTATCCTGACCTTTTGGGGGCCATGGCACATTGATACATTGACCTGACCTGACGTAACCAAGTAGGTCAGGTCAGGGACCAAAGATGGTCTCAGTTCCGACTTCTAGGTTCTTTGTCTTATGAATTCCTACGATAGCGAAAATGATGCCGAAGACAAAAACCCGGTAAAAGAGTTGTCTCTTGGGCGCGCCATGCGTGTGGCGGCGGCGTTGAAAAGAAAAGACGGCGACGAATTTGCAAAACCTGGCAGCATCATTGAGGTAAAGTTCGTCAAAGGAGAGTCACTTAGTCTAACGGCATCTCGTTTGTTGGCACTGATGATTCTCACCGCCGGCGGGGACGCTTGGCAAGACAAGCCTCATCGTATGCGTAAAGCTGATATTAGACGCGGCCATAAAGGGAATGAGCGGATCACCGACATGCTGCAGGAACTTCATCGCACTCTGTTCGCTGTCGATGACAGGTCATGGCGTGGGAAGAAGGCAACGACGTTGTTTTCTCTGATCTCTCGATCAAGTGAGGAGACCGAGGAGGAAGGCGAAGCAGGCTGGATCGAATGGGAATTCACTCCAGACGCTCGAAAGTTGATTCAGGCATCTGAGACTTACGCAGTGTTAAATCGGCAAGCAGTCTTGGGGTTTCGATCAAACTACGCGCTAAAACTTTATGAGTTGGGAGCGCTTCGCCTGCACAGGCGTCAGGCGACATGGAAGGGCGATATGACCGCTCTGCGTGCCGCGCTTGGAATTCCACCGGAGGTTTACACGGATTTCGCTCAATTACGCCGAAAAGTCCTCGAAAAAGCCAAGTTGGAAATTGATCAGCTCGCCCACTTTCGGGTTGAGTGGCGTGAAATTCGGCAAGGGCGTACGATTGCCGAGGTTGAGTTTCGTTTTGATCCGAAGGACGCGCCGGAGGTTATTGTAGCCGCAAATGAAGCAGGGTCGAATTTGAAGGGACGCGTTCCCCGTCGTGACATTGATGCCAGTGCTGCCCAGGAAAGCAGTGCTAAGCTCTTGTCGAAGTCCTCTAAAATTTCTGCGGAACTCATGTTTCCCACAGGATCCATCGTTTTCGGCTTTGATGATTTTGCAGCGATAGCACGGAAGGAGGGCGGCGGATGGGACATTGACCTGATCGCTAAGGCTTTTCGTGAGCATATGGGGGAGCGCCTTGATCGCCTCCGCGGGGCGAAATTGATGAAGGCATGGAACGGATTTTGCGAAAGTTGGACAACGCGTAGAGGGCGTGCCTGAGAGGTTGAGTGACCGAAGCGTGCAGGGTTCTAATAAGGCTATTTAGGTCGTCTCGCGATACACGCAATCCGGCACTTCACAGCGGCCAGGGGCTTCGACAAGAGTCCGACAGTCCCTTACGCTGATTATCGCCTGAGCCACTCGGACCAGACCGTCGACCGCTCTGTCGCTGATCGAAATGGCTGTTAGCAGCCCGCTAGGCATTCTCTAACTACATATCACCCGGAAGAACAGCGTTTTGCTGTTGCGTGGCGTTGAACTTGTGTGATCAGGCGGTGAGCCACACCCTATCAATGATCGGTCGTGATCTGATGGGTGTGCAGGTGTCATCGCAATGCGATCGACAGCAAAGTGTTAAAATCAGCGAAATCGGAAGATCTTGTCACCGCGGCCGTCCCGGGGAAACTAACGTCTGGAAACTGCTGGCGTTGCCCGCCATCGCGTAAGATTGTGCATTCCCGCTTATGAAAAATTGGGGCGATGCTAAATGCCGGGGGCAGTGAGTAGCCAACAAAGTCAGATCCCCACCGAAAGCTGAGCAGGCTGGATTTTCTGGACCGCTCAAACACGAAAGGCGACGCCAAAAGTTTCCGGCTTCGATAGCAAGTTGTATGCTACTAGAGCGTGTTGATCGTCTTTTTGCGTGGATCAACTAAACCGTCGTGTCTAAAAAGATGCCGAGGCTGCCCTCGCATCCACGTCTTCCTATCACTTCGTCGATTTCGCCGTTCGATAAGGCGCTCTGCTCGTGTGAGTAAGTTGAACGTGAAGGTGTGAGGAAAATTGCACGCGTGCAATTTTTGTCCCCCACATGGTCAGGAAAGACAGATTCGACAGTGAAGGTCTTCCAAAGTCGGCTATCAATTTTCGAAATTCAGGAATTTATTGACACAAAACCGATACCTGGCGCATGGTCTACAAAATTGCGAAAGTTGGGCACGTGTCATCAGGGCTTGATATTGAAGAGGCGCAGGATCTCGTATCCGTAGCCACCCTTGCGAACCGAACGTCCTCTGTTTTGGAGAGGTTGCGAGACTCGGCGAGATCGGCGCGTGCAGACGATCGTCGAGAGCCGACGTTTACCATAACAAGAGCCGCGGAGTTGGTCGGAAGAACGCCTGCCGCGATAAGGGAAGCTGAAAAAGATGGTCGGCTTCCTGCGCCTGCGCGCAACGATAGCAACCGACGTGAGCGGTATACTCTTGCTCAGTTGAACGATATGCGTGGAGTGTTTGGTACTCGGCCATATCGCGCGTCTGGCGACCCCTGTTGCGTGGTAGCCGTTCAAAACTTCAAAGGCGGTGTTGGTAAATCGACATTGGCAGTTCATCTTGCCCAATACCTCGCTATTCGCGGGTACAGGGTTGCCTTGATAGATTGTGATAGTCAGGCCTCTGCCACCACGCTTTTTGGATATGTTCCTGATCTCGATCTTTCGGAAGATGAAACGCTTTATCCGTTTCTCAGAGAAGAAGAGCGAGCGTCACTCGATTATGCGTTAAGGAAGACGCACTTTGATCAGTTAGAACTGATTCCTGCAAACTTACGTTTGTTTCAGTCAGAGTATGAGTTGGCGTCTAGAATGGCGCGGGGCAGCGGTGGGCTTCTGGATCGACTTCGACAGGGTATCGACAGCGTTTCCGCCCGCTTTGATGTTATCGTGATGGACCCTCCACCTGCTCTGGGAGCTATTTCACTATCTGTATTGCGCGCGGCAAATGCACTGGTTGTTCCTGTTCCACCAACGGTGATGGATTTTTCTTCAACAGCAGCATTCCTCTCAATGTTGGACGAGACAATTGAGCAGCTTGCCGAGAGAGGACTCGCGCCCGAACTGCAGTTCCTTCGCTTTGTCGCGTCCAAAGTTGATGAGGGGAAGTCGATGCAAAAGGAATTGCTCAATCTTATGCGCACCCTGTTCGGGCAAGCGATGGTCAGGACACCGTTGAAAGATTCGGCGGAGATCGACAATGCGACCGCGCGGTTGATGACCGTGTATGAGCTGGATGGGCCAGCAACGAGTTCACAAGTGCGCAATCGATGTCTCGCGTATCTGGACGGCGTTAATCAGGAAATTGAGGTCGATATACGTTCGATGTGGCCAAGCCATAGCGCGCGTTTGCGAAAGGAAGCTCTCGCATGATTGGACATAATTGCACGCGTGCAATTCTTACGAACTGGGCGCGCACATGAGTAGAAAAAACAGTGGCTTCGGCGCGGAGTTGGTTGCGGGTATCGATCTGAAGGCAGACGTAATGCCGAAACGATCGAGTATAGCGGCCAATGTGTTGACCGGGCGGGCTAACCGCATTGCTGAGCTTGCGTCGGGTAACGTCGTGTCACGGGTTCACGAGTTGGTCGACCCGGCGCGCTGCCGGATGTGGTCTGGTCACAACAGGGAATACGGACTCTTAAACGAGCAACGTTGTTCTGACCTCATCGAAAGCATTAAGGCCCAGGGGCGTCAGGAGATCCCCGCTATTGTTAGACGTGTCTCGGGAAATGCAGATTTCGACTATGAAGTGATCTGTGGAGCACGGCGCCATTGGACAATCAGTTGGCTTCGCAGTCACAACTACCCTGATTTCAAGTTCCTCGTAGATATCCGCGAAATCGGAGACGAAGAGGCGTTTCGGTTAGCTGACATTGAGAACCGTGCCCGTGATGATTTGACCGATTTGGAGAGAGCTAAAGACTATCTGCGCGCATTGAAAGCCTATTATGACGGCCGTCAAAAAACGATGGCTGAACGGATCAATGTGAGCGAGAGTTGGCTGACCCGATATCTGGATCTCGCTCGATTACCATCTGAAGTGATGGTTGCATTCCCCGAGCCTCAAGCTTTAAGCATACGCAATGTTATTGCCCTCAAGCCGCTTTTGAAATCCGACGAAAGTCGTAATCGGGTTTTCAGGGAAGCATCTGCTCTTGCTGCAAGGCAGGAGAAAGACGGGCTGGCGTTACCGGTTCTTGATGTAATCCGAGCGTTGGTGGATGTTGGCTCAACCCCTAAGCACTCTCCCCCCCCCAAGAGGTCAGGTTCTTCAGAAACCGTGGTTAACTCTGTAGGAAAAGTTGTCCTGCGGATTGATGGCGCCGACCGAAAGGGTGTTCGCTTGACATTGTTAAACAAGGGTGGCGCAACCCGCGAAGATGCGGATAAAGCTATTCAGGACTTGCTAGATCAATATTGGTCGTAATCAGATAACGATATGTCGCCTCGCAATCCGTATAGGTCTCTGATTTACCGTTAAACGCAGTGGGTTATTTGGATGCGGAACCCCACCGAAGGCAGTTCAGCATAAGGCCTCTGGCTGTCCTCGGATAGGCTCATTACGGGGAATGCCGCTATGTTGGGTTTGCTCTGTCTGTCAGAGATCCTTGTTGTCGGGTTCCCTAATTCGCGCGACTGGAAATCGACGCCTTTTTAACCTGTTATGTCATTCCTGTTTGGTGGGGTATTTCTTTGATCGTGCGAATTTCTCCTGATTGATGCGCCTGTTAGGTTTTTGCTGGACGAAGGGGAGGCTGCCATTCCACTGTTTTAGAGAGGCTACCTACGAGCGATAATGGTCGTTATCGCTCGTAGGCGAATTAGTTGCGCTCTTTCGTGCCGATCGCCTAGACTCGGTGTATGATGAGGGCTGCCGGAGAGATACAGGTGACGAGAGGGGAGGGGGATCTTCGGGTGTCGCGGGATGACACGGTGCCCGCAAAGATCGCGGATTTCTCCACAGCACCTGTTCCAAGCCCCCAGGCCCAGGCCGCTCTGGCACGTGCAGATCTTTACGCCCGAACTGCCGATGCCCCAGCAACGCTGCGCGCTTACCGTGCTGACTGGGAGGGGTTCGCCGCATGGTGTGCCACGCACGACTTTTGTCCGGTCCCGGCCGAGCCGAAAACCATTGGCGCCTATCTCGCCAGTCTGGCCGAGACCCATGCCCCCGCCAGCCTGCGCCGGAAGCTCTCCGCCATCGGCAAGATGCACCGCTTCAACAGCCTGCCGTGGAACCCGGCCCACCGTGATATCCAGCAACCCTTGCGTGGTATTTTGCGGCGGCACGGCAGACCGCTGAAACAGGCCACGGCGCTGACGGTCGATCTGCTGCAGCAGCTTGTCGCGACCTGCGATGTGTCGGCGCGCGGACGCCGGGATCGGCTGCTCCTGCTGCTGGGCTTTGCCGGTGCCTTGCGGCGCTCCGAGCTCGTCGGCCTGCAGGTTGAGGATATCAAACGCACCAACGACGGCCTGACCCTCTCGGTGCGGCACAGCAAGACCGATCAGGGCTGGGAGGGGGCGCAGATCGGCATCCCCCGCGGGGCGCATCGGGCCACCTGCCCGGTGCGGGCGTTCGATGCCTGGCAGGCGGTCGCACTGCGCCAGGCCGGTCCGTTGTTCCGGCGGATCAGTGTCGCCGGCACGATTGCTGCGACGGCCCTGCAACCGTACGCCGTGCAGCGCATTCTGCAGCACCGTGCCGGGCTTGCCGGATTGGAGCTCACGGATCTCAGCCCGCACGCCCTGCGGGTTGGCTTCATCACCGAGGCCTATGCACGCGGTGTGCGGGACGAGGACATCATGAAGCATAGCCGGCACAAGGATCTGCGGACCATGCGCGGCTATGTCCGCCGCGCCGGTCTGATCAGCGACAGTCCTGCCGGTCTGGTTGGCTTGTAACCCCGTGTCCGACGATGACGCACAGGAGAGCCACATCCGCTTTCCCTGGGACCAGCGACCAGACTCCACACCTTCGTCGGTCATCCCGTCTGCGACCCGTCTGACGAAGACTGAGACGACGCAGGCGGCGGGGAAGGGGACACGGGGTCGGCGCCGCCTGCATCGCTATGCTGAGCTGGCCGTGACATCGGACAGTGCGACGGCGTGTCTGGCCGCTGCACTGACGGTGACAGGACCAGCCGGTGATCTTGCACGGTTCATGGACCAGGCGCGCGGGCCTGGTGTGATCCCCTGGCGCTTCGATGCCGAGCGCTTGGAAGAGGACGCCTTCCTCATGGCGGTTAGGGCGCCGGGCCGGTCCCTGACGGTGGAGGGGTGCCGGATCCTGGCGCGGCAGTTTCGTCTGCGCGCGATCGATCATCATCACCGGTCCCAGAGTGTGCCGGGTTGGCACACGCGCTGTCCGCTGGATCTGCACGCCCTGCTGCCCGTCCCGCCAGACCTTTTGCGCAAGGGGGCTGACGAACCCGCGTCCCGCTCCTGGGTGCAGGCGCACTGGGGTGTGGGTGGGGCGTTGCAACGCGTCGTAGCCTTGCCAAGGGCCCGTCGCCCTCGCGGCACGCAGCGCGGACATGATGTCGTGCGCTACAGCTTCTTCACCGATGGGACCCTGCCGCAGGCTGCGGTCAAGCAACTGACCGGTCACTGGCCGACGCTAGAGTTCGCACTGACTGTGCGGTCTGCGTTTTGACAGAGCCGCACTTGCAGCCTCTTTCGTCGGACCATGGCGGGCACACCACGGCAGATGTGCCGGGCGATGGCTCACCGGATTTACGGGATGTCGGGTTTGACGGGTCCCTGAGCGAACTGGTCGCTCTGGCCCGCACACGGCGGATCGATCTGCAGACCCTCTCGTTACCCGATCTGATGGCGGTGCTGGAGCGTGTGCTGGCGGCTGAGGTCAGCCATTCTCTCAGCCGTGCCGGGGATTGGGTGGTGCTGGGCAGCTGGCTGCTCTGGTTCTGGTCACAGGGGCTCATACC
>Ga0157365_10000158_pt1 | contig 32146 bp, 27 predicted proteins | sample AttsexASBM3_FD_111478 | JGI IMG/M metagenome (GOLD analysis project Ga0157365, IMG submission 111478) | Fungus gardens microbial communities from leaf cutter ant in Ribeirão Preto, State of São Paulo, Brazil - Atta sexdens ASBM3 | ecosystem: Host-associated > Fungi > Mycelium > Unclassified ...
CGACCGCGCGGTCGACGAACTCTATAACGCCATGTTCCGCGAACTGGTCACCTACATGATGGAAGACCCGCGCAACATCACGCCCTGCACGCACCTGCTGTTCGTCGCCAAGAACCTCGAACGCATCGGCGATCACTCCACAAACATCGCAGAGCGCGTCTTCTACGCCGCAACAGGAAACATGCTCCCAACATCCAGGCCGCGTGGGGGGAACAAGCGCCCGACGGATCACGCGTAGGGTCATCCTGTGGTTTTGCGACGCTGTGTAAGGGCCTGTTGCAGTCATCGGGCATGGCGTTACCACACGGCTGGCAATCCGGGCTGGCCGACGGGGTATTCGGGTCGTGTCCCGGGCAGTGGATGTCGGACTGCCCTTCGGGCTTGGGGCGCTTAAAGCTGAGTGTATGCCTTAAGTGTGTCGGAACCTGGCGGCGGCCTGGGAACGGGCGTCGTGTTTCGGCCTGGATGTCATCGTAAGTCAGAGTGTGTGTCTTGACCGTCAAGAGACGTGATCGTGGCCTGAAAAACGAGTGATTTTCCCGCACGCTCCGACAGATGCTTTACATTTCGTAGCATCTTCGCCTGATTTCACGCACCCTTCCTGCGCTTTATACTGTCTGCAAGGGCTGGTCGCGCATCGGCCTGTTTCAACGGAGAGTAGAGTGATGATTCGCAAAAGCTTGATGCTCGCGGCAGTCGCTGGTGGTCTGGGTCTGGCTGGGGTCAATGGCCTTGCACACGCAGCACCTCCAGGCGCCCCGCCGCATGGTCCGCATGATCACCACGGGATGGGCGGCCCCGGCATGTTCATGATGATGCCGATGCTCAGCGGTGTCACGCTGACGCCGGACCAGGAAAAGCAGATCCACGAGATCATGAAATCGGGCCGTCACGATGGCCACGAGTCGTGGGACAAGATGAAGTCGTTGCATGAGCAGGTCGAAGCCACGCTGTTTGCGCCCGGCAAGGTCGATCAGGCGAAGCTGACGTCGCTGACCCAGCAGATCGACGCGATGCATGCGCAGGAAGATGCCGATCGCATGGCCGTTGCGGTCAAGGTGCACGACATCCTGACGCCGGAGCAGCTGGCGCTCGCGCAGCAGAACAACGCCAAGATCGAAAGCCTCCAGCAGCAGCTGGGCGAGCTGATGCGTCCGCCGCACGATCACGGCGACCACGACTCCGGGGATTGAAGGTTGCTTCCGCCCTTTCGGCAGGGCGGAGTTTCAATTTCTTGACAAGCAGGTGTGGGGGGCTTAGACCCCCCATATTCATGTCACGCCACACCGCGAAGGCTCGCGCAGTGGCGCGCTTTTTATTGGGGTGATGGTCTTTGTTCGAGGCGCTCTCAGGCAAGCTTTCCGGTGTATTCGACGGTCTCGCCAAGCGTGGCGCGCTGTCGGAGGCCGATGTTGCGGAGGCGATGCGCGAAGTCCGTCTGGCGATGCTGGACGCGGACGTCGCGCTGCCGGTCGTCAAGGACTTCGTTACGAAGGTTCGTGAACGCGCCATCGGGCATGAGGTGCTGGACAGCATCTCACCCGGTCAGGCCGTTGCCAAGATCGTCAACGACGCGCTGATCGACGCACTCGGTGGCGCGGGTGCCGTGCCGCTGAACCTGAATGCCGCAGCCCCCGTGCCGATCCTGATGGTCGGTCTGCAGGGTTCGGGCAAGACCACGACCTCCGGCAAGATCGCCCTGCGCCTGTCCAAGCGTGAGCGTCGTCGCGTCCTGCTGGCCAGCCTCGACACACAGCGCCCTGCCGCCCAGTTGCAGCTTGCCCAGTTGGCCGAGCGCGCGGGTGTGACGTCGCTGCCGATCATTGCCGGGCAGACGCCTGTCGAAATCGCGAATCGCGCGATGGAGACGGGACGCCGCGAAGGCTACGACATCGTCATTCTCGATACGGCAGGTCGTCTGTCGATCGACGAAGCGCTGATGGAAGAGGTGCGGCAGATCCGCGCCGCCACGTCGCCGGCCGAAACGCTGCTGGTTGTCGATGCGATGACCGGTCAGGACGCCGTCAACACCGCCAAGGCCTTTAACGAAGCCGTTGGCGTGACTGGCGTGGTCATGACCCGTATGGACGGCGATGCGCGCGGTGGTGCGGCGCTGTCGATGCGGGCGATGACCGGCGCGCCGATCAAGCTGACGGGTGCCGGCGAAAAGCTCGACGCGCTGGAGGAATTCCATCCCGAGCGTGTTGCCGGACGTATTCTTGGCCTGGGCGATATCGCGGGGCTGGTCGAAAAGGCCGCCGATACGCTCGACCATGAAGAGAGCGAGCGCATCGCGCAGAAGATGATGCGCGGCAAGTTCGATCTGGACGATTACGCAGCGCAGATTCGCCAGATCAACAAGATGGGCTCGATCTCGGGCATCCTCGGGATGCTGCCCGGCATGGGCAAGCTCAAGGACGCCATGGGCGACAAGGAGATCGACACCTCGATCTTCAAGCGCCATCAGGCCATCATCTCGTCCATGACGAAGGCGGAGCGTCAGACGCCCGCCATCATCAAGGCGTCGCGCAAGAAGCGCATCGCCGCCGGATCGGGATCCACAGTTCAGGACGTCAACAAACTGCTTAAGCAGTTCGATGACATGTCCACGATGATGAAGCGGATAAGCAAGCTCGGCATGAAGGGTCTCATGCGTCAGGGTATGTCCGCCCTCATGCCCAAAGGGGGAATGCCTCCCGGTGGGCGACCGCCGGGGGGCGGGCCGTTCCGCTGACGCCCACTTTTCCCCCGCATGACCTCGATTTTTCGCGTTTTTACTGGAGTATTTGAATGAGCCTCAAGATCCGCCTCGCCCGCGCCGGTGCGAAGAAGCGTCCGTACTATCACATCGTTGTGGCCGACAGCCGCAGCCCGCGCGATGGTCGTTTCATCGAGAAGGTCGGTGCGTACAACCCGATGCTGCCGTCCGACCACGCTGATCGCGTGCGTCTGGTGAACGAGCGTATCGCTCACTGGCTGTCGAACGGCGCCCTGCCGACCGATCGCGTTGCGCGCTTCCTCGGCAATGCCGGCCTGATGGAAAAGCCGACCTATAACGAGCAGCCGAAGCAGTCCGCGCCGAAGAAGCGCGCGCAGGAGCGTGCTGCTGCTGCCGCCGCGGCTGCTGCCGCAGCCTGAAGCTGAAAGCAGACTGATCCTTTCATGGCCAGCAAGCCCATCCTTCTCGGTGTGATCGGACGGCCTCACGGTGTGCGCGGACTTGTCCGTGTGAACTGTCATGCCGCCGACCCGTCGAGCCTGGAAGAGTATGACGTCCTGACCGATGGTCAGGGGCGGCGCTGGTCCCTGCGCTGGCGCGGCGAAGGCATCGCGGAACTCCGCAATGCCGACGGTCAGCCGGTTGTGGGCCGTGATGCGGCACAGGCGCTGGTCAACCAGCCGCTTTATGTCGAACGTGAGGAACTGCCCGAGACGGACGAGGGCGAGTTCTACCATACCGACCTGATCGGTATGGACGTGTTCGAGGGCGAGCGTGCTCTGGGTGCGGTGATTGCGGTGCATGATTTCGGTGCCGGGGCGATCCTGGAGATCGGCCAGGGGCTGATGCTGCCGTTCACCATGGCCTGTGTCCCTGTGGTCGATGTTGCCGCGCGTCGCATCGGTGTCGTCCTGCCGGACGAGATCGAGGTGCCGGGCAATATCGAGGACAGCGTCGAGACGGAGACGGGGGCATCGGCATGAGCTGGGACGCCCGTATCCTCACGCTGTTCCCCGAGATGTTTCCCGGCTCGCTCGGGCAGTCGCTGGCGGGGCGTGCGCTCCGTGACGGTGTCTGGACGATCGCGGCGCATGACATCCGGCCCCACGGGCTGGGTCGTCACCGCACCGTGGACGACACGCCGTTCGGCGGCGGCGCGGGGATGGTGATGCGCGCGGACATACTGGACGCGGCTTTGTCGCAGGTGCTGGCGGAGGTGCCTGCCGGCACGCCCGTCGTGTATCCGACGCCGCGCGGACGCCTGCTGACGCAGGCCGACGTGCGTCGTTATGCGGCGGGTCCAGGCATGGTGGTGCTGTGCGGTCGCTATGAAGGGATTGATGAACGTCTGCTTGAGGCCCGGGAGATCGAGCAGGTGTCGATCGGTGACTATGTGCTGTCGGGTGGCGAGCCCGCGGCGCTGGTCATGCTCGATGCCTGTGTGCGCCTTCTGCCCGGCGTCATGGGATCGGATGTCAGCGGTTCGGAGGAGAGCTTCTCCGAAGGACTGCTGGAATATCCGCACTACACGAAGCCTGCGAACTGGGAGGGGCGCGATGTGCCCGAAACCCTGCTTTCCGGGCATCACGCGGCCATCGCCGACTGGCGACGTGCAGCATCCGAGACGACGACGCGGCAAAGGCGGCCCGATCTTTGGGCCATCTATGCCGGGCGTACAGGCCGGGCGGGGGATGTTCCTTCGATCCAGCCGGGCCAGTACGGCCCCCATTCGTAAAATCAGTTGTTAAATTAAGGACCCGATCATGAACATTATCCAGCAGTACGAGGCCGACGAGATCGCCCGTCTTTCCGCGATCCGCGAAGTGCCTGAATTCGAAGCCGGCGACACCGTGCGCGTTTCCGTGCAGGTCGTCGAAGGCGAGCGCAAGCGTATCCAGGCTTACGAAGGCGTTGTCATCGCGCGTTCGAACAAGGGTCTGAACAGCAACTTCACGGTTCGCAAGATCTCGAACGGTGAGGGCGTGGAGCGCGTGTTCCCGCTGTATGCGCCGACGATCTCGGAGATCAAGGTCGTGCGTCGCGGTAAGGTGCGTCGCGCGAAGCTGTATTATCTGCGTGGCCGCAGCGGCAAGTCCGCGCGCATTGCCGAGCGTCCGCGTGACGTTGCAGCACCGACGGCCGCTGCCGAGTAATCAGGCGGCTGCCCTGTTGCGCTGGCCGATGAAAGTCGGCGCGCAGGGCCTATATATCGGGTCGCACGCCCGGCGGGGTTTCCTCGCCGGGCGTTCATCCCGTTGATCACCAGTTGTTACGGAGAAGAGACATGACCGCCCGCACCCTGTTCGACAAGATCTGGGACAGCCACGTGGTCGAGCTTCTTCCTGACGGCACGGCGATTCTTTATATCGACCGGCACCTGGTGCACGAAGTCACCAGCCCTCAGGCGTTCGAGGGACTGCGACTGGCCGGGCGGCGCCTGCGGCACCCGGAGGCCACGATTGCCGTGGTCGACCATAATGTGCCCACGTCCGATCGCACCCTGCCGATCGAGGAACCGGAAAGCCGCAACCAGATCGAGACGCTGGAGCGTAACGTCCGTGAATTCGGCGTTCCTTATTTCCCGCTGCTGTCGTCCAATCAGGGCATCGTCCATGTGGTCGGTCCCGAGCAGGGCATTTCACTGCCCGGCATGACGATTGTCTGCGGTGACTCCCACACATCCACCCATGGCGCGATGGGTTCGCTGGCATTCGGCATCGGCACGTCCGAGGTCGAGCATGTGATGGCGACGCAGACGCTGCTGCAAAAGCCCGCGAAGAATCTGAAGGTTTCGGTCGAGGGACAGGTGGGTCCCGGCGTGACAGCCAAGGACATCATGCTGGCGATCATCGGCAAGATGGGCACTGCGGGTGGCACGGGCTACGTCATGGAGTTCACCGGCTCCGCAATTCGTGCGCTCGACATGGCCGGGCGCATGACCATGTGCAACATGTCGATCGAGGCGGGCGCACGCGCCGGCATGATCGCCCCGGACGATACGACTTTCGACTACATCAAGGGCCGCCCGTTTGCGCCGAAGGGCGAGGATTTCGATCGCGCCGTGGCCTACTGGCGCACGCTCGCGTCCGATGATGGCGCACATTATGACAAGATCGTGGAACTGCGCGCCGAGGACATCGCGCCGAACGTGACCTGGGGCACCAGCCCGGAAGACGTGCTGTCCATCACCGACACCGTTCCGGATCCTGCCACGGCCCAGGATGAAGCGCGCCGCGCGCAGATGCAGCGGATGCTCGATTACATGGGGCTTGAGGCCGGGCAGGCGATTGCGGGGACTAAGGTCGATGTGGTCTTCATCGGCTCCTGCACCAACAGCCGGATCGAAGATTTGCGCGCTGCCGCCGCCATTGCCGCAGGCCGCAAGGTCGCCGAAGGCGTGCGCGCCATGGTCGTGCCGGGGTCGGGCAATGTGAAGAAGCAGGCGGAGGATGAGGGGATCGATCAGATTTTCCTCGATGCGGGCTTCGAGTGGCGTGAAGCCGGGTGTTCGATGTGCCTGGGCATGAACCCGGACAAACTGACGCCGGGCCAGCGTTGTGCCTCGACCTCGAACCGCAATTTCGAAGGGCGCCAGGGCCCGGGCGGTCGCACCCATCTGCTGTCCCCCGCGATGGCGGCCGCGGCCGCGGTGACGGGTGTTCTGACCGATGTGCGGGAGATGATCTGAGATGGACAAGTTCACCACGCTGAGCGCGCTGGCCGCACCGCTGCCGGAAGCCAATATCGATACCGACAAGATCATTCCGTCGCGTTTTCTGAAAACCACCAAACGCACCGGCCTCGGCGTCAGTGCGTTCGATGGCATGCGCTACAATCCGGACGGATCGGAAAAGCCGGATTTCGTCCTGAATCAGGAGCCGTACCGCAAGGCCCAGATTCTTGTGACCTATGACAATTTCGGCTGCGGTTCGTCGCGCGAGCACGCGCCCTGGGCGCTGCTGGATTTCGGATTTCGCTGCATTATTGCGCCGTCTTTCGCAGACATCTTCTTCAATAATAGCTTCAAGAACGGCATTCTGCCGATCTGCCTGCCGCGCGAAATTTGCGACCAGTTGATGGACGATGCGCGCCTTGGCGCGAACGGACGTCTGACGGTCGATCTGGAACGTCAGGTCGTGATCCGTCCCGACGGCACCGAGATTGCGTTCGAGATCGACGCGTTCCGCAAGCATCTACTGCTGGAAGGGCTGGATGATATCGGCCAGACCTTGCAGCATGCGACGTCGATCGACGGCTACGAAGCGCGCCGGGCAGAGGAAAAGCCCTGGCTACCGAAGATCGAGATTGCCTAAGAATACGACTTTCAAGCGTATAGTCAGGAGTTTTTGATGACCACCACGAAGAAGCTGCTCGTATTGCCCGGTGACGGCATTGGACCGGAAGTGATGCGGGAAGTGGCGAAGGTCGTCAGTTGGATGGAGCGTCGCCGCGGCATCCATTTCGAAATCAGCGAAGATCTGGTCGGTGGTGCATCGCTGGCAACGCATGGTGTGCCGATCCGTGACGAGGTGATCGAAAAGGCCCGGGCCGCTGACGCCGTGTTGTTCGGTTCGGTCGGTGATCCGAAATGGTCGCACGTTGGCTTCGACAAGCGCCCGGAAGTTGCGATCCTGAAACTGCGTTCAGAGCTGCAGCTTTTTGCGAATCTTCGCCCTGCTCAGGTGTTCGATGCGCTGGCCGATGCCAGCACGCTCAAGGCCGATGTGGTGCGCGGTCTGGATATCATGATCGTGCGTGAAACGGTCGGCGGTATCTATTTCGGTGAACCGCGCGGCATCGAGACTCTGCCGGATGGATCGCGTAAGGGCGTGAACACCGAAGTTTACACGACTTCGGAAATCGAGCGCGTTGCGCGCGTTGCTTTCGAACTGGCCCGCAAGCGGGATAACCGCGTCTGCTCGGTCGAGAAGTGCAACGTGATGGAGTCCGGTCTGCTCTGGAAAGAGGTGGTGACCGATCTGCATGCGCGCGAGTATGCAGATGTGACGCTGACGCACATGCTCGCTGATAATTGCGCCATGCAGTTGGTCCGCAACCCGCGCCAGTTCGACGTCATCGTGACCGGCAATCTGTTCGGCGATATCCTGTCCGATCTGGCGTCGATGGCCACGGGTTCGCTCGGCATGCTGCCATCAGCCACGCTCGGCCCGGTCAGCGAGGACGGACGCCGTGCTGCGCTGTATGAGCCCATTCACGGCAGTGCGCCCGATATTGCCGGCACGGGTCAGGCCAATCCGCTGGCTCAGATCCTGTCCTTTGCGATGCTGCTGCGCTACTCGCTTGATCGGGGTGAGGACGCGGACCTGATCGAGCGTGCGGTGGCCGCAGTGCTGGCGAGCGGCCTTCGGACGCCGGATATCATGAGCGAAGGCAAGGCACGCGTCGGAACCTCCGTGATGGGCGATTCCGTGGTGCAGATGCTGGACAAGCTCGCAGCAGCCTGAACGGGAGTTCTGAAGGCTCCGGGTATGTCGGGCCTTCAGCAGTCTGCTCCGTGGCGCGACCGAAGGATTTGCGTCTTGCTCGGTAAAATCCGAAGCGCCGGTCTGGCCTGATTTCAGGCCAGGTCTGCGGTGCTCGTCAGGTGCACGCCAGCAGACGACAACCGCGCTGCGACAGCGCTGCGATCCGAGAGAACGGCGCAGCACGCGTCTTCAATGACCACGCTTGCAAACCCGTGCTTTACCGCGTCCTCTGCCGTTGCTGCGACGCAGAAATCCAGCGCGAGACCGCACACGAAAACCCGTTCAACGCCGTGCGCGCGCAGCCACGCCGAAAGGCCTGTATCGCTGCCGCCGTCATTGTCCATGAACGCCGAATAGCTGTCGACGGACTGCGACCGTCCCTTGCGAAGCACCAATCCGATCGGCGCGGCGTTGAGTTCAGCAGCAAGCTGCGCCCCGGTATCACCCGCAACGCAATGCCGGGGCCACGGACCGCCTTGCGCGGAAAACGACATGTGATCGTGCGGATGCCAGTCCTGCGTGGCCACGATCTGCCCGAACCCGCAACGGGCAGCCAGCGCGTTGATCGGCGCGATCACAGCATCCCCCTCTGGCACAGCCAGCGCACCCCCGGGTAAAAAGTCGTTCTGGACATCGACGATGATCAGTGCGTCGCGTGTTGTGATCGGCATCTTGGGCACACTTATGTCGGTGGGTTGATGCGGGTCACGAGCAACTGGTTGATGCGGAAGCCTTCAACATCCACCACCTCGAACCGGAAATTCAGGTCATTCACCCGATCTGCCTTACGGGCCATACGACGCAGTCGGTGCATGACGAAGCCGCCGATCGTGTCGAAATTCTGCGTGTCGTGCAGATCCTCGATCCCGAGTTCACGCATCACGTCACCGATGGGCGCTGCGCCGTCAATCAACCATGAGTTCTCGTCACGCCGGACGATGGCTTGTTCTTCGAACGGGTTGGCAAGGCCGTCCATCAACGCGCCCATGATATCCTTGTAGGTGATCAAACCCACGACCAGCCCGTATTCATTGACGATCAGGGCAAAACCCGCGCCGTGAGCTTCGAACTGGGCGAGGGTGTCCCACAGGTTGAGCGTGTCGGGCAGCGAGAGCACATCGCGCCGAAGACGATAAATCTCCCGGTCCTGTGCGTCCTGTGTGCCGACGACGGCCACGACCAGCACGTCTTCGGCGCGTACCGAACCGATCACATTATCCAGACCGCCGTCACACAGCGGATAGCGGGAGTAGGGGCGGACACGCACCTTGTCGCGCTGTGATTCCACACTGTCCTGAATATCAAGGAACACGATCTCGTCGCGCGGGGTCATCGCGGAGGTCACGGAACGATCCTGCAGCGCGAGGACGTTCTGGATCATCTGGTGTTCCTGCTCCAGCAGCACGCCCGATGCGGTCCCTGCGGCGAGGATAGCGCGCAGGTCTTCCGGCGTCACAGGCTCGATGGCTGATGCGGCAGGAATGTTCAGCAATTTGAGAATGCTGTCGGACACGCGGGAAAACACGATCACGACAGGGTAGAGGGCCTTGAGCGCAAAACTCGGGAACCAGCCGATATTGAGCGCGATCTGGTCTGGCGCGTTCAGGGCCACGCGCTTGGGCAACAGGTCCGCAAACAGAACGAAAATGCCGGTCACGCCGATAAACGCGATAGCCGAGGCAAGATGCGGGGCAGAGGAACCGAGCCACGAAATGCGGCCGAACAGGTCAGCCAGCGGCGGTGAAATCATCTCGCTGCTGACGATACCGCCAAGGATGCCCACGGCATTGAGACAGATATTCAGGACGGTGATGACTTGCCCGCTGTTGCGTCGAAGCTGCAGGAAGCGCACGGCACGCGGATCGCCCTTTTCGGCGCGAGAGCGCAGACGCGCGTCCCGGGCAGCCGCGAACGATATTTCAGACAGGGCAATCAGGATGCTCACGGCGATCAATGCCACAAGTGCCAGCAGTCCAAGCACAAGAAGCATCACGCATTCATCTCCGATTTTCAGAGCCTGCTCATCAGGACCATATCCGCATCATAGCCAAATGCAGGGTTATAGACCAGAGGATGTGCGTCTTACGCCTCTGGCAGGTCCGCCAGTTTGCGCCAGCCTGCCTCATCCAGCGTCGCGACGCCGAGTTCCTGCGCCTTGCGCGCCTTGGACCCGGAATCGGCGCCGAGCACGACATAGTCGGTCTTTTTCGAAACACTGTCGGTCACTTTTGCGCCCAGCCGCTCGGCAATCGCTTTTGCCTCGGGGCGCGACATGGTGGCCAGGGTGCCGGTAAACACCACGATCCGCCCCGATAGCGGGCCTTCATGGGCGCTTTCCTCTGCCGTGATGCTCAACAGGTCCTGGAGTGCGTCAAGCGTCGCGAGGTTATGCGGCTCGGCGATGAAGGCCGTCAGTTCCTTGGCAATAGCCTCCCCGATGCCGTTGATGCTGGCCAGCGTTGTGCGGGCTTCCGAGCCTTCCTCGGTGGCAGCGGTCATCTGGGTGCGCCAGTTCTCGACCGTGCCGTAATGCCGCGCGAGCAGGCGGGCGTTGGCTTCGCCGATGCGGCGGATGCCCAGCGCATAAATGAACCGCGCGAGCGTGATCGTCCGCCGTGCTTCGATCGCCTTGCTCAGATTCCGGGCCGAGAGCGCACCCCAGCCTTCACGTTCGGCAATCTCCTTCTCCCGCTCGGGCAGGCGGAAAATGTCCGGTGCGCTGAGGACAAATCCGGCATCGTGAAACTCACGGATCGAGCGTTCGCCCAGGCCGTCAATGTCGAACGCGGTGCGCGACACCATGTGCACCAGCCGTTCGACCACCTGCGCGGGGCAACTCAGACCGCCGGTGCAGCGCAGCACGACCTCGCCCTCGGGCCGTTCGGTCTGTGCGCCACAGGCAGGGCAGTGATCGGGGAAGACGAAGGCCGGCCCTCGCGGCGGGTCGCCGTCTTTTGCGGGCACGACACCCACGATTTGCGGGATGACGTCCCCCGCGCGCTGCAACGTCACCAGATCGCCGGGGCGGACGTCCTTGCGGGCGATTTCGTCTGCATTGTGCAGGCTGGCGCGCGTGACCAGCACACCGCCGACATTAACGGCCTCAAGATGCGCGACGGGGGTCAGGGCGCCGGTGCGTCCGACCTGAATTTCGATGGCTTCGAGACGTGTGACGGCCTGTTCGGCTGGAAATTTCCACGCGACAGCCCAGCGTGGTGCACGCCCGATAAAGCCCAGTCGCTCCTGCAATGCCAGGTCGTCGAGTTTGAAGACGACACCGTCAATGTCATATGCCAGATGCGAACGCTGACGCCCGACATCGTCCATATACAGTTCCGCGTCGGCGGCACTGACCACGCGACGGCTGAGATCGTTGACGATGAAACCCCAGGCCCGCAACTGTTGCAGATAGTCCCAGTGCGATGTGGCAACGCGTCGGTCTGAAAAACCCTGAGCGTAGGCAAAGAAAGACAGCGGACGGCTGCGCGTGATCTCGGCGTCGAGCTGCCGCAACGATCCCGCAGCCGCGTTGCGCGGATTGGCGAACGGCTTTTGCCCGGCAGCATCCTGTGCGGCATTGAGCGCCAGAAACGCGGCCTTACTCATGAACACTTCGCCGCGAATTTCGATCTGGTCGGGCGCGTCGTCAGGCAGCGTGTCGGGGATGTCGCGCAGGGTCCGCAGGTTGGCGGTCACGTCCTCGCCCTCAGCCCCGTCGCCACGGGTGGTGCCGCGCACCAGACGCCGGTTCTCGTAGGTCAGGCTCATCGACAGGCCGTCGATTTTCGGCTCCCCGACGAAGGCCAGCTTGTCCGCGCGCTCGGCATCGAGCCCCAGAAAACGGGCAGCACGAGACACGAAACTTTCGAATTCAGTCGTATCGAACACATTGTCGAGCGAGAGCATCGGCACGCGATGGCGGTATTTGCTGAACGTCGCAGCCACCGGCGCACCGACCCGATGCGAAGGGCTGTCCGGACGCATCAGTTCCGGAAAGCGCGCCTCGATCTCCGCATTGCGGCGGCGCATCGCGTCATATTCCGCATCCGACACCAGCGGCGCATCGTGCGTGTGATAGGCAGTATCGAGGCGCGCAATCACCCCGGCCAGACGGCGCAGTTCGCGTTCTGCCTGCTCAGCGGTCAGGTCTTCGGGGGCTGTTGTTTTCTTCGGGCTCATGGCGCGATGTGTAGCAGACTGTCCGCCGCGCCGCGCGCCGCATCGGTGATGATGTCGCCGGCCAGCATCCGGGCAATTTCCTCGCGCCGTTCGTCCTGCACCAAGGGGCGGGCACTGGTCTGGGTACGATTGCCGCGCACGGTCTTTTCAATCCGCAGATGCTGGTTTCCGCGGGCGGCGACCTGCGGGCTATGGGTCACGACGAGTACCTGAACGTCACGTGCGACGGCATGCAGACGATCCCCGATCGAGGCTGCGGTCGCGCCCCCCACGCCGGAATCAACCTCGTCAAACACCAGCGTCGGAATGGCGGAGCGACCGGCCAGCACCACCTTGATCGCAAGCATGAGGCGTGAAAGCTCGCCACCCGATGCGACCTTGGCCAGCGGGCCGGGTGACTGTCCGGGGTTGGCGGCAATCAGGAAGGCCGACTGTTCTTTGCCGCGCACGTTCCATGCCTCGGGCGCAAGCGGCTGCAGCGAGACGATGAAGCGCGCACGTTCCAGCCGCACGGGCTTGAGTTCGGCGGTTACAGCGGATTCCAGTTTTCCGGCCGCTTTCAGACGCATGTCGGACAGCGCTTCGGCGGCTTTTTCAAAGTGGCCACGTTTTTCGACGACCTCGGCACTCAGGGCATCGATCCGCGCGTTGCCGCTCTCGAGGTTGCTCAGGCGCGTGCTGAACGCGATCAACAGGTCTGGCAACTCCGCGACGGACACGCCGTGCTTTCGGGCCTCGGCGCGCAACGCGAATAGGCGTTCTTCGGTCTGTTCCAGCAGGCGCGGGTCGATATCCGCTTCTGCGGCCAGACGGGACAGCATCGTCTCCGCATCCGAGAGTGCGGTTTCAGCGTTTTCCAGCGCGTCCAATGCCGCACGGGCCTGTGCCTGATGGGGCGACTCGGTCTCGTCCCTGACCGAGTTGGGCAGCAGTTTCTGCAGGGCGCGGCAGGCGTTGCGCAGTGCGGCGGACGGGCCACCGCTTCGACGGTCACGCGGTGTCAGTTCCGAAAGGGCAGCGGCGATGGCCTCTCCCCGACGCTCTCCCTGTTGCAGGTCCTGACGCAGTGCGGCGAGTTCGTTTTCCTCGTTCTCCTGCGGGGCGAGAGTGCCGAGGTCCTCTACTGCCTGCCGCAGCCAGTCCTCCTCGCGCGCGGCTTCCTGCATTTCGGCACGGGCCGCAGCAAGGCGGGCCGTGGCCTCGATCCAGGTGCGATAGGTCTGCGCGGTCGCGGTGCGAAGTTTTTCGGGGACGCCGAACGCATCCAGCAGGTCCAGATGCGTTGACTGGTCAGCCAGTCCCATCTGTTCGTGCTGGCCCTGTATTTCCACCAGCAACGTGGCGGCGCGGCGCATCAGCGTGACACCGACCGGCTGATCGTTGATGAATGCGCGAGAACGACCATCGGTCGTGACGATGCGCCGCAGGACCAGCGGCTCGTCCAGATCGTCGCGCGCGATTCCCTGTTCGTCCAGAACGGCGTGCAGCGGATGGTCGGATGCGATTTCGAAGCTGGCGGTGACGCTGGCCTGCTCGGCCCCGGTCCGCACCAGACCGGCGCTGGCACGCTCACCAAGTGCCAGCCCCAGACTGTCCAGCAGGATTGACTTGCCCGCCCCGGTCTCGCCCGTCAGGACGGTGAGACCAGCCGCGAGGTGAAGATCGAGCTTTTCGATCAACACCACGTCTCGGATCGAGAGATGCTTCAGCATGGCCGCTTTCCCTCGCGGGTCGGGCCCGGCTTCAGAAAATCAGGTTCATGGCGCGCGACACGATGCCGGGCGACTTGCCCTTTGGCACCTGCGTTCTGGAATCCACCAGATGCGCGCTGCGGAGGTCCGCATAGGCGTAATGATACCATTTGCTGTTCGGATAGTTATAGCCGAGCACCGCACCGGTCTGCTTCGCCTGATCCCGCAGACCGAGGGCAAGATAGACTTCGACCAGACGCTGCAGGGCTTCGGGCACGTGGTTCGTGGTCTGGAAATCCTGCACCACACGCTGATAGCGGTTCAGGGCGGCTTCGTAATTGTGCTGCTGCTCATAGAAGCGGCCAACCAGCATTTCCTTGCCCGCCAGATGATCGCGGCACAGGTCGATCTTCAGCTGGGCATCACGGGCATAAGATGTCTGCGGGAAACGGGCGACGACTTCCTGCAAGGCTTCCAGTGATTCCTGCGTGCCCTGCTGGTCGCGCTGAACGTCAGCGATCTGTTCGTAATAGCAAAGTGCCCGCAGGTAGAACGCATAAGCCGCGTCGCCGCTAGTGGGATGCAGCAACAAGAAACGGTCCAGCTGCTGGACGGCCTCAGGATACTTGTCCTGCAGGTAATAGGCATAGCCCTCCATCAACTGTGCGTTGGAGGTATAGCCCGAATAGGGATAATTCTGCTGAAGCGCCTCGAACTCGGCACTGGCAAGGGCATAACGGTTGGTGCGCAAGGCATCGATACCGTTGTTGTACATCGTTTCCGGCGGAGCCAGCGGCGGCGGTTTCTGATCGCCTTTGCTAAAGAGGCCGCAGCCCCCAAGCATCAACAGCGCCGCGAGCGACACGCCGCGCGACGAAAACCCGACAACCCGTCCTGGAAAACGGAGAGAAGAAGACGCAAGTGACATGCCGACTCTTTCAGTGACGGCAAGCCTTATATCACGGGTTGCGTCGCGGTGAAGCCATAAGCGCGCAAGAGTTGCACGCAGCGGTGTTGGCGATCAGGCGGCTTCGCTGACGCGGCGTGAGACGACGGACGATCGCGCGCCCTCTTCGATCACGACCCAGGCATGACGATCGGCCATCAGGGCACGCAGCAGACGGTTGTTGAGTCCATGACCGGACTTGTGACCGATGAACCCCGCCTGCAGCGAATGGCCGGCCAGATAAAGATCGCCCACCGCGTCCAGCATCTTGTGGCGCACGAATTCCTGCTTGTGACGCAGTCCGGTCGGATTGAGAATCCGCTCCCCGTCCACAACGATCGCATTGTCCAGAGAACCGCCCTGTGCCAGCCCGGCTGCTTGCAGCGCGTCGATTTCGTGGCGATGGGCAAATGTCCGGCAGGCAGAGACCTCCTGCACGAAGCTCTCCTGCGTCAGTTGCATCGCAAAATTCTGGCGTCCGATCACGGCCGCAGAAAAATCGATCGACAGGGCAAGGGAGAGACCCGGACGCGGCGCGGGGCGCAGTTCCGCAAACGCATCCCCTTCTTCGACACGAATACGACGCAGAACCCGGATCATCTTGCGATTCGCGCCCTGGGTCACACGACCGGCGCAGGACAGGAGAAAGCAGAATTCGGCAGAGGAGCCGTCAAGCACCGGAAGTTCCGGTCCGTCGACCGTCACGTGCGCGTTATCGATCCCGTACCCGTGCAGCGCAGCCATCAGATGCTCGACAGTTGCGACCCGCATGCCGTGCGCGTCACCCAGAACCGTGCTTAGCCGGGTGTCGATGACATTGTCGAAACGCGCGGCAATCGTCGCGTCGCCGAGGTCCGTGCGCTGGAAAGTAATCCCGTGATCGACGGGGGCAGGCGAAATCTGCATGCGAATGGCCGCACCGGAGTGCAGGCCGATGCCGCGGCAAGAAATTGACGATGCAAGTGTGGCTTGTTCGCGTGGCGTGCTTGCGGAAGCGGGACGTGTCGTGCGCGCGGTTGGCGCATCGTCGCGTCCATCAAATCGCATGTCATCCATGCTTCGCTTCCTCTTGCCGTTTATGCGAACTGCCAAAGACAGATCCGCTTTTTCTTCACTGTGACTGTTAATCCCTCGTCACATGATGGGCCAGTCAAGCTTTATTGCCGAGTATTACGGTGTAGGGCCTTGATAATATGGCAAAAAAAGAGCGTTCTGCCACAATCATGAAGCAGGACGCTCTCAAAACGCTCACACACATTGAGGGTGGCGCCCGGATATCTGGGCGCCACCCGCAGGTCAGGCAGTTGTTACTGGCGGCGCAGGAACGTGGGGATGTCGAGGCCGACTTCCTCGGTTCCAGCTTCCTGGACAGTCGCGACAGGCGGTTCCTGCCGGATTTCGGGCTCGTTGCGGGCCTGCGGGCCGGGGGCGGCTTCAGGTGCCGCGCGACCGCGCAGGGCACCGGTCACGATCCCGAACAAGCTGCGTGAGGGTGCCGGTTCCGGCGCACGTTGCTGCTGCGGGGCAGAGAACAATCCCGAATGGGCCGAGGCGGCGGGACGCTGGTTGCCCAGCGTGTTGGCGGGCACGCTGTTGGCGGGTGGCGCGCTCGGTCCCGGCTGCTGGGGGTCGATCTGGTAGTTCGGGGCAACACCGCGAGCGGCCTGCTGCGGCTGTGTGCCGGGGGCGGGGGTCACTGGCGGTGCCTGCGTGGCAGCGGGGGCGACCTGAGCCGCCTGTGCATCGCCGGTAATCGGACGATCGGCGACGTTGGTCACAGGATTGTCGATGCCGGTCGCCACGACCGAAACGCGCACCCGGCCGTTCAGATTCTCATCGATGGCCGAGCCGAAGATGATGTTGGCGTCGTCCGCGACTTCTTCGCGGATACGATTGGCTGCCTGATCCACTTCATACAGCGTCATGTCTTCGCCGCCGGTGATGTTGATCAGCAGACCGCGAGCGCCCGCCATCGATGTGTCTTCAAGCAGCGGGTTCGAGATCGCGGCCTCGGCGGCTTCGATGGCGCGGTTGTCGCCCTCGGCCTCGCCCGTGCCCATCATGGCCTTGCCCATTTCCGCCATGACAGTGCGGATATCGGCGAAATCGAGGTTCACGAGGCCCGGTGCGACCATCAGGTCGGTCACGCCGCGAACGCCCATATACAGGACGTTATCGGCCATCTTGAACGCATCCTTCCAACTCGTCCGCTCGTTGGCGAGGCGGAAGAGGTTCTGGTTCGGGATCACGATCAGCGTGTCAACGAACTGCTGCAGTTCCGCGATGCCGGAGTCTGCGGACCGCGAACGGCGCGCGCCTTCGAACGTGAACGGCTTGGTCACCACGCCAACGGTCAGGATGCCGCGGTCACGCGCCATGCGGGCAATGACCGGTGCGGCCCCGGTGCCGGTGCCCCCGCCCATGCCTGCGGTAATGAACACCATATGCGCGCCGTCCATGTGACGGGCGAGTTCATCGGCGGCCTCCTCGGCAGCGGCGCGGCCGATTTCCGGCTTTGCCCCTGCACCGAGGCCCTGGGTCAGGTGCGGGCCAAGCTGGACGCGGCGGTCGGCGCGCGAATGCGACAACTGCTGGGCGTCCGTGTTTGCAACGACGAATTCCACGCCCTGCAACTGCAGCGCGATCATATTGTCGACCGCGTTGGTCCCACCGCCGCCGACACCGATCACGGTGATCCGGGGGGTAAAGTCAGCATGGTTCTGCTGAGGGATGGTAAGGTTGAGGGTCATGGGCGTCTCCCCGATAAGCGGAGGCTGGAAGTGGCAGAACGACTCTGTGTCAGGTGAGCCAAGACTATAGAGTCAAGCATGAACAAACTACACCCGGTCACGCAAGAAATTGACAACGCGACCAAGCAGTCCGGAGGGGGGAGGTTCGGAAAAGTCCATGTCATTAAAAAGGCGATCCGAACCGAGTGCCCACGATAACAATCCGGCTGTCGTCGCAAAACCGGCTGACGCGGGCGGAGATTCGGGCAATCCGACGATTCCCTTGGGATAGCCCATGCGAATCGGGCGGTCGAGAATCCGCGATGCCATTTGCCCTACACCGTCCAGAAGCGAGCCGCCGCCGGTCAACACGACAATCCCTGTGGCAGCCTTGCTGAGGCCCGATGCCTCCAGACGATCGCGGATCAGTTCGAGGGTTTCCTCGATTCGCGGGTGAATAATTTCAATGACCCGTTCACGCGAAATACGCGCGAGCGGGATGGAATCATCACCGACAAGCTCCATCGACAGCATCTCGTTACTGTCGTCGCTCGACAGATCTGCCGAGCCGTAGACAGTCTTCAGGCGCTCTGCCGTGTCCTGCGACGTCGAGAGAAGACGCGCAATGTCGCGCGTGATGTGGCGGCTGCCCACCGCAATCTGCGCCGTGTGCAGCAGCAGGCCTTCGCCGAAAATCCCGATGGAGGTCGTGTCGCCGCCCATCTCGATCACGGTCGCGCCAAGCTCGCGTTCCTCGTCGTCAAGCACGGCCAGACCGGACGCCAGCGGTGCGGAGACAAGATTGCGGATTTTCAGATCGGCACGGGCCAGCAGCGCTTCCAACGTGGAGAGCGTGGTGCTCGCGGCGTCGATCACATGCAGGCGTGCACGCAACTGGTCGCACACGTGCCCGCGCGGATCGAGCACGCCGTGCGTTTCATCAACAGAATAGGCCAGGGGCAGCGTGTGAACCGGGTAACGGCCTTCGCTGCGGGCGCGCATCTGGCCCTCGGTCACGACGCGTCTTATGTCGGCGTCCGACACTTCACGGCCGCTAACCGGCCAGCGTACGTTGAACAGGCGACTGTCGGGTGCGCCGCTGGACAGATTCACCACCACATCGGCCAGCGATTTTTCCGCCGCTTCTTCGGCCTGTCCCACGGCGGCGCGGATGGCGGCCTCGGCGCGGCGAATGTCCGTGATCGCCCCGCCGCGAATTCCATCCGAGCGCTGCCAGCCATGACCCATGATGCGGATCGTGCCGTCAGGCTCGCCCCGTCCGATCAGACAGGTGATTTTCGTGCTGCCGATGTCCAGCACGCCATGCAGCCCCGATCGCCATTGCCGTGACGGTGCCGCGCCGGCCCGGGCAGGTGGAAGGGCCAGGATGTGGTCCTCGCGCCCACCGCCGGATTGCGTCGGGGCCAGTGCCCTGCCGGTCAGGCGACTGCGTCGCCGCCGCTTGGCGGGCGGGGCAGGCTCCTGCTGAGGGACCACGATCAGGTCGTTCATGTGCGGTTCCGTGAGGCGGGGGGAGAAAGAGGTTCGGGCATAGGCGGCGGTAGTGGCTCTGGCGGGGCGAGGGCGCTGCCGCTCGGTGTCGGCGACGGCAGGCTCTGCGGCGCGCGTTGCGGCGGCCGCGTCGGGGGCAGCGATGCTGCGTGGCCCGAAGTCTCCGCCGGACTATTCGTGTTCGCCGGACCCGGATGGCTGGCCGGGGGCTTTGCCGTGGGTGTCGCCGCGACCGGTTTGTCAGCCGGGGCCGGTGTCGACGCACTGGCACTGTCGCCCAGTGCCGGTTTGGTGTCGGTTTCCGGTAGTGGTGACGGCGCGGGGCGCTGGCGGATCACCATGCGGTCCGGCAAGCGCATGTCGATTTCGGCGACGGGCCGCTCCAGCAACCGGTATTGCGCCTGATACGTCGTAAGGCGCGCGAGGGCGGCGGCCTCCTGACCCTCCGGCAGGAGGACTGATGTCCCGTCATGCAGCAACAGGTTCCAGCGTCGGTCCCCGACCCGCGTCATGGCAACGACGCGGCTCTGCACCTCCGGTTGGGTGGCAAGCGCATCGAGCAGGGCCGCGGCATTGGTGTTTGCACCCGTGCCCACCACCAGCGGCAATTGCAAAAATGCCTGCGCGTCCTTGCCGGTCATGCCGCTGTCGGTCACGGCATTGCCTGCACGGTCGATCAGCTTGAAATGCCCATCATGCTGCCAGACAGCGAAAGGCCGACGCTCGAACAGCGTGACGATGATTGTGCCCGGCATATGGCGCTCGATCGTCGCGTGGTCGACGAACGGCAGCATGTTGATCCGGTCGCGCGCGGCGGGCAGCGAAAATCCGAGGATCGGCTGGCCGACCGACGTGCCGATCGCCGCGTCAAGATCGGCCTGGCTTGTCAGATTGCGACCGTTGACGACGATCTTGCGGATTTTCAGCGGTGCCAGCGCGATCAGTTTGGCGCGGATTGGGGCGAACCGCTCCTCCGACTGCACATCGCGGGCCAGACGATAACCTCCGGCAAGGATGGCCAGAAACGCCAGCAACAACAGGGCAGGGCGAACGCGCTTGCGTTGGCGCCTGGCGAAAATCGACAGGCGTGAGGGGCGGTCACTGACATGCCCCCCGCGGCCTCTCATGTCCGGCATGCGGCGTTCTCGATCATCCAGCGGCACAGCGCGCCATACGACATGCCGCAGAATTGCGCCTGCTCTGGCAACAACGACGTCTGTGTCAGCCCCGGCTGGGTGTTGATTTCCAGAATCACGAGGCGCCCGGGACCGCCGGCAGCCGCCGTATCGTCATACCGGAAGTCCGTGCGGGTGGCCCCCCGGCAGCCCAGCGTGCGATGCGTTGCACACGCCAGTTCCAGCGCGCGGGCGAACGTGTCCGGGTGCACCTGCGCGGGCAGCGCATGCGTCGATCCGCCGGCGCTGTATTTCGCGTCGAAATCATAAAATCCGCCCGGTGCGGTCGCGCTGGGCGTGATGTCGGTAACGGTCAGTGCGCGATCCCCGAGGACCGCAACCGTCAGTTCGCGACCGGGGACGAATTCCTCGACCAGCGCGTGGTTGCCAAACTGCCAGTTGTGGGCGATTTCCATCCGCCGGTTGCTGCCCGGGCGCACGATCTCGACCCCAACCGATGAACCTTCGTTCACCGGTTTGACCACATACGCACCGCTGAGCGGATCGCACTCGCGCAGTTCGGCGATGTCGATCACGCGCCCTTCGGCCACCGGCAAGCCCGCACCGGTAAACGCGGCCCGCGCTGCGGCCTTGTCCATAGCCACGGCGGACGCACGGATGCCGGAATGGGTGTAGGGGATGTTCATCCAGTCCAGCACGCCCTGAATCGTGCCGTCTTCTCCAAACCGACCGTGCAGGGCGTTGAACACCACATCCGGTCGGCTCTGCTGCAATGCCGTGACCAGCGCACCCAGGTCGGGCGTGGGGTCGAGCAGTTCGACCTCATACCCTTCGTTGTGAAGGGCCGCGAGCACGCCCTGTCCACTGGCTTGGCTGACAGGGCGCTCTGCCGAAATGCCACCAGCCAGAACGGTGATCCTGCGTGCGTCGATCATGCGGCCTCTCCTGGCCGCCCCAGGCGACGGATTTCCCAGTGCAACGCCACGCCCGACCGCTCCTGCACACGTGCGCGCACCGTATCGCCAAGGGTTTCGAGATCCCGTGCCGTGGCCTCGCCCGTGTTGAGCAGGAAATTGCAGTGCTTCTCGCTGACCTGCGCGCCGCCGATCCGAAGACCACGGCACCCGGCAGCATCGATCAGTTCCCACGCCTTGAGGTGGGTCTGCGCAGGATCGGGATTGCGGAATGTCGATCCACCCGTGCGGGCACGCACCGGCTGGGATGCCTCACGCGCCGCGCGGACCTCGACAATTGCGGCTGCGATGATCGCGGGTTCCGCAGGGGTTCCGCGCAGACGCGCCCGCACGACGACCGCACCGTCGGTCAGGGCGGAGCGCCGGTATCCGAACGCCAGCGCATGGTTGGACAGACGGAGCAGATCGCCTTCACGCGTGATGATCTCGGCCCAGTCGAGCACTGTCGCGATATCTGAGCCATAGGCACCCGCGTTCATGACCACCGCCCCCCCGATGGAACCGGGAATGCCCGCCAGAAACTCCAGCCCGGCCAGCCCGGCCTGCGCGGCGGTTTCCGCCACCGTGATATCCAGGCAGGCGGCGCCCACGATCAGGCCGTCGCCATCGGATTCAATCTCGGCAAAACCCTTACCAAGACGGATCACCGCGCCGTCAATGCCGCCATCGCGTACGATGACGTTCGAGCACGCGCCGAGAGACAGGACTGGAAAATCCGGGGGCAACAGGCGCATCGCCGTGCCCAGATCTTCGGCATCGGCGGGTTGCAGCAGCCATTCGGCCGCACCGCCCACGCGAAACCATGTCCGCGCACCCAGCGGCGCATCGGGCGTTTGGCGGCCACGAAAATTCTCGACCAGCAGAGGGGAAGGCGTGCCTGTCACGCTGCGAACTCGCCCTTGCGACCGGCGGCGATGTCGGCAAGCTGCTGCGGCAGTGCCTGCGCCCAGTTTGTGATCGTACCCGCGCCGAGACAGACGACGAAATCGCCCGGCTTGGCGATGGCATGGATCATCTCCGCCAGATGTTCCGGACCCGGCAGCGGGACGACCGAACGATGGCCGCGCGTGCGGAGGCCCTCGATCAGGGCATCACGATCCACGCCCTCGATCGGGGCCTCGCCCGCGGCATAGACATCGGTGATGATGACCGTGCCCGCGTCGTTCATGCAGGTGCAGAACTCCTCGAACAGGGTCTGCAGGCGGGAATAACGGTGCGGCTGCACCACGGCGATGACGTTGGAGGCCCCGGCCTGGCGCGTGGCTTTCAGCACGGCAGCGATTTCGACCGGGTGGTGGCCGTAATCATCGATAATCGTCACGCCGTTGAATTCGCCCGTGCGGGTAAAGCGACGCTTCACGCCGCGGAAACTGGCCAGTGCCGAGCGGATGGTTGCGTCGTCGATTTCCATTTCGATCGCGACCGCGATGGCGGCCAGGGCATTCTGGACGTTGTGGTTGCCGAGCATCGGCAGGCGGAACGGCCCGGCCCGGCGGGAGCGGCGGCGAATGCGGTCGGTCACCACCACCTCGAACGTTGCGCCGCGCTTGTCCGCGATCACCTTTTCCGCACGGATATCGGCCTGTGGCGAGAAGCCATAGGTGATGATGCGATGATCCGACAGGCGTGGGATCATCTGCTGGACCGCCGGATGGTCGATGCACAGCACGGCAAAGCCGTAGAACGGAATGTTGGACACGAACTGGTCGTAGGCCGCCTGCATCGCGGCTTCGGTGCCCCAATGGTCGAGATGTTCGGGGTCCATGTTCGTGACCACGGTAATCACCGACGGCAGACGCAGGAACGACCCGTCGCTTTCGTCCGCTTCGACGACCATCCAGTCGCCCGAACCCATGCGGGTGTTGGAGCCATAGGCCTCGATAATGCCGCCATTGATGACGGTCGGGTCGAGCTTTGCGGCCTCAAGCACTGCGGCCACGAGGCTGGTCGTCGTGGTCTTGCCATGCGTGCCGCCAATGGCCACCGACCAGCGCAGACGCATCAGTTCCGCCAGCATTTCGGCGCGGCGGACCACGGGGATCAGGCGGGCGCGCGCTTCGACCACCTCGGGGTTGTCCTTGCGGACGGCAGTGGATGTCACGACGACCTGCGCGCCACCGAGATTGGCGGCGTCATGGCCGATGGCAACGGTAATGCCCTGATCGCGCAGGCGCTGCACGTTGGCGTTCTCGGCAATGTCGGAGCCCTGAACCTTATAGCCCAGCATGTGCAGCACTTCGGCGATGCCGGACATGCCGATGCCGCCAATTCCGACAAAGTGGATGGTGCCGATGGAAAGGGGCAGTGCTCTCATGGTGGTGATCTCATCTGGTGCAAGCGGTCAGGGCGCGGCGGACGCGGTGGTGTCGGTCGCATAGGCGGGCAGGGGGCGAACATGCAAGCTCTTCTCGACCAGATCGGCGAGTGCTTCTGCGGCATCGGGGCGGGCGAAACCGGCTGCGGCCTGCGCGGCTGCGGTCAGTTTTTCGGGGTCGCTCAACAGGTCTTGCAACAGGGCCGCCAGCGCATCGGCGGTGAAAGTCGGCTGGCGCATCATCCATGCAGCCCCGACATCGACCAGTGCCTGTGCGTTGCCGCCCTGTTCGTCGGACGCTGCGATGGGCAGCGGTACCAGAATGGACGGGCGCCCGGCCATCGTCAGTTCGGCAACCGACGATCCGCCCGCCCGTCCGATGACAAGATGCGCCCGGGACAGCCGTTCTGGCACATCGTTGAAAAAGGTCGAGACGGTCGCATCGATCCCCGCAGCCTGATAGGCCGCGCGAACCTGTTCGACGTCATTGGCACGGGTTTGCTGGGTCACATGCAGCCGTGCCCGGAATCCGACCGGCAGGGTGGACAAGGCTTTCGGCACGATCTGCCCAAACACTGTGGCACCGAGGGACCCGCCCCAGACCAGCAGGTGAATGGCCTCGGTCGGGGTGTGGTAAGGCGCGCCATGCAGCGCGACGATGCCCGGTCGCACCGGCATCCCCGTCAATGAGCGGGTAATGGACGGGGGCAGGCCACGCACGTCCGGGTATGACGTAGCGATGGCCGTGGCGCAACGCGCGAGCAGGGCGTTCGCCTTGCCGAGCACGGCATTGCCTTCATGCAGGATCAGCGCCGGTGCGCGCTTGCCCAGGAGCCAACCGCCAGCAATTGGCGGCACGGAGGGATAGCCACCGAAGCCGACCACGGCAGCAGCATCCAGATCGCGCAGGATGCTGCGCGCCGTCCAGGCCCCGCGTGTCAGCGCAACAGCGGCCTTTGCCCCGCGCATGACGCCGCGCCCGGCGATCCCTGCACCCGGCAGAACGAACTGCGGCACATCGGCGAATACGCCCTGTTCGCGTCGTCCGGCACGTGTGTCGGTCATCAGGGCCAGCGCATGGCCGCGCGCCTTGAGCACCGACGCCAGAGCTTCGGCCGGAAAGAAATGGCCGCCGGTGCCCCCGGCCGCGATGACGATGGGGCGTGTCATGGGCGCTCTCCCTTGCGGGTCAGGAAGGACGGGCCGGACTTGCTGTCGGTTTTGTCCAAACGATGCCGCGTCAATGCCAGAAGCATGCCGATGGTCAGCGCCACCGAAATGGCCGACGAACCACCATACGAAATGAACGGCAACGTCATGCCTTTTGTGGGAATCAGATGCAGGGTCGATCCCATGTTGATGAAGGCCTGCAAGCCGAAACCAGTCGCCAGCCCCGTTGCCGAAATCACGATGAACGGATCGTCTTCACGCAGCAGCTTCAGCGTCGTCCGCACCACAACGAACAGGAAAACGGCAATGATGAACAGGCAGATCAACATGCCGTATTCTTCACCCGCCACGGCAAATACAAAATCCGCGTGCGCGTCGGGCAGCAGATCCTTCACGCGTCCTTCGCCCGGGCCGCGACCCGTCAGGCCACCGTTACCGAACGCCCGCAGGGCCGTGTCGATCTGATAATGATCGCCGACATTAGGGTGCAGGAACCGTTCGACGCGCGAACGCACATGCGGAAACATCACGAAGGCGGCGAAGAACGCACCGACCATCGACGCGATGCCCGCGCCCACCAGCATGATATTCAGCCCGTCGACGAACAACTGGGTCATGAACACCATCGTGATGACCGAAAGCATCCCGATATCCGGCTGTGATTTCAGCAGCAGCAGGATGAACGCAAATGTCAGGAACGCCAGCGGCAGGCCGGGAAACATCCGCCGTTTGCGTCGTTCCGCCAGCAGCAGACCCGTCACCACGGCAAAAAACGGCTTGAGAAATTCCGAGGGCTGGACAGACATCATCGGCAGCGCGATCCAGCGCCGCGCCCCCTTGATCTCCATGCCGTGAAACAGCGTCAGGACCGTCGCCCCCAGCGCGACCACGCCGCCGATCACCGCCAGTCGCTTGATCATCGGGATCGACAGGGTCGAGACACCCAGCATCACCACACCTGCGATGCTCAGGAACACGACCTGTTTGAGGATGAACATATCGCGCGTGGCACCGATACGTGTCGCAACGGCCGGACTTGCCGCCAGCATCAGCACGTAGCCGAAGCTGATGAGAATCCCGATGGCGGCGATGGTCGGACGGTCGACATTGCGCCACCAGCGGGCAGCCTTCGATGTATCGACGCGCGAGATGACGGCCATAGGCGCTAGGCTCCCGGACTTTGGGCGGATTTCGACGGTACTAAAGCATCGACAAGTTCAATGAAACGTAAACCGCGATGCTCGAAGCTGCGAAACTGGTCGAAGCTGGCGCAGGCGGGGGACAGCAGGACCGTATCGGCGCTTAACGCTCTGGCAGTCTTGAAGGATTCGCCGACAGCTGCATCCAGCGTGCCGACCACGCGATGCGCCACATTATGGGCAGCCAGTGTCGCCGCCAGCACCTGTGCGTCCTGGCCGATCAGCAAGGCCTCCGCGACTCGCGGAAAGAAGGGCGTGAGCGATTCGATCCCCCCTTCCTTCGCAAGCCCACCGGCGATCCAGATCAACCGGTCGTAACACCCGAGCGCGCGCGATGCGGCGTCGGCGTTCGTCGCCTTGCTGTCGTCCACGAACGTCACGCCATCAACGGACCGGACGGTCTTCAGCCGATGCGCCAGTCCCGAAAAACTTGCCAGTGCCGTTGCGATCCCTGCGCGCGGGACACCCAGAAAGAGTGCCATGCCAACCGCGGCTGCGGCATTTTCCGCGTTGTGTGCGCCGCGCAGGCTGGGTGCGTGCGTCAGGTCGGCAAGCACGCCCGCAGCATCGCGCAGTAAATGGTCCGCACCGTAAAGATCCGCGCGTGGGTCGCTGCCGGAAATGCGTCGCACCGGCACCCCACGCTGCGCGATGTCGGTGGCGATGGCATCGGACCATCGGTCGCTCATACCGATGAACGCCATGTCGGCGGCGGTCTGATGATCGAACACGTGGGCTTTCGCGGCGGCATAGCCGGTCATGTCGCCGTGACGGTCAATATGGTCCGGCGTCAGGTTCAGCAGGCACGCCACGTCAGCATGAAAGCGATCGAGACGCTCCAGCATGTAGGACGACATTTCCAGCACGTAGACGCCGTCATCTGGCAACAATGGCAGCGCCAGGGCTGCGGGGCCGAGATTGCCGCCCGCTTGGACGGCGCGCCCGGCGTGCGCCAGCAGATGTGCCAGCAAAACGGTGGTTGTCGATTTTCCGTTCGTGCCGGTGACGGCCGCGAACCGCGCTTTCGAGCCCGCTGCGCGCACGGCGCGATACAGCAGTTCGGCATCCGACAGGATCGGCACGCCAGCCGCGCGTGCCGCAGCGGCGACCGGATGCGCGTGCGGCAGGATGTGCGGAATGCCCGGCGACAATACCAGCGCGTCCAGACCGGAGACGTCGCGAATCTCGGTCAGTGTGACGCCGGGTGGCGGCGCGCCGAGGCTTTCGCGCGCTGTTTGCGTATCATCCCACGCCGTTACCTCCGCCCCCATTGCCGCCAGCGCGCGCACGCTGGCGTTCCCGTTACGGCCAAGCCCCAGCACCGCATAGCGGTGACCGGCAAAAAGGGAGGGCGGAAAGTCGGTCATCGGATCTTGAGGGTCGCCAGACCGCATAGGCCCAGAACGATCGCAACGATCCAGAAGCGGATCACGATCTTGGATTCCTGCCAGCCCAGTTTCTCGAAATGGTGATGCAGCGGGGCCATCAGGAACACGCGCCGCCCGGTGCGCTTGAACCAGAATACCTGAATAACGACCGATGCCGTCTCGACCACGAACAGACCGCCCACGATGCACAGCACCAACTCGTGCTTCACTGCAACAGCGACCGCGCCCAGCGCACCGCCGAGGGCGAGTGAACCCGTGTCACCCATGAATACCGCGGCTGGGGGAGCATTGAACCACAGGAAGCCGAGGCCCGCCCCGATCAGCGCGGCGCAGAACACCGAAAGCTCGCCCGTGCCCGGAACGGCGTGAAGCTGCAGGTAATCCGCGAAATTATGGTTGCCGACCAGATAGGCGATCAGGGCAAACACCAGAGCCGCGATGATGACCGGGCCGATTGCCAGACCGTCCAGACCATCGGTGAAGTTCACGGCATTGCCGAAGCCCGCGATGGTCAGCATCGCAAAGATCGGGAATGCGAAACCCAGCGGCAGCAGCAGATCCTTGATGAACGGAAACGCCAGATTATTGGCAAGGTCGGGCGGCATCAGATGCTCGAACCACCAGCCCGCCACAAGGGACACGGCAAATTCGACGCCAAGACGCGTGCGGGCGGACACGCCCTTGGTGTTGCGCTTGGACAGCTTCAGGTAATCGTCGGCAAACCCGACGGCCCCGAAAGCTGCCGTCACCAGAACCACCCCCCAGATGAAGCCGTTGGTCAGGTCGGCCCACAGCAGGGTCGATCCCAGCCACGCAATCAGGATCAACATCCCGCCCATCGTCGGCGTTCCGGTTTTTTCCAGAACGTGGCGTTCCGGTCCCAAGGCGCGAATGGGCTGGCCGCCACGCTGGATCTGCTTGAGGCGCGCAATCAGCGGATTACCGAGGAACAGGCTGATCAGCAGGGCCGTCAGACAGGCAGCGCCCGTGCGAAAGGTGATATAGCGGAACAGGTTGAAAATGGTGGTCGTGTGCATCCCGCCATCGTGGGCTGCGATCAGATTATAGAGCATCAGCCCGCTTTTCCTCTTGTGCCGTCAGGACCGAAATCACATCGCGCATGCGGCTGCCCAGACTGCCTTTGACCAGAACCACGTCGCCCGTTTGCAGGCTGTCGCGCACGACGGGCGCAAGGCTGGCCGCATCGGGAAACCATGCGCCGCGTATAGCGGCAGGGGCGGCGTCGAAGACACCCTTCATATGCGGACAGCAGCAAAAAAGCAGATCGACATGCGCCATGATCGACGGCAGCAGCGCCATGTGCTCCCCGGTTGCGAAATCGCCGAGTTCGCGGATGTCGCCCAGAACGGCGACCCGCCGGGTGGCCGGGACCAGCCCCAGCACGTCCAGCGCTGCAATGATCGAGACACGCGACGCGTTGTAGCTTTCGTCCAGAAGCTGCGCCCGACCGCCCAGAACGGGCCGCAATGCACCACGACCGTCCCCCGGCATGAAGGCCGCGAGGGCGGCAATCCCCGGTGCGGTGTCCAGACCCAGCGCCGCGACCGCCCCAAGAGCCGAGGCTGCGTTACGCGCCAGATGCGTTCCCGGCGCGCGGAGGGTCATGCTGTCCCGATGTACGCCAATCCGCAGGTGAAACGCACTGCCCCGGGCGTCGGTCATAAGGTCCAGAAGCTGGATGTCGGCGTTTTCGCCAAGGCCGCATCGCCACAGCTTCGCCCCGGTGCGCGCGGCTGCGGCCTCGAACAGGGACTGCCCTTGGGCATCGTCCGGCACGATTGCGGTGCCGCCGCGCAGGGCATCGAGCAGTGCGCTTTTTTCCAGCGCGATGGCGTCCAGACTACCCATATTGCCGATATGCTGGGCGGCAATCGTCGTGATGATCGCCACGTCTGGTCGGATCATCGCAGCCAGTGGGGCGATTTCGCCGGGGTGGTTCATGCCCACTTCGGACACGCAAAAGGCGGCATCCTGCGGCAGGCGCGCCAGCGTCAGCGGGACACCCCAGTGATTGTTATAGGACGCGACCGAGAAATGCGTCGGCCCGTAGGCCGAGAGCGCCGTCCGCAGCATGTCCTTGGTTGTCGTCTTGCCAACGCTGCCGGTAATGCCGACCACCTTGCCGGCGAACCGCGCCCGTGCGAACTGCCCCAGTGCCTGAAGCGCCAGAAACGTATCCGCGACGACCAGCAGACGCGGATCGTCAGACAGATCTGCGCGGTGCACCATCACGCACGCCGCACCGCGTTCCAGCGCCATGTCGATATGGGCATGACCGTCGCTGTTATCCCCGACCAGCGCCACAAACAGGTCGCCGGGCTGCAACGTGCGCGTATCGATCGAAACGCCGGTCACGGCCACCTCGGCGGCAATCCTGCCGCCGGTTGCCGCCTCCAGCGACGCGCGGGTCCACAGCACGCTCATGCCTGCACCGACGGGGCTTGTCCGGCCAGCGTGCGCAGGGTGGCGCAGTCGTCGAACGGATGCACCACACCTGCAATAATCTGGCCTTGCTCATGCCCTTTGCCTGCGACCACCAGAATGTCGCCCGCATGCAGCATGGACAGCCCTTCGGCGATGGCGCGCGCGCGGTCGCCGATTTCGATGGCACCGGGGGCTGCGGCCAGAATCTCGTTGCGTATGTCCGCCGGATTTTCAGAACGCGGGTTGTCGTCGGTCACGATGGCCACGTCAGCCAGACGGGCGGCGATGGCGCCCATAAGAGGGCGCTTGCCGCGATCCCGGTCGCCGCCAGCACCGAAGACGCAGACTACGCGGCCCGTCGCGTGTGGACGCACGGCTTCCAGCAGCCGCTGAAGTGCGTCCGGCGTGTGGGCATAGTCAACATAGGCCGCGGCACCGCTCGGCAAAAGTACTGCGCGCTCCATGCGTCCGCGCACGCCGCGCAGCGACGGCAGTGCGGCCAGGGCTGCCGTCAGTGCGCCCTCATCCGGGCCGGCCAAAGCGGCGGCCAGCAGGGCGTTATCCAACTGGAACCGCCCGACCAGCGGCAGAACCAGATCGTGCATCTGCCCGAGGCAGCGTAGTTGCAGGATCTGGCCCTCGGCGGAGGGTCTTGCGGCAATAAGGTCGATCGTGTCGCCGCCTGTTCCGACCAGACGCAGATCGAGCTGCCGTTCCCTGCCGATGCGGCGCAGGGCCGACAGCGTATCGGCGTCCATGTCGGCCAGCGCAGCCGCCACAGCGCCTTCAGGCAGCAGGTCAGCGAACAGCGCCAGCTTGGCGCGGCGATATTCGTCGATCGTGCCGTGATAATCCAGGTGATCACGCGTCAGATTCGTAAAGCCAGCAGCGGAAAACTTCACGCCATCCAGCCGCGCCTGTTCCAGTCCGTGCGAGGATGCCTCCATCGCCACGTCCTGGACGCCTTTTTGTGCAAGTTCCGCCAGAACTTGTGCCAGCGCGTTGGCGTCCGGTGTCGTTAACGCAGGCGGCGTGCGGTCCAGCGCGACGGGTGCGACCGCCCCGAGCGTGCCGAGGCTGGCAGCGGGACGCCCTGCGTGCGTCCAGATCTGGCGCAGGAAATCGACCGTGCTGGTTTTGCCATTGGTGCCGGTCACGCCGACAATATGCGCGGGCTGCGGACCGGCGAGGGCCGCGGCCATCAGCGCGAAACTGTGGCGCGGGGCATCGACCGTCACGACCGGGCAGGTCACGTCCGCAGGGACTTCCGTGCCCTCTGGCGCGAGGATGGCGACTGCACCGGCACGTGCGGCATCGGCCATGAAAGCGCGGCCATCGGCCTTGGCCCCCGGAAAAGCCGCGAATACGGTGCCCGGACCGACCTTGCGGCTGTCTTCAGTGATGGCAGAAACGGGACGCGCGTATTCAGGCCGAGTCCGCTCGGGAACTGTGACCCCAGCGTCGGCAAGAAGGTCGGAAAGCAGCATGATCTAGTCCCGGCGCGGGGTCGGAGGGGGCAGGCGATATGGCAGGCGCGCCACGACGCTCTGCACGGGGGCGGTCAGTCCGGCTTGTTCCTGATGCTTGTGCGAATGGACGCTGGCCACGGCGGCAGGTTTTTCAGGCGGATGGTTGCGCGGATCGCCCGGATCGTTGCCCGGGCCGAGCGCGCGATAGCCTGCGGGGATTGCTGGTTCCATCGGAATGGCCAACTTGGCGTCGATCTCCGGCGCATGAGCAACATCGGGGAACAGGCCGAGCATCGGGCCGACGCGCGAAATGATCTTCGAGACAGTGGGGGCGGCGTTCCAGCCAGCAGTGGTCCAGCCGTGGGTTTGCGGTGTTGCCTGCGGGCTGTCGAGCATCACGTAGACGGCGTAACGCGGCGCGTTCATCGGGAACACGCCGGTAAAGGCCGAGACGTTCACGTGCTTGAGGTAGCCGCCGTGCGGTCCGATCTTTTCCGCCGTTCCGGTCTTGCCACCGACAAAATAGCCGGGGGATTCGGCAGATTTTCCAATGCCCTGTGTGACGACCAGACGCAGCATCTTTCGCAGGATGGCAGAGTTTTCGGGCGAGATGACGCGCGTGCCTTGCGGTTCGATCGTGTCGTCGTTGTCCGGACCATCCGACGTGACGAGGGCTGCGGGTTCGATTTTCGGGGGCGCATCGTCGGACGTCATCGCCGCGGGCGTTGCGACGGCGGTATCGGGCGATGGGGCGGCGGGTTCTTCGCGTGCCATCAGTGTCGGTTTGAC
>Ga0157365_10000160_pt1 | contig 32114 bp, 50 predicted proteins | sample AttsexASBM3_FD_111478 | JGI IMG/M metagenome (GOLD analysis project Ga0157365, IMG submission 111478) | Fungus gardens microbial communities from leaf cutter ant in Ribeirão Preto, State of São Paulo, Brazil - Atta sexdens ASBM3 | ecosystem: Host-associated > Fungi > Mycelium > Unclassified ...
CCGCGCACACACCTTGGGGCTGCCCAAATCCCGAGGTCTCGGTGGGGCTATAGCTCAGTTGGGAGAGCGCCTGAATGGCATTCAGGAGGTCGTCGGTTCGATCCCGATTGGCTCCACCAGTATTACGTGTTTTCTTCAAGAAAATCAAATACTTAGGTCATTAAGACCCGCTTTTCCCCTCGATAAAACCCACGTTAAGGCTTGAGCTGTTTGGTTCCGTCCAGACACGGCGGGAGACGATTCTCACCCCCTGAGACCGCGCAGAGCAGGGCCGCAGCGTCCACGGCGTGCTCACTCTCAGGGCTGAATCCGCGCTCCCGTACAGCCTCCCGAATGACCGCATCGAACGCCCGATCGCTCTCACCCTTGAGCCGACGAGCACGTCCGATGAGTGCCTTGCGAACACTGTCCGCACGCATCTCCCTCCGCGGCACGTCGAAGCGGAAGGCGATAGAGTGCGCAGCCCAGACGACGCCGTAGACGAAATCCGCATCGCGCGCGTTCATCCGGAAGCCTGGGCGCTCGATGGCCAGCAGGCTGATCCCGTCCGCCATCTGGTTGCCGAGCCAGTTCTGGAAGCCGCACAGCGCCTCACCGCGGTCTTGGTAGGGCTTGAACAGCATGGTCCCCGACTGGCCATCGCTCCGGCACCAGCCGAGATAGGACACGCCGGGATCTATGGCGAGCGTCGTCATCTCAGCGGGCCATGAAGTTGATGTAGCTCCAGCGAGCAGGTTCGGGCCTGTTCTCAGCACCCCAGATCGCCAGTGCCGCCGCCAGCACGAGGTCGTCGTGCATGCTCTCGCGCCAGGCTTCCATCGTGTCGTTGCCTGCCGCGGTCTTTTTCACCCGGAAGTTCTGCAGTTCGACCTTCAGGATTTCGGACCCGGTGGCAGCAGCCGTGATCTCCAGTCTGTCCTCGCCCAGCGCGATGTCGAGTGTCGATGCCAGGATCGACTTGGACACGTTGGTGTTGAAGCTGTCGATATGCCGAACCGTGCTCCCCGCGGTGATCGAAATCGCGGTCAGGACAATGCCCATCTCCCGCATCGCATCGACTACCGGGGCGCCGACGCCCGTCTTGTCGACGAACAGCGCAGGCTCTTTCTCGCGCGCAGGTAGCTGGGCCAGCAGGTTTTTCACGCCTCGCTGTATGTCCGGATAGGACGTGCCCCGTGGGTAACGGTGCAGGTTCACGATCCGGTAGCGATAGACGCGACGACGAGAGTGTTCAGAGGCTTCTTGCTGGAACTGCGTCCGCTTCCAGTGAATACGATCGCACCGGATGATTTCGGCGATGACAACGGCCGTGAAATCCTGCGACTTGCCCAGATCGAGCCCGACAGTGAAGCCTTCCGACACTCCGGCCGTCAGCTCGTGGCGGTCCTCAACGTAGACCGGTTCAACACCCAGTCGCCGGAGCGGATTATAATGACGGCCGTCGCGGTGCATCGCGTCAGATCTTCACGGTCGCGGCAGGGTGATCGACGGGGTAGAGGTTTTCTGCGTAGCAGAACGTGCCGGGCACCGCCGTGAACGGGCCGCCCATGTACCGACACCCGGCGCCCCCGGTTGCATTGTCCAGAACCATGCTCGAATTGCCCGGAATGCGCTTCGTGCCGCCGTTCGCTGCCATGTCGGGCGTGATCGCCATATTCGGCGCGGTCACACCCGGAGCATAGAAAAGCACCAGTTCCGTGCTGCCCTGATTATGGATCAGCACACCGCCCCCGACCGCGACGGTCGGGAGTTGCACCGTGCCGACAGTCCCGATGGGCGCGTTCGGGGCGACAATAGCGCCGGCGACGCCGCTGGGGCCAGAACTGCCGGAAGCCGGATTCATCGCGGCGGACGTGAACAGACGATAGGTATTCATCAGGCGACCTCGAAATTCAGGTGCAGAAGGGGGACGTGGCGAGAGAAAGCGCGCTCGATCGCCTCGTCGGTGAAAAACTGGTCGTTGGCCTCGACAAACTTGCAGAAGAATTCCTGCTGGAATTTCCACGGGCCGTATTTCGACTTCATCTTTTCGAGGAAAGCCGCGCTGATCCGGCTGACCTTGTCGGCCGTGATCGTGATGCGCTGCCAGTCCTCATCTCGTGAGTGCCAGGCTTCATAGAAATGCCCGCGCTTGCCGTTCGGCGTGCTCATCAGCACAAGCTCACCATTGGTCGTGGCCAGCATCGGCAAAAAGGCTTCGTGCAGCTCGTCAGTTACGAACGCCGCCTCGTCCTCGATAATCATCGCTGGCGCCGAATAACCGCGGATGCTGTCGCCATCGCCCGGCAGGGACACGATGCGCGATCCATTGCGGAGCCTCAGCTCGGTCTCGGTCTCTTTCATCAATCCCGGTGGCCGCTCCATCGTGTTGATGTTCGCCCGGATCTTGGCCAGCAGTTCGGTACTCTGCCGTTGTGCCTTGCTGAAAAGCAGGATCAGCGAGCCGGGGGCATACATGCCCTTGTGCAGCGCCTTGATGGCCGTGGTCGTCGTCTTGCCTGCCTGACGCGTGCAGCAGAGCAACTGCCAGGGTTTGCGCGGACGCAGGACATCAGCTTGCCACTCATCGGCAATGAACCCGAGGCGCTCTTTCGCGAACAGCACCGGGTTCAGGGCGTGGCGCAGTTCGTCGGCAAGGTGGGCAGTCTCACTCATGCTCGATCGCCCCCAGAGCCGTCACGACCGCATCCCGTGCGTTGGGGTGCGCTTCGAGGGCTGCCATGATGGTCGTCTGCACCGTGATCCAGGCGGGAGCATTGATGATGTTGATGACGGTCCCGGCGCGGGTACCCTCGCCAGTGATGCGCGCCTGGCTGTCGAGCACGCCACGAACTTCCCGGATCGCCTTGATCGCGTTCGGCAGACTGCCTGCCTTCTCGGCCTTGTCGAGCAGGCCCATCGCGCGCTCGCGAAGCTCCTCCATCTGCCCCAGCAGACCGACCGTTGCTTCCACGCCCTCGCGATCCACCCCGGCGACCTTCTCCATGCGCGGTAACAGATGGCCCTTGTGGTGGCGTTCCAGGGATTTGGCGTTGGTGCCCGGGAATGCCTCTTCGACTGTCCTGTATGAACGGTTGGGATCGACCAAAAGACGGTCGATTTCGCGGACGAGGGGATGCGAGCAGATCGAGCAATGACGACCCATCAATCAGCCCTTTCCATACCGTCGCAAAAGGGCGTCACGACGATTGCCGGACACCCCATTCCGTCGCAGATATCGGGGCGGAAATCAGGGACCATTTTTGACCACCCAGACGTCATCGCGCCGGGCCAGTTCTTCCATGATGCCGACCCGGTTCGTCTGGATGAGTGCCCTATCGCCCTGATCCACTTTCGAGCCCGGAGAGACGCGCAGCTTGCCGGTGTCATCGATCCGGATTTCGATCCCCTCGCGGGTCAGCCGGGCGATGATGCCGTGGGCGATCTCCTTCGGAGTTGGGGGAACGACGTCTGACTGGTTCATCCGCCAAACGGCGCTCGCCAGTTCTGCCTGAGGCATGTCCGCCCACTTGGTGAACTCGATGACCGCCTCGGTCAGCAGGGCATGAATCCGTTCCCCGTAGGGCGGCCGGTAGGCATGGGGGTTAGTATGGTCATAACCGGCCTCGGCCAGTGCAGCCAAATCGGCCTGATAGCGGTTCAGCCGGTTGTCGAGGTGCAGGACGGGCGCACCGTCGCGGTGCCGTGCTGCTGCCTGCTGGGTCAGCATGTCGCGCTGGAGCTGCCCGATACTGATCTCTGCGGTATCGCTCATTTGCGGTTCTTCCCTGCCCACTTCTCGGCCTGCTGCCTGTAGAATGAGTCGTTCAGCACTTCATTGGAGCGAACCAGTTCGTCGGCTTTCATCTTTGCCTTCGCCGCGCTGAATTCCTCGGGGCTCATGTCCCTGGCGTGCTTTCCAGCGTTGGCGAACGCACCGGGGTAGCGGCCCTTGAGGTCGGCTACAGCCTTGTCCGGGGTGGTGTCGGTCGGCGCGAGCTTGAGCAGGTCGAGATCCTGCAAGCCTGCGGCTTTTGCTGCCATCTCCAGCGTTTCATTCATCGGAAGCTCACCTCTGACCGTGGGGTGTTGGGACGATGCGTAATGCCGCGCTCGTCAAGCCACGAGACCAGATGATCCAGCCGGATCAGCCGCCGACGCCCAATCATCAGAGAGGGCGGACCGTCGCCACGCTTCATGGCGCGTGCGAGCGTGTCCTTGCTGATACCGAGCCGCTTTGAAGCCTGTCGGATCGACAGACATTCCGGGCAGTCGGGGCTATCAGAAATACGCATGTGCGGTCTCGTGCTGCATAACGAGACAGTACGACGACCGCGTTCATGATTTCAAACGATAAAATCTAGGTGTTTACGAAGTCTATCGTGTCTGACTGCATCCTTTCGACGCTCGCCGTCTCTGGTCGTATCGCAATTATTTTTGCTCACACGGTCTCGGTCTGGGCATCCAGGCACCGATAGACCGACGCACGGGAGATACCGAGGCGCTTGGCGATCTCGACCGGGCCGATGCCCTCCGCCTTGAGGGCCAGCACTTCGCCTGCCCGGGTCGTGGCGCTGGGTGGCCTGCCCTTGTAACGGCCCTCTGCCTGCGCCTTGGCAATGCCCTCGCGCTGTCGCTCCAGCATCAGTTCCCGCTCGAACTCCGCAACGGCTGCCAGCATCGTGAGCATCAGCTTGGACGTGGGGTTGCCGGTATCGAGCGTCTGGCCGCCCATGGACAGGATAACCAGCGCTGCACCCTTGGCTTTCACCAGATCCACGAAGGCCAGCAGGTCTGCGGTCGAGCGTGCCATGCGGTCGGGCTTGGTGATAACGAGGGTATCCCCTTTACGGAGATGGTCGAGAGCAGCCTGCAGTTTCGGACGGTCCACCTTCGTGCCGCTGATCTTCTCAGCATAGACCTGCTCGCATCCCGCCGCGTGCAGATCGCGCATCTGGGCGTCCAGTCCGGCATCCTGTTCGATGGTGCTTGTGCGTGCGTAACCAATCTTCATGGCGACCCGTCCAGATGTTCCAAAAGGTCTTAGAACTCTCGTCGGTCATGTCTCAAAAGTCAAATACTAATTCATTTGAGGCACATTTTGGGGGTGTCTGAGACGTCTCAGATGACCTTGCCTTTTGAGACACCCGGATACGGTGAGACATGTGCTAAGACGTAACGAACAACGGAGAGATGTGATGCGTGATCGAACAAAAGACTCTTTCTGTGCCGCACTGATGGCGGTGTGCCTTTTCCAGCTCGAAGAGTCTCTTAATTTCCCGCGCTACGGTGCAGCCCTTCTGGCTGCTGCTGGCGGCGTTGTCCTTATGCTGGGCCTGGAGCGCTTTCAATTGTGGCGCAATGCCCGCAGATCAGCACGGGTCTGACATCGGGCTGACCATTCGGGGGCGGTGCTCTGTTACCGCACAAACACGCGCGCCCAGGGTGCGACGGAAACTGAGAGATTAAGGGATCTCAACACCCCTTAGGCCCCGCTCATTTTGCGGACCCTTTTGCGCCCTCTGATACCCGGCCCACACGGTTCTTGCAGCCCGCAACACGTCACGCCGTATCCGCCCATCTGCTCTCGGGCTCACATACGCAACAATATCCTCCCAGGTCGTCACAACCGGGAAATTCGGATCAGCAACTGCATCGGCGGCGAAGTCACCTGACGGCGTGTCAGCGATCCTTCGGGTCAGCAGGTATTCGTTGAATGTCGGCATGTGAATTTTCCATTCTTTTCGCGGCCTGAAACGGTGACTGGCTATGCGGAACTTGTTCGGAACCTATGCGGGAGAGGGACCATGCGGATGGTCCTCTCTACGTAGGTTCCGGAGACCATCCGCATATGCGGAAGTTATGCGGAACATCGTGCGGATCATTCATCGGCATCGCTGAGCCAATTTGCATCTGCTGGAAGCCCTTCCGGTGAACGCAATCCTTGACCACGTCCGCTAGGCTGACGTCGGTAGGTCGCGACCCCGAACCCTGCCGCCAGAAGCGCATCCACGGCTTTTCTCTGACCGGATGCGGTCATGATCTCATGCTCCACGAGCAGGTTCTTGATCGAGCGCGCATCCTTCGACAGTTTCGGGCTCCACGGTCCTACAGGACTGCCTTTCTCGACGCCGATCTGAATGCGGGCGAGAATGTCTTGCGAGATGACGTCCTCCGGCGCAGTCCAAGGCAGCATCGCCGCTGTCTGATCCCCGTTGTCGAGGCTGTAGGCATGCCGCTCGAACCACTCCTCGCGCCCGATCGGTGCGGCGTTGATCTTCGCGCCGTCCACACGGGAGAAGAACCGGCGATGGTCAGCCGGGATGCTGAACGTGTCCGCTTCCTGCTCGGTCATGACGGAGACGGTCAGTACCACGCGTGCCGCACCGATGACTGATGACGCGCCGCGGGCAATATCGGGATTTCCGGCAATGCCAGTCGAGCCCTTGCGCGTGTGGTGCAGCAAGACGACCGCCATGTGATAGCGGATCGCCAAGCTTCGGAAATGTGCCATGACCGAGCGCACGGCGGTATTGTCGTTTTCCTCCGCCTCGTGAAGTTCGACCAATGGGTCGAGGATCACCACGTCCGGACGCCGCTCATCGATCAGGGCCTCAAGCTGCTCCATCGCTGGAGTCCTGGTCAGGCACCCATCGGTGAGAGACAGCAGCGTGCCGATGCCGTCGGTGCTGATACGGATCAGACCGGGCGAGAGATCTGCCGGACGTTTGCCGATCGAGCGCAGTTGGGCAGAAAAGCGCCGACGCTGTTCGTCCTGGTCATCTTCGGTATTGTAGGTCAGGACCGTGCAGGGCGCGACCGGATGCAGGCGTCCATATTCCTGACCCAACACGAGCCCGGCGGCCCAGCCGACCATGAGCATGGACTTGCCCGCTGCGGGTTCACCCACGACGACCGTGACGGCGCCGCGCAGCAGCATGCCCGGAGCGACCCACGGACGGGGCGCGATATGCTGCTCCAACCAGGCGTCGGTTTCGATCAGTAGCGGCGATGGCCGCAATGTCTGCGGTCGCGTGCCCCGTTCGAAACCTGCCTTTAAGGCACCTTCAATGTCGAAGGCTTCGCTCAATTCACACCCAACCTTGCCCGGATTGCCGAGGCGACCGTGCGTTCAATCTCATGCTGCGTGAGGCCTGCCTGGATGCCCGCTGCTGCCATGCACTCCGCGATCTGGGACACGCTCAGGTGCCCGTCCTGTACGAAGCGGGCGAGCGCGTAGGTCTCGGCGTTCAGGGTGTCATTGCGGCGTCCTGACGGGGCGGAGGCGACGTTGGCGACCGCGCCGCGCACGGCGGCGGTGATGTAGCGGTCTGCGTCCTTCAGTCCGTTGTCGATCTTTGCCAGATCAGCCTTGGGAGGCGGCGCGGGCATGGCCATTTCCACCAGCCACGCGGGCATGGGCCCCGGTCGCACGTTGTTATGCACCTGCGGCCCCGCAGCCGGCCACCAGATGATGTAGCCACCCTCGGCGCGGATATCGATGCCACGCGCGATCTTGCTGGCGCTGTTCCGCATGCCTTCCCGGTGCTGGAAGAGATAATGCACACCGCCCGATCGGGTCTGGTGCATGCGGACGCCGACGAGACGGTGCGCGTGCTCCGCGTGCCATTCATCGCCGCCCTTATCGAGGTCGACGTCGAGCACAGCGAGATTTGACGCCGTACCCGTGACGACACCGATCAGCGTGCCCGGGTAGAGACGCCAGAGCTTGAGGACGTTCGCCGGATTGCTGGTGGCAAGCTCCGACCATTTGCAGGTCGGGCGCTTGTCCTCCTGGCAGGGGAACAGCGTCAGCCCCTTGGCTGCGAGACGACTGGCCTCCTGCGCGATCGGGCTATCGTGCTGCTGCTTCAGGGTGGCACTCATGCGTTGCCTCCCACATTCGAATGCTCAAACCAGCGGGCGGATACAGCCTCCAGAAATTTGTCCATCAGGGCGATCGTCTCGGGATTGCTGACGCCGTTATCGAACAGGATTGTAGCCAGTGCGTTGACCGCGCCTTTGGTCATGTCGCCGGCCTGCTGACGGCTGACCTTCTCTGACTGAACGTAGTCGGCAAATTCTCGTCCGAAAAAGACGGGATCGAAAATGATGCTCATACCTCGTCCTCCCGGCCCAGATGGCGGCGGCCCATGGTGATGATGCGCTCGAAGCGTTCCCCGGGACTCAGCCCGGCGTGGAGCACTTCACACGCACTGACGCCGGCCATGCAGAACTCGCTTTCAAAGTCGTCATCTTTCGGCATGAGGCCGACTTGCTTGAGTGCGCCGATGGTGCCTTGGAAGACGAAGTGCGGGGCGATCATGACCGGCCCGGCGCTGGTCTTTACGGTGCGGACGTCATCCTGGAACGGTCCGGACTGAACCATCGAAAGGAAGGTGCGGCGATCGTGTCGCGAAAGTCCGGCAGCGCTCAGCAGGTCGGAGAATGCGTGCCACGGGAGTGCCACGGCATCATTCGGTGCCTTGAAGAATCGCACGGCCACGCCGCGAACTTGCCCGACATGGATGGGATCAAGGGGTGTGCTCATACTGCACCCCCTGCATGCAAGGCAGCACTGGCAGCCGCGATCGACGGATAGATGACCGGCAGACGTGCACCCGGCATCAGCAAGCCCGCCCGGGGCTCACCATCAGGCGACCGCGCATCGGCCAGCAGGATCAGTCGGGGTACAGGTGGTCTCATGCGGGCGCACTTCGAGCGTCCACGCTTTTTCAAGCTTGGCATTGCAAATTTCCTATGCAGCCGTTCCGAATATGCTGGACAGACGCCCCGGAAACTCTCTATGCACAGACCTGCCGAGGTTGTGTTGATTGAGAGTTTCTGGGGTCGCTGGTCCGCTAACGCGGGCTGGCGATTTTCTTTTTCAGGCCGCCACACTGCCACCGACGCGAGGTAGGCTGGCGTAATACCGTTCGACCGATGCAACGATGAACCGGGTTGCACCCCCTACCTTCACAGCCTCGATCTTACCATCATTGAGCAGGCGATAGACCGTTGCCCGGCTGATGCCGAAACGCGTCGCGATCTGGAGCGATGAGGCGTACTCGGCGACTTCTGCTTGTTCATTCATGACTGAAACTCCTGCTTGTTCCTGCATAACGTGGCGACAGGAATGAACCTGTCCGACAAAAATTCAGAATAAAACCCGTTGATGATTATTTTTAATTCGATGATTTCTGAGCGACCTTTTTGATCGGCGGTCTACCGGCTTTAGTCATTGATTTATAAGGCTCTATCTCGGTAGCAATCTTCCACGCCGTATCAAATTGGTTGGGGTTTATTGCGAATTCATTGAATGCTTCCGATCGATATATTGTTTTGGTGGAGCGCTTATCGGCTCGGATATCATGTTCGATACGACGCCTGATCCAGGCTACTATCTGATGGTGCGTTACGGCGTCTGGCATGAGCTCGGAACTGTTGTTCGGTTCTGACCGCAAGACATTTATCAAGTCGGGAGGAATCCGCGCTATCCATTCACTAAACTCGGTAGCGCCGATGAACACTTGGCAGTAGGCATCTTCACGATCAGGAATTTCCAGTCGCCAAAATCCGTCGTCAGTACGCCAGTATTTCGGCGCGATCAGACTTAATTCGCCGTCGAGGGCCTGTCCGTGAGCTGCAAGGTCATTTTCTGCAAGGATAGTCCGCAAGTAGCTTTTCGCGCTGCCGATCGCCCGTAGGCATCCCACTAGGTCAATTTGCGCCACATCGACATCTCGCAACTCAGCGTTAAGTTGCTCATGCGAAGGAGTGTCGCAGTAAGGGTCAAAGCCCTGACGCGAGATACGGAGATCGTCAAACCTCACGGCCATTTTCGCGAGATGAAAGGCTTCGAAATATCTTGATAGCTGAGCGTCTGGTTGCATCTTATGTGCCACCTCAATCACGGCTTTTTTCAAGGGCACATAACCACGCGGGACGTAGACCACAGGCCATCTTCCGTTCTTTTCTCGGTCTGCATAGTAATCCCGCAGCTTCTGCTCCCTCTCGCTATCAGTCACCCCAAAGCCTCCCCAATCGCCTCATTGCATGCCTCAATATGCCGCACGATCCACCTGAGTGCATCCTGAGACACGCACCCGTCTGGCCGCACGGCGACCGTGTCCAGCAACCAGGCCATGGTCCGCAGTTCGTCATTGGCCTGAGTGATTGCCGCGACGCGATCAGGTGTGGCGACGGGCGATCGTGCCATTCCGCTCTCCTTTCATGTCCGGCCGCACGCTCACCGCGCGGCGACAGGTTTCGTGGTGCAGGCCAAGCAGTTCGCCAATCGCACGCCACGACACGCCGTCCCGGCGCAGGTCCGAGATCTGGCGCAGGCGGTGCGTGCTCCAGACTTGGGCAGCGCGCGGCATCAGCGTTGCTCCACGTTCGGTCGGCCATCTACCCAGGCAGTCAGCCGCATCAACCATCGGGTTAAGCGCAGGGCTGCCTTGGTGGCAGGGATCAGGACGAGGAGCGCCAATTCGCGGAAAAGGGTCACGATCTGCCCCCTGCTACATCCAGTCGGGCGTCCCACCACTCCATTGTCTCGCTGGTGACTTTCTCCAGCACCTCAAGGGCCGGGTTCAGCCACTCCGCGTCCACGCCGCTTTCACCAAGTGTCTCGGCACGACGCATGAGGCAGTTGGTCAGTACGCCAACCCCATACATGCGGCGCAGAACGATCCGGCCCTGACTGATGATGGTGTCGAGCCGCTCTTTGTCGGTTGTGCGCTGGGTCACGCTGCAGCCCCCCGCCGGATGTCCGCGCAGATGACGCGCAGGGAGTTCGCGATCCAACTTGTCCCGTCAGCCCAAGCCGAGATCCGGTTTGCGTCAGGCATGGGGCGGGAGACGCCTGTTCCGCCGAGAATATCTCCGGCCTCCAGATGCTGGCAGGCAAGCAGGTCGAGGGCCTGTGAAAGACGCTCAAGATCGCCCACGGCTTCGTTCAGCCACAAGGGTGCGGCGGCGCGCTTGGTCTGGGCGGCGCTCATTGCACACCTCCCACCAGATGCTCCGCGTGCAGCATGCAGGCGATGGCCAGCAGGAACAGTGCGGCGCCAAGGAATGAGGAAATCGCGTCCTGCCAACGATTTGGCGCGCGAATGGGGGTTGTACAGGCGGGGGCCCGTACGCTATGGGCGTGTTCAGCCATTGCCGAGTAACCTTCGGTTAGTGGTTAGGCTGGTCTGAGAGGTCCTACGCTCTCGGATCAGCCGATACATTCCTTGCGGAATGTCTCTCTGAATGCCACTATGCCCGACCAGTTGCAAGGGAGAAGTGGCGCTGTGGAGGACATTTTAGCTGCACAGGTCCGAGCGGCCCGCGGCCTACTCGGCTGGTCTCGCGATCAGTTGGTGGAAGCCAGCCAAGTTCCCAAGCGCACCATCGTTCGATTTGAGGATGAGGTAACAGCCCCCCGCGCCGCGACCCTCACGGCCATCCGCACCGCCCTGGAATCCGCGGGCGTCGAATTCGTGCCGGAGAACGGTGGTGGGGCGGGGGTGAGGTTGAGGAGGGTGTGATTATGCAGAATCAAATTGTATATCGCGCCACGAATGATGAACACATGCCGGGAGACATAATGAACCCTGGCAGATGGGGCTCTATAATACGAGGATGCGGTGAACAGCATCCCCTGTGGAACCGAGAGCAGCTTTTGGAGAAAATACGCAACGAATATTTTCCGGATAAGCCGTCTCGCCTCGACTGTATTTTTGCTTTTCGCAATTTGGATACGGCCCGTGCTTATGTGAGCCTTCCAAAACAGCACCCCGGTATCATCTATAAGGCAGTTGTTTTAGACCCAAACGCATCAATGCATGTTGGTGATCTTAATCACATACAACCAATCCCCGGTGTAACTGGCGACGCCAATCAGGTCGCCTTGCAATACTGGTCGGGGAACGCGCCGTGGCATTGCGTGAGTGGATATCAAAATATCAGGTGGGAGGAGTTGCTGACTTTGTCACCTCTTCGCGTCATCTGCCGATTGGATCCATGAGCCAAGATTGATCGCATCGCCTCAGTGTCTTTTCAGAACCTGTGTCGAAGGTGCTTCTGCTCCTGCGGCCGGATGGGCAGAGAGCAAACTCGTGGTAAGGGCACATCCGAAGTTCACTATTTATACTGCCTCCAAACATTTTGGTTGACAAATTTGGGGCATATTCGGATATAGTTGCATCAGAACCCGAACTTCGGATCCCTGATGGAAATCGTAAATCCAAGCGTATTTTTGCTCGACCAGTTTCCGCGAAAATATTGGCCTATCGTTGCGACTACGTTGACAACGGCATATGCCGCCGCGAAACGGGCCGCTGAAGAAGAACCTATTCTACAAATAGAGAGTGCTCAAGATAACCATGGACGCTTGATTTCTTGGGCAGTTGATTTCGGTTTCGAGCGGTTAATTAAAACTGGACGGCTGCCGTTTGATTATCGCTGGAATTACTACGCGAGGCCTACAGGACGCTTTTTGGAAATGCGGCTACCTCATTCGACGGCATCTATTAGTCAGGTCTCTGACCCTCAAAAGCAGCCTCGGAATGTGGTGTTTCGTCGGAATGCTCGTCTCAACAATGAGCCATATTTCGACCTCCCCGAATTTGATGATGAAAAACAAATCAAGGGATTGCCTCACATGCTCGTGATGCATGGTTATCAAACACTTGATTTTGCTCACATAGGGCTTCCGCATCCCCTGCATGGTCGCGGTTTTCTCTACCAGACATCTAATTTGATGCTGCTTCCAAGAGAAATGGCAGATGATTTGCCACCGACTGAAAACACCGATACCGATTTTGATACGCTCGATCTGCTTAAACAAGACCTCGAGCAATGGCAAAGAGACAATGGCGACTAACAGCACCAATATCCTCAGCTTTCCAATCGCCGCTCGAGACGAGAGTTTCGGGCGGCGATTGATTCCAGGGCGACTCAGCGAGGCTCGAGTCGCCAAGGGATTTAATCAAAGCGATTTGGCCCAACTGATTGAAGTCAGCCGCCAGTCTGTCTCTGCGTACGAGCAAGGTGAAAAGCTTCCTGAAGCCCGCACGATGCGAGCGATATCAGAGGCTTTGGAACAACCAATTAGCTACTTCACGGCTGAAAGTCCTGCTTCGTTCGGGCCGTTCAGTACAAATTTCTTTAGAAAAACTGGAGCTGATACCAAGAGGCGCAACGCCGCGTGTGCTGTGCATGCAAAGTGGTTCGCTCAAACGGCTTTTGCATTTGATGAATTCGCCAATTTTCCTGCTGTTGACCTTCCATCGTATGAGCCCGAGGATCCGAACGAACTGCGGTATTCTGAAAGCCAAATTGAAGACATAGCCGAGAAGGTAAGAGAGCATTTTGGATTAGGTCTTGGACCGATCTCCAATGTCGTTCGTCTGTTAGAGACAAAAGGCGTCATCGTTTGTCGCAATGAAATGCCGGGAGAAAATGTCGAGGCATTTTCTTTTTGGAGTGGATCTCGGCCTTTTGTCTTTCTTGCTTCTGATAAAAGTAGCTGTGCGCGAGCCCGATTCGATGCTGCCCATGAGTTGGGGCACCTGGTACTGCATCGTTGGATAGGTGCAGAGGAGGCAGAAGATAAGGACCGGTTGAAGGACATAGAGTCTGAGGCAGATCGTTTCGCAAGTGCATTTCTCCTTCCGCGCAAGTCATTTCCAAATGAAGTATATTCCCCAAGGGTTATGGCATTTATCGATTTAAAGCGCCGATGGAAAGTCTCGATTCAAGCTATGGTTTATCGTTGTCGAGATCTAGGAATTTTTGATGAGCAACAGGTAGTCAACCTATATAAGCAGATATCATTTAAAAAATGGCGCCGAATGGAGCCTCTTGATGGGGTTGACGGAATCCCACTGGAGCAGCCCATTTTATTAGCGAAGGTAGCTGATCTTGTTATTCAGTCTGGGGCGTTGGCACGTGATGAACTTCTCAATCGGTTGAGGCTCTCATCGCAACTGATTGAGCGTGTCGCTGGCCTGCCCTCAGGATACCTGAACGTCGAAACAGATTTCGAACTGTTTCCTACTTTAAAGTGAATAATAAAATTTTTAAGAGTATCACGGTAATTGATGAAGGCTTAGGCGAGGCAGCCCCTCAAAATACCGCTCCACCGACCGGGTCACGAGCCTGGTCGCCGATCCAACCTTCACCGCCTCAATCTCACCCCGCCCTATGAGCCGATACTGGGTGGCCCGGCTGATGCCAAAGCGTTGCGTGATGTCTTTGATCGAAGCGTAGTCAGGGAGGACATGAGAGTACTGCATAACGATGCTCTGTGCTGGGCCGTTGGGCCGGTTCTCATATATTGTCGTCACACAGATCTCCGGTTGCCCAGAAAAAAATCATCGCTCAAACGAATTTTTTTGATCACCGTCCAAAATGCTCGTTGTCAACATTTCCCTTTCTCAGAAGGGTTTTTGTCAACATTCACCTGCTCCCCCCGTTACACATCAAAAGTGAATCGTAAAATTCGCATTGTGAATCACATTTTCAGAGTTTGACGGCAAATTCGTGAATCACAATTTCACTACTCTGCAACACGATTTCAGAAATCGTCGCGTCAATCTCACGCTGCTTTTTGCGCTGATCCAGCCTTCTCGGTGACAAAGGCACACCACTCATCCATCATCTGCCGGCGCTTATCGAACAGGTCGCCACGCCGATATGCAGCCTCGACCTTGTTGTTGATGACATGCGCCAGCGCCATCTCTGCGACCTCGTTCGGGTAGTCTGTCTCTTCTGCCGCCCAGTCCCGGAACGTGGAGCGGAGGCCATGCACCGTAACGTCTTTGGTGCCGGCCGCGACGTGGAGGGCTTTGGACACAGCAACGTCGGACAGGGGGCGCCCCCGTCGCGCCCCCGGGAAGATCAGATCCCCGAACTTCCGGTCCCGCAGCGGCTTCACGGCCTCAAGCACGGCCAAGGCTTCGGACGATAGAGGCACCCGATGTTCCCGACCGCCCTTCATCTTCTCGCCGGCAACCGTCCAGGTCTTCGCCGTCAGGTCGATCTCTGACCACACGGCAGCCCGAACCTCGCCGGAGCGGGCTGCCGTCAGGCACACGAAGCGCGCGGCCAGCGAACCCACACCATACCCATCCTTCAGTGCAGCCATCACTGCGGGGATGTTGGCGCGGTGAACAGCTGCATAGTGCTGCACCTTCGCAACTTTGGACGGTGCCGGGAGGATGTTCTCAAGGTGTCCGCGCCATCTGGCAGGGTTCTCACCAGTGCGCCAGCCGTGGGTGGTCGCGTAATCGAGTATGCGCTCGATGCGTCCGCGCACACGAGCGGCCGTTTCGGTCTTGCCTTCCCAGATCGGGCGCAGGACCGCCAGCACATCGTCCGTCTCGATCGCATCGACCGGCCGCTCACCGATAAAAGGGTAGGCGTCTCTGAGCAGCGAGCTTGTCCACACTTCGGCTGAGCGCTCGTTACTCCACCCAGGGGATCGCTCCTTAATATAACGCCCGGCCACCTGCTCGAATGTCAGGCCCTTCTCTTTCCGCCAGGATGCTCGCTCCGCACGCTTGATATCGATCGGGTCGACACCCTTACGGACCAAGGCGCGGGTCTCGGCTGCCTTCTCTCGTGCTTCTGCAAGGCTGATGTCACGGCTTGACCCGATTCCCATTTCCCGTGCCTTGCCAGTGACGGGGCTTTTGAACCTGACAGACCATGCCCGGGTGTTGCCCTTCACGGTCAGCCAGAGATTTCCTCCGTCACCAAACACTCCATCCTTGAGAGCGGCAACAGTGCGTGCGGTCAGTCGGTTAGCAGTGATTCTGGGCATGCGACATCATAGCATTTTTTCGCAAACCCACGATGGGAAACCCATGGAAAAACCCACGTTAAGACATTTTATCGTGGGGAACGTCGGGAGACGACCAGAGACGTCATGGAGAAATCATGTGACTGAATAAGAAAGTTAATGAGACGTCGAGCGTCACTCAGAAACGGCTGACGAGTAGAGATTGGCTCCACCAGTATCATCTATTTCCTTCTGGAAATAACTGATGCTTAGTTCGCTTGAGGCGACTATCAACTACGATAAATCCTGTCTCAAGGCATTAGTAGTCCGATCACGTTATGGCCCGTGGAGAACTCATTGCCACCGTTCTTTCGGTGGATTCGAGGCCGGATCTGGTGCCCTCCGGGGGAAAGCCCAAAGCGGTCAACGTAGGCTGCCTCGATGATCGCCTGTCGTCTTATGAGGGAGTTTGTCTTGGAACGCCTCGCGCTGGCGTTCCGATCCGTGGCATAAGCCCGGCTATCCTTGCATAGGAACCGTGCAACGTCGCCTGCAGCCGGGCATCTTCATAACATCCGAACAACTGGCAACTGCATGACATTTCCGAATGCATGAATGTGCGCGGTTGCCCCTGTGAATCAAGATCATCGGCAGATGGGCGTTCTGTTAATCAGTTTCAAAAAGGTATCTTCGAAGAAGACCTAAGCCTTCGCCCATCCATTATTCTGATAGTAATTCACAACTTCGCGCGTGATCGCCTTTGCGGTCCGGTCGGCACTCTGATGACCGTCACTCACCATTTGGCGGGTCAAGGCTGCGCCTCCGTGCACCGCGAGACGGATCGTGATCTGAAGACGAAAAATATTGTTTATGAAAGAAGATATTTGAAAATAAAAAGGCGACCAGACGTGCGGTCGCCTTTGTTTTTCGATGTGTTTGAATAAGTCCCCCGGTCAGCGGGAAGACACGTCATTCCTGTTGTGCGGTGGCACGCTGACGAGTGCCCGACGTCCCTGCGGGGACAGATGAGAGAGGGCGTCGATCAGCGGGTCCCGAAGATCCGTTATGAAAGCGTCCCAGGCAGTCTGCCAGTTGTGCATCGCATCGCGTGTCGCGGTTGCGTCGAATTGCTGCGCCATAAGCTGACGATCAAGATTTTCACGTGCAGCCACCAGACCCTCGCGCGAGCGCGCATAGCGCGGGGCTTCTGCGTGGAGCGTCGCGCGGAATGTCTCGGCGTCCTTTGGGGGCAGACGTGCGGTGATGGTGTGCATGATCTGTGCAAGTGCGGTTGCCCGTTCGCCACTCTCAGCATGCTGGCGCAAATAGTGTCCGCCGGCCAGCGCCCCAAGAAACAGGTTCAGTATCACGGACCCGATCAGGGCTCCGTTGCGGAAACGATATCCTCGGTTGCCGTCTAGCATCAGAGGTACCCTCCCAAGGGCCCGACCAGCAGTGCGTTCAGCGCATCCGTGGTGCCCCCGCCGGATTGCATCCAGCCCAACCACACACCGCAGGTGACAGCGACTCCGCCGCTACACGCCATCGCGGTCCAGCGCATAGCCAGGCCACCATTCCCAACCGTAAGTCCGTCAGCAAGTCCATACGGGAACCATCGGCCGAACACGTGTCTCCATGCACGTCTTTTTCCGGGTCGCTCGGCAATCTGCCCCGCGACACCGGCGCGCAGGCGGGTCAAGGCAGCCTCCGGATTGTCGTCAATCGACGGGAGGAAGTGTGCTGCTTCCGCTTCCAGCGCGCGCGTAAGGAGTTGATCGAGTGTCGCCTGCTGGCTGAGACTGTTCCGCGCTTCTGCCGAGGTTTTGATCAGAATTTCCGCGTCATGCCGTTCGCTTTCCGGCCAAAGCTCCAGAGACGCACCATAGGTCTCGGCAAGGATTTCAAAACGTTTTTGGCTTATCATGTCCTTCATCCTTTGGTCAGCGCCTGTGCGGGCATAAGGCGCACACGCAGCAGTCTCCGCGCTCGCGCCAGCAGGCGCTCCACAGCTTTGGCAGATAAACCGAGCCGCCGTGCCGCCTCGGCTCCCGACAGGCCCTCGTCATACACCAGGGAAACTGCCGCCCGTTGATTGACTGGCAGCGTCTGGAGCGCTTCGATCAGGGTGCGCTGCTGCTGTGCCGTTTCGATTTGGCTGTCAGATGTCGGCGTCTCATCGATCATGTCGAAGTCATCGGGTAGCTGCTCCATGCGCCTGCGGCGGCGCAAATCGATACTTAAATTGACGATCACACGATAGAGCCACGTCGTGAACAATGCCCGTGATCCATCAAATCGATGCGCATTCCCCCAGGCACGAACAAAGGCTTCCTGCACAAGATCTTCTGCCGCATCCGCGTTGCCGGTTAACTGTGTCGCGACCCTCAAGGCATAGGTACCGTGGCGACCCACGATCAGGTCGAACGCATGCCGGTCTCCCTCGCCCGACCAGCAGAGTAACTCGTTATCCGAAGCCCCTGCATAAGTCCGCGCTCCGACCGACATCGCGTGCCCCCTAACCGACTTTTGCCATAGCGGCGGTCCCAGAAGCGACCGGTGTTCTACTGTCGGTCCGGCGTGCTCATTCACCATGCTCATACACCGCTCCATCCGTTTGATCGTGATACGCACGATTGCGCAACATCCCCCTCAGGGCGCCTGTGCTGTTGGCCAAAAAGGTTTTGGGTCAGCGGAGGCCGCTCGCGATGGGTGCGGCTTTCACTGCATCAGCAGGCAGGGATTGACCGGTTTCCAGTCCTCCCGGAAGACAACAAGGCAGCGACCTCTGGTCGTGCCTGCGGTTTGCCTAATATCGCGTTAAACGAGCAGGGCGGCACATTCGGGCACCCAGCATTCGGGCGTCGGTCGCAGCCTGCCCCTCCGTCATACGGTCCCGGTCGCTCATCACCTGCCACAGGTCCGATATGCAGCCTCGACCCTGACGCTACCCAAGGAGCGCACAGACGTGTGTTGCCCCGGTCGATCCCGCGCCCACACATGCGAAGCGCACACGCTTGCGGAGGGCGGAATAAATGGTATGGCAGGACTCCGCGTCTCCTTAGGGGAACGACTGCAATGGTGATGCCGTGAACCCTGATACATTGTCCGTTCCGATCGCCCTTGCAGGACGGCCGGACGTCGCTCCACTGGCGCCCCCGACATTTTTCGTTGACGAGATCCTGCACGCGACATGTCGGGAGGGCATCCATCACCTGCGTCTGGGCGCTTTTGTCCAGACAGAGGACAATGACGTCCCAACGGTGCTCCCGACCCTGGACGTTCGCCTGACCAAAGAAGCCGTGTCGAAGCTGGTTGCATCGGTTCGCAGCATCTTTCCTCGGGCGCGTGAGCCGGAGTTCGATGGGAACACGCCTTTTTACAAAGCGCCGAAACCTTCATTTGGTTTACGGCAGGACGTCGGATTCCGCAGCAGGGTGAGAGTCCCGCTGATTTTCGTGGATTCCCTTGGAACAACATCGCTGTATCAGAATGTTTACTATCTGCAGCTGAACTCCACCTTTGTGCTTAGCAATAACGAGCGGGTTTCGCGGCCTGCCTTGCACCTTCGATTGACGCGCGCCGCGACCCGGCGTCTGATCGCGGCGCTGGACGCCACATCCTGATGTGCCAGCTTCCCGATTATCCTGCGGATGATGACCGCGTCGACGCTTGGGGCGGAAGATCGTCCCGCGTCGCCCAGCATGAAAGTATTCCGCACGCATGAACTGGCTTTTTCTGATGCTCGGCGGAGTGCTCGAAATGGGTTTCACGACCTGCATGCGCTTCATCAAAAGCCCGACCGATATTGGATGGATCGCGGGACTGCTTGTGTGTCTGGTCGCGAGTATCGGATCTGTCCAGATCGCCATACGTTCGATCCCGCTGGGCACGGCTTATGCCGTATGGACGGCAATCGGCAGTGTCGGCACGGTTATCCTGGGTGTCCTGTGTTTTAACGAACCGGTGTCGGTGCTGCGCTTCGCCTTTATCGGGGGGATCGTCGCCTGCGTCATCGGGTTGAAACTGGCCGGGGGCTGAACGCACGGGGACAGCACGACCCTGCGAGAGGAAGATGCGCAGGATATACGCCTCCGTGCAGGGATGATGTCCCAACAGATGCAGCTTTATGAAAATCCCGCGACCCGTCCGCCGGGGTTGCGCATGAGCGTCAAAGGATCGAACCCCTGCTTCGGGCACCTTTGCCCGGGCCGTGCCATAATCAAGGCTCGATCTTCTTCAGCGCATCCGGTCGATGTGCCGCTTTCGCCCCGGACTTGCTGCTTTTGACAACAAGTTTGGGATCATCCTGCGTCGCGTTGACCGTGAAATTCTTGATCTTCGTCGGCTTGGTCACCTTCTCGATAACCGTGCCCTCCGTCTGCCCATTGCTCGTCGACCATGTCACATGGTCCCCTTTTGCGGGCGCTGATTTCTTCTTCATCGCCGTTCCCCTGAAACAAGATTGAGTGTCGGGCTGCAAACGGCGACGCGCGCCGTGTGACCTTCTTCAACGGCGGCAGGGGTCGGAGTTTTCATCACAAACCCTGCGTCCGTGCGGTCTCGTGGGGTGCATTTCACGTTGGGCATCCCGCGTCATCGCAGTCCGACCGGCACCCGCCCCGCCCCTGAGGCGCAACCCTTTCGCAACACGCCCGTTGGACCCCTGCAGAGCAAAGGAGTGCAGTGATGCGCGAAACCCAAGCGAGTGACCTGCCGGGCACGCCGCCCTCGACCCCGATCCCGCCCATTCCGCCCGTCGCACCGCCGATCAGCCCGGACGAGATCGAACCGGACGAACGCCCGATCGTCGATCCGCTGAATCCGCCGCCCGGTGGCCCGGTTCACGAACCCGGCCACGGCCCGGACGAGGATGAACCTGAACAGGACGAACCGTGGGAGCCGCCTCAGACCCCGCCGCCGTCCATCATGGGTGCGCCATCGCGCGCTCTGGAAATGCACCTCCGACCCTCTGTCGATCGGGGCCAGACCAACAAAGGAACGACGTTATGACAAGCACACCACGTAATCCCGCCCTTCCCCCCGGCGAAGACGAAAACAAGCCGTTCGACCCGTATCCCGATAAAAGCCCGATCATCGATGAGCCGCCGGAGGACGAGGAAATCACGCCAGCGGACGAAAAACCAAAGTCCTGAGGTGACCGTCCAATGCTGAAACGGTGCGCCCATTGCGGGCGCGCCGTGACACCCTGTGACGGCAATCGCGGTCACCAGAACTGGTCCATTGAACGGCACCGTTACAGTCAAACAGGCGTTTGACCATCGACACAGCCGATCAGGACTGGCATTGGCTAGAAATATATAAGCTCCCGCCCGTGCGGGTTGCCCCAAGACACGACGCTCACGACACGACGAAGGAACCCTGTCCATGTTCGCCCTGCGGATGCCAGCGGGACTGTCCGCGCTCCGGATCATGTCGGTCGTCGTCTTTACCCTGTTCTGTTACGTGGACATCGGGATGCCGATGGCCGTCATCCCGGTGTTCGTGCACACCAAGCTGGGTTTCCCCGCGACGCTCGCCGGTCTTGCTGTCTCCTTGCAATATATCGCGACGTTCTTCGTGCGGTCATCGACCGGCAAGATGGTCGATACCCGCGGCCCCAAGACCAGTGTCGTGCGCGGTCTGTGGTGCTGTCTGGTGGCAGGTGTCCTGATGATGCTGTCGGGCTTTGTCGCGCATCTGCCGTATGTTTCGTTCACGCTGCTGATGCTCAGTCGTGTTTCGCTGGGCATTGGCGAGAGCATGGTGTCGATCGGCGTGATGATCTGGAACATGGAGCGCGCCGGCCCGGCCCGCACCGCACAGGTCATTTCGTGGAACGGGATTTGCTCCTACGGCGGTATCGCGCTCGGGGCGCCGATCGGGGCGATGATGGCGACGTTGCCCGGTCTTCTGGGCGGGGTAACGGCCATCGGGTTTGTCTCTGCATTGATCGGTGGCGCGGGCCTCGTAATGTGCACGCGTTTTGAGGCGATCGTGCGCGTCGTCAGCTCCGCCCCCGCCATTCCTTTCCGCAAGGTGCTGTGGCGCGTGCTGCCATACGGGATGGTGCTGGCGTTGGGGTCGCTCGGGTTCGGGGCGGTTTCGTCGACGCTGGCGCTGTATTACGCGGCGCACAGCTGGAACAGTGCTGCCGCGGCGCTGAGCATGTTCGGTGGCGTCTTTGTTCTGGTGCGACTGCTGTTCTCGCGCCAGATCAATATCCGCGGTGGTGCAAAGGTTGCGCTGGTCTCGATGATTGTCGAGACTGTCGGCCTGACGGCGTTATGGCTGTCCAACACCTCGTTCCTTGCGACGGTTTCGACGGGGCTGACCGGGGCGGGTCTCTCGCTGGTGTTTCCGGCCCTTGGCGTCAATGCGGTGGCGCGGGTCGGGCCGGAAAATCGCGGCGCGGCGCTGGGGGCGTTTTCGGTGTTCTTCGATCTGGCACTGGGGCTTTCCGGCCCATTGCTGGGCCTGATCATTCAGGCGTTCGGATATTCCCCGCTCTTTGCTGTCTGCGCCGTCGCGTGCGCCGTGGGTGTGGGTATCCTGCTGGTTCTGCGGCCTCGCTCCAAGGTCTGACTGCCCCTTGCCCGTGCCCGCATGTCGCGGCACCATGAGGGCGGCCTGACAGAGAGGAACGAACGCCATGACCCTATCGGTAGCCGTCTTTTGTGGATCGCGGTTTGGCGCACGTCCCGTCTATCGCGACGCCGCGATCGAACTGGGGCATGGTCTGGCAGCACGCGGGATGCGGCTGGTCTATGGCGGCGGCAATGTGGGGTTGATGGGCACCATCGCGGACGCCACCCTGATCAAGGGCGGCCGTGTTCTGGGTGTGATCCCCGAATTCCTGCGTGCCCGCGAAGTCATGCATGAGGGCGTTCTGGACCTGATCGTCACGGACTCGATGCACGAACGCAAGAAGATCATGTTCGCCGAGGCCGACGCCTTCGTGGTCATGCCTGGCGGTCTGGGCACGTTCGACGAGATGATGGAAATCATGACGTGGAAGCAGCTCTCGCTCCACGCCAAGCCGATCTATCTGGTCGATATTGCCGGGTGGGCCGACCAACTGATCGGCACCATCGCGCGTGCGATCGAGGAAGGTTTTGCCGATCCGGGGGCGGAGAGGCTGTTTGCCGTGGTGCCAGACGTGGAAACCGTGCTGGCGCGCCTCGAAACCGCGCAGCCTGTGGTCCGCGACGACGGAATTGCCCGTCTTTAGACCCTGATCGCGACGGGTTGCAGTATCCCTCTTGCGCCCGCCGCCGAGCTTCGCTATAGCCCGCTTCCATCGTCGGAGTGTAGCTCAGCCTGGTAGAGCACTGTGTTCGGGACGCAGGGGCCGGAGGTTCGAATCCTCTCACTCCGACCAGACGATTTCCTTCAGAAAACATGATCCTGCCGGGGCTGCTTCTCATGAAGCGGTAGCTCTGCACGTGCGTTGTCCTGAGATGTGCAAAGCGGCATTGAGTATCTCGAAGCTATTGTCCTCGCCACTTCGCTCACCTGAAAGCCGTTATTCTCCAGGCAAATTTCAGCCGTAAAGGCGTCATGATTGCGGTGTGTTATGGTGGCATCCGGCGCACGGTTGCAGTGCGCCGACACTGTGGGAACATGACGATGAAAAAGACTCTGGTGGCACTGCTGATCCTGTCCGGTGCCGGGATGTCGGCAGCCCATGCCGAGCCGGGCGGCTGCCTCAAATATGGTGCGGCGGGTGCCGTGGGTGGCCATCTTGTGCATCACGGCGTCCTGGGTGCAGCCGCTGGCTGTGCGACAGGCATGTACACGCGTCATGAGTATCGCAAGGGCGAGCGCGACAAGGCGGCGCTCTATGACAAGGATCATCCCGGCGCAAAGGGCACCTACGCGCAGAAAGCCACGGCTTATGACGTGGAACATTCGACTGCGCCGCATCCGTAATCGGGCGCTGCCCGAACCCGGCAGGGACCTCAGGTCCCTGCACCCCGGTATGAGAGGGCAACGACGAATTTGTCGCCTTGCGCCCTTTATAGACATTCACTTCCGGACCATCCGCCAAACCCGTAACACACCGCGATCATCAAACAATCCGGTGTCCAGAGGGCCGAGCCCTCTGGCGGGTTTCAGGGCAGCGCCCTGAGCAAGCGACCGCTCAGACGCCCCCGTCCACCCATCCCGACAATTCCCGCCGCGCCAGCGCCTCCAGCAGGTCGATCGTCGCGGTCGATCCATTCAGACACGGCACCAGTGTGAGTGACGTGCCGCCCGCATGGACGAAGGATTCGCGCAACTCATTGCCGATCTCGTCGAGTGTTTCGATGCAGTCCGCCAGAAAGCCCGGCATGATAACGGCAATGTTGCGGATACCGCGCGCAGGAAGAGCCTCGACAAACGGTGCCGTATAAGGCTGAAGCCATTTCGTCGGTCCGAACCGCGACTGATACGTCATCGGCAATTCCGCCTCCGTCAGGGAGAGGGCGGCACGCAAGGCGGTCATCGTGCGCTCGCATTCCAGCGCATACGGGTCGCCCTTGCGGACATAATCCTTCGGCAGACCGTGAAAAGACGCCACCAGCAGGTCCGGTGCGACAGGCAGGGCCGCAACATGGTCGCGCACGCTCTGGGCCAGAGCCGCGATATAGAGCGGGTGATCGGGGAAGCTCGGCGCGGTTCGAAAGGCGGGCTGGCGGCGCAGCGTCATCAGGGCGCGGAAGGCCTGGTCGTTCGCGGTTGCGGTCGTCGTCGCGCTGTATTGCGGATAAAGCGGGATCGAGACGATGCGCTCGCACCCCTGACGCATCAACGCCGCAATGCCATCGGACAGGGAGGGCGCGCCATACCGCATGGCCCACGCGACCGGTATCCCCTCAGCGGCAAAGCGGGCGGACAGCCCCTCCGCCTGCGCGCGGGTGTAAGTACGCAACGGGCTTTCGTTGTGCTCCATGTTCCAGATGCGTTGGTAGGCTTCGCGGCTTTTTTGCGGGCGGGTTCGCAGGACGACACCGCGCAGGATCGGCTGCCAGATCAGCTTGCTGGCCTCGATCACGCGGGTGTCGGACAGGAATTCTGCCAGATACCGCCGGACCGACGCTACGCTGGTGTCGTCGGGCGTCCCGAGATTGACGAGCAACACGCCGCAGCGGCCATTGCCATAGGGCATACCGGTCGTGTCCGGATCGAAACTGTAGCGCATGATCATTTCACCCGTTTGCAGGTCAGAGCGAGCACACCATCCTGCAGGGCGAGCGTGACTTCGCAGGCATCCCCGACGGGCAGTGCCGCGATCCGTGTCAGTGTGTCCAGACTGCCGGGAATGGAAACTCGCTTGTCGTTCAGTGCGATGCAGAGTTCGCCCGTAGCGTGTGCCGCGCCGACGCGCTTGCCGTCCGTCAGTGTCAGCTCCAGCGCGCCGTCGGTGCACAGCAGATCCAGCCCCAAGGCTTCCGCGGGCGTCAGGGGCAGGAATGTTTCCCAGCCCATAATATGTGGCCGATTATATTCGGGAATACCGTCGGCCTCCGGCCGAGTGCCCAGCATCTTGCCGTTGAACTGGCCATAAGGCCCTTGGTCGTCGGTTATGCGCAGGGCAACCCCGCCGATGCCGGTCGCTTCACTCGACAGGCTGGGCAAAGGCAACGGCGCGGAAATCGCCTTGGTCAGTCTGACGGCATCTCCGACCGCCAAACGGTTCGAAAGGCCTGTCAACGAGATGCCAGGCACCGCGCCCCCTGCAATCGGCATCGCCCGGAAAAACACCTGGTCGGCATCCGGGTTGTGATCGAGAAACCGGCCAAACCAGTCATAGAGCCAGTAGAGGGTCTGTCTGTCGCTCATCTGCGCGGGGTCTTTCGGGTTGTTCGACCGACAGGCGCGGTCGGTGCGGGGGCAAGCTGTGCACGGGCCAAGGCGATCCCCTTACGCATGACGGAGGGCAGGGCCGCCGTTTCGACGGCCTCTTCGGAACAGGCGTAAAGGCTGTTCGAGCCAACGCAGGGGACCGGCGAACGGGCGCAAAAAATCTCCAGCATCAGGGTAAAATGCGTGAAGACATGAGCCACCGTGCCTGCGTGGACCCACAGCCCCTCGTCGAGCCCCAGCGGCGTCAGCCCGGCTTCGTCCAGCGCGTCGTGGAAATCGGGCGGGGCGTCGCGCCATGTCGAACCCGGAAGCTCGGTCATGCCGCCCAGCAGACCCGTGTCCGGCCGTCGCCGCAGCAGCAGGGCACCGCTGGCATCGATCAGATGGAAATGCGTGCCATAGCGGACGGGCCTGACGGCTTTCGGTGCGCGCCGGGGCAGCGTCCCTGCAATCCCCTGCGCACGCCCTTCACAGGGATCGTGCCAGGGGCACAGTGTGCAGGCCGGATTGCGCGGGGAACACAGGCTGGCTCCCAGATCGAACAGGGCCTGTGCAAAGTCTGATGGCCGCGCGCGAGCCTCGGGCGCAGTGCCGAGTGTTTCAGCCGCGCGATGCAGGGCGGGTCTGCCGCGCGGCAGCGGATCGGTCAGGGCAAAGACGCGGCTGGTGATGCGCTCCACATTGCCGTCAACTGGTATTGCAGCCAAGCCGAATGCGATCGCCCCGATGGCTGCCGAGGTATAGGCCCCGATCCCGGGCAGTGCGCGCAGGCCGTCCAGTGTCCGGGGAAAGCCCCCCAGTGCTGCGACCTGCTGCGCGCAGGCATGCAGGTTGCGTGCCCGCGCGTAATATCCCAGACCCGCCCACGCCCCGAGGACCACCTCCCGATCCGCGTTGGCCAGGGCTTCAACCGTTGGAAAAAGTCGGAGGAACCGGTCATAATAGGGTTTGACCGCCGCGACGGTCGTCTGCTGCAGCATGATCTCGCTGAGCCATATATGATACGGATCGGCGCTGTGGCCGGGTTTTGCACGCCACGGCAGATCGCGCCGGTGGCGGTCATACCAATGAAGCAGCGCAGGTGCAGCAGCGGCGGGATCGAAAGGAGTCACGGTTCTGATATGACGAAGGATGCGCCTGTCAGCAAGAGAGGCCGTGCCACGGTCGCCACCGCGCCTGCGGTGCCATCCCGGCGTTTTCGGCTGTGCACGCTGGGGGCTGTGATGCCCAGTGTCGTGCGCCCTGCGCTGCACAGGCGCCCCGGGTTGATCGTGACGATCATCATGGACTGGCTGGACATTGTTGGTCCCGATCTGGCGTCCGTCAGCGCGGCGCGCAAGCTGGTGGCGGGCACGCTTACGGTTGCGTGTGCGGGGCCGACGGCGCTGGAGTTCAATTATCAGGGCCCGCAACTGATCGAGCGTATTAACCGCCATTGCGGCCAGAGCATCGTGGAGCGGCTGAAGATCGTGCAGGATTTCACCATCGCGCCGTCCCGACCGCGCCGCGCCCGACCCGCACCCCCGCCTGTGGAGGTCGCGGGGATCGAGGACGATGCACTGCGCGAGGTGCTCGGGCGTCTGGGTGCCCGGATCAGGGAACGCGCGCGGCAACGATAGGGCCGGGCGCGCGTTACACACCGAAATATGACGTTTCGCACATTCGGGCGTTCGGTCATCAAAAAGTCTCCATTGACGCCCTATATGCGAGTGTGAAGGGCACGATCGGTCCCGAGTTTTCCGGTGATCGTCATGTCCCGTCTGCCGGTTGAGAGTACGTCAGCACGGGTTGCTGAACCGGACTCTACGTCGTCGAAACCGACAGAATGATGTGACGACGGCAAGGAGTTATAAACCATGCGTAAAGTAGCTTTCGCGCTTGCACTGGTTGCTGGTGTTTCGACAGCGGGCATCGCAGCGCCCGCGTTTGCCCAGCATGGTGGATTTCATGGCGGTGGTGGTTTCCACGGCGGCGGCTGGGGCGGCGGTTTCCACGGTGGTGGGTTCCACGGTGGCGGTTGGGGTGGTGGTTATCACGGCGGCGGCTGGGGTCGCGGCGGTGGTTGGGGCGGTCCAGGCTGGGGTTATCGCGGTGGCGGCTGGGGTTGGGGCTGGGGTGGCCTGGGTCTCGGACTGGCTGCCGGAGCGGCGATCGGTGCCGCCAGTTATGGTGGATACGGATATGGGTATCCTGCCTCTTACGGTTATGCCTATCCCGCTTACCCGGCCTATCCTGCATATGTGCCGGCATATCCGGCACCGGCTTACGGTTATCCCGGTCCTTACGGATACTGAGGCAGCGTTTTGCTGATTGGGCCGGGGCATGGAAACGTGCTCCGGCCTTTTTTATTTGGGCTTTGATCCTGCCTCATGCCTGCTGATACTGATCGGCAGACCATGCTGGAGACAGGCCGCTCATGTACGCCCCCAAACAGTTCCGGGAAGATCGCCGGGATATTCTTCTCTCGGCAATAGGCTCGATCCGGCTTGCGGCCCTTGTCGTGTCTGACGATGGTGCGATCGAGGCCGCGCATATCCCGATGATGGTGCATGAGACAGCCACGGGTGCACTGTTGCTGGAAGGTCATGTTGCCCGCGGCAACCCCTTGTGGCGGATGGCAGAGACTTTCCCTTCGGCGTTGGCTATCTTTCAGGGCCCGCAGGCATATGTCCATCCGGGGTGGCTTGCGACCAAGCGGGAGACCGGCAAGGCGGTCCCGACATGGAATTATGTCGCCGTGCACGCGCATGGCCGTCTGAGCAGTGTTTCCGACCCCGCGTGGCTGTTACGGCATCTTCAGGAACTGACAGATTTTCACGAGGCCGGACGGTCGGAGCCGTGGACCGTGAACGACGCGCCAGACGGGTTTATCGACGGTCTGGTGCGCGGGATCGTCGGGCTGCAATTGCGGGTCGAGCGGCTTGAGGGGGTCTGGAAGATGATCCAGCATCACTCCGATGCGAACCGATCAGGCGTGATTGCCGGGCTGTCGTCCTCCGGCCGTTCTGCTGACGATCAGGTCGCTGCGATCATGCGGGAGTTGGAAGTACAGCGCTCGGCCACGTGAACCGCCGACACGGGGGGAGGCTGGGGAGCGCCCCTCTCGTCATATGCTGGTCGAGATCGGGCCGTCCTGGACGATCATTGTGCCGCAAGCCTCAATCGCTTGCTCAGACCACGCCTTGTCCGCAGATGGATCTGGCTGGGGCGGGAGGGATCGAACCTCCGAATGGCGGAATCAAAATCCGCTGCCTTACCGCTTGGCTACGCCCCATGATGGTCCCGAAACCGGGGTGACACGTGCCGCTAGATACTGTTATCCGGCGGCCGTCGTAAAGGGGGATCGGTCCTGTTTTTTTCCGGCCGAAACCCGACCGTCCCCGCCTGACCTCAGATCGACGCCGTTTCGGCTGTCGGGATGACAGGCTCCGCGCTGTCGGGCATTTCGATCGCCGGGAACACGCCCAGACGCGCGGCCTTGTCCAGTGCGGTATCGAGGGCGGCCATCGTGGACGCCAGATCCTCGCTATCGTCTTTCGCCCAGGCGCGCAGACCATAGGCCCAGATACCGACAATCGCCTTGACGCGCAGCGTGCCACGCAGGCCCGTGGTCTCGATCCCCGCTGTGCGGCCCAGCCACGCCATGCTGTCGAATGTCGCAACGCCCAGCGCCAGACCCAGCGGCGGGTCGAACGGCATGGCCGTCAGGACCGCCTTGATCCCCTCCCGATAATGCTGGAACACGTCGAAGCGGCGCATCAGCAGGTCGAACAGCTTTTCCCGTGCGGACCCGGTCAACTGATCGTCACGCAGGGCGGATTCGTCGGCCAGTCGCCCCAGTCGCAGCAGGATGGCCGTGCGGCACGGGAAGCGCATGCGGGCCTCATCCAACGGCAGGCCAGCATCGCGCGCGGCATCGACCACCGACAATCGCCGCCATCCCGAGAGGGCCACCCGATCCAGGGCAGCGTGCAGGAGGGCGGTGTCGAAATGTTCGGTGTCGGTGGTCATGGCAGGTATCCGGACAGGTGTCGCGCGGCGCGAGAAACGGCACGCATCGCGCAAGGGGTTGACGTGACGTGTGCCTCTCAATCGCGGGTTAAACGATTGAAAGATCAATCACGTTGCATCGCTTTACGTTGAAAATACGGCGCCGGACTTCGGCTGCTATCCGGCAAGTTCGGCCGCGCGACGGCGGGCGGCGTCGATCGCGCGCGCGAAGGCGTCCGGCAGGGCATCTGGTGCCATCAAGACTTCGAGGGCAGCCTGTGTCGTGCCGTTCGGGCTGGTAACCTGACGCCGCAGTTCGGCAGCATCCGTTGTCGTTGCCGCCAACAGGGCCCCGGAACCCGAGACCGTCTGGCGCGCGAGCGTGCGCGCGAGAGCAGGCGGCAGACCCTGTGCAATGCCCTCGTGCTCCAGCAATTCCGCGACGAGAAAGAGATAGGCTGGACCGCTGCCCGATACCGCCGTCACCGCGTCGATCAGGGCTTCGTCGTCCACCCAGTCTGCAACGCCGACGGCTTCAAGCAATCGGGTGCAGAGCGTGCGTTGTTGCGACGTGATGGTCGGTGGTGCGAAGGCAACGGTCATGCCTTGCCCGATGGCCGATGGCGTATTGGGCATGGACCGCACAAAGGTCGGCAAGGGGGCGTCAGGTCGCACGCGGGCAAAGGCAGCCTGCAGGCCCGCAACCGTGCGACCAGCCATCACGGACAGAAAGACCGTGTCCGCCCCGGCGAAGGGCGCAACGGCCTCAATCAGCAGGTCAGCCTTCTGCGGCTTGGCGGCCAGCACGATCACCGCAGCTTTGAAGTCTGCTGCGATATCATCCGGCGTGCGGGCAACGAAGTGGGGAGCGGGAATATCGTCCACCCAGCGATCGAGAATGACCGATGGCGCAAGGCCATCGGCGATCCATCCCCGCAGCATGGCCCCGCCCATTTTGCCGCACCCTGCCAGAAGCAGGGGCGGAAGCTGGTTGGTCATGCCTCGCCCGCGCAATCCAGCATGGCAGCTTCGAGCGCTTCGGCGGGTGTCTTGCCGCCCCACAGCACGAACTGGAAGGCGGGATAGAAGCGTTCGCACTCGGTAATGGCGATGTCGACCATGTCCTCAAGGCTCTCGACCGATGCGCCCTGCGCGCCGCGCAGCAGGACGGACTGGCGAAAGACGGGAGTACCGTCATCGGTATCCAGACCGAAATGTCCGATCCACAATCGTTCGTTGGCCAGTCCGATAAGCTCATAGAGCGCCCGGCGCTGCTGGGCCGGCACCTTCAGATCGAAGGCGCAGGTAAAGTGCATTGCACTCATTTCCCGGGACCAGGAGAAATACAGACCGTAATCGCACCACTTGCCTGGTGCTTCGGCTGCCATTTCGGAATCGTTACGACGATCGAAGGCCCATTCGTTGCCCCCCACGATCTGTTCTACGAGATCGAGCGGATTGAAGTCATGGGTTTGGGTGCTAATCGTCAGAGCAGGCATGCGGGACTCCCCAAAGCCGTGGAGGACTACGCGGCACGCACCGCGTACCCTCTGTCTGCGAATCGGACCGGAACGGTCACTCTTGCAGCCTATGAGGCAGATTCACAGGCCGCAAGTCCCTATCTGTTGGCGGGAGTAACGACAGACAGAGATGCGGAATGCGCCTCAGGTGCCTTCGGCGTGCGGAGCGGCCAATGCGGGCGCGCCTTCAAGGGCCGCAATGCGGGTTTCCAGCGCGGTCAGACGGGTTTCGGCGTCTTCCTGGGCTGCGCGTGCACGCCCGGCGAGTTCGCGCACGACCTCGAATTCCTCGCGCCGCACGAGGTCGAGCGAGGTCAGAACCTCATCAATGCGGGCGCGCACCATCGCGCTGACTTCTTCGCGTGCGCCGGCCAACGCTGAAAAGGCACCTCCTGCAACACCGGCGAGATCGTCGAAAAAGCGGGGTCTGTCCGCCATGGCCGTGGCCTCCTGCTGATGGTTCGGGCGCACACCGCGCGTCCGAAGGGTGGTGCTGTAACACTCTATAAGGATCGGGCCGCGGCATGTCACGCCGCCCTTTGTCGTCGGCGCACGCGGACCGGCCCTTGGACGGACCTGCGCGCGCGTCTATAGATGGCGGCCATGATTATTGTCACCGGCGCCGCCGGCTTCATCGGGTCCTGTCTGCATGCTGCGTTGCGCGCCCGGGGGGAGCGCACGACCGTCATCGATGTGCTCGGCACGGATCGCAAATGGTGCAATCTGGCGTCCCACGCGCCCGACGCCATCGTGGCGCCCGAAGACCTCGACGGTTTTCTTGCCACGGCGGAGGAGGTGACGGCGGTGTTCCACCTCGGCGCGATCAGTGAGACGACCGCGCGCGATGCCGATCTGGTGTGGCGCACGAATGTCGCCCTGTCCTGGACGCTGTGGCAGTGGTGCGCGGCGCGCGGGGTGCCGTTCTTCTATGCCTCGTCTGCGGCGACCTATGGCGCGGCAGACCGGCCCGAGCAGTTTTCCGACGACCCGGAGCGTCTGTCCGC
>Ga0157365_10000161_pt1 | contig 32005 bp, 20 predicted proteins | sample AttsexASBM3_FD_111478 | JGI IMG/M metagenome (GOLD analysis project Ga0157365, IMG submission 111478) | Fungus gardens microbial communities from leaf cutter ant in Ribeirão Preto, State of São Paulo, Brazil - Atta sexdens ASBM3 | ecosystem: Host-associated > Fungi > Mycelium > Unclassified ...
AATATCGGCGCCATGCCGGATTCAACAAAAACAGTATCGGCGCGCCGTATCCATTTTCGCGCAATGGCAGGCAGCATCTGGCGATATAGCCAGAACAGCCCCCGCTCCACCGGCGCAAGCGCGGCGCGGCGCATATTGAACGGATGCCATTTCATGCGCCACAAGTAACATTCCACGCCATCCACCCTCTCCACGCGGTTGGCGCGATCCGCAAGGCTTGCACGCGTATCCCCCCGCCGCAGTGACAGCGTGCTCAGCCCGATGGACAGGAACGCGGTCGGGCCACGACGCGCCATCTCCGCTGCGATGAAATGGACACTCGCCTTGCGCAGACTCCTGAAATCATGAACGGAAATAAACAGGGAGCGCGTCATGGAACTCTGGTCTCCTGCCGTGCGCCACGCTGGCGGCAGGCCGCATGCGCATGGCGTACGACCCACGGGTTTATAGCAATTGCGCAAACATGCCGGGACCATTGTCGCGGCCCCTTTTACGCCGCGCCAAATCCACAGTGTGATTGCGGCAAGATCATGACATGATCGTGCCGTGATAAAGGCGATGCCACAAAGAATTGTGTAGGCACATTTTGAATGTTTTCTACATTTATATTCTGATACGCTCTGTCAGCCATACCAGAATCACTGTATTGCCTGAACCACGCCACGCAATCCACGCACCGGGGGACCTGCTGATGTCGTCTGTGACAGAAACGTCCGGAACGGAACGAAATTATCTGCACCAACTGACATCGCTGCGTGGGGTCGCCTGTCTTGTCGTGCTGTTCGGCCATGCCATACAGGTGTTCCGGTACAGCAACCCGCAACGCAATGCCCCGCAGGCCGCGGTGCATGACATTGTGACGTATGCATTCAATGCGGAAGCGGCCGTGGTGCTGTTCTTTGTTCTCAGCGGATGCGTCCTGTCCCTGTCGTTGCGCAAATACGCGCATATGACGGGACGGGTCATAGGCAGTTTCTATATCAAGCGCGTATTCAGGATCTATCCGCTGCTATGGTTTTCCATCGGGCTGGCCATCATCAGCATGGTCATTGCGCGCGGCTGGGTGGCTGACGGCGTGTTTGTCGGCTGGCTGGCACGTAACCTGCAGACACCCGTATCGGTCCGCAACACCATCATGTCGGTCGCGGGTATTTTTACCCGCTACAACGGGCCGATGTGGTCGCTGCGGGTGGAACTGATGTATTCCGTCGCCTTTCCGTTCCTGTTCTGGCTGGTACGGGCGCCACGGTTCCGGCTGGCCACACTGTGCGTGCTTGCCGCCGTCGCCCTGCTGCCGGTTCCGCATGAAGTGGGAACGGTATTTGCGCTGTCCTTTGGGGTCGGGGCATTGATCCCGCTGCTGCCGGCCACCCTTCCCCGCCGACACGGACTTTATGCGCTGATCGCGCTGGTGGTACTGTTATATGACCGTTACGCGCTGGCCGGTCTGAACCTGCCCGAACGTATTCCCGACATGATTGAAACCGCAGCGGCCTTTGTGCTGATCCGTGACCTGTACGCATCCGGGCGGCAGTATCGCGTGCTGCTCAGCCGGCCGGTCATCGCCATTGGGGAACTGTCCTACGGTATTTACCTGCTGCATCTGCCCATCATGCTGATCGTGTTCAGCGTGGGGGGACATGTACTGGGTACCTCCACCCTTCTGTCGCATCCTTCGCTGACGCAGGCGGGGGTGGGGATCGTGACCGTCGTGCTGACAACCGCGCTTGCGGCCATAACCTATAATGTACTGGAACTGCCACTGCATAACCTGGGCCGGCGGCTGGGCAATGCGATGCTGGTGACAGCATCCCCTGCCCGCACGGTTTCACCCCGGCAGGGTGCGGATACCCATGTCTCGCGCATCTGATACTGGAATTTTCATGTCCGATACAGCGCATGTCCGCCTGTCCGCCCGCCCCATGACCAGCGCACCCGCCCTGTCACAGGCGGATGGCATATCGTGGCTGGTGGTTGCGGGGGCGATCTTCAACCTTGTCCTGTGCTTCATCAATACACGGCATGTCATCATGATCCGCAGTTCGGAAATCGTGCTGTGTGAACTCGCCATCATTTTCCTGGCGTTTATCGAAGTGCGCAATACCATATCCCCCGCCGTGGTGCGCATTACGGGGATCATGATCTGTTTCGAGATCGGGGCAAAACTGATCAATCCCCGGCTGGACATGAAGATCCTGCATGACCTGGCCATTGCGTATGTATTTTACCAGCTGGGCACCCGTTCCACCCTGCGTTCAGGTGAACGCACCATGTGGGCGATGATGGCCATGATCATGTTCGTGGGCTTTTTCGAACTGCTGTTCACCAACCTGTTCGGCACGATATTCGATGTGTGGACCTATTACGTGAACAAGGGTGTCATCAGCAGCAGCACGGTCAACTACAGCAATACGAACCTGTTTATCAGCGGCAACCGGGGGGCTGCGGCATCCCGCACGTTCTTCCAGTCCATATTCGGTTCGCATCGCGTATCCTCGCTGTTTCTGGAACCGGATTCACTGGGCAATTTCTCGGCCATCGGGTTTGCATGGTGCCTCAGCACGCATCTGGGGTCACGGCTGCGGCATGCGTTCCTGTTTTTCCTGTCGGCGCTGTGCTTTGTGCTGGCGGATTCCCGTTTTGCCTCGGGCTGTGCACTGGGCATGATCATGCTGCGCATGACGCCGCTGTACCGTTCACGCTTCGTGGTGTTCGCCATGCCCGTTACGGTAATGATGGGCCTCATGCTGCAGGGTGCCAACCATGAAATGCCCGGCATCCTGCCGTCCATCATCGGGGATAATTTTTCCGGTCGCCTTCTGTTTTCGGGTCGGCTGCTGGATTACTGGAACCTGCCCCAATGGTTCGCGATGGCCCCGTCGCAGGTATACACGGCCGATACGGGCTATGCCTATATCATCAACAACCTTGGCCTGCCGCTGACGCTGTTCCTGCTGGCGCTGTTTGCCCTGCACCCGGCACGCACCGAAGCCGCCGTGTCGATGAAGGCGATGATCTCGCTATATTTTTCCACATCCCTGTGCATCGGCGCGTCGGTCTTCACCATCAAGACGGCGGCGCTGCTGTGGTTCCTGTATGGCACGACCAACAGCGTCATTGCGCCATCGGAACCCGAAGTCAGGGAAAAGGCGCCTGAACGCCTGAACTCATTCCGTTTCAACCGGCTTGTGCCCTCAGCGGAGCATATTGCATGACATTACCCCATTCCTCCCGCCCGGGGCGCTGGCTATGCGGCTGCCTGATCGCGACGGCCCTCGCACTCCCGCCTGGTCGACACGCGGATGCGCAGACCTATCGGGGCGTCAACCTGGCGGGAGCGGCCTATTCCTCATCCAAACTGCCGGGGCGTTACGGATACGATTATCTCTATCCCAAACCTGCGGAGGTTGACTACTTCACTGCGCAGGGCATGAACACCTTCCGCCTGTCGGTGTTGTGGGAGCGCCTGCAGCCCGCCCTGAACGGCCCACTGGATGAAAAGGAACTGCAGCGCGTGCAGCAGTTCATTGCCTATGCACAGGGCAAGGGCGCCACAACGGTGCTCGATATCCATAATTACGGGCGGTATCGCGGGCAGGAAGTTGGCTCCGACGCCGTACCGGATGCCGCCTTTGGCGATTTATGGGCACGGCTGGCGCAGGCCCTGGGCACCAACCCGCATGTCCTGTTCGGGTTGATGAACGAACCGCAGCAGCATTCAGCCGAGGCATGGAAAAACGCCGTGCAAGCCGCGATTGACGCCATCCGCAAAACGGGCAGCCACAACATCATCCTCGTGCCCGGTATCGGATGGGACAGCGCGCTGGGCTTCGCCAAACTGAATGGCGATGCGCTGGGGCAGCTGCATGATCCCGACAACCGTCTGGTTTATGAAGTGCATGAATATTTTGACCCCGATGCATCGGGCACCAAACCGGCATGTATTTCACAAGACCAGGCCGTTGGCCGCCTCAAGCCCTTTACCGACTGGCTGCACGCCCACAAGGCCCATGGCTTCCTGGGAGAATTCGGGGTCAGCCGCCAGCCGGAATGCGTGGCGCTGCTCCAGCCGGTCCTGTCGCACCTGCGCGACAATTCGGATGTCTGGTCCGGCTGGACCTATTGGGCGGCAGGCCCGCTATGGGGCAATTACATGTTTACGCTTGAACCCGACCACGGTCAGGACCGCCCCCAGATGGAGGCCATTAAGCCTTTCCTAAGCCAAAGCGCGCCATAACACGGCTTCACGCTACCGGGCGGACAAAAGAACAAGGGATTATTTAAATATGGAAATACAGACATTCAACGTCGCAGGCATAATTCTGCTTACCCCGCCGCGTTTCGGTGATGAACGTGGTTATTTTTCAGAAACATTCAACGCCGCCCGCATGAAGGAAATCGGGATTCCCGGCCCCTTCGTGCAGGACAACCACAGCCTGTCCCGCGCGCGTGGCGTGGTACGCGGGCTTCATTGCCAGTTATCCCCCCACCCGCAGGGCAAGCTGGTCCGCTGCACCCGTGGCAGCATATGGGACGTGGGGGTGGATATCCGTGCAGGTTCCCCTACTTTCGGGCAATGGGTCGGGGCGACCCTGTCGGAAGAAAACGGATCCCAGCTGTGGATTCCGACGGGATTCCTGCATGGTTTCTGCACGCTGAGCGAAAATGCCGAAGTGCAATACAAATGCACCGATTACTGGGACCGCGACAGTGAACGATCGGTCCGCTGGGATGACCCGCTGCTGGCCATAGACTGGCCTGTTGCGCCAAAGGACGCGATCCTGTCCGCAAAGGATGCCGACGCCCTGCCGTTCTCCAGTGTTGATGACTGGTTCCATATGTAAAAGGCGGCCGGATACAGCCCGTCCCTGATCCTGTCCTCCTGAAAGAAGAAGGAAGCACATGCTACATAATCCGTCGATTCTGGTAACAGGGGGGCATGGACAGCTTGCCACTGCGCTGGCCGGGCAGGAAGGCGTCATGCGGGTCGGGCGACCGGACTTCGATTTCGACCGGCCCGAAACGATCGATCAGATCATGACGGAGAACACACCCGAATTCGTCGTGAACGCCGCAGCATGGACGGCCGTGGATGCAGCGGAAACAGATGCCGAAGGGGCGGCAAGAGCCAATCATGCCGGCCCGGCCCGACTGGCGGCCGCATGCCGGGCGCGGGGCATTCCGCTTATCCATATCTCGACTGATTATGTTTTCAGCGGTGACAAGGGCAGCCCCTATATGGAAACAGATCCTGTTGATCCACGCTCGGTCTACGGCAGTACCAAGGCGGCTGGAGAACAGGCGGTAATGGCGGCACAACCTGACAGTATCATCCTGCGGACGGCCTGGGTCTATTCGCCCTATAACCGCAATTTCGTGCGCACCATGGTCGAAGCCGCAGCCAGACGGCCCACCCTGCGGGTTGTCAGTGACCAGATCGGCAATCCGACCAGCGCGGATGCCCTGGCACAGGCCATAATGCACATCATCCGGCAGATCCGTAAGACCGGATGGAAAACGGATTATGCCGGGATCTACCACGCAGCCGGTCAGGGGGCGACAAGCTGGTATGACCTGGCCTGTGCCGCGGTTGCCGCCGCGGCCAGACATGGCAACCCGCAACCGGTCATGGAACCCATTACCACCGCCGACTGGCCAACACCGGCCCGGCGCCCTGCGGATGCACGCCTGGACTGCACCCGCCTGAAAGAAACATTTGGCCATGCCCCCGGCCCGTGGCAACCCGAAGTGGAGCGCGTGGTGGAACTGATCCTGTCACAACAGGGATAGGCACGTTTTACGGACGCCCCCATGTCTGCCGCATGCGTTCGGTCGCACGCGCCACGGCGGCGCGGTAGAGTTGCCGCCGTGATACCGCGCCAGGAAAACGGGCCAGTTCCCGCCGTAGCAGGCTGCCATGCATGAAGTAATGCCGCACGAAGTGCGTCTGCCGCAGCAGGCTGGCAATATACCTTTTCTGGTCCAGCACGGGATGAAGGAAGGTATGGCCACTTGCTGGCAGTACAAGGTCTGTCGCCAGGATGGGTGGAAACCAAGAATAGCGCGAGACATCGCCATACCGCGCCAGCGGGATGAAGGTCAGGTCAGCCGCTGCGACCTCCGACGCGACAAAGGCTTCCCCCAATGGCCAGAAGCCCGTTTCATCCATATTGACTGACATCGCACGTCGCCGCTGCGCCAGATGCTTCAGGGCGCGCGCGGAAAAGAAAGAAATACAGTTCAGCGATGCCCGTAACTGCCCCGCAGGGTAAGTGCCGGTATGGAAGCGATTCCAGTACCATTGCGGTCCCGCATCCAGCGGATGGGATACGAAATCCGCTTCATCGGCAATCATGTCCGCAAGCAGCCGGACGCCATTTCCCCCGATACAGGCGTCATATTCCACAAACAGGTAATAATTATAATCCGGGATTCGGTCATGGACCTGATAATGGGTATAGTCCGCGTTCCACCATAACAGGCTGCCCTTTTCAAACCGGTTGGCAAACCCCAATGCCAGCATGTCCGCGTTACATGTGCGCAGTACGCGTTCATACGGAATGGTTCCCGCAAAACCGTTTGTTTCATCAATAGAGACAAAAACATCAACTTCCGGAAATGTTGACTGCAACCTTTTCAACTGCTGGTACACGAAGCTGTCCCATGTATAGGTCTTCAATACAACCGCACATCTTTTTTCCGCGATCACGTCAGCCATCCTGCGTCACTGGGTCGGGCCGCCTGCACAATACAGTATGATTATCCTGTTTTACTGGATTCCCGGACATGAAGAATGGGGACCGGAACGACCCTGAAACCATAAAATGCATGAATTTCCCTCATTCATGTCAAATATTGTATATTTCAGGCGAACATAGTAATCACATCAACGTGTGGTAAATAATATCTTTATATTTACATTGAATGCAGCCCCGTTATCTGCTTTTAACATTAATGGTCTACGCGCACACAACCTCCCTCCTGATCCGCAGACATGATGATCCGGCCATCGGATTGACGAAATCGGAATACAGAAATGTCCAATACGGAAATATCATTCATTCGCTCCAACATTCCGAAGATAAGTCAGGTATCCGATGGCATCATCGAAATGGAAAATTCTGGCATCTACACCAATTACGGACCAATAAACCAGAAATTCGAAAAACAGCTGGTTGAACAGATGTTCAATGGCGTGGGCCAGTGCGTCACGGTGTGCAACGCCACGATCGGGCTTATGATGGCGCTTAAATACGCGACCCGGCACAAGGATACCCATGTCGCGCGATATGTCATCATGCCATCCTTTACGTTCGCGGCAGCAGCACACGCCGCCCTGTGGGCGGGTTTCATTCCCCTGTTCTGTGACATTGACCCCGATGACTGGATGGCATCCCATGAATCGGAAAATGAATTACTTCGCCAGTATGGCGAACAGGTCGCCGCTATCTTTCCGTATGCCACGTTTGGAAATGCGACCGACATCGCCCGTTACACCGCCCTGGAAAAACAGACCGGGATTCCGGTCGTGATTGATGCCGCAGCCTCCCTCGGTGCGCATGATGCACTCGGGCAGGGCTTCGGGACCGGATCACCACATGCCATCGTGTGTTCCCTGCACGCGACAAAAACAATGGGAATCGGGGAAGGCGGTTTCATATACGCCAATAACCCCGACATGATCGAAGCACTGCGGGCCATGGGCAATTTCGGCTTTGGCCAGATCCGCCATGCCACCATGCCCGGACTGAATTCGAAACTGCCTGAAATCGGGGCGCTGCTTGCGCTTTCGGGGCTGGAACGCCTGGAAAGCGTTGTGGAACGGAAACGCCGTATCGAACAGATGTATTACGACCTTCTGCCTGATTTCGGTTTCCAGCACCAGCGTGGCGCCCGCATATCCTATCAGTTCATGCCCGTGCGCCTTCCGCCAAGATATGCGCCATACCGTCATGCAATACTTGAACGCATGAAAGAAAAACGGATCGGCACATCAACCTATTTTTCACCGCACCTGCATGAACAGAGTTATTTTGCCGCCCATAGTAAAGCAGGCGACCTGCACGCGACCCACGCTCTGGCCTCTTCCATTGTCACGTTGCCACTGTGGCATGAAATGACGCCGGAAATGGTAAGGTATGTATGCCAGGAGTTCATGAACGCCTGCCACGCCGCAGATATGTAAGCCCCCTTTCCTTCCCCCCACTGGAAAATGGATACCTGCAGCCATGTCCCCCCATACATCAACACCGGTTCTTATCGCTGGCGGCGGCCCGGCTGGCATTGCCGTGCTGCTTGCCGCGTCGCGCATAGGCGAACTGCCACGCCTGCTGGATGAAGGACTGACCCTGGTTGAACAGGGCGAACATATCGGCTCTGGCATGCTGGGACGATATGTCATCAATTCAGACAGTGCCGCAGAAACATTCGTTGATACGATCACGGACAATCCGGTACCCGAACTTGCATGCCTGATCCACCATCCATTGGTAAAGATGATCCGCAACCATGGCAGGCAGGCCCTGCCGCTACGGATCGTCGCGGAATTCCTGGACCTGGTGGGCGAGGTGCTGACGGGGCTGATCCGTGCGCACCCGGCCTCACGGCTGCTGACCGGCTGGCAGCTGAGAAGCCTGCATCAGGATACGGATAGAGAGTGGGGGTGCCACCTCGTCTCCTGCGATGGCCAGCGCACACAGCACATTCACGCCTGCAAGGTCGTGCTGGCCATGGGCGCATACCAGCCTGAACAGCGGCTTCATGATGAACAGGTTGCTGGCCGCCCTTTGCTGCCCCGCCATGCGGGCCGGATCATGCAGTCTGATACCCTGCTGTCCCCCGATGGCATCGACCGCCTGCGCGCCATGACAGCCGGGCACGAAAAGCCCAGGATCGCCATTATTGGTGGCGCCAGCAGTGCGCTGTCCGTCGCACGTGTCATCATGCGGGACATGGCGGACTGCCTTGCACCGGGCCATCTGACGCTGCTGCATAAATCACGCCTGAAGCTGTTCTACCGTACGGCGGAGGAAGCCGTTGCGGATGGATACAGGGAATTCAGCGATACCGATATCTGTCCGGTCAGCCAGTTCGTGTACCGCTTTGGCGGCCTGCGTTATGAATCCCGTGATCTGGCCATGCAGTTGATGGGCGTTGCCAATGCCCCGCCCGAACCTCTTGTGCGCGACGTGCAGATAACGGGGGATAACGACGCGCAAGTAAATGATATTCTTGATAATGCCGACGCCATTATTGCCTGCTTTGGTTATCGTCCCCGCCGCGTGGCCATGATGGATATGCACGACCATCCCATATCCCTTGCCGCCGATACCACTGATGGATGCCTGACCGGCGCGGAATGCGCCGTCATGAATGAAGACGGACATCCCATTGCCGGCCTGTTCGGGATCGGGCTGGCATCGGGTTTCCGTCCTTCGGGAGCGATGGGAGGGGAAAGCAGCTTTCGCGGGCAGGTCAACAGCCTGTGGTTATGGCAGACCGCGATCGGGGAGAAGATCCTGCACCACCTGCTGCCGCAGGATGCACCGGTTCTTGTTCCGGTTACCCGCCTGCGCGCGCCCGTTCTGGAACCCGCACGGGGACATCTCCATCCCTGATCGTCCATGTATTTATGAAGACTATACGATAAAGGCTACATCTCATTATTATATGAATGTAGCCTTTCGTGCTTCCTCCGCTGTAACGCGGCTATCCCCGATCATCCCGACGGGTGAGGTTCAGGTCAGCTTATTGAAGGTGCCAGCCTTCAGCGCCGTTTCGATTTCTTCCAGCGAGCGTCCACGCGTCTCAGGCACATAACGCCAGACAAACACGAACGCAGCCAGGTTGAGTGCGGCATACATCCAGAACGTGCCCGCTGCCCCCAGCGCCTGCACCAGTGACAGCGTGGTCAGGGAAATCAGCAGATCGGCCGTCCAGTGCGTTGCCGCCACAAGGCTCATGCCCTTGCTCCGGCATGACAGGGGATAGACCTCCGCCCCCACCAGCCATATGGCGACAGACAGGCTGCCCACGTTGAATATGGCGTAACTGACCACTGCGGCTGCCGTGATCCATGTATTGATCCCCGATGTCGACCCGATACCAAACATGATCGCCAGCACCATAAGCGAGACCGCAGCCCCGGGCACAAGCCGCAGCAGCAGCCTGCGCCGTCCCCAGGCATCCACCGCCCAGCTGCCAAAGGCCGTGGAGATGACCATGGCGACACCAATGGCGATGGATGTCAGCAGGGCTGAGCTTTCCCCGAACCCCACGCCCGCGAAAATGGTCGGCGCGTAATACAGCACCGCATTGATGCCCGTAATCTGGCAGAATAACGCGACGCCAACCGACGCCACCACCGCCGGGCGCACCCATGGCTGCAGCAGCGCGGACCATGGGGCCTGTTCATCATGCATGGCGATGATGGAATCCAGTTCCGCCCGTGCGGCCTGCGGGTTGCTGCGCAGGCGCCGGAGCACCTCGAACGCCCCTTCCATGTTCCCCTTCATGGCCAGCCAGCGCGGGCTGCGGGGCAGGACCGACATGCCGACAAACAGGATGACCGCCGGCACGACGCCAAGACCGAACATAAGCCGCCACGAATGATGACGGCACAGATACCCCGCAATAAAGGACACAAGGATACCGAACACGACCGCAAGCTGGAACAGGACCACCATCTGCCCACGTTTTTCGCGCGGGGCGATTTCCGCGATATAGACCGGCACGATCTGCGAACACATACCGACCGCCAGCCCCAGGATGAACCGCGCGCAGACCAGGATCACCACCCCCGGAGAGAAGGACGCAACCAGTGTTCCCACAATGAAGACAAGGGCGGCGAACATGATCATGTAACGCCGTCCCAGACGGTCCGACAGCGGAGCCGCCACAAGGCAGCCCCCCAGCGCCCCGGCAACAATGGCGGATGTCACGACCTGCTGTCCCGCTGTTCCCAGGCCAAAGTCACTGGTGATCTGCAGCAGGGCCGCAGAAATGATGCCGGTATCATACCCGAACAGCAGGCCACCCGTCGCAGCCACGCCTGCAATGAGGTTCACGATACCGGAGCCAGATGCCGTCTGTCTGTCATGCGCCATTATTATGCGTTCTTTCCAGCTTGCCAGTCAGGCTTATTTGAGGGGAATGCGCACGACCAGCCATGGCCGCTCTTCCATGTCATGGCCGTCATGGAACACCGGCAGCCGTCCCCACTGGCCCACAGTCAGCCACAGGGCGCCATCCCTGAGGGTCAGGCCATCCGGCGCGATCAGGCGGGGGTCAAGCGCGATAACGGACAGGTGCCCGTCCGCCGCGCGGCGCAGGACCGCATGGCGTTCGATGTCCGTCAGGTACAGGGTATTGTCGGGGCCGGTCGCCATGCCATCAACCACCGCGTCCTCCCCTTCGTCGCGCACGGCATGTTCCAGCTGCGCGGGGGTTACGGCGGGATCAGCCAGCAGGGCGGTCGGCGCACTGTAAAGCCTGCGGCTGGACAGGGGCTGCCAGTAGAGGCGGGATGAATCCGTGCTCAGCGTCACGCCATCAATGCCGCCCTGCCCCATGGCCGGGTGCGCCATGTCATAACGCAGCATCTGCCCATCCAGTTCCATGGCGAAACCGGGTTCCGCACGGGTCGAAGGCGCGTTTTCCAGCACCCGCCGCGCATGCCCGGTTGCAAGATCAACCACGATGATCGCCGGGTGGTCCATAAGCGAGGTATCGCTGACATAGGCCGTGCCCTGCGCACCATGCGTCATGTCCACACGCACGTCATTCACATGGCTGTCGGCCCGCGTCGCCCCACTGCCCAGCGGTATGGTCGCCACGATCTGCCCGGTATGTCCATCCAGCCCGATCAGCGCGGGGGCGGGTGGCGTCTTCTGCCCGGCGACAGTGCCTTCATCCACGATCCACAGTCGGCCGGTTGCATCCACCGTCATGCCAAGGGGCGAAATAAAGCGTGCCTGCGTCGCTTCATCGGGAAACGGCACGGCCCCGCCATTGTGCAGCAGGCCCAGGCGCGGTCCCTTGTGGTCGGCGGCGCTACGCGGGAACGCCAGCACGATGCGTCCATCCGGCAGGGTCGCAATCCCTGATGGCTGCATGTCATAAAAACGCGCCACAACGCTGATATTGCCCGACGGGGCAGCACCGTGGTCCACGCTGTCGGCGGCAACCGCGCCGATGGGCGCCATACATGACAGCGTAAGGGCCGTGCATGCGGAATATACCATCGTGTGAAACATACCAGCTTTCATAATGCTATCCATTCCCCCTGTTCCCGCCCGATATGGGCAGCATGGTCGTTATAGGGCTATAACAGCCTTTTGCCTGGTCGGGACATGCTGCGGACATGGCAGCGTGCGCCGTCAGGCGGACCGCGCATCCATTGCGGAACGAAGGGCGGGGTAAAGCCTGCGGTAGAATGCCAGAGGCGCGGCATAGGCGCTGGCAAGTTCAGGATCGGGAACCAGCGTTTCCTTGCGCTGCTGCGGCAGGCAGACGGCGTCCACGGTCTCCCCCGTGACTGCAATGCGGGCAAGGCGCGCCGCGCCAAATGCGCCCCCCTGTTCCCCATGCGCCAGCCGGTGCAGCGACAGCCCCGTGACACTGGACAGGATGAAAACCCATGTCCGGCTATGCGATCCCCCGCCGATCACGTCCGCCTGCGTAACGGGGGAGCCGGCATCCACCAGTGCATCCACGACATCACGAAAGGAAAAGGCCACACCTTCCAGCACCGCCTGCGTCATGTCCGCGCGCGTGGTGTTGTGGGACAGGCCGGCGAACATGCCACGGATATGGCCATCATTATGGGGCGTGCGCTCGCCCGACAGATAGGGCAGGAAAACGGCAGGCGACGGATGCGTGATGCGCGCGGGCAGTTCCGCCAGCAGATCGCCCTCTGCCATGCCGGTAGTACGTGCCCACCATGCAAGCGACGAGGCCGCCGACAGTGTCACCCCCATCTGATGCCACATATCGGGCACGGCATGGCAGAATGCATGGATCCCACCCTGTGGATGCGGCCGGAACCGGTCGGTTGTCACCCACAATACGCCCGACGTGCCCAGCGACAGGAAGGACGATCCGGCCCTGACCGCTCCCAGTCCCACGGCGCCAGCCGCGTTATCCCCTGCACCACCAGCCAGCACCGGACGCGCCCTGATCCCCCAGCGCTGGGCCAGCGCCGCATGCAGCACGCCCGCGCGCGCCGTGCCTTCCACCAGATCGGGCATGTCGTCACGCCGCAGGCCCGTCGCAACCAGGGCGTCATCGGACCAGCGACGACGGCCGACATCCAGCCACAGGGAGCCCGAAGCATCGGACATATCCTCGATCATGTCACCGGTCATGCGGTAACGCAGCCAGGCCTTGGGCAGCAGGACATGGCGGGTCGCGGCAAAAACCTCCGGTTCATGCTCCGCTACCCATAACAGCTTGGGCGCGGTAAAACCGGGCATGGCAATGTTGCCGCATACATCACGGCTTTGCGGAAACCTGCGTTCGAATTCCGCGCATTGCGCCACCGCGCGCACATCATTCCATAAAATACACGGACGCAGCACCTCGCCATCACGCCCCAGCAGCACCGCGCCATGCTGCTGACCCGACAGGCCCATGCCGGTCACCTGCGCCATGTCAGCCGGATGGGCCGCCGCCAGCGCGTCCATGGCTCCAAGCAGGGCCATCCACCAGTCCTGCGGCGCCTGTTCGTTCCATCCCGTCCGGGGGGAACTGACACGCAACGGATATGAATGGCTGCCGATGACGTTCTGCTGACCATCAACCAGCACGGCCTTGAGGGCGGACGTACCCAGATCAATTCCGACAAACATTATTATTATTCCCATGCCGTAACTGGCTTTCCAGTCCGGCTATTCTTGCTTTGCCGCCTTGTTGTGACCCAAGTGAATACACATCGGCAGTGACATGGCAAGTTATGGGCCGTGCACCTTCTGGTGACCTGTCGTAACAGGAATTTTTCCATTATCCGTCATAATACGAAATATTACAGACAGGCGGGGAGGAACAGATTTAATTGTTTCGAATACTAAACGGTTTCTTCATGCGCAAAATATCATAAAACGCGCCCCCTGCTCATCATGCCAGAAGTAATAAGACCTCACCCGTTCAGGATGGCGCATGAAAACATGTCGTAACAGCGCCATCCTGAACCGGGCTTCATGTCATGTGGCGAAAACCCTGGATTTCATGAATTCCTCCACCATGGCGTTGACCCTGTCGGCACATTCAAGCTGGGGCATATGCCCTATATCAGGCAGCACATGCCGTTCGATACCGCCCGGCAGGCCATCTGCCTGTGTCACGGGCAGGATTTCATCTTCCTGTCCCCATATCACCGAAACCGGGACATGCACCGCCGCCAGCACGGACCGCAGGTCATCGCCCTGCCGCCCGTTGGGGAAACAGGCATCCGCAACCCTGCGCAGGGCGGCGTCCACCCCATCCAGCCTTTTGTAGCGCAGCACGTCATCGGCCATGCGCCGGCCGATCAGGGATTTGTCATGCACAAGGTATTTCAGCGCATCCTGCACCGCGCGCACGCGATCGGCTTCGATAAACCCGTTAATGAAGGTCATGTTGATCTGCGGCCCAAGACCTGCGGCGGCAACCAGCACCAGCGAGGCCACGCTTTGTGGTGCGGCATGCGCCAGTGTCAGCGCAATGCCCCCACCCAGAGAATGGCCCATGACATGCGCCTGGCTGATCTTGAGCTGCGCCAGAAGCTGCGCTGTCACGTCCGCGAAGAATTCCAGCGTGCCCGGTCCGACATCCTTTGATGACCCGCCATGTCCCGGCAGATCAAAGGCAATGACGCGCCGCCCGTGTGCAAGGGCGTCATGGTTGAGCATCCAGTTTTTCAGATCGCCACCAAACCCGTGGATCAGCAGCAGGGGAATACCGTCACCTTCGCCGCGTTCATGCACGCGCAGGGTATGCTCCCCCACCGTCATCATGACCGGTTCATCGACCGGCGCGCTGCCTGACTGCGCATCGGACGATGCGGCAAAATCAGCCTGGAAGCGGGTAATGAACGCATCAATATCCGCATCCGGCACGGCTGCATCGGCCACCACGCCAATCAGCGCCCCCACGGGCAGCATTTCCCCATTACCGGCAACCTGCCGCCGCAACGTGCCGGTTACAGGACTTTCAAAGGCATTGGTGATCTTGCTGGTTTCAATATCAACCAGTTCGTCCCCCGTCTTGACGGCGGCACCCGGTTCGACCATCCACCCGGCAATCTTGCCTTCGGTCATGGCCAGCCCGAATTTGGGCATGGTGACGGGAATGATGTCCTGTGTCATGTCAGACTTTCTCCGCTACGCGGTGGGCCATGGTGGCGGTGACCGCAGCCTCGATCCTGTCCACGCTGGGCAGGTAAAGCGTTTCCAGAACGGTGGCGAAGGGAACCGGCGTATGCGGCGGCACCACGCGGCGGATGGGTGCGCGCAGGGTATCGAATGCCTCTTCCGCCACAAGGGCCGCAATGTCGGTGGCCATATTGCACCGTGGGCTGGATTCATCCACGATCACCAGCCGCCCGGTATCGGCCACGCATTCCAGAATGGTATCACGATCCAGCGGCGACGTGGTGCGCGGGTCAATGACCGTGCAGCTTATGCCCTTCTTTTCCAGCCGGTCGGCCGCCTGGTTGGCCAGCCCGACCATGCGGCCAAAGGCGACGATGGTCACATCGCGCCCTTCGCGCGTCAGGTTGGCTTCGCCAAACGGGATGGCGTAGGGTTCGTCGGGCACGTCTTCCTCCTCGTCATACATCACCTTGTTTTCAAGGAAGATGACGGGATCATCATCACGGATGGCCGAAATCAGCAGTCCCTTGGCTTCATAGGGCGAAGACGGGATCACCACCTTCAGCCCGGGAATATGGGTAAACAGGGGATACAGCGCCTGACTGTGCTGGGCTGCGGCATTGAACCCCGCGCCGAACATGGCGCGGATCACCAGCGGCGTACGGGCCTTGCCGCCAAACATATACCGGAACTTGGCCGCCTGATTCATGATCTGGTCCAGGCAGCAGCCGACAAAATCGACAAACATCAGTTCCGCCACGGGCCGCAGCCCGGTCACGGCAGCACCGGCGGCAGCACCGATATAGGAAGCTTCGGTAATGGGCGTATCCAGCACGCGGGTATCGCCAAACTCCTCCAGCAGTCCCTTGGTCACGCCCAGCACGCCACCCCACGCGTCCTGTGTCCCAGCCGATCCGCCCCGGCCGCCCGCCACGTCTTCCCCCATCAGGATGACGGTGGGGTCACGGCGCATTTCCTGCCGCAGGGCTTCATTGATCGCCTGACGAAAGCTCTTTTTGCTCATGGTTCATGTCTTCCATGCATTAGGGGGAACAGGTCAGTACCGGACATACACATCGGCCAGCAGGTCGGCAGACTGTGGCAGCGGGTCGTCCTTGGCCTGCACCACCGCGGCCTCGATCTCGTCAGCAACGGCGGCGTCGACCTCATCGAGTTCGCTGCCTTCAAACAGGCCTGCCTCCGTCACGCGCGTGCGGAACAGCTTCAGGCAGTCATGGTCGCGCCTGGCGTCCGCCACTTCGTCCGCCGCGCGATAGGTCATGGCATCGCCTTCGAAATGTCCGTACCAGCGCTGCAGGTGGACATGCAGCATGACCGGTCCCTTGCCTTCACGCGCATGGGCAATCGCCTCGCCTGCCGCCTGGTGAACGGCGAAGTAGTCCGACCCGTCACATTCGATATAGGGCATGCCAAACCCCGCAGCCCGCGCCTGCTGCGTGCCGGCACAGGCATAGGATGCGCCGGTGGCCTCGCCATACCCGTTATCCTCCACCACGAACACGGCGGGCAGATTCCATACGGATGCAAGGTTGAGGCTTTCAAGCGTCGATCCCTCGTTCGACGCGCCATCGCCATAGAACGCCACCGCCACGCCGCCATCACGCAGCGTCTTGTGCGACAGCGCCGCCCCGCAGATCAACGGCGGACCGCCCCCCACGATCCCGTTTGCCCCCAGCATGCCGCATGCCAGGTCGGCAATATGCATCGACCCGCCCTTGCCACGGCAGACACCGGTGCTGCGGCCATAGATTTCAGCCATCATGCCGGCAACGCCCACGCCCTTGGCAATGCAGTGGCCGTGGCCACGATGAGTGCTGGCTATGGTGTCGTTATCCGTCAGGTTGGCGCACACGCCCACGGCGGATGCTTCCTCGCCACAATACAGGTGGACGAAGCCGGGGATTTCTCCCGTGGCGAATTCAACATGCAGGCGCTCTTCGAACATGCGAATGGTCCGCATCGCCCGATAGGAGCGCAGCAGCGTTTCACGCGCTATTTGCATGGTCATTTCCCCTGTTTTTTCTGGTCCCGTGCCGCCGCGTCCATGCGGCCCACCGGGCTGCGTGCAGCACACACGCATTGCGCGGTGCGCGGCAAGAACGCACCCGTCCCCCCTCACGCCCATGTGACGCGGGGCGTACGAAGTGTCGCAAAACCGCGACAGGCGACCATGTGTTTACGCGCCATCACCCCTGGAACATGAGCGCGAAGAAACAGCATGTTGGATGGTTCCCGCCCTGTGCATCCTGCGTTCCCCATTGCCCCCATGCCTGCCGTACAGACGGGGCTTGATGCCTCCTGGCGGCGCTGCCAGCATGATTACGGGCTGGATCCCTCAGCCCCGACCCTGCCCGATGTCCTGTCGGGCGCAGAGTTGCGGCAGGCATGCCAGCGTGCGGGCCGGGTCCTGTATTCCGCCGGGCCGGAACTGGAACGGCTGCATGCCGCCCTGGCCCCGGTCAGCTATACCGTCATGCTGTCGGACATGGACGGGATTGTCCTGACCCATCAGGCAGGCCCCGCCATCCGGCGCGGTTGCCGCAGGTGGCATTTCTGGCCCGGCGCGGTATGGGATGAACGGCATGCCGGAACAAACGGAATTGGAACCTGCCTTGCCGAACAGCGCAGCATAAGCGTGCACCGCAACCAGCACTGGCGCAGCGGACTGCATGGGCTGGCTGGGGTTGCAACGCCGGTTTATGACGCATACGGGCGGATGGCGGGCGCGCTGAATGCCAGCTCCTTCCACCCCACACCCGATGGGGCCCTGGGCGTGCTGATCGCATCAGCCCTGCTGCAGTCAGCGCGTCAGATCGAGCTGAACTGCTTCATGGACCAGTACCGTGGACATGCCATCATGCTGCTGGGCGATGCGGCAGGCGCTTCGGTCCCGCTGGTCGCACTGGACCGGGCGCGTCATATCGTGGGCGCGACCCATGCGGCACGGGCGCAGATGGGCCTGGCCACCACGGATGACATCAACGTATGCCTGCTGGACGATACAGCCACCCCCGCGCCCGACGCCCCCCTGCGCGAAGCCCAGACCGTAGCCATCCATACCGCACTGGCCAGTGCACGCGGAAAGGTCGCGGTCGCCGCCCGCATGCTGGGTGTCAGCCGATCCACCCTGCACCGCAGGATCCGCAACATCGCGCAGACGCAGGCCACGGCACGTCCCTGACAACTGCCCGGCCCGATGATGCCGGATGCCGCCATCATGCCATCCGCATGGTCGTGTGCCTGCGCCACATATGCCATCCTCGCCACAGGACAAGTAAAACCAGTGCACCGGCATAACTTATGCTGGTCATGTTATATGTCTTGAACGCCATAAGGAAATGCACGGCAACAAGCACGGCAATGATATAGACAAAACGATGCAGCCTGCCCCACCACCGGCCCAGCCTGCGGAGTGACCAGTCATTGGAAGTCACAGCCAGCGGCAGCAGCAGTAAGAACGCAGCAAAGCCAAGCATCAGGAACGGACGGTGCGTTATGTCCTGCAGCAGCACACCCATATCCCCGCGCTGGTCCAGCACGACATACGTCGCCACATGCATGCAGGCATACCAGAAGGCCAGCAGCCCGAATGTCCGCCGGTACCGCAGCAGGTTGCAGTCCACCATGACACGCAGGGGCGTCACAAACAGGCCGAGCAGCAGGAAACGCACCGCCCATAACCCCAGCCAGCGTTCAAACACATTGACCGGATCGGCCCCAAGCTGCCCATGCGCGCCGTACCAGAAATAGACCGCCGCCGGCATCAGCCCCACGAACATGATGGCCGTGCGTTCGCCGCGCCATGGCACCACCGTAAGGGACCGCCCCTGTCTGACCAGGCGGGGCATGCTCAGTAACTGGTCCGCAGGTTCATGTTGCCATACAGTCCGGCCACCTGTTCACCATACCCGTTGAACATCAGCGTTTTCTTGCGGCCCCCGCCAAAAAATCCACCCGCTCCGATAATCCGCTCCGACGCCTGGCTCCAGCGTGGATGGTTCACGTCCGGATTGACGTTGGCAAAAAAACCGTATTCCGCGGCATTCATCCGGTTCCATGTCGTGGGCGGCATCTTTTCAACCAGCCGGATACGGACAATCGACTTGATTCCCTTGAACCCGTATTTCCACGGCACCACCAGCCGGACCGGCGCGCCATTCTGGGCGGGCAGGGTCTGTCCATATAACCCGACTGCCAGAAGGGTCAGAGGATGCATGGCTTCATCAAGCCGCAACCCCTCCACATATGGCCATTGCAGTGAATCCAGTCCCGTGCGCTGACCCGGCATCTGTTCCGGACGCAACACGGATTCAAACGCCACATACCGGGCATTCCCCAACGGTTCAGCCTGCTGCAGCAATGTCGCCAGCGGAAAGCCATCCCATGGGATCACCATGGACCAGGCTTCGACACATCTCATGCGATACAGCCGTTCCTCGATCGGCATGGCGGCCATCAGGTCATCAATGTCCCACACGCGCGGACGGGACACCAGGCCATCGACCGTCACGGTCCATGGACGCGGACGGAATGCTGCGGAATACGTGGACGGATCACTTTTATCCATCCCGAATTCATAGAAATTATTATAATGCGTCACATCCGTCAGTGGCGTGGGCGTCTCCCCTGCCTGAAAGGGCCCGGGACGGGTCCGCAGCGCATCCGCCCGCGCGTGGTCCGCAAGCCCGCCCAAGGCTGCAGACGTAGCCGCCGCAACAAAACGCCGTCGCGACAGCCATGCCGAACGCGGCGTTATTTCTGATGACAACGGACGAGGATAGGACCAGCGCGCCATGATACGCCCCCACGGACAAAACGGCAGACAGGCCACATAACGCGCCTGTCCCACATCCGTCTCCTACCATGTTTCATGCCGATCCGGCATGAAACGCTTCTGGACAGACACTACCGGTCAGCACACCCGTTCATATCCGACCCGCAAAAACATGCTCGCGCCCGGTACATTGCAGGCCAGATCGCCCTTATTGCATTACGTTCCTGATTTTTGCCCACACGAACGCCGCCATGATCTGGTGCCCTGTCTGGTTGGGATGGGTGGTGTCGGGGTTCCAGTTTGTGGTGTCGAGGACATTGGCGAGCGGCAGGCCGGGGGCGAAGGGGTCGAGGGTGATGTCGGGCGCAAGGACGCCACGTGCGATGGCGTCATGGATGGCGGCGCGGGGGGAGCCGGTGGTCTGCGCCTCCTCGATGAGGGCGACGGTGTAGCCCGCCTGTTTCAGGCGGCTGGTGATGGTGACGAGGTTGCGCACCGTCTCGTCGGTGGGGATATGGTTGCCGGGCAGGTGGTCGTTATAGCCGCCGAACACCACGGCCAGCCTGCGCCCCGCCCCGCGGGAGACGGCTTCGGCCGCGGGCAGCATGCCCAGCATGTGCCGCGTCGCCGCCCCCGACACCGCAAGGTTGTAGCTGCGGTACCGCGCGAAGCGCTGCATGAGGTAGGGCCAGTTGCGACCGTCCGGCACCGCGTAGCCTTCCGTGCGGCTGTCGCCGATGGCGACAACGACATCGCGCAGCTGCGGCATGGCGTCGTCCGCCACCGCCCCGGCCACGGCGAAGGCCTGCGCCTCGTCGGACGTGGGGGCGTGGCCGGCGATGACGATGCCGGTCCACTGTCCCGTATTGCGTCCCTGCGCGAACCATGGCCCGCCATCGGCATTGTAGCCGATATAGCCGCCCGCCAGCGTGCCGCCGGGCAGGGCCCCGGCCACGGTGGCGCGCGCATTGCCCGACTGCAGCACATACCCGCCCGGCCCCGCCGCCACGCCGAAGGCGGCAGGCGATGAGGTGACGACCAGCGCCGTGCGCTGGTCGGGGCTGCGCTGGTCGGCGACATGGACGAACCCGTCAAGCGGGTAGCTGCCCATGAAGGCCCTGAACTCGCGCCCGCTGCCCGCCTGCCCCAGCAGGACCGGCACGGGCACGGCCGCATTCCCCGAATTGGCCGAGGCATAGGTGCCCGTGGTCCCGAAGAAGAAGCCGTCGGATGCGACCTTCACCCCGTCGGGCAGCACGAAGCCGCCGGGACCGTTCTCCTCGCCCCAGGACAGGGTCTCGTGCCCGGCGATGCGGATTTCGCCGATATGCACGACGTGGCGGCCCGGCGTCGCGGTGATGTGGTTGCCATGGCCGGACTGGTCATACACCCGCAGCACGGTGGCGAAGCTGCCGCGGTCGCGGGCGGCCAGGGCGCGCTGCAGGGCGGCCGCGTCCAGCCGGCCATCGCCGCCAATGGCCAGCGTGGTGGTGACCGGCCGGCCGGCCACCGTCGTCCCGATATCGAGGGCGGGCCCGACATAGCCGCTGACCAGCCGCACCGGCCCCCCGGCAAAGACGGTGTGCCCGCCAAAGGCGTCGCCGGGCAGGCGGGCGGGCACGCGCTCCCACCGCGCGGCCCCGTCCGCCACCGACACCGCCCGCCAGACCTGCCCCCCCGCCTGCCACAGGTCGCCCGCCGCATAGCCGCGGCGGGCGTCGTCATCGGCGCGGGGCGCGCGGTCCAGCCCGCCGGCGGTCGTGTCGGCGGCGGGCACGCAGACCGTGTCCCCGCCTGCATCCGCCGGACACCCCGCCGCGTGCGCCGTTGCCGTGCCTGCCGCCATGGCCGCCATGAGGACGAAAGCCTGTCTGTGCAGTGTCATGTCATGCTGTTCCCGAAAGAGGCGGGACGCCCGCGGGCGTCCCGGTCGTGAAGGGTAAGGGGTTTACTGGCCATCGAGGGTATAGTGCGCCATCCACATGCCGCTGGTCTCCGACCAGCTGCCCGCGCGGCTGTATCCGCCTTCCAGCCCGATGCGCAGGCGGTGGTCCACCTGATAGACCAGCCGCCCGCGCATGTTGCCCGCCAGCCCGCTGGCCCCGCTGTCGCCATAACAGTCGGGCGGGTTGCCATCGGCGCGGTCCTGCAGCTGCGCGCTGGTCGGGAAATACGGCGCGGCGTTGCTGTGGTAATACTGGTAGCCCGCCTCCCCGCGCAGGAACCATGTCCAGCGCCGGTTGTGTCCCGACCATTCGACCGGCACCATGGCACCGAAATACTGCCGGGGCGAGAAGTATCCGCCCTGCCCCCATGTAAAGAAGTAGGCATTGCGCCTGTAGCCGAAATACATGAGGTCGAGCCCCACGCGCAGCCACTGCCGGTCGTGGTCCTGCCACACTGTGGCGCTGCCGCCGGCGCCGGCCTCGGTCTCGGTATTGCCGATGACGTTGGTGCCGCTGAGATAGGCGAAGCCACCACCGGCATAGGCGTTCCATCCCCGCGCGGACCATTCCAGCGCGCCATGGCCGAACAGCCGCGTCACCCCGCCCCACAGCTTTCCGGTGCCCGGGTCGCGCTCGCCGGCATAGGACAGTTCGCTGTCGGTCACCATGCGCCGCCCGCCGCTTATGCGCAGGCCGAGGTTGCGGGTCAGGCGCGGGGCGAATTCCACCCCGCCCACCACGTTGGCGATGGGAAAGCCCAGCGGGGAGGACCCCACATCGGCCGCGAACCAGCGGTTGACGTAATTCAGGTCCAGCCCCACGCCCTGCGTATAGTAATGGTGATAGCCCCATGGCTGCGCCCCGTTGACCGCGACGGTCCCGAACTGGTGGGCGGAGACGGCACTGGTCAGCGGGTCGCCGGTGAACAGCAGGGTCGGCGTGACCGAGAAGGACAGTCGGTGGTCCCACGATTCAAAGGGCAGGGTCGCGGTGATGGGCACGGCGAATTCCGTCAGCTGCCCCAGCCCCGCAACACCGGTGCGGCTGCGCACGAAAGTATTGGCGTCGAACTGCGGCGACACGGAATCGCGCAGGTAGACGATCTGGCGGTCCATCGCCTGGGCGCCGTCATCCTCGGGGATGTAATGGTAGCTTGCCGGCAGGGTCGCGCCATGCAGGTCGATATATGCGCTGTCGATGAGGGGCCAGCGGTAATCGGACACGAAGCTTTCATGCCCGCCGCATTCCCCTTCCCCATCAAGCGTGCACTGGGCGTGGCGGGCGTGTTCCACGTCCGCCAGCTGGCCACGGCTGTTGCCCTCGATACGCTCGATGTCGGAACGGACCTCCCAGCTCATCGGGCCGTCGGGGTCCTCGTGGGCCAGACGGGCGGCGTAGCCCTTCGCCTGCGCCAGGTGGTGCGCGCCGCCCGCGTCACGGGCGGCGGCGGCCAGGGCGTAGATGTTCGCAGGCTTCAGCCGCAGCGCCGTCTCGTCCTCGTCCAGCGCGCGCGTGGCCATGTTGCGGGCCTGGTACACCCGGCCCATGGCCAGGTGGGCCTCGACGGAATCGGGGTGGGCGCGCAGCACGGGGGCCAGCACCTGTGCCGCCTGCGCCGTCTGGCCATAGCGGTCGAACCCGTCGGCGGTCATGACCGCAAGGCCGATGGCGACCTGTTCGCGCGCGCGGGCCTGCCCGGCGGTGATATCGGCGGGACGGGCCTTCGCCATGGCGTCGAAGGCGTCAAGGCAGCGCGTCGTGTCGAAGGCGGAGCGCAGGCGCAGATAGGTCCCGGCATAGGCCAGCATCTGCGCGGGCGTGGGCGGCTGCGTCAGGCTTTCCCCGCGCGCCAGCGCCTGGCGCGCGTCCTGCGGCGCGTGGCGCGCCAGCAGGGCGGCGGCGATGCGCATGCCGCGTTCGCCCGTGGGGTCGGGCTGGTCGGCCAGCGCCAGCACGGCGGCGTTGCCGGCCGCGGGCGCGTGGCTGAGGGCGGCAATCCGCTGGTCCAGCGCCACCAGGCTGGCCAGGCGGTCCATGTCCGGCGTGCGCCCCGTGCGGGGCATGCGGTCAAGCAGCGCGCTGGCGGTGGCCGTGTCATGGCGGCCCATGGCGTAGATGATGCCCGCCTGCAGGGCCTGCGCGGAGGCGTTGCGCGGCGCGGTCAGCGCATCCATCACCGCCTGCGCCGCCGCATGGTCGCCCGCGTCGTCCAGCGCATGCGCCAGCTTCAGCCGCACCCACGGGTCGTCGGGGTCCAGCGCCTGCGCGCGGCGCAGCAGGGCGATGCGCCCGTCATCATCCCCCGCCCGATCGGCCTGCGCCGACAGCATCATCGCCTCCAGCCGCCGCGCCATGACCGGGCTGAGCCGCTGCAGGCGGGTCAGGATGTCCGCTGCTTCCGTGCCGTCACCCACCTGCACGTCCAGCGCGCCGAGATTGAACAGCGCCCCGGCATCGCGCGGCGCGCGGCGCGCGACCTCGCGGTACAGCCGCACGGCGTCCGCCGTGTCGCCCTGCCTGCGCGCCAGCGCCGCCTGCAGCGACAGCACCGTCAGCCCGTAGCCCGGCCGGTGGCCCAGCGTGGCCAGGTCGGCGCGCGCCGCGTCATAACGTCCGTCATTGATGGCCTGCACGATCCGCGCGACCAGCGGGTCCACGCCGCCGCCCGTCTCCAGCGCCTTCAGCGCCGCGCGCCAGTGCGCGGCCGCATCGGGACCGGCCTGCATGGCCTGCAGGAAATACTGCCGCGCCAGCGCCGGCTGCTGGCGGGCCTGCGCCACCAGCCCCAGCCCGCCCAGCGCGTCGGGATCATGGGGGTCGATTTCCACCGCGCGGTGGAATTCGCGCGCCGCCGCGTCCAGCATGTGCCGCGCCAGCAGCGCATAGCCCTGCTGGCGGGCATTCGCCGCGTCAACGCCGGCCTGCGTCTCCTGCGCCTTCTTCAGGCGAATGGTGAACTCCGTGTCATCGGGGTGCAGCGCCAGCCACTCATTATAGAGCGGGATGCTCTGCCCCGTGATCGGCTCCCACAGCAGCGCGTCGCGCCAGGCGGCGACCGCATCGCTGCGGATCTGGGCCGACACGCTGGAGCGCGCCAGCACGCGCAGCCCGTCCAGCCCCTCGGCGCGCGAGGTGACGCGATAGGTCAGGATCCGGTCCAGGCACAGCCGCGCGTCGATGTCGCGCGGGTTGCGCGCGACCCATGCCGCAAGCTTTGTGCGCGCTTCCTGGTATCCCAGGATGGTCGCCCCCAGCACGCGGTAATATTCCAGCGCCAGATCGGGCGGCGGGTCACCGTTCCTGAACAGGGCCTTATATTTGAACATCGCGGGCATCATCCTGCCCGATGCCGCCAGGGCGCGCGCCTCCGCCAGCGCCCTGGGGTCCACCGGGCCCGCCTGGATCTGCGCCTTCAGGTCGGCCACCAGCCCCGCCGGCGCATTCTGGCGTTCCAGACGCTCGAGCGTGCGCGTGGCCTGCGCGGCGGCGCCTTCGCCCATCTGCAGCCGTCCCTGCAGGAACAGGGCCTCGTTATTGTCGGGTTCGATGGACAGCGCGCGCTGGATCGTCTCGCGCGCCTTGCCCAGGTTATGCTGGCCCAGCCAGTAATACCCCTGGTCGAGCAGCAGTTCGAGCACGGCCGCCGCATGCGCCAGATGCGCCGCATCCGCCGCATCCGCCCCCGTGACGGGCAGCGTGGCGGGCAGCGTGGGAGCAGCCGGGGCCGCAGGCGCGCCCGCCACCGCCATGTGGCTGTCCTGCGCGCAGGCCGCCCCGCCGCCCGACGCGATCAGGCCGGCCATCACGGCACAGGCCACAAGCAGCCCGCCCTCGCGCCCGCGCATCGCGTCACACAGCAGCACCCAGCGCGCGGGGCCACGCCGCCACGCCGCCCCGTCGCGCGGGACAGGCCCGCGCGATCGTATCATGTCATCCTTAATGGACACGGGACACATGGGAGATATAGGCCAGGACCGCCGCCAGTCCCAGGCAGGCCGCCACCAGCAGGGCCGCCCCGCGGTTGCGCGCGGCCACGGGGGCGCGGTCCTCGTAATCGAGGCCGGTGCGTTCGACAAGGACATAGCTGAGCAGGCTGACCACCATGACCAGCGCCAGCACGCCCGCCATCATCGCCCCGTGCACCTGGAAGAACAGCAGGTAGTTCGCCACCACGATGCCCGGCCAGTGCCACAGATAGACCGAATACGAGATCACCCCCAGCGGCGACAGCGGCACCAGGCACCACCGCCCCACCTGCGTGTCGGGCAGCATGATGATGAGGACCACCGCACTGCACGGGAACACCGTCATCCATGACGGGCATGCGGAGCTGAGGGGATAGAACAGACCCGCCCCCACGATGACCGCAACCGCCGCCGCATAGACCGCATTCGCGGCAGCCGCGGGCAGCTTCGGGCGCGGCAGCATCCAGACCATCGTGCCCAGCGCGAACTGCCACAGCCGGTCGAAGATGTTGTAATAGGCCTGGCTGTCCCCCGTATACCAGGCATGGGCGCAGTACGCCGCCGAGGCGCTGAAGATGGCCGACAGCACCAGCCTGCGGTGCCGCGTCAGCGGCAGCAGCAGCGCCATGACGAAGATGATGGCGTAAAACTGCATTTCCAGCGACAGCGACCACGTGTGCAGGAACGGATAGGCCACCGCCTGCCCCTGGAAATACCCGACATGGCCCGACGCCCAGATGTTGGACAAATACACCAGCGCATACGCGCCATTGATCGCGATGTCGGCGCGGTCGCTCTGCAGCACCCACCACAGCATCCCCGCCGAGACCAGCGCCACCATGCACAGCAGTGCCGGCAGCAGGCGGTACAGCCTGCGGCATACGAAGCGCACCGGCTGGAACGGGTGCTGCATCAGCGCCGAGCGCCCCATGAAATACCCCGAGATCACCACGAAGACATCGACGCCGATGAACCCGCCCTTCAGCCATCCCGCATGGAACAGCACCACAAGGGCGATGGCCAGGCCGCGCAGCCCGTCAATGTCGCGCCGGCGGTTCCCGGGAAAGAAGTCGTTTTCCAGTATGGCGCGCCAGCGGCTGGGCGCGGGTGGGGTCGGGTTGAGTTGCAGCATCAGTGGGTTTCCATGGCATGCGCCAGTATCGGGCAGGGCGGCGGGGGCCCGGTGTTCCGGGCCGCCCGCCGCGTCAGGACGGGCTTACTGCGCGGGCGCGGGCGGCGCGTCCTTCAGCTTCTCCAGCTCGGGCAGCGTCGCCTGCACGATCGCATCGCCCCAGACCCTGTAGCTTTCGGGGGTGGCGTGGATGCCGTCGATGGTGTTCACGCTGCCCTGCTTGAGCAGGGCCGTCCCGTCGACATAGCTGCACGGCGCGACCTCGCCCTTGAGGAAGCCTGCCATTTCCGTCGCGCGCTGGTCGGTCTTGCCATAGCGCGGGCTGAACTGCCCCCAGGTCGGCCCGACCCAGATGCACGCCGTCCTGCCGATGGCGTAGGTCAGGGTCTTGACCTGTTCATCCACCCAGTCCTTCGACACGGCGTTCTGGCCATACGCCGCCATCGTGTCGCCCAGGATGACCATCACCACGTTGGGGTGCCACTTCTCGATCAGCGAGGTGATCGGCGGCGGGGAGGCAGGCTTCATGTCGGGCGCGCCGATCGGCGCATCCCCCACGCGTTCGGCGGCCCCACAGCCATTGTTGGGATTGGGCACCACCCAGTCGGCTGCGGTGGACGAGCAGACGCCATACGTCACGACCTTCGCGCCCTGCCTGGTGAACTCATCGGGCAGCACCGAGAGCAGGGAGTCCTTGAAGGTGACGTGGCTGTCGCCAATGATCAGCAGGGTCAGGCCTGCAAGAAGGGCATTCATCTCGTGTTTCTCCAGTTCTGGATTGGATTGGTTCGGAAAGGCGCCATAGCCGCGCGCCGGGCGGGCCCGGCCTGTCCCGGCAGGCCTGCGGCCACGCCAGCGGGCATCGCAGATGCGGAAGGGGCGTGTATATGACCTATCACAACTCCCCCGTCAGGTCGTCGCGCGCGATCCGCCTGCGCGACCAGCCACGCAGCCACGCCCAGACCCCGAGCGCCGCCAGCCCCGCCCCGGCCAGCCCCGCCAGATAAAGGGCCGAGGGGTGGTGGCCCAGGAACCAGTCAAGGCGCAGCCACAGCGGCAGGGAGCCCACGGTATAGACCGGCGCCGTCCGGTAGCTGGTGAACTGGTCCCCGTTCTTGAGCACCAGATCCCCCTGCAGCGACGGCAGGTCGCCCCTGTTGCGCAGGCTGAGCACCAGGTCATGGATGCGTTCGGGCGTATCGCCCGTGAACGCCACGACCGAGCGCTGGCTGTCATAGGGCGACTGCGCGGCCAGCAGCACCCCCGCGTCCACGATCGGCGCGTTGAGGCTGGCCGTCACCCCGTTCTTCAGCCCCGCATGGTCGCGGTCCTGAAACAGGTACCAGATCCCCTGCAGCCCCATGCGCTGGCCCACCGTGATGCGCCCGTCATGGATCACGTAGGGCGAGCGCGCCAGCAGGCCCGACGCCGCCCCCAGCTGCGCCGCCGTGCCCAGCACGACGATGTCGCCCTTCGGCGGGGCCTGCTCCACCTCGCCCGCGCCCATGATCGTAACGCCAGCCGACGGATACCATGTCGACGCGCCAAAGAAGCCCATGAGATCGAGGAACGCCCCTGTCGTGCCCGTGTCGGGGTGGTCGGGCAGGACGACGGTCGTCTCCGACAGGTCGGCCATGCGCGAGAACGGGAAGGCGGCCTCGGCGAAATAGGACAGGTTGGGCATCTCGGCGAAGTGGTAGCCGCGACGGAAGTCCAGCGTGGAATCCGAATCCACGCTCATGTGGATGTCGCCCGGCGTGCGGCGGCACGCGCCCCGGTCGATGGGACGGGCGTCAAAGTTGAACTGCAGCTGGTTCTGCCCGAACAGAAGCCATGGCGGCAGCGCCGTGACATGCCCCACGGCGCCCGCGTGCTGGTTGACCAGGCGTTCGGACCATTTGCGCCACAGCCCCGGCGGCGAGAGCGTATAGCTCTGCAGGTAATTATTGTTAAGGCTGACATCCACGCGCGAGGTCTCAAGGTCCACCACCGGCCCGCCGGGCGCGCGGATCCACATGTTCATGAGGAACGGCCGCCCGCGCCACGTATACAGGTCCGGCGGCAGGTGGAACGGCAGCGTCATGCCCGCGGGCGCGAAGCCGCCGCCCTGCAGGTCCGCCGCCCCCACCAGTTCGCCAAAGCGCACCGGGCGGTCCGTCGGCACGAAGGCCGGGGCGTCATAGGGATGCCGCGCCCCGAGGCTGACATCGCTGACCACCTTCGACGCCACCCCGCCCAGCGTATCGGGCGAGAACACCAGCACGCGCGCCGCGACCTCGACCTCCTGCGGGGTGCGGCCCGTAACCACCAGAACCGTGCCCCAGCGGTCGTTGGGGTTGGCGATTTCGGCGAGCATCGGCCCGGCGGGCCTGCCGCCTCCGGCGTCAACCGGCAGGTTCACCCCCACCTCCACCGCGTTGCCCGAGGCGGGGATGGCGGTCGAGACCGGGAAGGACAGCTTGCGGAAATCGGCGATGCGGCCAAACCACGACGCCACCAGCCCCGCCGCCCGGAGCGCGCCCCTGTCCCCCGTCGCCGGCAGCACGACCGGCACGCGCAGGGTGGCGCGCTGGTTGGGATCGAAAAAGGGCGCGGGCAGGCGCGAAAGCCTGCGTTCGGGCGTGATGCGCACCGTCGTCAGCGTGATGCGCGACATGTCCGAGATGCGCGCCCACAGGATCTCGTTGAACAGGTCGTTGCAGTCGCGGCGGTATTCCCCGGCGAAGTGGAAATTGAGCTTGTTGTCGCCGGTGAAATACAGCGGGTCGATGTCAAAGCTTACCGGGCCGAACTGCGGGTGCTGCGGGTCTACCTTCAGCGTGCCCACATACTGTTCGTTCAGCGTGACGGTCACCGCGCTCGCCTCGGGCAGCAGCGAAGGCGACAGCGCGCCCGACAGCGTCAGCTGCGCATGCGTCACCACCCGGTTGGCCGGCACCACCACGTCCAGCCCCTGCAGCGGGGAATAGCCGCGCAGCGTCAGCGGTCCCGTCGTCGCGCCAAGGTTGCGGAACGTCAGCGTGCGCGTCACCTCGGCATCGCTGATCCGGTCGGCAGCGGCCGGGTCGATGGCCGGCGGCGCATCGGGAACAACCCCGGTATTGCTGTCCCCGAACGGCGTTTCCGCCGAAACCCCCGACTGGTCCGGGGACGGCGCCTCCTGCGCCATGGCCGCCGGGACCAGGGCCGTAAACGCGACAAACAGGGCGGCGGATACGGTAGCGCCATGACGCGCGCTACGGGGGACAGGTTTCAGCACGAAGCTTTGTTTCTCCAGTTTCTCTTCCGTGGCGGGAAGCTCGCCTTCCCCCATTTCATGCAGGGCGCGCGGCGCCTCCGCCGGGCGCCGCCGCAGCAGCCCGCCTATGCTGCGGAACACCATCGCCAGGCTGCGCAGCGGCCGGTCGGGCGCGAAATCCGCCCAGCTGGCCCACGCGTCGTTGCGGCCGAAGACCATGCTGACCACCTGGCGTTCATCCGCAAGATCGCGCACGGCCCATTGCAGCCGCAGCGCGCCGTCGCGCGCCTCCAGCACCCGCGCGGGCACGCCGACATGGATGCCGTCGCGCGCGTTGTCGTACCGCACGGTGACCGTGCCGCCCACCATGTCCGGCGCCGCAAGCCGCGTTCCCACCGCAAGGCCGCCGAGCGAGATGTCGCGCGTATGCCCCGCCATCTGCCGGCCATGGGCGTCGGTCACCACCACGGGCAGCCGCACGCTTACGCGCGGCGCGTTGCGCGTCTGCCGCGTCTCGCGCCCCACCGCGATCGACGCCAGCACGATGATCAGGCTGATCACCACCCACAGCGTGTTCAGGATGAAGGACTGCAGCGCCAGGCGGTCATGGAACTGCCACACGATGCCGAACACCCCGCGCAGCAGGGCCGCGCACAGCACCCCGGCGAGGATGACGTTGGGATAGACCGCGTCCCAGTCGAAATACCCCCGCGCCAGCAGCCCGCCCTTGTCCGTCACGTTGAACTTGCCCTTGTGCGGCTGCAGCAGGGTGACGATGGTGATGCGCACCAGGAACAGCGCCAGCGAGGTCTCGTAGATCTCGCTCCAGAAGGAATAGCGCCACCGCCCCTCGATGCGTGACAGGGTGACGACCGAATGGAAGATGTGCGGCAGCGCATAGACGCTGATGGCCAGCGGCGAGGCGGCGATGATGTTCTGGCCCAGGAACAGGAAGGCCAGCGGCGAGACAAGGAAGGTCAGCCGCGGGATGGCGAACAGGAAGTGCGACATGGCCGACAGGTAGCAAAGCCGCTGTTCCCACCGCAGCCCCGCCCCCAGCATGGGGTTGTCCAGCCGCATGATCTGGATCATGCCACGCGCCCAGCGCACGCGCTGGCCGATATGCAGGATCAGCCGTTCGGTCGCAAGGCCGGCGGCCAGCGGTTCGCGCAGATAGGCCGTTCCCCAGCCCCTGCGCTGCATCTTCAGCGCCGTATGCGCGTCCTCGGTCACGGTCTCGGTGGCGAAACCGCCAATGCCCATCACCGCCTCGCGCCGGATGACGGCGCAGGAGCCGCAGAAGAACGTCGCATCCCAGAAGTCGTTGCCGTCCTGCACCAGGCCATAGAACATGTTGCCTTCGGGCGGCACGCGCATCCCGCCGGCAAGGTTCCGCTGGAACGGGTCGGGGGCGTAGAAATGGTGCGGCGTCTGCAGCAGCGCAAGCCGGGGGTCGGCCATCATCCAGCCGATGGTCCGCCTGAGGAACCCGCGCGTGGGCACGTGGTCGCAGTCGAAGATCACGGCGAACGGGCTGTCCGTCACCGCCAGCGCGTGGTTGAGATTGCCGGCCTTGGCGTGG
>Ga0157365_10000162_pt1 | contig 31760 bp, 35 predicted proteins | sample AttsexASBM3_FD_111478 | JGI IMG/M metagenome (GOLD analysis project Ga0157365, IMG submission 111478) | Fungus gardens microbial communities from leaf cutter ant in Ribeirão Preto, State of São Paulo, Brazil - Atta sexdens ASBM3 | ecosystem: Host-associated > Fungi > Mycelium > Unclassified ...
ACCAAAACAGCCCTCGTCCTGATCGATCTCCAGAAGGGTATCACGGGGCTGCCTTTGGCCCCAATATCGGGCGAAGCAGTCGTCGAACGATCGAAAGAACTTGCAGCGCGTTTCCGGGCCTCCGGTGCTCCCGTCATTCTCGTGAACGTCGCGTTCGCGCCAGATTTTGCGGACGCTGCGCATACGGTTGTCGACCGCTCCTTCTCCCCGCAGGGAGGCTTCGCGCCAGATTGGGCGGAACTGGTCGACGGACTTGCCGAACCGGACGATCTGCGTGTCACGAAACGGCAATGGGGGGCATTTTACGGTACGGATCTCGACCTCCAGTTGCGGCGACGGGGGATCACCACGATCGTGCTCGGCGGGATCGCGACAAATCTGGGGGTGGAATCTACCGCTCGAGCGGCGCATGAGCACGGGTACAACGTCGTGCTCGCCGAAGATATCATGTCCACCTTCACGGAAGAGATGCAGCGTTTTGCCTCAGAGGAAATCTTCCCCCGCCTTGGCCGCGTGACGACGAGCGACGCGATCGCACTGGATGCGTGAGCTCATGGTGTCCGGCATTGCGTATTAGGGCTTTTAGTAAGGCCGCCCATGAAACTTCAAATGCCGCTACCATCGCAGGGCGCGGATAAGCTGCCTCCGGGCACATGAAAAATCGTGAGCGTCGCGGCGATCGGGTCTTTCATGACGCAACTGGACGCCACGATCGTCAATGTGTCGCTCCCCGATCTCGTCGCCACCCTGCGCGCACCGTTTTCAAGCATTCAGTGGGTGGTCAGCGGCTATCTGCTGGCGCTCGCCCTGACGCTGCCGCTAAACGGATGGCTCGTGAGCCGCATCGGGGGGCGAACGGTCTATTTATGGTGCTTCGATGCCTTCACGCTGACATCAGGCCTATGCGCGCTGGCCTGGTCGGCGCCGTCGATGATCGCGTTCCGTCTGCTAAGGCATGGCGGGGGCTTGCTCGCGCCGATGACGCAGATGACGGTTGCCCGTGTGGCGGGGCGGCAGATGCCGAGGGTCGCGAGCGCGATGACGGCACCGGTTCTGCTCGCACCACTTCTTGGGCCGGTCGTCGCAGGAGCCATCGTCTCCGTCGCGTCATGGCGCTGGATCTTTCTTCTCAATGTCCCGGTCGGGCTCGCGGCCTTTATCCTTGCCGTCCTGTATGTCCGATCCGCGCGACGCAAGGGGGACGACGCGCTGATCGATCTGCGCCTGTTGCGTGTGCCTGCGTTTTCGGTGTCGGCGGTCATCATGTTTCTGACGAACGGGGTGTCATTCGCTGGTCAGCTGCTGTTACCAGACTGGCTCATCCACGCCTGCGGTGCCTCTCCCGAGCGGACAGGCCTGTTCATGGCGCCGTCGGTATTCCGGCGATGAGCGCAGGATACGCGTCGATCGCACGCACAGATATCCCGATGGCGACGACCGCACTGAACATCATGCAAAGGATTGGAGGCCCAACACTGACTACAGCGTGCGCCACCTTCCTCGGATGGAGACTGGTAGCAGTCGGCGAGCCGCGCTTGACGTCAACGGCTTTCGCCGAGGTATTCGGACTGCTCGCAGCATTTCATGGCGCGCTGCTGCTCGCGACGCGCTTCATCAAACCTTCAGAAAACAAACGCAGTCAGGACCATCCCGATCTGACCGGGCTTCGAGATACACCTGGGTAAATAAAGCCATTCAGGCGAGGGTGAGCAAAGTCGTCCGCTTTGAGACCATTCGTCTGTGCTTCAGATTGTCTGATATGAAGGCGTAAGCAGCAAGTCCGCTTACGCCTCCTTACGGGCATAGGGGTCGGGAAAATCAGCTTCCTGACAACCGCTACCGATCCTCAGAAGAAGCAGCCGTCCGTCGACCGGGTCAATTCTTCCCAATCTGCGATTTCGCTTTCCATGCGAGAGAGACGGTCACGAACCAGACGCAGAGCATCGCTACCCATGAGGAGTTGCGGTGGGGGGGCGTCCGACGCAACAAGTTGAAGGACTGCGGCGGCAAGTTTCGCCGGATCACCCAACTGCTTACCGTCCTTCTCGTGTCGTGCAGCCCGGATCGGATTGAACAGAGCATCATAGTCTGTAATTGAGCGCTCGGTCCTGACCATCGAACGCCCGGCCCAGTCTGTGCGGAACGATCCAGGGCACAGCGCCGTGACATGAACTCCAAAGGGTGCCATTTCCGCGCGCATGACTTCCGAAATCCCCTGCAAAGCGAATTTGCTACCACAATAATACGCTATGCCAGGCATGGTGATCAGACCCCCCATTGAGGTCACGTTCACGATAAACCCGCTGCGGCGCTCGCGAAAACGCGGCAGGAAGGCTTTGGCAACCGCAACAGCTCCGAAGACATTGACGTCGAACTGGTGGCGCATTTCCTCGAGAGGAGATTCCTCCAGAATACCTTCATGTCCATAGCCGGCATTGTTGATGAGCACATCGACCGGGCCGTGGTCTTGCTCTGCCTGTTCGACGATGGTGGGAATCCGGTCGAAGTCTGTGACGTCACACAGGACTGCGCGAACATCTGGCAGTCGCTCCAGTAATGACGCTCGTGAAGTTTCCGACCGGACTGTACCAATCACCCGATGGCCTGCTTCAAGGGCGGCCTGCGCGATGGCAAAACCAAACCCTGAATTGGCTCCGGTAATGAAAAAAGTCTGCCCTGACATGGCTTTACTCTGCTTGATTGTAGTCATTCTTGATTAATAATATTATATTGATGCATCCTCTATCGCAATTCCTCTGATTCTCTTGCTCAATCCTATGGTTTCTCGATCCACACCCTCTCCACTCCTCGAACTGGCCGCCGAACTCGCACCGCGACCTGGCTACAACGCTACGCCCATGCCAGGGCTCCGCATCCTGCGCTCCGAGACCATCCTTGAAGATGTACCGGTCCTTTATCGCCCCGGTGCGGTCTTCGTCTTGCAAGGGACCAAGCAGGGGTTTCTCAATGGCGAGGTTTACCGCTATGACGCCGACCATTATCTCGCCGTTTCGGTCCCGGTGCCTTTTCGGATGGCCTCGCAGGCTAGTTCTGAACGACCTCTACTCGCCATCTACTTCGACTTCGACTTGCCCCTCGCCGCTGAAATCGTAACCACACTGGAAGGCCAGTTCAGTCATGAGGAGAAGACGCAGGCAAGAAGTCTGGTCTCGAGTCAGATGGTACCCGCCATTGCTGATGTGCTCCTGCGCCTGCTTCGTGCTCTTCATCATCCGCAGGCACTCGCTATTCTTGGTCCTGGAATGCTACGCGAGTTGCATTATCACATCCTGATCGGCCCTCAGGGGGGATCGCTCATGGCAGCGTTGCGTCGCAATGACAGTACAGACAGGATCGTACAAAGCCTGTCGCTGATCCGCGAACGCTATAATGAAGGCCTGTCGGTATCCGAGCTTGCTTCGACGGTCGGGATGAGTGTTCCTTCCTATCACGTCGGCTTCAAGGCCCTGACTGGCAACACCCCGATCCAGTACATCAAGGCTTTACGATTGCACGAAGCCAGGCTGATGATCGCACGGCGTAAGGGAGCGATTGCTGCGATTGCCGCCGAAGTCGGCTATGCCAGCCCCGCCCAGTTCAGTCGGGACTTCAAGCGCCATTTCCGTCGCAGCCCCAGCGAAGAGGCTGGGTGGATGCGGGAACATCTGGGGGAGCCGACCTAGGCTTGAAGCGAAAATCCTGCACTTGAAGCATTACGAAAACGATCACATTTGAAAAATGGTCCAGATTGGTAAATCCGCCCAATCGGGTTTTAGAAAGCGCAGTTCTGTTCTTCTTCAGACGCCTCACCTATATGTATCACGCAGCACATATTGGGGACCAGGATGACGAAAACGCCTGCAGCACGACGTGGCAGACCGCGTACCTTTGATCGGGACAAAGCACTGCAAAGCGCCATGAACGTGTTCTGGCAGCATGGTTTTGATGGTACGTCGATGTCTCAGCTTGTCGCCGCCATGCAGATCAACTCGCCCAGCATTTACGCTGCCTTCGGGAGCAAGGAAGACCTCTTCCGCGAAGCAGTTGAACAGTACGTCGCCTCCGATGGCAGTTCGACCATGCAGGCGCTGACAGCTGACGATGACGTACGCAATGCGCTACGATCCATGCTGTCCAATGCGATCCACACCTTTACCCGTCATGATGAACCGCGCGGTTGTCTGATCGTGCTCGGCGCGCGCCATCTCGGGCCTATCAGTGATCCCGTTCGCACCTTCCTGCGAGACCAGCGGGAACGCATCCGCGTCCTGCTCGCAGAGCGTCTGTTAAAGGCGAAACAGAAGGGTGAACTGGCACCCGAAGCCGATGAGAAAGCGCTGGCGGCCTGCGTCATGACGTTCCTCAATGGGATATCGATTGAAACCGTAGACGGCACCTCACAGCCAACGCTCCTCGCTGCGGCCGAGCTGTTCGTGGATCGCCTGCTCGCCCGTTAGAGTTATGTGCTGACTGTCACAGAATCGTTGCCGATAAGCGCTGAGCAATATATGTGCTGCGCATCACATAAAGGACGATGCGCATGCAACCTACCGGGTTTTCGATCGGTGAACCTGTCTCTGGCTTTGGTTCGGTAACAGGCGTTCCCCTTTTACCGAATGGCTTTACCGATACTTTCAAGAGTTCTCTGGTCGATATCGGCGCCGTGCGTTTGCATGCCGTGATCGGTGGCCAAGGACCTGCGTTGCTGTTGCTCGGCGGTTGGCCGCAGAACTGGTTTGCATGGCGCGCGCTCATGCTGCCGCTGGCCGAGCGCTTCACAGTTATTGCCGTCGACCCGCGGGGCGTCGGCCTTTCCGACAAGCCGGACGATGGCTATGATGCCGATACTCTTTCAGCCGACATATTTGCGCTCATGGATGCGCTCGGCCACGAACGCTTCGCCATGGTCGGTCACGACATCGGCATGTGGACTGGCTACGCGATGGCCGCAGACCGGCCGGAGCGGATTGCCCGCATCGCACTGGGAGAGGCGATCATCCCTGGTGTCTCCGCATCGCCCCCACTGATTAGCGACGACCGCCGCACCAGCGACTTCCTGTGGCACTTTAACTTCAACCGTGCGCTTGGCGTTAACGAGGCTCTGGTTCAGGGCCGTGAAGCAATCTATTTTGGCTACCAGTTCGCCACCAAGGCGGGTTCGCCGGAGGCGCTCCCCGCCGCTGCGCGTGACTTCTACATCGAGCAACTGCGTCGCGACCCCAAAGCCCTCCGCGCAAGCTTCGATTATTATCGGGCAATTGATACTTCGATCCCGCAATAGCGTCGGCGCATGGCGCGCAGGATCGCACTGCCGGTGCTCGCCTTCTCCGGCGCCCTGGCGTGCGGCGATATGGTCGAACAGGAACTCCGATCTGTCGCCGACGACGTGCAATCCGTCATTATTCCCGACAGCGGCCATTACCCGGCCGAGGAACAGCCTGAGGCCCTGTTGGCAGCACTTCAGGCCTTTCTCGCACCCTACGCCTGACAGACAGGAAACACGACATGCCCCACCCTTCCCTGACACACGCCATGGCCCAGATCGGCGACATGCGCCTCCATTATGTTCGCGCAGGTCAAGGCGAGCCGGTACTGCTCGTCCATGGTTGGCCCCAGACGTGGTACGAGTGGCATCGCGTCATTCCCCACCTTGTCGAGGCTGGCCATGAAGTGATCGCGGTCGATATGCGCGGCGCCGGTGATTCCTCGCGCCCTGCCAGTGGTTACGACAGCAACACCGTCGCCGATGAATTACACGAGCTCGTCCGGCAGCTTGGATTTACAACCATCCGCCTCGTTGCGCACGATAACGGCGCACGGGTGGCCTATGCCTACGCCGCGCGCCATCGTGCCGAGGTCAAGAGTCTGGTGTTTCTTGAAAGCAAGATCCTTGGCATAGAAAGCGACGATGATGCATCAAAGGAATATTGGCATTTCGGCTTCCATCAGGAGGCTGACCTGCCGGAATTTCTGCTTGCCGGGCGTGAGCGCGAGTATCTTAGCTTTTTTTTCAAGCGCTACTCGTTCGACCCGCGTTCGATCACGGAAGCCGATATCGACGAATATGTCCGCTGTTACAGCGGCCTCGGTGGAATGCGCGCCGGTTTCAATTACTATCGCGCCTTTCCGGAAACCGCAGTGCAAAGTCGCGAACTGGCGAGAACGAAGCTAACGATTCCAGTCCTTGCCTATGGCGGATCACATTGCATGGGCGAGATTTCGCTTCGCTCGATGAATCTGGTGGCCGATGATGTGCAGGGTGGCGTCATTCCGGAGTGCGGTCACTGGGTACCCGACGAGAAACCGGAATGGATCGCGCGGGAGATCAACCGGTTTCACGGTTTCTAAAGGTTGAAGAGGCCGGACGGCACACGGATGGCTGCTGACTAAATTTTCCCATCCACTGTGGCATGCAGAACTGAGCAGCGGTCGTGCCAGTTTCCCAGGTTGTGTCACAGGGGCCGGAAGAGGAAGACCTGTCGGCAGTAGGTGCCTTCCATCAACAGGATCAGGCCATTGGTCAGCAGGTCGGGATAATAGAGTCTACCGGGCAGTAATATGAAAATTCCATACCCCAAAACAAGAAAACACAGCGCCCCCACGTCTTTGTGTTGGTGGTCGGACTCACGTTTCTCTCGTTGCTGGTGTCTGCCGGTGTCCAGGCTATACCGGGGGTATTGATGATGCCGTTGCAGGATGCGTTGGGGTGGAGCCGCAGTAGCATTTCCGTCTCGGCTGCCGTGGGGATATTCCTGTACGGGCTCGTTGGGCCTTTCTCCGCAGCCCTCATGCAGACGTTCGGCATCCGCCGCATTCTGATTGGTGCGCTTCTTCTGGTCGGCTTTTCGGCACTCCTGTCACTGGGCATGACGCTGCCCTGGCAGTTCTTTCTGACCTGGGGTGTGCTGACAGGTTTCGGTACAGGCGCGGTGGCGATGGTACTCGGAGCCACGGTGGTGAACCGCTGGTTCGTGACTCGACGCGGCACGATTATGGGCCTGCTGGCCGCCAGCACCGCAACCGGCTCACTGTTGTTCCTGCCCGGACTTGCTGCACTTGTCCATCGTTTCGGGTGGCAGGCACCTGTCATGGCAGTGGCCGCAGTCACATTGATACTGGTCCCCTTTGTGGCTCTTTTCCTTCCCGAGCATCCGGGGGATCGTGGGCTGGTACCACATGGGGCAGAGCACGATCATACGTCGCTCCAATATACGGACCAGAACCCGTTACGATCGGCCATAGCAGCACTATTGGCGGCCGCCCCGAAACGTGACTCCTGGTTTCTGTTCGCCACTTTCTTTGTGTGTGGCTTCACCACAAATGGGCTGATTGGCACGCATTTCATTGCCATCTGTGCCGACCACGGAATAGGAGAAGTTCCGGCAGCGGGATATCTCGCCATGATGGGCCTGTTAGATCTTGTTGGCACCACGCTGTCCGGCTGGCTGACGGATCGATTGGATGCCCGCTGGCTGCTTTTTTCCTATTATGGGTTACGAGGGCTGTCTCTGATTGCACTGTCATTCATCGATTTCTCACCTGAAAGTCTGACGATCTTCGGGATTTTCTACGGCCTCGACTGGATCGCAACAGTTCCGCCAACCCTGCGTCTGTCCAACATGGTGTTTGGGGAGCGCTCTGCCCCGATCGTGTTCGGCTGGATCGTCTTCGGGCATCAAATTGGAGCCGCCTGTGCTGCATTTCTCGCGGGGATGCTGCGACAGGCGCAGGGAAGCTACCAGGACATGCTTGTCCTGGCAGGCACCGCTGGAGTTGCAGCAGCATTTCTAGCCGTGAGCATTGGTAAGTGTCGCGTTCTGCACAAAGCAGCGAGTTGATCGGATCATTAAGGGGTAACGATATAGATTGCGTAAAACTTGGCTTTACGGGAATGGGGGTTTCCCGCCCTTGCCGGGATTGCATGACTTTTGAAGACCCCAATACAAGACCATTCACAGCGGCAGTCCATGCGCCAAAGGACAACATGGTTCGATCCGCGATATCTGATCCGAGAAGACTATCACGCCTTGACCGGTGCATATGGTCGAAGTACTGGACCAAGCAGATCATGGGGCAAGCGCTTGGGAACTTGGCTTCTCAAATATGGGGCTCGAACTTCGATCTGCGTTATGGGTGTGCGAGGGGCCTGGGATCAGGGGTGGAGTTTCGCACCCTTGACGGTCTTGTCCACGTCCTTCTTTGGACCACGCAACGCCAGCCCAACCAACTCCGGTGCGTCGGGGTCCTCTGCCAGGTATGCGGCGCGGTTGGCCGCATCATGCCCAGTCGAGAACATCGCCTTTACATAGACAGCGGTGGTTAAGCCTCGAGCAACTGCCTGGCGGTGAGCACGCTGAAGATCAGCGCGGGTGGCTGCGAAAACCATCATGGGCTGGCCGAGAAGGCGAGCGAAGGTGCGGCCTGCCGCATCTTCGTAAGGCTCGCCCATGGCCTCCGGTGCCACTCCCGCGATCCCGGTTGCCAGAAACGCTGTGACGTTGAGCTTCTGCCAAACCGCCAGATCGTCGAGAACAAGGAGGGCGACCTTTGTATCAAATTGCATATCTGACTCCGATAAGGAACAGAACTTCACTTCCATGTCCGCAGTTAGGGGGCAATCAAAGCCTTGTCGAAAAGGACGCTTAGTTGCGGGAAGGATCCAAGTTGGACGATCTGCGCATTGAGGAGTCCCGCTTTTATCAGTGGCAGGCTCGTCACTTCGCGCTCGACGGCAGCACGATCGGCCATCTCGTAAATTAGCGTGACTGCCTGAGGGTCAGGCGAGAAGTAGAATTCGCGCAGTTCCCCAGCCGTGTAGCTCTCCCACACATGTTTGATCTCGGCGACCATGTGGGCTGCGAACTGATCCGGGGTTTTCCCAGCGACCGGTGTCAGTAAGACTAAGTATTTCATCTTTCTCTCCATCCTAAGTAAGAACTAATATGTGACCAATCAGGGTGTTCTTGAAGCTAAACAGCGTTCATGTCAGTGTTGACTGTATGTCCACACCGTCACTGTCTCCGGGCCTTCTTCAGCTTTTGTGGTTCGTTCGCATCGTCGAAGCGGGCTCATTCGCGGAAGCTGCTCGACGTGCAGGCGTCACAACCTCAGCTATGTCAAAGGCTCTTGCCCGGTTTGAACAAACGCATGGTGTTCGTCTGCTGCACCGCACGACACATGCTCTCTCGCTTACTGACGAAGGTGATCGACTGCTTAGCCAGGGTCGTCACTTGCTAGACAGTCTGGAACAAATTGAAACGTCGCTTGCCGAATTGGGAAACCAAAGTGCCGGCGGACGTGTCCGGCTCACCGCTCCAACAGCATTTGCGCGAGCCTGTATCATGCCTGAACTACCTGCGTTCTTGCAGGCACATCCAGAAATCAATATCGAGCTCCAACTCGGTGACGAAATGGCGGACCTCGCTACACGTGGCATTGATCTCGCTATCCGTTCCGGTAGTCTCGTCGGCCTACCCGGCCACATCTCCCGCAAGCTATACTCGTTCCCTTGGATAGCGTGTGCCACTCCCGAATATCTTCAGCTTCACGGCGTGCCAGAAACACCAGCGGATCTGGCAGGACACAAACAGATCGGCTTCAGGAATAAGGGGACAGGCCAAATCCAAAACTGGCGCTTTGTGTCACCGGCGGACGGAAAAGCCATACGTTATGTTCCACAACCAAAGCATGTCTTCGACGATGGTGAGGCGGCCTGGAGCATGGTTCGGGCCGGGTTCGGCATCGGATGGGCACCTGCGTGGCTAGGTCTAGCTGATCTTCGTAGTGGGCATGTCGTCGAGATATTAAAGAACTGGCGGATCGCTGAAGAGCCTCTTTCTGCCGTACGTCTGGAGAAGCGCCATACGCCTGTACGCACGCAAATCGTTATGGACTTTCTTGCCGCCCTGCCTTCGACCTGGCAGATTTAAAGTGAGACCCCTGGCGGCTATTGAGCTCCCAGTTACGCTCAGGACCCACTGATTTTTGAGATGGATTTTGGTTACAGGCTCTGTAAGGAAACTGAATATGACCGATCTGACCGGCTGACGGAGAAGAAGAAATACACACGCTATGATAGATGACCGAATATCTTCTTCTCGGCCATCTGCCGTGTACAAGCGTTGTGTTCTGGCTAGCGGAAAGACCAGTCTATTTTCTGGTGGCCTGACATTATTCTACCAGCAGATGTCATCGGAAAATGCGCTGTGAATACTGTCGCGTTATGCTCAATGGCATAATTCAAGGCCCATTTGCGCGACATAATGGCTGCCAATGGGTCGGCGTCAAAAACGGTATTCCATTCCGGAACGTTCACCTGAACAGGGTGATGCATGACGTCACCCGTAAAGAGGGCGCAGTCCGTACCGGACCTCAGGACAATAGAAGCGTGATGTGGAGTATGCCCAGGAGTGGAGTAAAAGGAAAATCCTTCGAGAATTTCCGTCCCATCCACGTCAATCTGGTCTGCAAGACCTGCCGCAATAATGGGATCAACGCTATCTTCGCGTGTCATGAAACTGGTTTTATTGCGGGTGGTATCATGAGCGGGATCACTGAAAAAATCGTATTCGGCTTTGGAAAAGAGATACCGAGCATTTGGAAACGTCGGAACCCAGATCCCATCTTGCTGACGTGTATTCCACCCGACATGATCGACATGCAGATGGGTCAGAAGAACAAAATCGATTTCTTCCGGTCGGACACCAGCGCGCCTCAGATTTTCAAGCCATACAGTCCGCAAATGGTCAAAATACGGTGCAGCAGGACGTGCCTTGTTATTCCCGGCGCCCGTATCGACAAGAATTTTCCGGCCGCGATCCTCAATTAGCCAGCTATGAATGCTCAACGGGATCTTCGTTCCGGAAGCATCCAGCGTTTCAGACAGTCGAGGATAAGCCTGAAGAGCACGCCCGCCATCCCAGTCTGGAAGCAGTTGTTCCGGGGAGAGTGCTGCCAGCGTCAGATCCTGAATTTTTAGGATACGGGCATCACCTACAGCATACCATTGAGGAGCGTTCATAAATATAGGGCTTTCTTTCGTTTTGATTATGCAAGAAACAGGCACTATCATCGTGAAGGGGACAAGAGACTTCAGTTCTGGTAAGGAGCCCCAGCCATACGGCCTGACAGACAATCGAAAAGCGGAGACCGTTCTCTAATCCGCAAATCACAAATCAAGCCTTCGGACGTAAAAGAATTACAAGAAATCATCGCTTCGATCCGTTGAAAACTGTCACCCTTCATGGTCAGAAAGCCTGATTACAGTGGTTGTTCTTCAAAAGACCGGAGGCCAAGAGATTGTCTCCTTGGATCAGACGCGTGAGATACAGCCCGTGCGACGCACCATGTTTCTCTCACCCCGAGCCGTCCGAGTGGTCCATGCGAAAAAGAAAAACAGCATTTCAAAGCTCTCTGTCAGAGAAGGCGCTAGCCGATCAATCGGAGAGTTCAGCATATTCCTCTTATTTCGAGGATAAATGGTCTATACGAGACATCAGTCACAACTGAGGATGATGAATGCTTGACCGTCTAACCAGCATGAAGATTTTCATCAAGGTTGTGGAATTGGGCTCTTTTGCAGCGGTCGCTCAGCGTCTGACCCTGTCGCCGCAGATGGTAGCCAAACATATAGAAGCTCTGGAGCATCATCTTGGCGCACGCCTGCTACATCGGACCACACGTCGTCAGAGCCTGACAGAAACAGGACGACTTTACTGCGAGCAGTGTCGCCTTGTTCTGAAGGCCGCCGATCGGGCGGACAGTCTGGCGGCCAATACGCTTGGTACACCGCGCGGAACGTTATCTGTCAGTGTACCCGTTACCTTCGGACGAACGGTATTTCTTCCGTTCCTTCACGAGTTTCAGAAAAGATATCCAGAAGTCCAGGTCCAGTTGTCGCTGACAGACCAACTGGTCCATCCCACCATGGATGGACATGAAGCCGTCATCCGGATTGGCAAACTGGACACGGACCTCACAGCCATCAGTCGTCCTCTGACGCCCTATCGACGCGTCATCTGCGCCACTCAGACTTATCTGGAAAAACATGGAATTCCAGATATGCCGGAAGATCTGACCGCGCATCAGTGTCTCGTGTACGAAAATGCCGGCGGTCCTGTAACGACGTGGCACTTTTCACGAGGGAGCGTGACGCGATCTGTCACCAGCTCGGGCAAGACTATCAGTAATGATTCAAGTGTCCTGCGTTCGGCGGCTCTTGCTGGTGATGGGATCCTACTGGGATATGAGCAGGCCCTGTTGCCAGAAATAAGGAGCAAGAGCCTTGTCCGGCTTTTGCCTCAGTGGACAGTTCCGGACAGACCCATGCATCTGCTTTATAACGCGGGCCCGGTCATGGCACCCAAGCTTCGAGTATTCGTAACGGAGCTTCAGCAGGCATTTCCGACTTAAGCATTTTTTCGGCGTCAGGGCCTCGGTTTTGGGACCTGGACTTGCAAATCATGCTCTCTTCACCAGCTTATTCAGTCGGGAGGACAAACAATTCTGGAACCTCCATTTGAAAAGGTGTTTTCAGCGCGAACAGGATTGTTTCAGCAATGTCCTCATCTCCTGGCAGGCCATAAAAATCGCCAGGTCGTCCCTCTGCTTACAGGAAGTAGCATCTGTGGGAGGGTTGCCGCCGTTGCATTGAGGACACCCGATACGCTTCAGGCTTTGCCCCACCATTGGGCTGCATGACACTTCTTTAAAAGCCCTTTCATAGCTGGTGAAGAGTATACCCGGCCGATATGGCCATTTTCCCGTGGTGTGGAAGGCTGCCTCTATAATGACGCGGCCACGTTCCTAAACGTTCAGGACTATCCCCAGCACAGGGCATGGGCAAACCGACTTCTGGAACGGGCAGCCGTTCAGCGTGGCCGTATGGTCAACCAGACATCCGGAGAACTCTCGAGACAGCTCCATGAAGGTCATGATGCTTACGATTTCAGGGCAAAGACGCAGGATTGTCTTGCAAGTAAAATATAAGAATTTGAAGTATAGTTTATTTAATTAATCCCTAAAAATCAGGAGTTATTATTCCGGATTCAAACCATTTTGACAAAATTAAATTTCTTTATTCCAGTTTACCAACATTATTTCTCAGATTTCGTGAGAAAGTCTTCCATGTTCTCTCCTCATCCGGCCACAAATGACCCGCTTTCCAAAAGTTTGACACACTCAAATGCAAGAATCTTTTTTCTCTTGGATGAGAACCCTATGTCCGTAAAGCTACCAGTTATCGGACATAGGGCTTTTTCCATCAGGCCGTGAAATTTGTGGGAATTTCTCCTGGACCAGAATGGCACTTTTGCGCGGTCTTGCAGCAGCCCTGTCGCTCCGTCAGAGTACCTGACGATCATGGCGTCCGTCGTCTACTTCAGCTCGTCGCGGGTGTAAGAATCTTCGCAGAAGCCGTTCCTACGACGTTTATCCGATACCCTGGATCGCGAGAATTCGAGACCCAGCCGAAATGACAGAAAGACACTCGCTGAACCGTGACACGAGCTACCCGCCTTTGCGTCTGCAAGATCAGTTGCTTCTCACCCGAGCAAACGACCAATTTGAGAGTAAACTGTCTATCCGCTTGTGAGCAGAGAATGTGAAAAGCCGATATCGGGAACGCGTAAATATGGCCTGTCTGGACGGGACTAGCCCTTTCGATTTTCCCGATGTTCCGGTGATGGACGGGATCAATCATCCGAACGACATCAGCCACCCGGAGCGGCAGGCCGGCGTTCTGCGCTTTGAGCGCGCGGCAGGATTCTGAATCTTCTCAGGTCCAGACGACGGCAACGCATCTCGATGTTCGCTCGCTGCTACCTGGTGCTCATGGCCCTGGCGTATCGCATTGGGGACATTCCGACATGGCGGGCAAAGGCCGTACTGAATGTGCTTCCCGAGCCATAGCCGACTTGCGTGGCGATATGCTCGATCGCGAACTCGCGGGTGCGCAGCAGGCGTCTGGCAAGAGCCATGCGCCATGCCAGCAGGTATTCCATCGGCGAATGCCCGACGACACGCGTGAAGCGCGCGAAAAACGCCGAGCGCGACATTCCGGCTTCGGCGGCGAGGCCTGCAATGGTCCAGCCGTGCGCCGGCCGCGCATGCATGGCCCGCAAAGCAGCGACGAGACGATCATCCGCCAACCCCCGGGAGAGACTCGGTATGGAGGTGACGTCGGCCCCGCACCGTAATACCTCGATGAGCAGCACCTCCAGCAGGCGCTCCAGGACCACCTCCCGTCCTGGGCGGGAATGGCGCGTCTCATCCGCCACCAGTTGAAGTAGAAGTGCGAGCCGCGGCTTGCCGGTGGCGACGATCATCGCTGGCAGCAGGGAGACGAGCAACGCGGCGTCCGGTGAGGCGAAACTGCAGAGTCCGATCTGCATCCGGAGGTTTACGGCTCCGTCCGGTGGTCCAACCCGAAAACGCCCCTCGCCGACCTCTGTCGGCATCATTGCGATACCATGCGAGGGCGCGTCGATGCTTTCGACGATGTGATCGCTGGTCGACGGGGACAGTACGAAATCTCCCTTTCGCACGATGATTGGTGGCCGACCGGACGACACCACTCGGCACTCGCCCTCCAGGACTGCGAAAAAGACGGGTTTGCCCTCGATGTTGCGGTGGATGCGCCATCGCCCGGTGTACTCGACAAGCTTGGAGTAACTGGCCGAAGGCTGGAGCAGGGTCACGATCTCAGTGAGCGGATCAACGGTCATAACAGGACTATCGCCAATGAATTCGAGACGAAGAAGCATAGATGGTCTGTCGATTTATAGCCATATCTGGATGACCACAAACACCTTCGGAGCATGACCATGCCGACTGTTCTTATCACAGGCTGTTCCTCGGGCTTCGGTCTCGAGACTGCAAAGCTGTTTCTCGAGAAGGGCTGGCACGTCGTCGCGACGATGCGCCAGCCCAAGGCCGATATCCTGCCCGCGTCAGCCAATCTCACCGTCTTGCCGCTCGACGTCACCGATCCGGACAGCATCAGCAAAGCGTTCGAGCAAGCCGGTGCGATCGATGTGCTGGTCAACAATGCAGGAATTGGCGCAGCCGTGCCGATCGAACTGATTGAACCGGATACAGCGCGCCTGTTGTTTGAAACCAACACGCTCGGCACGCTGGCGACGATACAGGCGATCCTTCCCAGGTTCCGCCAAAGCCGTAGCGGTACCATTATCAACGTTACGTCGACCGTAACCCTCAAGCCTCTACCGCTGGTTGGTGTCTACAGGGCGAGCAAAGCGGCCGTGAACGCACTTACCGAGAGCCTCGCAGTCGAAATGAAGCCGTTCGGCGTGCGTGTGCATATCGTCCTGCCGGGACGCTCGCCCGAGACAAGCTTTGGCAGCAATGCCATGCCGCATTTGCGGGGACTGGACAACGCTGACTACAAGCCGATGATCGAAGGCATGATCGCAAGCTTTCGCGACGAGAGCGGTCCGGTGACCCATGCTTCCGATGTGGCAGCGGCGATCTGGCGGGCAGCCACCGATCCGAGCGCACCGCTCAAAATTGCTGCGGGCGAAGATGCGGTACAGTGGCTGAGCGAGGCCGGACGGCCATAGCCTGAGCACGCAAGCATTTGCTTCTATCAGCCTATAGCGGTCGTTCGCTCAATGGCTCGGGATTACCTTGACTTTTTCGGCGGCTGAAATGGGCGTGTCCGCAATCGCTCGAGCCTGGCTGAAGGGCTTTGAACCCATTATGTCCGGTACGCTGGTGGAAGTGGCCGAACGAACCTTGCGCGTTTTATCGGAATGAGCCGGATTAGGGGCTGCCTCAACGTGCATGATGGTCTGTTGGCGCACCAGTGCGGGCATCATCAAGGACGATGGCCCCGAAAATTCCGGCAGTTCCCATCGAGACACGTCTGCGTGCGGCCGGTTCATCGTCCCCGAACCGGTCGACCGCCCAGGACAACGCCAGGACGAGTTCAAACACGTCCGCCGCGGTCACAGTGCCCGCGGCATCTCCAGAAAGGGTTACCTGCCGGAGAAAGACCGCCGTCCTGTCGACCAGCGCGGCGCACGCCGTCGCCATGGACGATTGCGGATCTGCCTGGGCGGAAGCAACACACGTTGGCAGGTCGTGCCAGATGCGCAGTCTCCAGGCGAGCCGTATCAGCCATTCCAGCAGTGCTTCCTTCGGGGCGAGCGAGCCGGACAGCGCATCGGCTTCGGCCAGCGCAGCTTCGATGCTGACCGACGCCACGGCGGCGAGCAGATCGTCCCGCGTCGGAAAGTTTCGATACAGCGTCGCATTGCCCACGCCTGCACGCAGGGCGATGCCGTCAAGGGAAGCGAGAACGCCTTCCTCCTCAAATGTGGCGCGTGCGGCCGCAAGGATCGCGTCCCGGTTGCGCCGCGCATCGGCGCGCATGGGACGCGGCATGGCCAGACTTGTGTCCTGCTCGGCGGTCATCGATATCCTCGCTTGACGAATCGGGGAGAGTCCCCGGATAGTGTTTCGGGGATTGTCCCCACTTGATGGAGAACTACAGGATGACGCAGCCGATCGACAAGACCCACCGCACGCTGGAGGACCGGGTCGTGCTCGTGACCGGCGCTAATGGTGGTCTCGGGGAAGAATTTGTCAGGCAGGCCATTCAACGAGGGGCAAGCCGCGTCTATGCGGCGGCCCGGCAGCCCAAGGCCTGGGATAACGCTCGCATCGTGCCGCTGCCGCTTGACATCACGAAGGCCGATGACATCGCACGTGCTGTCGCCAGCGCACCTGACTGTGACCTGCTCATCAACAACGCAGCCATCGCACCGGAAGCCGATATCCTGCTTCAGCCCGAGGAGGAGACACGGCGCATCTTCGATACGAACTTCTTCGGCACGTTGAACGTTGCCAATGCCTTTGCACCGGTCCTCGGCGCCAATGGCGGAGGAACGATGCTCAATATCCTGTCATCCGCGGCGTGGATCAGCATACCGACGGCCTATGCGGCCTCGAAAGCGGCGCTGTGGTCGGCAACCAACGGGTTGCGTATGGCGCTGGAGGGACAGAAGACGCAGGTGACAGGCCTTCTGGTCGGCATGATCGACACGCCGATGACGAAGAACTGGAATATTCCGAAAAGCAGTGCGACGAGCGTCGTGACACAGGCCTATGACGGCATTGCCGCAGGGGCGCTCGAAATTCTGGCCGACGATACGACGCGCGACCTGAAAGCAAGGCTCAACACGAAAGGCGAGGAACTGTACCCTTGGCTGCATGCGCAGCTCCGGGCACTCATAGCCTCGTAAGCGGCCTACAATACCAGCATGGAGATGGGTTGATGGCTAGCCTAAGAGAACATGTCTGCTTCTCTTCCGCGCCCGACCCATGATGAAGGTCGCATATGACGCGTAAGCAGCACGTCCGCTTCATTCCGGCCATTCGATACGTTCTAATCGGGCGCGGAAAGCGGACATTGCCGGTAGCGATGCGTCGGCGTGCCTGATGGTGAACGCAGGGTCCTGCCCCCATCGGCCAGGAGACGGCAAATCTGCCCCGTCTGCAGCACTGGTTTTCACGCAGCATGTGGCAAGCTGGTGGTGTGGAATCAGTTACGCTTCAGCACCGAGGCCGCGAAAGAGAAGTGCGAGAATTCGCCTTATCTGCGCCTTCCCGTCCGAGGTGGGTGAAATTCGTAGTAGCAACGCCAGTAGCGTCAAGACATCCTCAGGATGGACGCCCGACTGTATTTCACCCCGTTTTTCGCATGCTTCTATTAATTGGTGGACCGCGCCGACCAGGGGCCAATAGGTTTCCCGCAAATCCTTTTCGGAGATTGCCGAACTCAGCGTATCGGCAACGCCGTGCTTCACCTCGCCGAACTGGACAAAGCGATCGCACCACAGTCGCAAGGCTTGCAGCGGCGGGTGGTTGGCGAGCAGGTCTGGGGCCAGACTCACCAACTCGTCGATTTCCTTCCGGTATACACCCACCAACAACGCCTCCCGGCTTGGAAAGTGGCGGTAGAGCGTACCGGCGCCCACCCCGGCCGCTTTTGCTATGGCATTGAGAGACACCCCCGGATCTGCGGCGAATGCATCACGCGCGATGTCAAGAATGCGGTCGCGGTTTGCCTGAGCGTCGGCGCGCAATCTTACGTCAGGATCAGCCATCATACCCCTTGATCAAACGGAGAGCTCTCCGCTAATAAATAAGCGGAGAATTGTCCATTTAATTACTCTGCAAGGACGGCCCATGCAATATGTGAAGCTCGGTCACTCCGGCCTTGAAGTATCGCCCATCTGCGTCGGTTGCATGGGCTTCGGAGACCCCGCGGTGGGTCATCCTCGCTGGTCGCTTGACGAAGAAGCCAGCCGCTCGCTGATCCGCCATGCGCTCGAAGCTGGCATCAACTTCTTCGACACCGCGAATCTCTACTCGAACGGAAACAGTGAGGAGATCGTCGGCAAGGCGCTCAGGGATTTCGTCAACCGGGACAGCGTAGTGATCGCCACCAAACTGTGCGCGCCCATGCACAACGGTCCCAATGCGTTCGGCCTGTCGCGCAAGATGATCATGACCGAGGTGGACCACAGCCTGCGACGGCTCGGCACGGATTATATTGACCTCTACCAGATTCACCGCCGCGATCAGACCACCCCCTGGGAGGAGACACTGGAAGCGCTCCACGACCTCGTAAAAGCCGGCAAGGTGCGTTATCTCGGCGCGTCTTCGATGATGCCATGGGAATTTGCCAAGGCGCTGCATCTTCAAAAGACGAACGGCTGGACGCGTTTCATCTCAATGCAGGACAATTACAACCTTCTCGCCCGCGAGAAAGAGCGTGAGATGCTACCGCTTTGCGCCGATGAGGGTGTACAGACCATCGTTTACAGCCCACTGGCACGCGGCCGCCTGGCGCGTCCGTGGGGAACGACCACAGGCGAAGTGAGACCGAGCCCGCAGGCGCTGAGCAGAATGAGGCCACCGCTGCCGCCGACCATCAGATCATCGATGCGGTGAACGCCATCGCAACCGAACGCGGCGTCAGCCCGGCGGAAATTTCGCTTGCCTGGCTGCGCCGCCAGCCCGTCGTCGCCGCATCCATCGTCGGAGCGCTCAAGCCCAAGCACATCGACGATGCCATCGCAGCGCTCTCAATCGCCCTCACTGACGATGAAGCGAAGCGATTGGAAGCTCCTTATACGCCGCGTCGTGATGACCAGGGTATATCCGACCCGGCCGCGCTCGCCCGGGTCCTGGAAACGGTAAGCGGATTTAAAAAGGACACGCCAGATCTCATCGAAAGAAAGTAACCCGAACCGCCTATTATTATAACCATTCCCGTTTCGGTCATAAACCGTGGTCCTTCTCCGCACGCATCAGTCCGCGATTTCAAGCTGCACAAGATCGGCAATCAGTCCCGGACCTGTCGGCTCCCATCCCAATACCTGCCGCGTCAGTTCGCTGGAGGCCCGCATGTCGAAACCTGCGAACATCGCGAAGCGCCCGAAGAAAGTCGGTGCCTCATCCGGCAGGATTGATCGGACCGGCAGGTCCAGGCGACGGCCGAGCGTCTCGACGATATCGCGCATCGCCACCCCCTCTTCAGCCACCGCATGCCAGGCGGTGCCTGTCGCCCCCTTTTCAATAGCCAGTCTGTAAAGACGGGCAACATCGAGCACATGCGCCGCAGGCCAAAGATTGCTCCCATCGCCCACATAGGCGCAGGTGCCGTTCTGACGGAACGTCTCGATCAGCGGCGTGATGTGCCCCTGCTTGGCCCGGTCATGGACCTGCGGCAGACGCACCACTGAAGCGCGGATACCCTGCGAGATCAGCGCCAGCGTCGTCTGCTCGGACACGCGCGGGAATGGGAAGTCCGACGGAATAACATCCTTTTCGGTCGCCACCTGGCCAGGTGGCGCCAGTCCCGCCAGTCCTCCCGTGGCAAGAAACGGCTTGTTGGAGCCGGCAAGCGCGGACCCGATTGCCTCGATGGCGCGACGATCTGTTTCGCAGCTTGCCAGGAAGTTCGACCAGTCATGAATAAACGCCAGGTGAATCACGGCATCCGAAGCCGCCGCACCCTTTTGCGGGCTGTCGAGGTCCTCAAGCGTTCCTCGCTGCACCTCAGCGCCTATGGCGGCAAGCGATTGAGCCCCCTCATCCGAACGGGCGAGGCCAAGCACCTCGTGGCCGGCGGCAATCAGCTCCCTGACGGTCGGCATACCGATGAACCCGGTCGCGCCGGTGACGAATATACGCATGAGCTAAGTCTCCCCTTTTCAGATGAAGACAAATCTCGGTCCATGCCCTATTCTGGTAAAGTAGTGACCTTATCGTATTATAAAGATTAACAGGATGAGCGAGCACCAGCACGTTGAAAAGCGGCTCGGTACCTGGCTGAAAGATCGCCGCGCGAAGCTTGATCCGGCTGCCTTCGGCCTTCCCTCGGAACGCCGCCGCACGCCAGGCCTGCGCCGTGAGGAGGTCGCTCAGCGGGCCAACATCAGCCCGACCTGGTACACCTGGCTGGAACAGGGGCGTGGTGGTGCCCCGTCAGCCGACGTGCTGGATAGGATCGCCCGCGCCCTCATGCTGACCGACGTCGAGCGCGAGCATCTGTTTCTACTCGGCCTCGGGCGCCCACCCGATGCGCGGTATCGCAAGAGCGGCACCGTCACGCCTCGCCTGCAACGTGTGCTCGACGCGTTGGACCCCAGCCCGGCGGTGATCCGGACCGCAACCTGGGATGTGCCGGCCTGGAACCGGGCGGCGACCATCATGCTGGGGGATTACGGCGCCCTGCCGCCGGCGGAACGCAACATCCTGCGGATCATCTTCCTCGACCCGCGCTCCCGCGCCATGCAGCCCGACTGGGAAAGCATGGCACGCTACGTGGTGAGTGCTTTTCGGATCGAAACAGCGCGCGCCGGCGCGGCGGATGAGGTCACTCCCCTGGTGACGGAACTCTGCCGGCTCAGCCCCGAATTTCATACGATGTGGCATGAGAACAGCGTCACCGAGACACCCGTCGACATCGTCAAGCACATCGACCATCCGGTCCTCGGCTCCTTCGCCTTCGAACATTCGATATTCTCGGTCGATGGCCGGCCGGACCTGACGCTGGTTGTCTACAACCCCGCGACACCGGAGGACGCGGAAAGAATCAAGGGTTTTCTGCCGCATGACTGATCCTGACCGAAACCACGGGCGAGCTGCCTGGATCAGATAGAACGTCTCGACAAACCCGAGACAAATCAGTTCGCGCTCAGAGGACCTGACCGCCGGAAACTTCGATCCGTTACGAATTGACCCCGCGATTGCCCTCGGACATCAGCGAGGCGATCATCGGGCCGATATCGTCTGGCAATCTCGGGCACCCGAGCACGATCGCTTCCGCGAGGTGCCGGGCAACATCCCCGGATTGTCCCGGATAACGCCCCCCCGAGAAATCCGTCTGGATTGCGTCGTGCGGGCTGGTGCGCTCGCCGACAGCGACATGCTGGGACGGCATGGAATGCCCACAACATCCGAGGCACTTGAGGGCCATCAGATGATCGGCTTCATGTCGTCGCGCATTGACCAACCCCTGCCTCTGGAGTTCACGTGCGGAAACGAGGTGATCGAGGTGACACTGCCGACACGGCTTTCGGTCAGCAGCGCTGAAACTAGTGCCGCCGCTGCGTAGCAAGGCTTCCGCCTCGTGCAGGCACCACGTTGCCGCTTTATCAATGATCTCGAGAAGGGGCAGGCTGATTGAGGTTCGGGCAGATCTTCCATCGACACCCTCACCGCTCTCCGTGCCATATCCAAGCAATCGACAGCTTTCTCCGCAGGTACGTGTCTTCGTCGACTGACTGATGGATATTATCCGCCCGAAACTTCATCCGGGTCAATGAAGCCTCCGGCGTGCAGCCGTATCAGGCTGGAGCTTCGAAGCTACCAGGACTTTGATCAGTCGCCGTCCATCCCGCAGTGCGCTTGGGACTGGCCGAAGCCAGCGCCTTCGCTACACCCGCCGCGTCCAGGTCCGCGCCATAGACCGGCGTTCCTGGCTGCTGGCGCCAAGATCCCGCCAGCGGCCCGGCATCAACAGGATCAAATCCAATATCGTCGACCAGTCCCATGACGGTTTTCTTCGCAGCAACATCGTCCCCCGCGACTGGCAGCGCGATCCGGTTCGCCGTGCCCTCGGGGGTTCCATTTTCCAGCAGGTGCTTCGCATAGATGTTGTTGAAGACCTTGATGACCGGGCGGCTGATCTGCTCCGAGACCCAGACGCTTTCCACCTTCCCCGCTTCGATGGCGGCGATGCGGCCATCCCGCTCGCGGGGGTAATAGTTCCCGGTATCAACGACAACCACGTCAGCCGGAACATGTTCGAACGGCCTGTAGCCGAGGGCAGGAATGTTCTTTTCGGGAATGGTGACGACGATCAGGTTCACATCCCTGACTGCATCCGCGACGGTAACGGGTTTCGCGCCGCTTTCCCTCGCCAGTTCGGTCAGGGTCTGTGGGCCGCGTGAGTTGGCGATCTTCACCTCATGACCACAGGCCACAAACCTGCGCGCCAATGTGCCACCAATCTGGCCTGCGCCTATAATGCCGATCTTCATGTCGTCGTCTCCCGGTTTTTGAGCACTGCTTTCGATATGGGGCGCCAGCGGATCAGGACTAGTCCGACATGTTCATTTGTGAACGCTCTTTTCCTCAAACCGGAAGGAATTCAAGGAGGCAATCTGCTTCAGCCGCGTTCCAGAAGAAACCGACACTGGGAGATGGTTTGGGCCAATAGAGCACGATCAACGCCTCTGCTGAACAAATAGCCTATACATCGGGAGGACTGGAGGCCGCCGTTCCGCTCAGTCGGCCTTACGCATTTTATTCAAGATAAGCACCGGACAGGCGGCATCCGCTTCATTTCGGATATAAAGTGCCTATCCCGATAATAATGGACATTCATGGGTGAACATAATTCAATATCAGACAGGATCTGAACAACTCTTCAGGCGATAAGTAAAAACACTTCGGTAAATCCGCAGTTCATCTAAAACAAATTCTTAGTTCTCACCTGCCCTTTGCCCAAGCCTGTGACCAGATCTGAATCCGTGAGATTGGGCATGCCATGCGATCAGGAACCCGGAAACCGCGAGGCCCAGCACAGCCCATGGGAACGACATAGCGCCCCACGTTTCAAGCAACATACCGCCCAGAAGTCCCCCACCGGCTATCGCGCTATTCCAGACGACGACATTCATCGACAACGCGACATCCGCGCCCTCCCCGGCTGCATCGGCAAGTGCCGTCTGGAGCAAAGTCGCAGCCCCTCCAAATGTCAGACCCCATATTGTGACGCCGATCATGATCACCGCAGGCGACGTAGACCCGATTGCAAAAAGACCCGCAACAGCAGCGAATATCGCGAGACTGGTCAGAACGGACAGACGCAGCGCGTGATCGACCATACGACTGGTCAGCAAAATTCCAGCAAGAGCAGCGAGACCAAAAAGCAGCAGGATGCGGTCCGCCTGTGCTGCCAGTCCAGCCGGTGTGATGAACGGCACGATATAGGTGTAAAGAACATTATGTGCGAGCATCCATGTCACCACGACGCCCAGAACAGACCGTACACCCCGGGTTCGAAGAACACGCCCGAACGGCAGACGCTCGTGTTGCGCGACACCCGGAAAATCCGGTACGCAGGCCAGAACCCAGACGATCAGCAGGAGGGTCAACCCTGACATGATCCCGAAGGCCAGTCTCCAGCCCACGACAGCGCCCAGCCATGTTCCGACGGGCACGCCTATCGAGAGAGCAATCGGCGTGCCCACCATGGCAATGGCCAGAGCCCGCCCCTGCTGAGAACGTGTCACCATCCTGCGCGCATAGCCCGCCAGCAATGCCCAGGCGAGACCTGCTGCCGCACCCGCGCCGTAGCGGGCAACAAGGATCATTCCGTAATGCGTCGAAAACGCTGTGATTGAATTGAAGATCACAAAGCCGATGATCGCCAGCAGGAGAACCCGCCTCCGTCGCCAGCGCTGCGTGGCCAATGTCAGGGGGATCGCAGCACTCAGGGAGCCCAGGGCATAAGCGGTGACCATCTGTCCTGCCAGCGCAGGAGAAACATGCAGGCTAGCCCCGATCTGGGACAGCAGACCGGCGGGGAGCGTTTCGGTCATGATGCAGATGAACCCGGTCATGGCCAGTGTGAGCAGACCAGCGATAGGCAGCCCGTCATCGGCGCTCTGCCCGGGTGGTGTCGTATTGAGGGTCATACGGCTCTCATATATGGATCGATTGGTATGTATATGAGGACTACAAAATCTTGGCAATCACTTCTGGATCACTTAATATGAAAGTCTTTCAGAAGGAGCAGCAGCATGGCGCGGACAGGGCGTCCTCGTGAGTTTGACAGGGACAAGGCAATTGACGCCGCCACGGCACTCTTCTGGGCACAAGGCTACGAACCAACTTCCCTGACGCAGCTCAAGTCGTGCATGGGCAACATTTCGCCCGCAAGTTTCTATGCTGCGTTTGGCTCGAAAGAAACCCTGTTCCGCGAAGTCGTACAGCATTATCTGGCGACCTACGGGCAGGTCATGGCACCCTTATGGGACGGAAATCTGGCGCCGCGCGACGCAATTGAGCAGACGTTGCGTGGGTCGGCGCGCATGCAGGCTGCCCGGACGCATCCCTTTGGCTGTCTGGTCGTATCGGGTGCCAGCAACTGCTCGCCCGAAAACGAACCTGTTCAGGTTCTTCTTGCGGAGGAGCGACAGCGGACGCGGGCTGGCATCAAGGCCTGCGTGGAACGGGCGATTGCCCACGGCGTGTTGCAGGATTGCGCAGCAACAGAGGCGTTGCCCGGTATTCTCGCGACGTTTTTCCATGGCATGACGTGCGAAGCCAGGGATGGGATGACGTCAACGCATCTGGATGCGGCAATTACCTCTCTTCTGACGTTGTGGGATGCCAATGCGGTGACACCAGAGGCAGGAAAACAGTCAGACAGATGATAACGATCCCGGCACAACTCGGGTCTTAAAGCTGCATCTTCGGTACTGGTCGATCCATAATTCCTTGACCCTGCTTTGAACGCGCATTATGGACTGATCGGTACGGAAGTAAATTCCGGAACATATCGCCGTGTCTCGGCCAAGGAATCCGGTTATGAGCAGACAGGACATTGCATTCGTCACGGGCGCCAATCGCGGCATCGGATACAGTATCGCGAAGCATCTGATTGCCTCGGGCATCAACGTGATCGGGACCTATCACTCCAACGAAGACGAGGCGAAAGCTGCCGAAGCCGCCCTCGTCGGCGAAAGCGCAAAACTGCGTATGCTGCGGCTGAATATCGCGGACCATGAGCCGTTCGCGGATTTTGCCCAGCAGGTCAAAGCACTTCTTGCCCATGAATTCGGACAGCAGACGCTGAGTTATGTGGTCCAGAACGCGGGCAATATCATTCACACTCGCTTCGATGCTGCGACATCGGAACAACTCGACAACCAGTATAACATCCACTTCAAGGGCCCCTACTTGCTGACGGTGGCTCTCCTGCCCCTGATCCGGAATGGCGGTCGCATTCTGAACATCACCTCCGCCGCGACGCGTTTCTACCTGACGGATCATGGGCCTTATTCGGCCATGAAAGCGGCAACAGAAGTCATCTCGCTCTATATGGCGAAAGAGCTGGGCGAACGGGGGATTACCGTCAACGCCGTCGCCCCTGGCGCGATCGCTTCGGATTTCGGCGGTGGTCTGGTCCGTGACGATGCCACGATCAACAAAAGCCTTGCAGAGATCACCCCCTTGGGGCGGGTCGGACAACCCGACGACATTGGTGCCGCAATCCGTGCCCTTCTGTCTGACGACATGCGCTGGGTGAATGGTCAGCGCATCGAGGTGACGGGAGGCCAGTCGCTATGACATTCACATACTCACAGCCAGGAGTGGCCCCATGATCCATGTTATGGCCAGCAGCGTCATTCCTGCATCGGTTCCCTCCGTCTGGCAGTTGGTCCGTGATTTCGGCGCCCTTGGACGCTGGTTGCCGGGCGTCAAAAGCTGCGTGATTGAAGGTGATGAGTCCGGTGACCGTGTCGGGGCAATCCGCGGTGTTGAGATGGGCGATGTCGGCCTCATCCGTGAACAGCTTCTGGCGCTGTCCGATGTGGATCATGCGGTCACGTTCTCGATCGTTGAAGCAGCCCTGCCGATCCGGAACTATCGCTCTACGATCAGCCTTCTTCCCATAACGAAGAGCGACCACACGTTCATCCAGTGGCGGGGGCAGTTCGAGGCGCCTGTCGAGCAGGCCGCCAGCATGGAGGCCCGGATGCCGACACAGATCTATCAGCCAGCCTTCGACAGACTGGCTGAGATACTGGCCTCAGAGGCACCATCGCCATGACCAGTTTTTATGGCAAATCCGTCCTCGTACTTGGCGGAAGTCGCGGGATTGGTGCTGCAATCGTGCGCCGCTTCGCCTCGGATGGTGCAAAAGTCGTGTTCTCGTATCTGTCTTCCCCTGACGAAGCTCAGGTGCTGGCTGCCGAAACCGGAAGCGAAGCCCTGCGCGTCGATAGTGCTGACCGTGATGCTCTCATCGCGCTGATCGCGTCACTCGGCCCTCTCGATGTGCTGGTCGTCAATTCGGGCATTCTTGGCGCGGGCGATCCCCTGAACATGCCACCGGATGATATCGACCGACTTTTCCGCATCAACATCCATGCGCCTTACCGCGCGGCTGTTGCTGCTGCCCGGACCATGCCCGACGGGGGTCGTATCATTTTTATCGGCTCCGCCAATGCCGACCGTATGCCGATGGCCGGGCTTGCTGCCTACAGTGCCAGCAAATCCGCATTGAAGGGTATGACCAAGGGGTTGGCACGTGACTTTGGCGCGCGCGGCATCACCGTCAATGTTATCCAGCCCGGGCCTACTGATACCGACATGAACCCTGCCGGAGGGCCACTGAAGGACGTGATGCACGGCTTCATGGCGATCAAACGCCATGCCAAGGGTGAAGAAATTGCGGGACTGGTGGCGTATCTTGCCGGGCCAGAAGCCGGCATCATCACTGGCGCCGCATATAACATCGATGGCGGCTTCACTGCCTGACGGACTGGTTTATCCCTGACAGCCTGCTGACAAAAAGGACCGAGGACCATGCTCCACCCAGCTTCCAACGCCTCCCGATCCGGCACATTCAGGATCGGCGGCGATCTCGACATCAACCGGCTTGGTTTTGGCGCCATGCGCATTCCCGGTCCGGGGATGTGGGGGCCGCCTGCCGATCATAACGAGGCCATCCGAATACTGAGACGCCTCCGGGAACTCGGCGTCAACTTCATCGACACGGCTGATTCCTATGACGAAGAAATACGGCGTGCATCCGACCCAGATCGCCCTCGCCTGGGTCCTAAAACGCAACAAGGTGATGCTGCCAATCCCGGGGTCCTACAAGGTCGCTCATCTGGAGCAAACGTCGCCGCGGCCGACATCACACTCTCCAATGAAGACTTCGCAGTGTTGGACTGCAGAAGGCCGAAAGGCGTTTCAGTCAACGCAGTAGAGAATTATACGTGGACAGTTAAAGCCCCAGATCATGTGGCAGGCAGCTAAATACGTGAACGCCTGACATTTTCGCTTTCGATGTAAATAAGGCTGCTCCAATGAAAATTTACGACTGGCCGACAGGGCCCTATCCCGCTCGTGTTCGGATTGCGCTGGCAGAGAAGAATCTCCAGTCCGACGTCGAATTCGTGCCGATCAACTTGTGGAAGGGCGAACACAAGAGGTCCGGTTTCCTCGCCAAAAATTACTCCGGAACATTGCCAGTTCTTGAACTGGACAATGGAGTGGTTCTCGCCGAATGTACGGCGATCACGGTCTATCTTGATGCGCTAGCCGGCGACCCCATGTTGACTGGTCGAACGCCGCTTGAGAAAGGCGTGATCCAGATGATGACCAAACGCGCCGAGATCGAGATGCTGGACGCCATCAGTGTCTATTTTCATCATGCCACACCTGGTCTTGGTCCCGATGTGGAACTCTACCAGAATCAAGAATGGGGATTTCGTCAGCGTGACAAGGCTCTGCGCGGAATGCATTACTTCGACGCTGTGCTGAGGAAACAGCCCTTCATAGCCGGTGAAGCTTTCTCGATGGCGGACATTGCAGTCATCGGGGGATTTATATTTGCAGCAATCGTAGAATTGCCGATCCCGCAGGAATGTGTGGCACTTTCAACCTGGTTCGAGAGGATGCAAGAGCGTCCGAGCGTTCGGAAGCAACTGGCAATTGTTCCGCCAAAGCACTGATGTACAACGCAACACCAAACGCGTGGACAGCTTTCACCTTCGGGGCCGACATGAATTCGCGAAATTCGTTTTTTTGACAGCGACTACCACTTCCTGGAGCTCCCAACAGTCCGTGGACGGATCAGTTCTGCCCAATCCGCAATATCTTTTGAGATACGTTCACGAACCAGTCGGAGAGCATCTTTGCCCCAGAAAAGTTGCGGTGGGGGCGTCTGACGCAACAAGCTGAAGCACTGCCGCGGCGAGTTTCGCCGGATCGTCTAGCTGGCCGCCACCCTTCTCGTGTCCACCTTCAAAAAAGTGTCTGGGGAGCGGCTGATACCGGACGATTTTTCGAATGTCGTTCTATCGATATAGAATGTTGCGGAACAAACCACGCCTGTGCCGCGAAAAAATAGCCCTATAGCGCGTCTCTTGCGGGCAAGAGAATATTCTGCAATCAATAGAAACGTCATTGTATTATATTTATTCATATAGGATTACTTTTAATAAATTGAATATTTTACTGATAAAGGTCCATACTATTTATTATGGAAATTCCTAACGATATATAAAATATAAATTTAGACCAAATCTATTTTAATGTGATATACAAGACAGGATATAGGCAATTTTCCGGAAAGACGTAGCTACTTTTTTCTCGTTACTCAAGAACGGATATTCTATTCTTCTCGCACCGCTGCCTTTAGGTACGTGATACTGCAAGTGGCAAGCCTGCAGTATCACGTCTCAGATAGTTCTGGTTCGAAGGTTAAGGGGTAGCAATAGCGTCAAGGCGCGCCTGAACATCAGCGGACAGTTCCAGCGTTGCTGCCGCGAGATTTTCGGCCAGATGAAGGGGATTTGAAGTTCCCGGGATAAGGAGCACGTTGGATGACCGGGCCAGCAACCAGGGCAGTGCCACTTGCAACGGAGTGCTTCCGATATCGGCCGCGATCTCAGACAGGGCATCCGACTGGATCGGGTTGAACCCGCCCAACGGAAAAAATGGGACATAGCCAATGTCCTGGGCGGCGAGCGCGTCGATCAGCGCGTCGTCTTTTCTATGAACGAGGTTGTAATGGTTTTGCACACAGACAACTGGCGCAATCGTCTGTGCTTCGGCTACCTGCGCAGCGGTTGCATTGCTGAGGCCAAGATGGCGGATGAGTCCCTGCTCTCTCAAAACAGCCAGTGCTGAAAACGGTTCTGCCAACGACCCTTCTTTGGGAGCATGAATGTCTCCCATCAGTCGCAGATTGACCACATCAAGCCGTTCCAGTCCCAGATTGCGCAGATTATCATGCACTGCTCTGGTCAGGTCCTCAGCGCTCTGGGCAGGCTTCCATGATGCATCCTCACCACGTAGCGCGCCGACCTTGGTCACGATCACAAGGTCATCAGCATAAGGGTACAGCGCCTCGCGAATGATCTGGTTGGTGATATGTGGGCCATAGAAATCGCTGGTATCGATATGATTAACTCCAGCTTCGACAGCAGCTCGTAGCACAGCAACAGCAGCTTTACGGTCTTGCGGCGGCCCGAAAACACCAGGGCCAGCAAGCTGCATCGCTCCGTAGCCCATACGGTTCACAACGCGATCGCCGAGTATAAAGGTTCCGGCATTGGCGCAACTGCTCATTGGTATCTCCTTGAAAAGGGGTGCATACCAAACATGGACTACGTTCAAATGATCGATAAGCTGGTCAAACCTGAACGGGCTGTACGGAAAATCGCACAATGTTACTCGAGCTTGATGATCTTTCGGCCTTCGTCGCCGTTGCGCGTGCGGTAGGTTTTCGCGAGGCTGCGCGCGTTTCAGGTTCGTCAGCATCGGGACTTAGCGACGCTTTACGGCGACTGGAAACCCGTCTTGGTACCCGCCTGCTTCATCGCAGCACGCGTAGCATTTCGCTCACAGAAACGGGTGCCCGGCTGTTCGAACGGCTCTCGCCTGCGCTTGCCGAGATCAGCGCCGCACTCGATACGGTTCATACGCAAACCGATCAGCCTGCGGGGACGATCCGTCTCAATGTGCCGGCCAATGTCGCAAGGACCGTACTTCCGGGCATTCTATCGCCTTTCCTGATCGCTTACCCGCAAATCCGCATGGAAGTCACGGTCGAGGACAGTTTTGTTGATATCCTCGCCTCTGGCGCGGATGCAGGTATCCGTTATGAAGAGCGTCTGGAACAGGACATGATTGCAGTCCCCATCGGGCCGGGAACTCAGCGCCTTCTGACTGTGGCCGCACCATCCTATCTGTCTATGAAAGGACGTCCCCAGCATCCAGGTGAGCTGATGGAACATGCCTGTCTGCGCCTTCGCTTCTCCGGTGGAGCGTCAGCCATGTGGGAGTTCGAGAAAGACGGTGAGGTTATTCGCCTCGATCCACCGGGGCCCTTATTGGTTCAACCCGGATCGGCCTGCGATCTTCTGGTAGAGGCTGCCATAGCGGGTCTTGGCATCGCCTGTCTGTTCGAAGACTGGCTGGCTCCGCACATCCGTAACGGTGCGCTGGACGTGGTGCTTGAAGACTGGGCCACCCCTTTTTCTGGGCCTATGCTTTACTATTCCGGCCGTCGCCAGTTGCCTCCGCCGCTCCGCACATTCGTCGATTTCATTCGCTCGCATGCGTCTGAGGCTTAATAATAGCTGATATTTTGATCCACAATGACTGCCGTGCTGGCTTTTCGTCGAGCGGGAGAAAGCCCCTCAGAGAGCAATGGTGGGATTCAGACAAGCACAAGAGTTTAAAGCTTACCATCGCATAGAATACCGGAGGCCCTCGTCCACGGAAAAAGTCACCTCCAGGAAACACCGTCCGATCGTCTCCGCCACCCTCTACAAGAAGCATTTCAATTCGTGCAGGCCTGCCACCCTTTCTGGGTTCGCGGCCACTATGGAGGGAGAGCGGAATGTCCGGTTATGGTCAATCTGAGAACGTAATCGGACTCTTCATGTCGTCTAAAATAAAGCGAGACCAGTCAGTGAGTGGCGGGAATGCTAGTGACGGCGGTATCAGGCCGCATGCCAAGCTCCGCACCAACGAGACGCCCGATGAGGCTGATGCCCCCGATAAGCAGAATGTGCGTTGTCATCGCAGTATCAGATTTGTAATGGCATCGGTGAGTTTGCCGAATGGTGGCTGAAGCAGCATTGCTGCATTGAAACGGCCCTGCCGGTACACACCACGGGCATGCGTGAGCGCGATGAAGCCTTCCTTTCCATGATACGCTCCGATGCCACTGTCCCCCACGCCACCAAACGGCAGATCGTCCTGCACATAATGCATCAATGTGCCGTTGATCGTGACGTTTCCCGAAACTGTGCGCTTCAAAAGCCTGTCGCGTTCAACACGGTTGGCGCCAAAATAATACAGGGCCAGAGGCCGGGGACGCGCATTGATGAAGGCAATTGCTTCATCAAGGTTCCTGTAGGTCAGCACAGGCAGGACAGGCCCGAAAATTTCTTCCTGCATGACCGCCA
>Ga0157365_10000163_pt1 | contig 31622 bp, 48 predicted proteins | sample AttsexASBM3_FD_111478 | JGI IMG/M metagenome (GOLD analysis project Ga0157365, IMG submission 111478) | Fungus gardens microbial communities from leaf cutter ant in Ribeirão Preto, State of São Paulo, Brazil - Atta sexdens ASBM3 | ecosystem: Host-associated > Fungi > Mycelium > Unclassified ...
GCTTGTCGACGCCGCCGCCCCAAAGGAGGCTTTCCAGCGCCCCCGCATTGTAAGGCCCCCAGGGCTGCCCCGATACGACAACCGAACCGGGACGCCCCGTCTGGCTATTGGCCGCACCATTCGAAGCCCAGCCCGCGACCGGGAGCCCCCCGACATACAGCGCGTCGGGCGACTGGAACGGATCGGCGGCATTCCCGACCGCGTTGACGATCGGGAACCGGCCCAGATTGATCAGAGGCTGCGCGCCGTTTGAAGTGGCCGGCGCGCCTGTCAGGACGGGAGACAGGACACCGGCCGTCACGTTCCCGCTCGCGTCGAGCCCAGCCACGCCGGAAGCGGCGCCGATTGACGTCTGCTGGACAGACCCATCGGCCATCTGGCCGATCTGCGTCAGTGTGGCCGCCGTCCCGTCAGCATAGACAGAAGGCACGACCGTCGACGCATCGAGACCTCCGGGCGGCTTCGTCGGCGCGTAAGTCTCGGCGGACGTGGAGCTGGAGGCGGTTGCTCCCATACGCAGGACAGATGCAACCTTATGGTCCGGCCCGAGGTTCGCGAAAGGGGCAACCGTATGGTTCGGCGCGCCAACGGCGGCTCCTGCGACCGCGAAAGTCGCGAGCCCCGCAATGATGTGCTTGCGCATTGTGCTTATCCTGCCGAGACCATGACGTAGCCGCCGTTGTTGAACATCGCCCCGGACACGCTGGGGTCAGTAGTCGGGAGGTCAATGACCAGAATGGGGATGCCGCTCGACACCCCCATGAACTCGACGCCGCCCAACATCATTGCCCCGCTCGACGACAGCGGAACAACGCCGCCGGCGCTGCCCTTCTGCGCGTTGATTGCAGTCGTGGCGGAGTTTGCGGCGCCAAGTGCGGCATTCTGCGCATCGGTTGCCGCCGCGACAGCCTGCGCGGCAGAACTGCCGACCGCGCCCGTGACCGTGGCGACCTGTGCATCCACATAGGATTTTGGCGTCAGATGATCGGCGCTGGACGGTGTGCCTGACCACGAAATAGGGCCGCTCACCGCCCCGCCTACGGTCGGCACCGCACCAGACCAGATCTGGGACTGTTCGACAAACTGCCCTTCGCCATTGAACACGCCGAACACAAGGTCAGTCGCGGCAGGCGCGCCCGACAAGGTGGCGAGAGACGAAAGGGCCGTGACTTGCAGGCTGCCCGATATGGTTGATTCGCTCACAGTCGGCTCCTATCCAATCGCAAGCGGGATGCCGCTGTTGATGGTGAGAATGCTGCCGTTGGGCAACTGAATGGCGTTTGGCGGCAACTGGCAGCCCGTGACCGTGGTCGGGACTGATCCGGGGGCTGTCGCATCGGTCTCGTCCGTGATCGCGATGGTTACGAGCAGAGACTTTCGGCGCCCCTGCTGCGTCGTCAGCGCGACCAGCACCTGTTGCGTCGTGCCCGGTGCTCCGCCTCCGAGATGAATGACCGCCATGCCATTGATGAGCGTGGCGTAAAGGACCGCCAGATCGGTTTGCAGGCCGGTGGCACTTGGGACCGACGCGCTCGGTGCCATCAGATAATCGCCCGTGCCCGCCAGCCAGTCAGTCGCATCAAGCGTGAAATCCAGGTTGTCCGCGCTGGATTTCGGCGCCCACGAGATGGAGACGGACAGCGGCACAAGGCTGCGCGCGCGGAGGTTCGTCGCGGTCGGCACGGCAATCGTGCGCACCGGCGACGGCTGCCAGTTGGGCGACGGAAGCGGCGCGGTCACAGGTATTCGTCGATCTGGATGTAACCGACTGCGCCCGCGCCCCCGGACGTTGCCGCGCCGCCCGGCTCGGTCGCGGTGCCAGAGCCGCCGCCGCCATAAGCCTGCGCACCGGCAGACACGCCACCCGAGCCGCCGAACACGCCGCCATGCCCGATCAGGGACGAACCTCCAGGCCCGGGCAGGATGTTGCCCGTATTCATGGCAAAGCCGCTGCCCGCCGCGCCCCCCGGATCCGCGATCAACGTCTGAAGCGTCACTCCCGATGCGATCGCCCCGCTCGGCAGCCCGGCCACGGTGCCGAGGGACACGGCAAACGGCGGCGTGTAAGGCTGGCCTGCGAGGCCGCCCGGGCCGCCCGGCGCGACGCGGCCTCCGATATACGAATGAATGCCGGGGTTCCCGTCGTTTTGACCAGCGGTCGGGGACGCGCCCCCCGTTCCGACATAGATCGCGATGCCGGCGGATAGCGCGCCGCGTGAGAAGGTCATGATGCCTTCCTCATACGAACCGCCGCCACCGCCAGTCGAAGCGCACGCCGTGGTCGCCGATGAGGCTAGAGCAGGCGCACCCCCACCCGAACCGCCCGGCGCGCACAGCCTATACCGTGCCTTCGTGGTGAGCGGGTTCGGCGTCCATGTGCTGGACCCGGCGGGGAACACGGTGGTGGCGAGGAGGGTGCCCCCGCTGAACGCCTCTATCAAAAGCTGGGCCAGTTCAGCGGTTGTCAGGCTGTCGTTCGCATCTTCGGACAGGATGTCGACGATGACCTGCCCGAGCGCCGATGACATGGCCGTGCTTTGGCGCCAGACTTTGTTGGCCTGCGCCGAGGAAGCCTGTCCGGATACCACACCGTCTGCATACGTTCCGCCGCTCGCGAGATCGCTCTGATACTGCGCATCAGTCAGCACGTTCGCGTCCGCCCCAGACGCGAAAGGCAGAAATGAGTTTGTTGCCATTGCTTATTCGACCGTGTTCGCGCCGATGACGAAGTTTCCGAGCTCAGACCCGAATTGGCCGCTCGTGAACGCATAGGTGATGGACACGCCAACCGGCTTGAGTGGCAGGTATCCGTTTGTCAGAACAGCCTGGAGAGTTGGCGAGACGCTGCTTGAGACCGCGATTGTCGCGGTCATGGCGCCTTCGCCTATCGTGACAGCGGATGCCGACACGCCGAGAGCTGCCGCCACGATTTCGACCGCTCCCGGCAGGCTGCCGTCCCAAGAATTGCAGAGGATCTTCGCGGCAATAACTTGCCGGTAATCGCCGTCACTCAGCGTGGTGACTTGTTGCGTTGCGTCGCCGACAACCCACCAGATGCCTTGATCCCACCCAAGGCCAGGCGTGTCCCAAGAGAAATACTGATTGATGGTCAGGGCGACGTAGCGCGAGATGCCGACCCAAAGGCCGATCGCATCCAGTTGCACGCCCACTGCTTCAGTTAGATTGAAATAATCCGGGAAGCCCGCTGCTAACGCGATCTGATCCGCCCATGCCTGCACCGAAACGGCAACGGTCTGAACGAAATTCGGCTTGTCCGCGTGCTCTGATGTGATCAACCCCGTGAATGCGCTTGTATCCGCCATCAGGTTGAACTCGATGCTGTCACCGTAACGTCAGATGTCGTGCAAACGGGCTGCGCGTTGAACGCCAGCGCTATGTTCGCGGCGCTCGGTGTGACACCGCCTTCGCCAATCAGGATCGATGTCAGATCGTATGTGTCGCCACCCTCTGCGGACGATAGCGTTGCCTTCGCATAAAGCCGCGTGGTGTAGATTGTGGACCCGATCGGCAGGCTCGCGATGTAATTTGCCACCAGTGCCGCCGCCGCGCTCCCTATGGCGTCCGTGTAGCCTGTTAGAGCTACGAGATTGATCTGAACCGTGATCGTGGTTTCAGCCGGCCGGTAGAAATTGATCGTGCGCGATGTGCCGGAACTGTCCGTGACCGTCTGAGTGGTCGTGCCGGCAGTAGGCGTGCCCAAGGTTTTCTTGTTGGCGATTGCAGTGGCAATGGCCACATCGTCGCCGCCCTCGACGACGAGCGCTATCGCGTTCGCAGCGAGCCCGTTGTTGTCAGTCGAGTCCGTGTCGTTCTCATACCCCTGACACGCAGACACGCCCGAGAGAGACAGGATGCCGCCAACAATCCCGTCCATGACGGTTTGGCTCGGCAGCATCGTGCTGGCCGCTTGCTGGACGCGCAAAGACGCGTCCGTCTGCCCAGCCTGCCCGGGGTTGGACGCAGATGCGTTGCTGACCGTGGCCCACCCAAGGGTTGGCGTGTTGATGGTCGTCAACGTGCCGGCAGCCACGATAATCGCACCTGCGGTGGCACAGGTCGCCGTGACCGTGACCGCCCCCGTGGCCGCGATCGTCGTGTTCGTTGGGAGGGACCAAGTATAGCCGTACGCGCTGTCTTTGACGCTTCCGGCCGCGATGACTGTTCCAGCTGTCCCGGTCAAAGTTACGTCGCACACCGAATAGGTGGACGCCGATCGTGTGATGCCGTTGATTGCGACCACAGAAGACAGGCCCGCACCTTGTGCCGTCTTGGGCGAAAAACCGTTGTATGCCGCGATCATGGCCGCGTTGGAGGCGTTGATCGCCTGCGCGATGATGCCGATCCACTGGCCGTCCTGCGTGCTGTTGTCCAGCACCACATCGGAGCCGTAAATGCCCCGATAGGCGGCCTGAAGATACGACAGGATTTCCGCGTAGGTCGGCGCCGTGATGCCCGTCGCGCTCACCGTGCAGGCGAGTTGCGAGACATCAGAGATACCGGCCATTTACGAACTCACGGATAGTGTGGCCGCTCCGTAGAGCGTCTGGATTGTGATGCTGATGGTCAACGCCCGGTTCAGCAGGGTGCTGCTATAGCTCGTGATGGACTGAACCCCGGCCGTGGCAAGGATGCGGTCCTGAATGACGGCATCGTATGTGCCCGTCGTGCCGCGCCCGAGAACTTCAGTTTTCCAGGGCGTGCCGTCGCTCGTGTCGGCGAACCACTCTCCAAGCCAGAGGCGCAGGCGCGTTTGCACAAGCTGCGCGACGGCCTCAGCGTTGTTCTGCTGAAAGTCTGACTGATTGGCGCCGAACTGCATGTCGCCATCGGCGGTCATCATTCGGAGCCGCATTTTTCAACCTTCCGGCGGACCGCTCGTCCCGCTGCCGCTTTCAACGCCAGTGTGAGCATGCTTATCGAGCGATATACCGCCACCGACGATATCTCCGGTCGCAGACGCGGACCCGTTGATCTGGACACTTCCGTTTATCGTCACGAGGGCGGCTGTAAGCGTAATCGCGCCCTTTGCGAGATCCAGCACGGTCCCACCGTCGTCTGACCGAAGCTGCGTACTGGTCGTGCTGATATTCGACTGGGGGCGCGCGTTGCTGGTCAGGCCAACAAACGCGATACCGTCCGATAGGTCGTGGCGGCGCGTGTCATACTGCGGCTGCCCTTCGCCGTTTTGCCACCATTCGTCGATCGATCGAGACGCGAACACGACGAGGCATTCATCGCCGGCGGATACGGGAAATGTGAGACTGAATCCGCCGCCGCGCGGGAAATGGAGCGGGCAATGGGGCAGGATCGGGAAGTCCATTGCCGTGCGCGTCAGATCATCTGCGATCGCATTGATCTTGGCGGCGATCTTTACGGCGGCGAATGGCGCACCGTTATCCCATGTCACCGACTGGATAACGCCCGGCAATGCCGTCCAGAGGCGCGATTGCAGGCTGTCGAGCCACGTGCGCTGCATCTCTTCGCGGTCGGCATATCGCTCGCGCAGGTCGGTCATCAGTTCGCCGTGTAAAAAGATCCGGGCGTGACGGCAGATACGTCGGTCGCCTGGCAGGTTATCGTCGAATACCATTCGTCGCCGCGCGTATCGCCGGTGATTTCCACAAAAACCACAAGATACGAGCCGGATGGCGATAGGCCGATCACGCTCCGGCGCGAAACCCCGTTCGCCGTTGTGGTCTCGTCGTAATTGCCGCCATCCTGCGCGGCGTAGGACAGATCGGCCTGCGAGGCGAGCACATCGCCGGTATGGATGGTAACAGCCGCTCCCGGCTTCAGCGCGGGGTTAAGCAGGCAAGTTGCCTGCACTCCGCCGGGAACCTGCACCGGGATGCCGACAAGGCCGGAAGTGGAATCCAGCTCGATCGCTGCTACGGATCCAGCATTTACCATGTCTGCGATGCGCGTAAAATTCAGCGTGGCGTCGTCCATGTTCCAAACCGCTGCCGCGCTTGCCGCCGTGGTGCGGAGCACATCGCGCGTCATGCCGCACATGACTTTCGGCCGAGCGCCGCTGCCTTGCAGCTCAGGGAACGCGCCCGCCGCAATCTGGTCCGTCGCCATATCCTTTACGCATTGGTCCCGCGCGTCCTGGTGTGTCCACCCAGCCGCGAGCACCTGCATCGTCGTCGCGGTCGCATAGGACTGCTCGTTTGTCGTGCCGAAGATGTCGATAAACGTGTCGGTCGGATTTTCGCGCCCGTATCGCGTCTGTGCGATCGTCCCTGAGAATATCTGCGCGACGTTGCCTTGATAGCCTGCCGACAGAATGACTCGAGTGAACTGGGACTGGATCGCCGTAACCGTAGCGGGAGCAGGGTTGTAGACCCGCGCCTGCATGATACGCGGCGTCTGGACCGATCCGTGCGTGACCTGAAATCTGACACGCAGTTCGGACAGATCGAGACCGGCCCCGTCATCCCCAACAACCTGCAACGAGCAGGCCCGGAGAAACTGGACGGTCCCGCTCACGACGAAACAGCCACGTAGAGATGCGAGAGTGTGCCGAGGTTCGCGAATGTCGGCACCGCGTCAGCATCGCCATCTGTGTTGACGACCAGACTGAAACCCAGGCCAAGATAGCCATACTGCGCCAGAAGGTCAGCCCCGGTTACAAGAGGGATGCCCTGAACGATTGCATTGCCCGACGAGTCCGACAGGTCGAGCACCCAGCCGCCATCGGCGACGTTCTGGTATGTCAGACGAAGATTGTAGGTTGCCCCGGCTATGGAGATGGAAAACGACTGAGGCGCGCCGGAGAGCGGCACCTCGTAAAACGTCGTTGTCATAATCTCGAACTCGCTACCGCGCGCAGGGTTCAGTCTGGCCTGCACGCAAAACGGGCAATTGTAGCTATGTGCTTATCGCGGCGTGCTGTGTTTCGCAAGAACTTGTTTTCGCTTCCGTCAGTGGGACCCCCTCCAGCACCCCCCACTGCCCGGGAGGGGAAAGCCCAGGCTATCGCTTAGGCTTGAAGCGCTAGGCGGGCAATAAACCCAGATCGGCTCTCTCCCGCGTCTTTCGCGCGTGCATCGAGTCTGGCCAGAACACGCCTCGGCAACGTGATGTTCACACGCTCCGCACGCTCGTCGAACAGGGCGGGATCAACCGTGACAAAGCCAGACATCCATCCGGATCCGCTCCACTCGGGGGTTTGAACGATCGCATCCAGACGCGACGGTGCTGGGATGCTCTCCCCACGATCAATCATGTCCTCGATCCAGAGCGTGGCCGCTTCGGTCGCATTGGTCACGGCTTCGTCCAGCGTGTCTCCTGCCGAAAAGCACCCCGGTAGATCGGGAACCACCACACCAAATGCGGTCGTGTCAGTGCCGAATTCGATCATGATCGGATAACGCATCGCTTCCTCCCGCCGCGTCACTTGAGACCGGCCTGCTTACGGATCGCGGCGACCAGACCTTTGCCGAGGTCCTTCTTCGGATGCGGCACGGTAATGGAGTGCCCGTGCTCCGGGTGCCGAAAGATATGGTGCGAACCGCGAGAGCGAACCTCGAACCATCCGGCGTTCTTCAGTTCACGGATCAGATCGGCGCTGCTCATTCAATCTTATACACACGATGCGCATCACTCCGCAATCCATAATGTGCGCACAGTGTGTATTATTGACGGTGCCCTAAAGCGCGCCCTCCAACCGCCTTGCCGGCGCTAGATACGGCCGCACCTCCAGTTCCTCGCGCCCGAGAAACGCGGCCTCGTGCGCCATTTGCACGGTTGCAACGACAATCCCGATGCAGATGTCCGAGAACGCAGCGATCGACATCTCCTGCGGGCGCACACCGGGCCGGATGGCACCCGTCTTCGGGTCGATGTCTCGCATTGGCCAAAGAAGCCGCAGCGTGCCACCGCAGTTCTGCACGAGATAAGGCGCCCGTGCTCCGTCGCCAATCGAGATCACATAGAGGCCTTCGCTGTGAAACCCGGCGATTGGCTGCCAGAATAGATAGTCGCCCGCCTTGGCCGCCGGGTAGAGGCCCATGTGATTGACGCGCATCAACTGGTTCCGAGATCCTGGTGCGCCCGCGGAGACGAGCGCGCTCATGACACCGCCTCCGGGGTGCGGACGAAAGGGGAGTTAGCCACCTTCTTTTCGCGGGCTGCCATCCGGATCGCCCCCTCAAGCGCCGGATCAATCTGCGCGCCGGGAATGGCCTGCGCCAGCTTGACGATGCCCATCGGCAGAACCTTGACGGTGTTTCGGGTCTTTTCCTCCCCGTTCGCATCCGTATAGGTGTCAACCTTGTGCCAGAGGCAAAGGCAGTCGATCCGGTCCTGATAGGCTAGCCACACCACGCTACCGGGGCGGCGGTAGATCCAGCGGTGAGTCGCCAAAAACGCCACGAAGCCCTTGGGCTTCACCTGAAGGATCTTCGCCGCCTCATACAGACCGTATGACCCATCCGACAGGCTGATGCGGTCCAGTGCATCCGACTTGGGCTGGGCGATCGTCAGGGCTTTTGCCTGCTCCTCGATCTTCTCCTGCTGCTCGGCAGCGAGAAGAAGGGCCTCGCGGAAAGACGTCGGAACAGCAGGGTGCGGCTTCGCCGCGCCGCGCTCCAGATCCATCCAGCGGTTGACGATCTTGAGGCGAAGGTCGGCGCGGTAGCCGGCGACCAGCGTGTAGGTCAGGTTCTGGGGGAGCGCATATTCCTCGTATTCCTGCCCGTTCTGGGGGTCTATCCAAGTTTGGATATACCCCCTCTCATCTTGACCCAGGTCCGTGAGCATCTTCTTTACGTCGCGGCGAACGTGCAGATGCTGCTTCCCCGTCAGATCCGCGATCTCGCGGCTTGACATGGTGACGGGCGCATTGGGAGCAAGAATGTCGTTCATGCGGCTTCTCCCACGACTTTATCGTGAGCAACCGGGCGCATGTCCTTGTCGTGCGTGCCAACGACCGGGCGCAGCAGACGCCAAAGCGCGATCTGCGCCGGATCGGTAAGCGTGACGCCGGTATGTGTGATATAGGCGTGAGTAGCCTGCGGCATGGGATCAATCCCCTTGCTGGTGGTTAGGCCGGGCAGGATGTTGCTGCATCCCGTCCGGCTGATATCAGTGATATCACCTCACTCTATTGCGCGTCAACACTGATATCGCATATATCACCCGTATGGCTGTCGATCCCTCCAAGATGACTAGGAAACTAGTCTCGTTACCCCACGAAATGGTTGAAGCCATTTCCGAGTATCGTTTTGCTGAGAAGATCGGCAGCGAGTCCGAAGCAATACGCCGCCTAATCCAGATTGGGCTGGCGGCCGCTACGGAGGCGCCCAAGGCTTAATGCTCTCTCGCTCCCCGAAACAATCTGTCATAGGGTGGCAGAGGTGGGGGAGAGACAATGAAGAGAGCGTTTGTTGCGGCCTCAGTCGCGGTTTCATTGCTATCGACGAGAGCATGGGCCCAACAATATCATCCTGATTTTTCGTGCGCTGCACCGCCGCCCAACAACGGTGTTGCACTTATGCTTTGTCAGAATAGCGACGCCGCCAAGCATGAGTTGATGTTTGACCAGACGTACTATGCATTACGCCAAATCGTCGGGAAAGACGGTTGGAAGGCATTAAAGCAAAGCATCATTTTGGACGAGAACGCTGCCAACCAAGGGTGTGGCCTCCCCATACCCGGCGAAGGCGATCAATCGATCCCTCCCAATGGGGCTGAATGCTACATCGGGGCAATCGACAGGCTGACAGAGAAATATCGTACGCGCCTCGCGGGTGCGGCCCTCGAAGAGGCGCAACGTCCCATCGATCAGCATATTCAGCTCCAACAGAAGCTTATTGACGCTGGTTACCTTCCCACCGGAACGATCGCCGATGGTGTGTACGGAGAAACGACACGCGCGGCGATTGAGACTTGGCAGCGCGTTCAAAAGCGGCCGTCTTCTGAGGGCTTCATTTCCGATGCGGACGAACGCGTTTTGCTGGGAGATAACTCGCCCCCGGGGGGCGCTCCTCAGCAGGATGCGCGGGAATCAATACCTCCAAGCCCAAATGAATCAGTTCTCTATAAGCTTGCGCATCCAGACAAAAATACGCCAGATACCCCAAATCAAGGGTCAAAGTGCGCAAGCGACATTCATGCGTGTCGAGATAACGCAGATATAGCAAATAATTCTAATAAGTATGCTTACGCTAGGGAAGAATGCAAAGACCAAGCTGGGCAAATGGCCAAATATGGGACTCCAGTATGGCCAGGTTTTTTCTCGGGAGGGGCGTTTGGAAGTTTCTCGGTTGGGCAAGATGGGCCGTCAACTGGAGTAATGACCCTGGTGGAGCCGAATGCTCAATTTCAAAATGGTTTTGGCGCGATGGTTCACGTGACTGTGCGGTGTGAATATAACTTCAATACAGAATCGGTCATTAATATAAATATGGAAAACCACTGACCCACCAACGCTAAGCCATCTCACAGCCGCACCGGTTCGACCCGAGGTAGGGGGCTATCCGGCCGCCATCCTAGATGGGCCTTGCGGCTGAAACGCAGAAGGCAGCGCCGAGCTTATCGAAAGATTGACGTCCGGTGTGAAGTGGATGCAGGATGCGCCCATGTTGATTGCTGCGACAGGAGGCGTTCTGTGGATACCGGTGCGCCTCTCGCAGGCGAAGAATTTAAGTTTGAGATAGAAGGCTTCCTACTCAGTAGCCTGCCGATCAGCCGCGTTATAAAATACTTGGAAGCGCTCAAGACGCTTATAGGCGCCCCCGCTCATACGCACGTCCAGTCTCTTGCCGATGGCTCTCTTCACGCTGGCTTACTGGTTGACGGTAGCGCGGCGGTCAAGGCGCACGAATGCCTAGGTCAGGCATCCCGGGAAGATGGGGGCCGGCCGCGTGCTGCCTTTGTTCATCTCAACGCCATGATCGCTGAAGATGGCGGCGTAGGAACGTTGAGAAGCATCACCCGCGATCGTCGTCTACTTACTTTCCCCGGGCGAGCCCAGAGAACCGATCCGTTGCCCTCTTTTTGGGAAGAAGGAGCCCTGCGCGGGAGGCTTGTCGGACTTGCCACTCGTGCTATCGAAGGCCGGTATGCCGGCGACATTCGAAACGCGGTAGAGACCCAGAGATTCTTTTGCTCCGAAGCGACAGCTCTGGCTCTGACGAAGTATTTGTTCACTGTTCCAATCGAGGTGTCCGGTCGCGGCCGCTGGCGGCGTCAGGCGGAGGCTGGGCAGTGGAAGCTTCTCGATTTTGAGGTGTCGTCCTTCCGCGCGCTACGGCCAGCATCGCTGCGCGAAATACGCCAGCAGGTTCAGGAAGCCGGGGGGCTTGGCCTGAACAGTCCCGAAGCCATGGATACATTGAGAGGCATTCGCTGAATGTCCCGCCGAGTTTTGTTCGACACGAATTTCTTGAGTTGGTTTTGCGACAACCAATCTCCAGTGCCTTTCATCCAAGATGACGCACACGATACGTTGACTGACCGGTTTGATTATCTGCTCGATCGCCTGACCGCAGATGGAAGTGAAGTTGTCATTCCGACGCCGGTTCTTGCCGAGGTGATGTGCGCCACTTCTATCAACACGGCGCCCGTCCTAAACCTAATCAGCCAAAATCCGTATTTTCGCTTGCCGCCATTCGGGCAGAGAGCCGCCGAAGAGTTCGGGATGCTGTTTCGCGGACAACATCGGGGCTCCGATAACCGGAATTCGTTCAAGTTCGACTTGCTTATTTTGGCCATAGCAAAGACGGAATCTATCGACGTCATTTATTCATCTGATGCTCCATTAAGGCAACGCGCCGCAACGCTTGGGATTCGCTGTCTTTCATTTCAAGATCTGCCGAAAAGGCCCACACCACCTCAGACCGCGATGCAATTTCCAGTTCCGCCCAGTAAGACGCTGCAATAGCTCCGCATAGCGGCCGTTGAATCTGTCGACCATCAACCTGAAGCATCAGATGGACATCGACGAGATGATGCACATCTGGGAGCCATTCGGGGCCGTAAGGCCCGAACCTCGGGCGAAGTAGCCCCGAACCTTCGACCTGAGGTGACACGCCTGGGTGGATTCCGACGCGCTTGACTCGACTCGGGATGCGCTGGTCGCTTTCTCCGGTTCAGGAGAATTGCGCGCATGACAAATGAGACGTCTGGTAATGGAGGGTCGAATACTCCGGCCAAGCCCTCCAACTCTGCACCAAAGCCGAGTAGGCTTGCCCGGATCAAGCCCGCGCAAGGAAGTGCGGTAACGCACGACAGCATGCCGCCGGGACTTTCACGACCCCGCACGCCGGATAAGCCAAACAACAGCGGCGACCAGAAGCGAACAGATCGGCGTTAACGAAGCGGAAACCCAGGCACGTCGAAGCCATATCTGGTCAGCGACGACGTGCTTGCGATTCTCGACGATCGCCTCCTCCGCCATCTCGTTGAAGGCGGTGAGCACTCCGCGCTTCGATCGAGGATCATCCTCCGTTAGGATCTTATCATAATCGGAGGGGGTAATGGCGATCGGGCTTTGCGGGGTTGAGTACAGAACGCGCACGCACGAAAAAGCAGCCGCAGTAAAGCCAAGGGCCGCGACCGCTGCTTCAATCTTGTGCCGTTGAGACTGGCTCGCCGCAGCAACGCAGCCGGACGCCAAGGTTATACACCACCCGAGCAATGATACGGCGCGCCCCTTTGTCCGCGTCAGGGCCTCGGCGACATCCTTGTGTGCCGCCTCCGCGTGACGCGACTTTTCAGAGACGAACCAGTCCTCGAAATCATCATTAGCCATGTGAGATGATTACCTCCGTGGGGGGCAAAAGTACACGGAAAAGCGCGCGGCCTTCACAACCCCACCAAGCTCCGTAGGTTAGCCATCGAACTCGTCTGCGGAACCTGCTGCAAAGCCTTGGTCCCCATCGGAACGACGGGCGCAGTGCTGGCGGGAACGGCCTGGTTTTCCTGCACGATCACCGTCGTCTGGCGCGTCTGCGCGATGATGATCTCGATGCACCGGAAGCGAACGAACATCGAATAGGCCGTGTCGGCCGTTGTCTCGGTTGAGGCCTCCGCGATCAGCATGTTCGTGTAGCGGCGCTTGCCGGTGACGATCGTGCAGAGCTGCCGCGATTGCTGGAGCGCCAGGATCGTCTGGTAGACCTGCCGGACGTAGCCTTCGCCGAAATTGTTCAGCGAACTCCCGAGGCTTGTGGAGTCGACGAAATCGCTGCCGATCGCCTGAACGCTGCTATTCGACCAGCCGTATTCAAGCTCGAGTTCAGCGGGAAGGCGGAACGCGTGGTCGGTGATCGCGGCCCCACGCTCGACCGGCTGGGAAGTGACCCCCATGGCGTCACGATGGCGTTCGGCAATGGCAAGGTTGGGGATGACAGATATGGAAGCAACCGCGTTGCCGTTCATGTCGAGGCCATTGCCCGCGCCGACGATGCTTCGGTTCGACGAGAACAACAGCGACGCCGCGCCGAGGGCTGTCCCGAGGGCAGTTAGGGCGCCGCTCATCCTAACCTCGATTTCGCGTTGCGCACCAGATTGGCGCTAGCCTGGTTCTGCACCCGCAGGACAGACTGCCCGGTCTGCTCGGGGTGCTGCGCGCCCGAGACGTTGATCGTGTTGGTCTGGGTCACGGTAAGGGGCTGCCCGTTCGAGCCGCCATGTTGAGGGATGCTGGCAAGCGCGTAGCGGTAATTGTCTTGCGCGAAGGGATCGTAACCGTTTTCGCGCTGTGTGATCGCATGCATCAGCCCTGAGAGTTGCCCGGCGTTGTTGGGGTCGAGAGCAGCTGTTGCCCCGATGTGCATCGAGCGAGCTACGCCGGCGACGTACGAAGCCGTGTCGTTACCGTCAGTGCCAGGAGCCCATTTCGAGATAATCCCTTGAATTGTGTCGATGTGGTCTCGGGTCATGTAAGTCCGCAGTTGACCCGCCATGGCCGCTAGGCCAGCCGCAGGCGTCGCGAACTGCGCGAACCTCGGATGTGACGACATCGTTTCCAGCCGGGCTCCGGCCTGACCGACGAAATTCAAATTGCCGGGGTTATTGTTCCGAATGCCTCGGGGGATGCCCGCTAGATCCCCGTAGTCCCCAACCATTCGACCGAGCGCAGTCGCGTCGCCCTGATTGTCGGCGCCAATCTGCCGGCCGATATCCCGGACATGCTCCCACGCGGATCTCCAGCGGCCATGCGACAGGTCGCCCACTGCCTGCGCGAGCGAGCCAACAGTCTTCCCGGCCTCCGAAAACGCAGCGATGAACTCGGTGCGCAGGAAATGCGTCAGCGGCGTCAGCCAGCGTTCCGCGCGCGGCCAGAGATCATCGAACAGGGCGCCCATCTGGTGCATTGCATCCAGTGCGGCGTTGATCCCGGGCTCCCACTGCGCCCAGTCGATGAGCGACGTGCCCCCGGCTTTCCAGACTCGGTAGTCATCATAGAGCGCAAGGATCGCGGTCCCGAGCGCGAGCAGGCGGCCGATCGGCGTGGCGAGAAAGCCTCGATTCAGCAGGTACCATGCGACGCCCAGCGCACCGATCGTTTCAATCCAACCCTTGGTGCTGCGGTCGAGGTGATCAAACCTGTCCCATAGGCCGGCCAGGATCTCCGCGCCGCGCCCGAAGAGCTGCATCAGGGCGGCTCCGAGGCCGAGCACGAACCGGGACGCCGCTTCGATCGTCACGGAGATGCGGTCGAAGTTGTCGAGGATCAGCGCGCGGAAGCGCACGATGTCGCCACCAACTCCGCGTTCGAGCGAGATCGCGACCTTATCGCGCAGCACCTGGAAGACGAGGCCGAGGCTGCGCAACTGCTGCATGAACGTCGCGGACGATTTCGCGGCCTGCTCCTGGCTGATCCCGGCGCGTCGATACACGTCACGATATTCGTCCGAAAACTGGCCAAGCCCACGCTCCATTGCCTGGAGTGTGTTCTCGTCGATCCCCAGAACTCCGGCCTGTGCTCGCGCGCGGTAGTATGGCTCGGAGCGGAACTGCTTCGCCAGATCCTGCATGACGTCGGCGGTGTCGCGCAATTCGCCGTTCGCATTTCGCGTCTGGACGCCGATATGCTGGATGAAGGACTCGCCCCCAGGCGTCGAGCGCAGGAAGTTGCCCATGGACTGCAAGCTGGCCCGTGCTGCCTGCGCATTGCCGCCGACCTGGCTGACCGCATAGGCAAAGGACTGCATGCCAGTTGCCGACGACTGCGCCCGCTGGCTGGCATAGTAGAGCTGCTCATAAGACTGCGCGACCTTGGCGACCGATGCGACGATGCCGGTCAATGCGCCCGCGAGGGCGAATGCCGCCTTCTGCGCGCCCGCAACGGCTTCCTCGAACTGCCGCTGTCCGGTCCTGTCGACGGACCAGCCAAGGGAGACGAGAAACTCGCGGAGTATGCCTGCGTCGGCCATTTTCGTCCTTTACGGCGCGTAATTCCAGATAGAGCAGATCGAGCGCTCGATCTGCACTCGTTACGCTCTTCTAACGCTCGCCTATTTTTCTTGACTTCTTCGCGCCGCTTCACGTGCGCGGTGTTCGTTCTCGGCCTGCGCATCGAGGGCATCGTTCAGTTGCGACACCTGCAACAGCGTCACCTTGCCGTCGTCCAGATCAGCGATGTGCAGCCGCCCGGCGAGGACCGGGCGCATCAGGTAGTCCTCGCCCTCGGGGAGCGAGACAGCCTCGTAGTTCAGCCTATCGCCGCGCCGTTCGAACTGGACGGAACGGCGCCCATAAAACCCTGCAAGTTATCCTGGACGACAGACGCCGCGAGCCGAAGCATCATGTTCATGTCGATCCAGTCGTAGCGGAGCTTTCCACCCGCGACCGCAATACCGAACAGAGAACCGCTTTCCTCGCGGTGCTTGACGACCCCGAGGCAGGCGTCCAGCACGTAATCGCAGTCCGCGTCCGACAGGCGCGCCATCGCTTCCGCGCAGGCCGTCAGGTTGATCTCGGCCGCTGACGAAACGTCGATCTTCTTGCCCGCAGGAAACATTGCCGCGAAGAGCGGGGCGAGGCGACGTGCGACATGAAACTGCTGCCGGGCGCTCATGCGCCCCGTGACGAACTGCTTCCCGTCGATCTCGATCTCGGCCATCAGTTATACGTCCCCAGGAACCCGGTAATGCTGCCAGAGCGGAACGCCCATGTGACAGTGCCGCCGTCCATTGCATATTCAAGATTGGGCTGGCGCAGGAAGCCGCATCCAGCGGCGACAATGCTGTCGTCAGCGTTGTTCTGCACCAGCGTGATGATGTTCTTTCCCCACAAGGCCGAACTGATGCGCTGGGCGTTATAGGCCGCCATCAGGATCGCATTGTAGGGGCTCGTCTTGAGTAGCCGAACGGTCACGGTCCCAGCGTTGGCCGCATGGAGGCTGTGCATGTAGGAGCCGTCCGCGCCCGTTGTCAGGTTCGTCTTGTCGGCCTCCATATCGATCGTGACGCCCTCTTCGGCCGCCCCCGCCTCAGACGCGAGCTGGCAGGCAAGGCCCGTGCCGACGATCGAGCACGTGACATCCTGGAATGAATAGGTGGTCATGGATCAGGGCCTCACGCGGCAATGTTAACGATGACTTCGGACGAATGCACAGCGCCGGCCAGCTTGCCCGCGATCTGCATGACGACTGCCTGCCGGGCGGCTACGGCAGACGCGCTCTGCGCGGCCACAGTCGGCTTGTAGATGTAATACCCGGACGGCATCGTATCCCCGGTGTTCAGCGCGCCGATCGTCGGGCCATCCCACACCCCGGGGGCGAAATACCCATTCGTCACGAACTGTTCGCAGACAGCGGCATAAGACGCCTTGAGAGTGGTCATCCCGGCGTCGGTCTGCGGAATCTTCGTCGCGCTATAGAGCGTGTTGAAGCCGGCCACCTGAAGGGCGTTCTGGAATGCGTCCGCACCGATGCGGACATCGATCCACTGTCCGTTGCACATGACGCCCTGCTGGAGGATCGCAGTGCCGTTCTGGAAGTTGACATAATAGTTGCAGTATTTGGCATCGAGCGCCGCCGCCTGCGTGCTGGTCAGCGTCTCCGCCGTCACGCCCGGCTCGGACTTGAACTTGAGTGTGATCACCGAGTTGTTCGCCGCGTAATCGACTGTCGCGTTGCGAGCAAAGAGCGAGGCTGCCGCATAGGGGCTGCTCGACGAATACTGGCACAGTGTGAAGTTGAGGGTGGCCTGCTTGAGCAGATACGCAAGGTCAGTCGTGGACGAGGCGCTGAGCGCGCCCGCGTCCTGCGTCGTGACGCACAGCAGGCGGGCGGGAGATTGCCCCTCATTCGTCTGTGCCAGCGTCACGATTTCACTGTCAGCTGGCATCGTTGCCATGGCAATCACGCAGCCGTACCAGTCGCCCGACGCAGATGCGAGGCGGTCGTAGGTCGTCGTCAGGGATTCGCCGGACTGCTGTTCGCCGATATAAAGCAGGGACGGCTGCGGCGACTGCGAGAAGAACAGGTCCGCCGCGAGATATTCCGGGGCAGTCGTCCCGAAATCAGTGGCTACGGCCGCCAACGATGCATAGCTGCGAAGGTTCTCGCTCGTCGCAAGGACGCCGGAAGATCCGATCACCAGCAGTGCGCCGAAATTCCGGGTGCCCGTCGCAACGGGCGACAATGTGACCTGCACATTGACGATATCTGATATGGGCAGACCTGCGCTCATGACCGGGCGTTCTCCGTATCGAAGGAAAGGGAAATTGCGTCTGTTTCGATCTGTCCGGTCGATTCCAGAACGCTATGGATGGGGTAGACGCGCACGACCTGGCGCCGCAGACGCAGGGTGATGTCGGTCCTTGGAAGCCACTGCTGGTTGACCAGAGACGGCACGCGGGTCAGTCGCCCGCAGTCCAGATAGGCCATCCCGTTTTGCCACAGCACGCGGCGGTTCTGGCCGATTTGCAGGCCGTCGCGCAGAAGAGAAGCGTTCGCGGTAGCATTGGGGCCGTAAAACGACGCGAACAGGCTCAGTGTCTCATGACGCTGAAGCGTCATCGAACCGTTACCATCAGGGGCGAACTGCTGGATGGCGTTTGCGTCCTGGTCGACCTCTGTGACCGATAGGGCGCACCAATCTTCGTCAATCGGCAACTGTTTGGGCGGCGTCCGCTGCCAACGACGACGGATATTGGAGCGGTCGATGCCTGTCACAGACGCGACGAAATCCCCCAGTATCAGATCGAGCGCGGCGTCCGCGTCGGCCTGAGATTGCCTCGTCGGCAGGATTTGCGGAGCGCCGCTCGTGGTGTCGGACATGTTCAGTCATTCTGAAGCGGGAGGAGGGCGCACCGCGCAACCGTGAAACCCGCTCCAAACGGGGTCCAGTCTTCGATGCTGACGACGGTGAATTGTCGCTCATTGACCGTCAGGATGTCGGCGCCGATCGCACCGTCGCCGGCGAACAGAGGCGTCTGCGAATACACAGTCACGCCGCCCGCCAGACGCTCTGCATCCGGGAGCCGCTGAAGCTCAGCGGATCGGATCGGCACGCAGACGGCTGTCACGAGCATCCCGAACTGGTCGTTCTGCGCTTCGCCTTGGTCGCTCACGGTCTGCGTCGTGCGCGTTATCGTGATCGTCTGACAGAAATCCGGATCGGTCAGAAGCTCCGAGGCATCGAGGATCGGCATTAGCGACGGTTCCTGACATCTCGAATGACGTAGGTGATGTGGTTTTGAAGATCGCCCGTGTCGATCAGCGGTTGCGCCAGATCTGTCGACGGGGCCATGCCTGCGCGACGGTTGGCGAGCTCCTGAGCGGCGCCCGCGTCCCCGGTTTTCTTGGATCGAATGCGGGCTTCCAACGTCGCATCGGCAAGCGGTGCGAATGGCCCAGCGTCCATCTTGTCCTTAACGGCCGCTTCAGCGCTGAGGCCGATTGCTGCCAGTATCTGATCGACGATCCCGGCATCGCCCATCAGGGCCGCCTGACCGGCCTTGCGCAGCCGCTGAACGGACTGTTCTTCGACGCTTCGCACGCCCGGCACAAGAAACGGACGGGCAGGAAGATTGCGCTCCGGATCGCCTGTCTCCAGAACGTATCCGATGAGTGCGTTCGATGCGTCCCCGCCGTCGTCGCGCTCGGCACCCTCCTCAGGGATACCGATCATGACCCGCTTGGACGTCATGGCCGTCACGGCGCGCCGAAGTGCGGGAAGCCCGTCTTTTGTGATTGTAACGGTTGGACGCATCAAAGCTGCATGCCCCCGGCGCCAAACAGGGAGACGAACGCCCAATACTGACGTCCGTATTGGGTGCTGTTCCAGAACCCTGCGTCATCGTAACCGCCAAGGCCGGTGTCGTAGGACTTGGAAATGCCGCCAACACTCTTGGACGCCGTAACCCCGACCTGCGGAGCCTGGCCGGCGCTCACTGCCTGAGCGGTCTGCTGCCCGGACGCCAGCTGATGCGCCACAAACAAGCCGATGCCGAGGTTTGTGCTCGTACCCCACCGCTGCTCGCTGACGAAATTCTGCGCCATCTGGAGCCAGAGCGCGATCGTCGCAGTGGGAAACGTCTGTGTGTTCGAAAATTCCGGGAAGAGGGCCAGAAAGTCAGATGGCGCCATCCCGGAATTTTGGAGGCCGGCCACGACGCTTTGGCTGCTCGACAGGTTCAGGTTCGGCTCGTTCTGAGCCGGGATCGCGTCCGGCTCGTAGCGTGTCGTCCATGCGCTCTCGGACATCGCCGCTTTTCTCCGTTTGCGAAGTCGGGCGCGGCTGAACGAATTCGCATCGCTCAACCACGCTGGGGTGCTTCGCTTCGTCGTCGTTCAGATCCAGCCACATTGGCGGGTGGACATGGTGCTCGCGCCCATCCTCCCGCCGCAGGAAGAATGGATGCCGAACGATCACCAGTGGCATGGGTCAGATCCCGTAACGGCTGCCGGTCGTCTCGGGATAGACGAATTCCACCTGCCCCAGCAGCGACCAGTAAGTCGTGCGCAGCCACATGTCCTGATACGTGATCGGGGTCTTCTGAAGCGGAACCAGCGGATACCGGATCAGGTTCAGATCCTTGGTATAGGCGAACATCATGTCCGCGCCGCCGGTGCCGCGTCCGATGCACCACTTGTTCGGCAGGATCGACAGGCGCTCGCCGGTGCTCTGCGTGTAAGGGTTGTTCACGCGCAGATATTCGAGGATCGACTGCGTGCCCGCGCTCGATACCGTCTGGTTCAGCAGCGAGAACTGCGCAGGCGGCATGAGGATGTGCGACGGCACATATTTCCAGCCCGAGGTGGCCCACACATCCGACTGAAGGGCGAGCACATCCGCCTGGATTTCCGCAGGAGTGCCGATCTTGCTCGCGAAGGTCGTTCCGCTGTTCGTGCCCGTGGCCGAGACGGCCGTAGAAACGGCTGCGGGGTTATTCAGCATGCCGTAAGCGCCGGAGAACGCGGGTTCTCCGATATACACCATTTCGTCGATATCCATCTGATGCTTCAGATTGATCGCGGCGAGCTTCTGCGCATCGATCGGACGGCCAAGGCGCATGGCCTTCTCGAGTTCGCGGTAGGTGTATTGCAGGGTCGAGCCCCACTCGCGCAGAGGCTGCGCGATCTTGTCGATATCGACCTGCGCCGCAGGAATGGCGGTGCTCTCCGCGCCGATCCAGTTCTTGCCGGCGGGGTTGATGCCGCCCACGCTGCCGAACGACGAACGCGTGAAGGACGAGAGATCGTCGGACACGCCGACATCCTCGCGCAGATCGATGTCGCGCCCCCATGTGACCATCGCCAGCGGTTCATGCAGCGTCGGATCGAGGCGCTCCAGCTCGCCGATGAAGAAGTTGCCGACGCTATCCATCGTAGCGGCGTCGAATGTGAAGGCGCTGTCCAGCGTCCGCGCACGGATGATGGCAGGCGTGGACAGCGCCGTGGTCGCGCCGCCCTTGACGGGAGAAATCAGCATGTAGGGATGTTCCATCTGAAACACGCGCTCAATGCGCGGAGTGGGGAAAGCGGCAGTCGCTTATTGAAGGTTGAACGAGATCTCGGTGATGCCATCCGAGCCGGCGGGGCCTTCGAAGCGCGCATTCGGCAGTTCGATCTGGTTGCCCGCAGTCGAGTCAGCCGTGGCTTCGAAGCCACCCACGATCTCGCCCGTGCCTGCGTTGGCAACGCGGACATAAACCGGCGCGCCTTTCACCGGCGTGCCTGAGCCGTAGAGCGTGACGCTCATATAGCCGCGCCGTGCGGTGTCCTGCGCGCCACCGTTGATCTGCGGGTAGGCTGCGGTTCCAGTGTTGGAGACCGCGCGGCCCGGATAGGAGCGGACCAGCAGGCCAGCGATCTCGGCAGCGGTTTCACCACCCGTCAGCGGCGTGATCAGCCCGCTGGCGTTATACTTGACCGGCAGGCCGAAGCCGTAAGCCGCCCAGTTCGCGGACGGATCGAGGTTCTCGGGCGTGATGTCGCCGGGTGCGGGCTCGCGCGACAGGGTGCCGGCATAACCGGTGTCGATGCGGAATTTGTAAGCGGTCATGGTCGGACCTTATGCCTGGCGCTTCGCGAAGTACTCGCGGTTGCGCTGGTTGATGGAAGCGGGGGTGACGCTGGCGCCAGAGTGGTTGTCGATCCGGGGCGGCGTGAACTGCGACTTCGGAGCCTGATTGGCCCGCCGCACAGCGTCCCCGGCTGCGCGGAAAGCAGCAAAGACGGCATCGTGCGTCATCACCTTCGTGCCACGCTTGCCGACGAAATGGCGCACGATCGCGCCCTTGTCGGCATCAGCCATCGCAGCATCCAGCGCACGGCAGCGGATGGCGTGGATCACATTGCGCTTGCTGACGGACGTGCCTTTGGCGTCCATCGTCGGGGTCTTCTGCCCAGGATTCAGCACCTCGGCGGTGGCGATAGCGTCGCGGAAAACCGCCGTGAACGCGGCATCGCCGGTCGGCGCACGGTTCGTATCGTCCAGGCGCTCAGCTTCGTCCTCGATTTCCGAAACGGCAGCCGCTTCTTCGTCCACGGTGGCGCCTGCCGACTCATCGGCACGGGCCACATCGCTGGGCGTCAGGCCGCACATAGCAAGACACTCTCGGATCTTGTCCTCCGACATGCCATCCGCGCGCATCTTGGCCGCCATCCGGTCCGCCGCGCTCTGCTCGGTGAGCTCGGCATCGGTTACCGGCTTCACCAGTGTTTCGACCTTCGCGGTCAAGGCCGCGATCTGCGCCTTGATCTCTGCCAGCGGATCCTCGTCTTTCGCGGGAACCGTTACGGTCGGCTCGATGCGCTCGCCGTTGTCACGCGTGCGACGGTCCATGACGAACCCTCCCTCTTCAGGCTCTTCCATGGAGCCCTCGCGGATCGCTTCTTCGACGCCATCAGCGTCGTTGGTGGACAAGGCGCTCAGGAGCTTGTGGCCCCAGGACTTTTTCTTGAAGGCCATTCTGCTCTCCAACAGTGGTGAAAGATGATCCCCGACGGCGCACTGCGCACCCCCGCGTCCGCGCTGCACGAGCGCAAGGTGATTGCCGATGATGTTGTGTTGCCGGTAATGTCCCGGTCGCCCTTCGATTGGCTCGTAATCGGCGTCGTACCCTGGCGACACTTCACGCCAGCCGCGCTTTTCGATGGCGTCGATCGCCTGGGCGTCCCGGACAATCGCATCACCGACAAGCATGTCGGCATGGTTTCCGTCTCCGCGCCGCAGATGGGTGAGGGAGCCCCGCGAGAAGGTCTGATAATTTGCGGGGCTGAGCATCACGCCGGGCGGATGGTTCAGCGTGATCGGCACCCCCTCGAAGGAAGAGATCGTATCCGGATGAAAAAGGGTCTCGGCATCGCGGTGAACCGTGATTGTGCCGTCCTTCGCGGGATCGACCGGCAATTCGCTCTGGTCGTACGTCATCTGACCGAGCCGGGCGATCGGGACATCACGGCAGAGCAGAGATCCGTCTGGCAACCGCTCGCGCGTTTCGCCTATCTTCTGCACCGAATAAACATCCGCCCCTCGTGGCGGCGCATAATCCAGCGTGGAGACATGTTTGAGCACAGGCAAAAATCCTGAACCGATCGACATCGGGTGGGTGGTCAACGAACTTGTCCGGGTCGCTTACGAAAATGCGGATTGCGGCGGCTTCGAGCCCACGTTGATGGCGCGGCAATCCCCGGAATACCTAGCGGCGTGGCTGCTCGTTCAGTGGCACCGGGCTCTTGAAGGGGCCTTTCCCGACGCCCATCGCACGGACGAGATGCTGGCGCTGGTGAAGGGCGCGATCACGGACGAGGATTGGCCGAACGGATCTGACAACATCAATCCGCCGGACCTGAAGCTGTTCGGTCTGTGACGTATCAATCGATGATCGGCACCTGGTAGCACCGACAGTTGTAAATCCCACCTGGCATCAGGGGCTCTCCGTCCACGACGGGCGGGTTGGCATACTCGCAGACTGCGCCGTTCATTGCCCGGTGGCTAGCGCGCGTGCGCGTGTCTCGATGACTGCGCCAGAGGAAATGGGTGCACCCAGCAGCTTGCGCTCGAACCTGCGTCAGCACAGACGATGCCCGTGCCGTTTCTGTCCGAGCGATGCAGATCGCCCGACTCTCGGCCACATCCCCGGATCGCATGATCTCTTCAACAAGGGATGTTGATCGCGCGCCAGTAATCAGCCCCTCACGAGCGAGCTTCTGCACACGTTCGGCCGCCTCGCGGGGGAGAGATGTAATCAGGTCCACTTGCTCGGCTTGGAGCGCTTGCATGGCCACGCCGGTTGGCGCGTTCTCGATCTCTCGCCGCAGCTCGCGTCCCATCGTCGCCGCATGCGCCCGCCACTCGCGGCTGTTCGTCGCATTCGCCGCGTCCACCATCCGGCGCGCTGTCGTTTCGGCCCACGGCGTCAGGAGCCGCTCATACCGCTGGAGCGCATCGACGAGCGGCTGAGGATTCTCGTCCCCGTCCGGGTCCATCATCTGCGTCAGATCGCCGATATGCCGCGCCACCTTGCGAAGGGCGCGCTCATAGTAAAGTGCCAGGCTTTTCGTTGGCTCGAACGGTTCGCGCCGTCGCGCCTGATCCAGCGTCAGCATACGCATCAGTCGTCGCGCCCGGCGCGCTCTGGCGGATCGTTTTGCAGATTGCTTTCGTCTGGCGGCGCGAGCGTCTGTTGCGGCTCCGGCGGAGCGCCAATTTCGCCGGGGTCAGGCGGCTCGTTTTCGGCATCTGTGATGCTCTGCTCCGTTATGGAGTTCCACATGCCGTCGATATCCGACCCGGCGCGGAGCTCCGACAGCGCGGTAGGCTTGTCCACGAGGCCGGCATCGAACGCACCAACTACGGCCGTTGTGCGAGCTGTCATGATCTCGGACTTTTCCTTGTCGGATGGTTCCCACAAAGACCCGAAACGAAAATCCAGATCATCAGGCGGGGACACGCCCAATTCCGAATAGCAAAGCAGCGCAAGAAGCCTATGCATCGGGCGCCGAAGATTGTTTTCCCTCTTTTGGGATATCCCGGTGTCGTACTGCCGAAGGTCACTCTCGCCGGTGCTAAACCCGGCAGGAGACTGGCCGAGCAGGCGCGTCATCGGCACCTGGATCGCGCCTGCGATCTGCTGCGCGAATTGCAGGAGAACGTCATTTAGGCCCGCGAAGGAATATGTCAGCGCCTGGAAATCGTCCTCGCTGTCGATGACAGACATGCCTTCGTTCGACTGGTAGGCGCGAATGTTGTCGAGCTGCGCCGTGACGCCGCGTTTTGCCTGCTCGTTCAGGCCACCCATGACCTGCTTGTAATTCTTGATCTTCATGACGCGCAGGTGCGCCTTGTAGACCAACTGGGCTGCACCGAGCGTTGCGCTGTCGAATGCCGCGAGAACGTCGATGATACGTTCGGCGATCGACATCCCCCAACCGTTCTCATACTGGCGCTGATACATCGGCAGCCGGATGCCATCGAGCCGGATGACGCGGCTGTGGTGGACAACCTTCCCACCAAATGCGTCTGCATCGGGGATAACGCGGTAGAACCTGGGCTGTCCCAATTCGGGCCCAAAATCGTCAATTCTATTGGAGTAATCCGGATTGACGATCCAGCGGTCTATCGAATACAGTCCGAGGAAGTCTCCTTTCCGCACCGTCTCGGGTCGGAGCGGCGTGGACGGATCCTGCCCCTTTATCATCATGATGGCGAGGCCGCCGCCATAGAGGCGCGACCACTTGATGGTGTCGGTGATGGCTTGCCAAATGCCAAGCCGCGACATCCCGCTGTAGAGGCGGCTAATATCGTGCGGCTCCATGCCGCCAGTGATCTCGATCCCGGCGCGCGTCATGTCTTCAGCGACGCAATCAACGGCGTTCCCGATGATCCAGGACCCGCGATAAGCGGCCTCAAGCTGCACGCGGTTGCGCGTGAGAAACTGGAAGACATATTTCCCGGCAGAGAAACCGTTGTCCTGGCCCATCCCAGTGCGCGTGCGCGGGTTGACGTATCCGTCACGGGTCTGAGCGCGCGTCGGTTCGGGGCGCCGCTGAGCCTTGCCCCGGTTCCGAGCCATAAATTCAATCCTTAATTTGCTAGGCGGGCGTAGATTGCTGCCCAATCGTCTTCGCCGAGGGCCTCAAACGCGCCGGAGGCCGCATCCACCTGATCGTCATGCGCCCCGGCGGGGAAGGCCGACGCTTCCTCGATAAATGCCCGGTTCCATGGCGCCCGCACGAGCGACACGTTGCCGACGTTGACCTGAGATGAGAACGGCGCCGCGCGCGTGGCCTTGTCGCCAGTCTCGCGCACTGCCTCGACAGTGTATCCACTGAGCCGCCGGACAAGGTATTGGGCCTGCGCGACGCCAGCCTGTCCGGGGTCCTGGGGGATCACGATCCGAACATCGTAGCCATCCTGTGCGGCCGTGTTCACGATCGCAGCCTCGACATCAGCCGGATCGCCCCGGAGCCTGACGACATCAAGCACGAAATATCGCCCGTCGTCGGCCTTGAGCATCTTCACGCCAACGGTCCAGTCGGGATCGCGCGCGCCAATCTGGCGCGTCGCCGCCAAGTCCCATCGGCGAACGATCGTGCCGCCGATAGGAGCAGCCGGGACAACGCCAAGCATCGCGGTCTTGAACAGCGTGCCGTCGCCGGGCGTCGGCTTCTGCTGATACAGCGCCGACCACGTTCTGCCGCCCGCGTCCGCCGTTTTGATCGGTAGCAATTCAGAGAGCGGGAAGCGAGCGGGCCACAATGGTTCGCCAATCGACCGCCCCAATGCATCATCGTGGCTATCCGCAATGGCCGGGAGAGAGATGACCTCCCATTTCTCACCGTGCCCCGCGCCCATGTCAGCCAGAAGGCGTCCCGCGAGGTCGTCCTGATGCCAACGCGTCAGTACCACGACAATAGCGCCGCCGGGCATAAGCCGCGTTCTCAGGACGGAACGATACCAATCCCACGTTGTCTCGCGGATCGTCTCGCTATCCGCGTCCTGCATGTCTTTGACAGGATCGTCGATGATTGCGACATCGGCGCCCTTGCCGGTGAGGCCGCCTCCGATGCCGACGGATGTGAACACACCCCCCAGGTTCGTATGCCAGTTGTCCTTGGCCGCGCTGTCCGCAGCGAGCCCGACACCAGGGAACAGCGCGCCAAATTCAGGCGACGCGAACAGGTTGCGCACTTTCCGTCCGAAGCTCTGTGCAAGGCTGGCGGCATAAGAGGCCACCACGACTTGCTTCTTCGGATTGCGTCCGAGGAACCACGCCGGGAACAGCTCCGAAGTCGCCATGCTCTTGCCGTGGCGCGGCGGCATAAACACCATGAGGCGTCTTATTTCGCCTCGTTCGACCGCGTTCAGTTTGTCGAACAGAAGGCGTGTGTGTTTGCCTACCTCGTAGGAAGGGACAACGTAGCGAGCAAAAGCGAGACCATCCGACCGGGCAGACTGCCTCTTGGCAAGCTCATCAATCGCCGCTTGTTTCGCCCGCTCCCGCAATGGCTGCGAGTTCATCATCCGAATACTCGGTCACGCTCCGCTTTACCGTGGCATTCATGGTCACAGCCGACAGTTTGGGATGGATGTAGGGAGCCGCCGCCTTGGCTGCTTCGAACTGCATTTCCGTGACGGATGTATCGCCCGCCATGACGCGGCCCATGATCTCAAGCGGGGTGGCTTTCTTGCTCACCAGATCTTTCTCGACGCGCTCCGCAATAGCCTTCCGACGGGCGGTTGCGACGTTCGTCTTGCCTTTCGGCCTACCTGCTTGTTTTCGTTCAGTTTGCATGGGATTTCTCGGGTATTAAAAATAGGCCAAATCTACCCGGCGAGGCGCGGGCGCTCTGCTCGGTTTTCTTCCCATTCCCGCACCTGGATTTCCGTGTTAACCGCGCGGTTGATACGGCCCATCAGGTCGTGCCCGATCGCCCCGACGCAGGTGTATTTCCGCGCACTCCGCAGAACAATCGGTGCCGCACGAACGACGGACTGGCTGTCGACGCCAAGCAGCATCGCATCCACCCAGTTCAGGCTCACGTCAGCGCGGTGCCGTGCGTGGGGCCGCTGAAGAACAGGGCAAGCAGCCGCGTCATGGCCGTCAAAGCCCAACACGACGAACATGCCATTCGGAACGCGCAAAAGCGCACCACGCGCAATGGCAGGCGTGCGTGCGAGCATATTTTTGCGTCCTCAGGCAGCAGACTTTTGGGATATGAGGCGCACCCATTCCAGAAAGTCACACTCGGCCATGTCGTTTTTCATTTGATTTACGCGCCAGCAAACCAGCCGCACGTTCAGCAACGAATAGGTCCCGCGACTGTCGATGCGGTCCAGGCTGGCGCCCTTCGGGTTCCCCCTGCCATCGCCGCTTTCCATCGGCACGCCGCTCACCGCGCACCGACCCTCCTGCTTTAGCCACAGAGAATAAAGGTCTTCGCGAGTGACCGAGAGCAGTTGCCCCCCGTGACGGCTTGCGCCGGCTCGCCGGTGCAGGGCATCAAGATGGGCAACTATTCGGGGCTCAATCCGGGAAAAGTCGGCGCCATTATGGATCTGCCCCAAGCATCTTTTGCAAAGGCCAGACATCATGTGGAACGGTCGGCTCGCCTTATAGAGGGGCCCAAGATACTTGAACGACCCCTCGGGGAGCACTCGCCTGCATCCAAAGCACTGAAGGCGGCGGTTTAAGGGCCCGGAATAGTCTGTGGCCGGCAGTAGGTGAACGTCGACCACTGGGCCATCTTGCCGTAGGGCAATCTTGCCCTTTTGACTGTATGTGCGCTTTTTGCCCCGCGTTTCCGGGAGGCGGGTCACAAGCAAGGAGTCGTCATTGCGCAAATCAGACAATTGTATATTCCTCGCTAACTGAATGTGCGGGGAAGCGCAAGCTGTTTTTCTTGGCGATGTCGCGCTCGCGATAAAACTCCGCAAGCGCCTCGAGCACGCGCGCGCAGTCACGCTTCACAGCGCGAAGTGCGCTTGTGCGCTCGGCCGCCGGCAGGATGACGCGCGCGATGGATGAGAAGGAGTATTCATCGAACGTCATCATCACGAGAAGCGCATATCCACGCTCCCCGCACGCATCCGCCGCATCCAGAGCGCGTGCGCCGGTCAGCCCGCGCACCATGCTCCATGAAATGGCATCGTGCATGCAGCCGTCAGCCGCCCCTGGTGCGTTGCTCGGCTCCAAATAATCATAGCGCCAGCGGATAAAATCACGCCTCCAGCGGTAAGCGGCACTGTAGGCGTCGTTGGAAATATCCGCCCCCCGATAAAGATCGCCAACCGGGTCTGACTTTCGCCGGATAATCTTCTTGCTGAGATTGACGTCTTCGTAATCCGGCTTCGACATCCGCTCCGTAGTCGGCCCCAACTCGTCCCGAGGCTGAAACTCGACGCGGCGCTTGCGTGTCGGCGTGGCTGGCATTCGGTGCTCCGGGAAAAGCTGCGTCAGGAAGTGATGATTCTACCTGAAATAGTGACGCGAGTACAGTAATACTACATCATGCAGCAGCAACCCGACGCAGTTTTGCGCGGACATTCGCAATCGAACGCCTGTCGCCCGGCGTGGACGGCGCGAATACGATCGGGCCACCGCTCGCGTGACGGAAAGCGATGTGGCCGCCGTTCGTCTTGGACCACGACCAGCCACGCTCGGCGGCCCACCGGGTCAGCTCGCGCACGGCGTGGCCTGGGGCTCTCATGCGGAAGCTTCCCGCGCCACACCCAGCTCCTCGAACACGCTGGGCCAGTGGATCGCGAACGGCATCAGCAGGCGCCCGTGTTCGTCGCGCTCGCCAGCCGGGTGCCATTCCACGAAGCCCAGCCGGTCGAGCCGGTCCACCGTCTGCGTGTCGGGGTTCGACGTGCTGATGCGGCGCGCCTCGATCTGCTGGCGAAGGATACGCCGGTCGGCTTCGAGGTGGACGGGGTGGGTCACTTCTTGCCGAACCTCTTGTGGCTAAGAATTGGGTTACGCGTCCGCTTCTTCGCCCGTGGCAGCCAACGCACATTCCATCCTTGCGGTGGATGATCGAACGAAAGGCCTTGCGGAACGACGACCTGATAGGGGGCAAGCGCGCCGTTCTTCTCCATGTGGGCTGCTACGGATGTCAGGTCCTTGGCCTGCACCGTCACCGTACACCCCACTTCCGATCCGAAGCCCGATGCGACCAGAACGACGCGACGACGGGGAAGGCGGTGATTGCGGTGATGGTGAGGAGGGCGGCGCAGGTCATTCTTTGCTCCAACACGCGCCGGGGTGCTTCAGACGATTCAGCCGCGCCCGCACTGGATTGGGGCCAGGCGGCCGCTCGCCGTGTCCCGCCACATACGTTTCGGCGCTGCGACTCATCAGCCCGAGACCGCCAAGAATCAAAAATCCCCCGAGACACAGCAGCGCCGAGACGACGCCGCCACTGATCCAACAGGCGGCAGAGATGCAGATTGCGCCAGAAGCGAACATCGCGCGGACCATCACCCCACAAACCTCCCCTTCGCGTCGCGCTTGGGCGCGCGCTTGAGGCGGTCGAGTTCAGCGCGTAGGGCGGTGCTCTTTTCGTGTTCATTCTTGAACAATGCTTTGAAACCAGAGGCGAGCGCCTCTGCGGCCTCGTAATCTGCACTGGTTGCAATTAGCTCCGCCCGCGCCTCCCGCAGCGCGCGCCACGGGTTGAGGATGTCACGCAGCCACGCGAGGATGTCACGCAAGGTCATGGGCAAAACTCCCCGCATGTCAGAGCCCCTTCGATTGCGGCCATAGCGATCCTTCGGTTTCTATGCTGCGACCGTTCATGATCAACAACCACAGTGATGCCAGTTGGGCGGTGAACGATGCAGACCCCGCGGCTTCCGCCCCCCACAAGTTGGCCGCCAATTGAGCGCGGCGGCCAAATCTTAATCTCCAAATCACTGCCCGGGATCAGGTCGGTCATACCCCCAACTCCTTCGCGGCCCGGATGCCTGCGGGGGTCAACTTGAATGATGTCCTGATCGAGACAGGGGAGAGCCGCTTGCGCCCTGCCAGCCCCGCATGAACCAGTCCGCCCAGCCCCCAACACAATGTCACAGCGTCATCGTATGCTGGTGGCATCCGCCACTCTCCCGGCGTCTCGGCCAGCCACAGGAGCGCGCGGCGTTGTGGGGCGGTAAGATTGGGAGTGGTCATGCGGCGCTCCGTTTTTGTTTCTCAAGCCACAGGTCCACCCGGGCTTGGTTCAGGCTCCCGGTAAGAGACCGAATTTCGCGGTCTTGACGCTGGACTGCTGATTCCGCCTTGCGGAGGCGCGTATTCATGGCTCCGGCATCACCTAGGCGGTGCAACAGATTTGCAAGAAGCAAGGTCTCGCGATGGGCGTCATATTCATGTTTGAATCGAGCAAGTTCATCCTGAAAAGCGCTTCCCCATGTGTTGGGGGACGATGCCGGTCCAGCGATGGGGGTTACAGCACGTTTCTCGGAAACGTATAGAAGTCCCCATTTTTCGGGCAGTTCGTCGGGCGCAATCAGCCCTTCGGGGCACATGTAATACCGCCAGCGCCCCATCCCGCCTCCCATTTTCCTGTGGGCCTTCTTTGCATCGGCCAGGAAATCCGAGCGGCTAACCTTGCATTCAACGATGGTAGACCCGGCGTCGGAACAGCCCGAAACCCGGACACCGATCGCATCTGGGCTTTCACCACTCAGGAAGCTGATGCGCGGCTCAACAAACGCCACCTGGCAGGCTAGCCCGCGCTTTTGCTTTGACGATCGGAGCCATTTAGCCGCGAGTGCGCACAGGTCGGAGTGACTCATCGCGCCACCCCGCCGTTCTGCGGCTCCGGGCTCACGTGGCAGACGCGCACAGAAGCCCGCACAGCCGCCTTACCACCCGCACCCGCTGCGATACTCGACGCGACACCCGCACCGGCCTCCACGCGCAAAAAACCGGGCGCAGCGTCAGTGTCGGGGCGTTCCTGCACCACGAACATCCCAAATCCGACTTCCGCCGCACGTCGCAAGGCAGCGACGCCGTGTTCTCCCATCGCCATGAGCACCACGCCATTTGCCGGGCTCATCCCGCGTGTGCCGTCCGCTCTGACGAACTTCGTCTTGCCTCTCGGGAACAGAAGCGCGTTCATTTTCGGCGCGAACTCGTGAAACCAGCCTGCGGACGTCAGCGCGTTGACCAAAGCGATGCCGTTGCCA
>Ga0157365_10000164_pt1 | contig 31451 bp, 30 predicted proteins | sample AttsexASBM3_FD_111478 | JGI IMG/M metagenome (GOLD analysis project Ga0157365, IMG submission 111478) | Fungus gardens microbial communities from leaf cutter ant in Ribeirão Preto, State of São Paulo, Brazil - Atta sexdens ASBM3 | ecosystem: Host-associated > Fungi > Mycelium > Unclassified ...
AGGAGGGTGAGATCAGGGATTGCGTCACCCGCCCGATATAGAATGTAATGGCCTCATGGCCAAACCCTCATTTCCAACCGATGGAAAGAACCTGCTGCGCGGGACCGGGCCGCAGGGGCACCGGATGCGTATGCGCCATCGCGTGCTGAGTAACGGGGCGGAAGCATTGGCCGATTATGAGGTGCTGGAGATGCTGCTTTATTACAGCATCCCCAGACGGGATACGAAGCCTCTGGCCAAGGCGCTGCTGCACCGGTTTGGCTCGCTTGCAGCGGTGTTTGGAGCGCCCGGGCCAGAATTACGGGCCGTTGGCATAAGCGAACAGGCGATGCTTTTGCTGAAATTTCCACCCGTTGTGGCGGAGCGTCTAGCGCTTGCTGAGGAACGGCTGCGCCCGATACTCGGCAGTTGGGACCAGCTCTGTTCCTATCTATCAGCAGCGATGACCAGTGCCGTGCCGGAGCAGTTTCGTCTGCTTTATCTCGACAACCGCAACCGGCTTCTGGCTGACGAGCCGGTTGATGATTTCACGACAACTGCACCGATCTTCAGGCGGGCCCTCGCCTTACAGGCCGTTGCCCTGATTGGCATCCAGAAAACCCTGTCGAGCTTCAACGCTGCGACCTCTCCGCTGAGGTTGTTTGCACGCCGTCTGGACGGGGAGACAGCCGCGCTTTCGATGAGGCTGCATGACGTTGTTGTCGTCAGCGAGCGGCGCACACCGCTCAGCCTCAAACAGAAGGGCCTGTTTTGAAGCGAGGCGTGCGACAGGGCGTGGCGCGTCAGTGTCGTGCGAGCGCCGCAAACTGACTGATGATCGCCTCGCCCAGATCCCCAGGACCCGGTACCAGCATGTCCGCCCCTGCTTCAGTCAGTTCCTTTTCTCCGCCATAGCCCCAGAGCACGCCGATGCCTCTCAGACGATTGGCATGTGCTCCAGAGATGTCGAACCGCCGATCGCCGATCATTAGGGTACGATGCGCCTGCAGCCGCTCTTGCGTGATGATCCGCGCCACCATTTCCGGCTTTTCACCGCCACTATCGTCATCCGCCGCACCATGGATACGATCAAAGCAGGAGACGAGCCCGTGAGTTGCCAGGATTTCGCCTGCGAGGCTCGCAGGCTTGGACGTGGCCGTGAAAAGGCGGATGGGAGATCGAGCCAGCGTTTCGATCAGCTCTGCCATATGCGGAAACACGGGCGTCTGGAAACGGCCGGTTTCGTCATAGAAACGACGATAGAGAGAGACGGCAAGGGTCACGCGGTCATCGCCATAGGCGCCGATGACCTCAGCCATCAACTCGGCCAGAGGCGGGCCCACCACCCATGTCAGGTCGATCGAGACATCCGGCGCGTGTCCAAGAGCAGCGATGACCTGGTGCAAGGTCGAGATGATCCCGATACGGGAGTCGATAATCGTGCCATCGAGGTCAAATAAAATGGCATGATCACTCGTATATGCGTCGAATTCTGACATAACTATCCCGGTATAAAGTGGCGGGGCGCCGTTGAAAGAAGTAAATCATATCTCAGGATCAGGTAAGCAGGATGTCGCCACCGGCGCGCGCGATTCCGATCCCGCCGCCCCGAACTGGGTCGAAATTCCCCCGCGCGCACTGATCGCAGGGCAGGGTCAGGTCCTCTCCGACGAGGTGCTGCTGCGCCTTTTTGCCGAATCGCTTGGTGTGATCGGTGAGGAGGCGCAGATTCTTGTGGACGCGTTCCTGATCCGCTTCGGATCCCTTGCCGCTATCTTCGCCACAGAAGACCGGGCCCTGAATGGCATCCTGCATATCGGCCCGCAGATACGCGTCGCCATACGTCTGGTTCAGGAGGCCGCAATCCGGCTCAGCCGGGCCCGTATGGGCCGTGATGACATCTTTACCAATCGCAAGCTCATGGTCGATTACCTCGTCTCGCGGCTCGCGAGGGAGCCTGTCGAGCAGTTCCGCATTCTCTTTCTGGATGAGCGCAATCGGCTCCTGGCCGATGAGGCTCAAACACGCGGAACGGTCAATCACACACCCGTTTATCCGCGTGAGGTTGCACGCAGAGCGATGGAGCTTGGGGCCAGAAGCATCATACTCGTCCATAATCATCCAAGCGGCGACCCGACTCCCTCGGAGGCCGATATCGCCATGACGCTGGATGCACAGCGCGCTGCAGCCCTCATAGAGGTACGGATTGCCGATCATTTCATTATCGGCAATGGCGCTTATGTGAGCTTTCGCGATCTACGGCTCCTGCGCGATCTCTAGAGCTGGTTTCAATGCCTGATCGAAGCGCGCGGCAATACCATAGGGGCCTGGCAGGGCACCAAGGGGGAAAAGCGCATTGACATGGCCCATTTTCCTGCCCGCTCGGGTTTCGTGCTTGCCGTAGAGATGTAGCGCCAGACCCGGCTGCGCCAGGACGGCGTCGCACAGCCCCACGCCCTCAAAACCGATAAGATTTTTCATGGCGGCATCGCTATGGCGGAAGGGATCGGGCAGGGGCAGCCCGGCAACTGCACGGATATGCATCTCGAACTGATCGATCAGACAGGCATCCATGGTCCAGTGACCTGAATTATGCGGTCGGGGGGCGATCTCGTTGACGAGCAAGGCGCCACGCGCAGACACGAACATCTCGACCCCCATTATCCCGACAAGGCCGATTGTGGTGGCGATATGGGCTGCTAGGCGCTGCGCTTCTTCCGCGAGGGCGACAGGGATACGGGCGGGGGCGAGGCTGTAATCCAGAATTCCGTCGCGATGCTGGTTTTCCGTCGTGCTGAAGCAGCGTATTTCTCCTGCCTCATTTCGCGCCACCATAACGCTGAGCTCGCGTTCGAAATCGACGAAACCTTCGGCGATCAGCGGATATGGCAGATTGGCGGCTAGGGCGTCGATGGCTGCCTGATCTGCAATACGGAACTGGCCCTTGCCGTCATACCCGAAACGTGTCGTCTTCAGGATGAAGGGAAATCCGAGGGATGCCACAGCCTCGGGCAGGGCATCGCGATCCGGCACGGATACCCAGTCTGCGACCGGGATGTCGTGATCACCCAGAAAGCTTTTTTCCAGAATACGATCCTGGCTGATAGCGAGAATGCTGCCCGCGGGATGCACTGGACAGAGAGAGGCAAGAAGGTCGAGCCCAGATGCCGAGATGTTCTCGAACTCGAAGGTGATGGCTGAAACGCTCTGAGCAAAGGCGCGAAGCACCGCTTCATCGTCATAGGCGCCGATCGTGACCCGATGAGCGGTATCCTGCGCCGGAGGATCTGGCTCGGCACTCAGAACATGCACATGATAGCCGAGCCGCGCCGCCGCCATGGCGGACATGCGCCCGAGCTGACCGCCGCCAATGATCCCGATAGTCGCCCCGGGGGCGAGGGTCGTCAGGCTCATGATTCCGGCGTGTCGGCTACCGAAGCCGTCTGCATGGCGCGCCATGTATCAAGCCGTGCCCGGACGCCCTCATCCTGAAGAGAGAGGATCGAGGCAGCGAGAAGGGCCGCATTGATCGCCCCTGCCTTGCCGATGGCCAGCGTTCCAACCGGTACGCCACCGGGCATCTGAACGATGGAAAGAAGGGAATCCATTCCCTTAAGCGCATGGGATTCCACAGGGACGCCCAGAACGGGCAATGTGGTCCAGGCTGAAACCATGCCTGGCAGGTGAGCCGCTCCCCCCGCGCCGGCGATGATCACCTGCAAGCCACGCCCACGGGCGGATCGTGCATATTCGGCCAGACGATCGGGCGTGCGATGGGCCGAGACGATGCGCGTCTCGAAACTGATATCGAGCTCAGCAAGCTTCTCGGCGGCGAAACTCATGGTGCTCCAGTCCGACTGGCTTCCCATGATGATGCCGATACGCGGGGTCTGAGCCGCATCCGTCGTCTGACGGTAGAGATCGAGTTCTTCGCTCATTCAGGCAATATCATCCGGTATAAGGCGGTTCTCGATGAAGTTGATCTCGTCCTTGAGGAGGAGTTTCCGCTTCTTGAGACGCTGCAGCTGCAACTGATTGAGAGGGTGCTGCACCAGGCGGTCGATTACCGTGTCGAGATCGCGATGCTCGCTGCGGAGCTCATGCAGACGGCGGAGCATGACTTCATGGTCAACATCAACAAGCATCGGTTTCTTTCCGCTAGACTGTCAGGCTCTGACCCGTAAATCTTACAACAGGGTCGTCCGCCGGTGCCATCTCTTCTTAGTCCTGACCGTCGTCAAAGTCTGACATTTCCGCGACAACCGGCACCGTGTGGCCTTCACGGGCCAGACGCTCATTAGCGGCCTGCACGGCGGCGTTCAGGTCGGTCTGGCTGCAAAGCCCGAGAATGACGGGATCGCGGGGCTTGATGTTGGCGCTGTTCCAATGCTGGCGGTCGCGCACCTTGGCGATAGTGTCCTTGGTGGTACCCAGAAGCTTGATGATCTGCAGTTCCGAAAGCTGCGGAAACTGACGAAGCACGAAGGCAATCGCGTCGGGCCGGTCATTACGGCGTGCGATAGGCGTGTAGCGGGCTCCCTTGGCGCGGCGCGCTACCGGATTTGCCTTGGCCGAGAGCTTGAGACGCAGATCGGCATTACCCTCGCAGCGCGTGATCTGTTCCTGCGTAAGCTGATTGTTCTTGACCGGATCGTAGCCATTGATGCCCGCAGCCACCTCACCATCGGCAATGGCCTGCACTTCAAGAGGATGCATGCCACAAAACTCGGCAATCTGCGTGAAGGTGAGGGCGGTTTTGTCGATCAGCCATACTGCGGTGGCTTTCGGCATAAGCGGCAAGGTCATCTCGGTCTATCCTGCGTGAGGAGCAAGGCTCCAGCAGGCACCGATTCAAATGTCCTGCTCCGGGAGGTCCGGAGCCATTTGCGCGGCACCTGCTGGATGCACTGCAAAGTTAGCGCTGGTATGGTCTGTCGAGTGCGGAGGGGTCAAGCCCCTCGATGACAAATCGCCTAAAAATATGAACCCCGGACTTAGCGGGGGCCGAGGCTCAGGACTTCATGCAGCGTGGCTAACATTCACATGGTTCGCGGTTCCCGTTGCGGGGGCCGGACCGAGTGAAATCGGGATGCGCCGTGGCTTGAGGGCCTCGGGGGTGACCTGTCGCACTGTGATGGTCAGAAGTCCATTGATCAATTCAGCACCGGCAATCTCGATATGATCAGCCAGGGCGAAACGCCGCTCGAATGCTCTCGTGGCGATGCCACGATGGAGCAGCTCGCCGGCGCGGTCGTGACGCGGCACACTGCCTTTGATGATCAACTGGTTGTCGGCGAGGTAGATCTCGACATCATCGGGGCCAAACCCGGCCAGCGCCATGGTGACACGATAGACGTCATCCGAGGCTTTTTCGATATTGTAGGGGGGATAGCTCGCGTGGGCGGGCGCGTTGGATACCGCATCATCGACGAGACGTGCCAAGCGATCAAAGCCGATGGCTGAGCGAAAAAGCGGAGCAAAATCGTAGGACATGATGTGAACCTCCTTCAAGGCAGATCCATCAGCGCGCCTCCTCACGGGCCGGCGCGACTGCATGAGGGTAATGCGGCAACCCCTGTCGGGCATTGCCACTCCCTGCATGTGGGATCGTTTCCGGGCAGGACAAGAGCCTGCCCGGGAAGGAGCGCCAGGATTACTTTTTGGCGGCGCGTGCCCCGATTCCGGCGAAGCGCTTGTTGAACTTGGCAACCTGCCCCCCGGTGTCGAGCATGCGCTGGACGCCAGTCCAGGCGGGATGCGACTTCGGGTCGACGTCGAGACGCAGCGTGTCGCCAGCCTTGCCGTAGCAGGAGTTCGTCTTGAACTCCGTACCATCGGTCATGATGATGGTGATTTCGTGATAATCGGGGTGAATGCCGGATTTCATGGGGGTGTCCTCGTTGAAATGCTCCGATGCCGACCGGAGCGGATGGCGGGGCTATAACGGAAAGAAACGGTGAGGGGAACGACAAAAACGCAGAAACTTTTGGCTACGCTGTGTTTTTTCTTTCGATCCCTCCACCTTTAGCCCACATTCTGAGCCCGCCATGCGTGCCGCCTCCATCTTGTGTGGCCATGCGGCTCATTTCACATCTTCCACCTTTCAGGAGAAAGTCATCGATGTCCGATCTCAGATCAAAGCTGCACACACCGGGGTGGGTCGCGGAATTTCAGAAATTCATCATGCGTGGCAACGTTATCGACATGGCGGTCGGTATCATCATCGGTGCAGCCTTCACCTCGATCGTGACGAGCCTTGTCAAGGATATCCTGACCCCCGGGATCGGGTTGCTGACCGGGGGGATCGACTTCTCCAATATCTTCGTCACCCTGAAAGGGCCGGTGCTGCCCACCCTTGCCGAGGCTCAGAAGGCTGGCGCCGTTACGATCAATATTGGCGTCTTTCTGAATGTAGTGATTCAGTTTCTGATCGTGGCTTTCGCCGTGTTCTGGCTCATCAAGCTTGTATCTCGTTTCCAGCGCAAGCAAGAGGCGGCCCCTGCCGCTCCCCCGGCCCCGACGAAGAGCGAGGTCCTGCTGACCGAAATTCGCGACCTGATCGCCAAGGATGCGGGCTGAGCCGTTCCTCAACTGGGCGCGTCACCCTTGGCGCGCGCTTCTGTTCGGCGCATGATCCTTCCATGCGCCGCTTAATTGTCCCCATCACCATGACGGTCCTCCTTTCCCTCACGGCTTGCGCCGGACAGGGAGGCGACCATCTGATGCAGAACCGCTCGCCGAGTGTTCTGCTGACGAGCTATGCTATTGCGAATGGCATGGCAGAACATGGTCTGATCACGAAGATCCTGCAGCATCAGGCCACGCGCGCGGATATCGCGAAACTGATTGCCATCGACCACAACACCTGGATTGCCATCAGGCAGGCAGCCTTCACGCCAACCGATGATAATTTCCGTGCTGCAGATGACGGAATTCTGCTGATCCTCAGCTACTCCACGCCTGTCTCGCAGCCTGCGCCGAAGGGCGATAGCAAGAGCGCGTCAATCCCCTGAATGCTCGTCGTGCTCTTCGGGTGTGGCTGCCGTCTCATGCGGCACGCATAAAAAAAGGCGCCCATGGGGCGCCTTTATGCATTGAACCGGGAGATATGCCGGTAATCCTGTAATGCCCTTAGACCGGCCTGCTGCGACGCAGGCGTTTCTCTCCCATAAGCAGCAGGAGCGGTGCGGCGATGAAGATCGAGGAGGACGTTCCGACAACGATGCCGAAGAGCATGACTGTCGCAAAGCCGGAAAGACTGTGCCCGCCAAAGATTGCGAGGGGCAGTGCGGCAAGGAAGACCGTCATGGACGTGCCCAGTGTGCGATTCAGTGTTTCGTTGATCGAGAGATCCAGCAAATCGCGAAGCGGCATGGTGCGGTACTTGCGCAGATTTTCGCGCACACGGTCATAGACGACCACCTTGTCATTCGTGGAGTAGCCCAGGATGGTCAGAATTGCCGCCACCATCACGAGATCGAACTGGAACCGTGTGATGGCGAGAAACCCGACAGTCTTGGTCAGATCCAGCACGAGCGTGATCACGGCACTAACGGCAAATTCCCATTCAAACCGCACCCAGATATAGACCAGAATCATGGCCAGGCTGAGCCCAAGAGCGAGAAGACCGTTACGGAAGAGCTCACTCGATACCGATGCGCCTACCGCGTCCGCCCGCAGGACTTGCGTCCCGGCTTGAGCTTCAACTGCAGCGTGACGCACGGTATCGACCAGGTTCTGCGTAGCCGCTTCCTGATTGGGCCCGGCGGGCGGCGTATCAAGCTGGATCAGTACATCACGGTCACTGCCGAATTTCTGTAGTCCTGCGGCAGAGATCCCATGGGCGGCGAGGGCGTGACGCAGCTTGTCAAAATCGGCGGGCCCCTGTGTCTGGGCTTCAACCACGATTCCGCCGCGGAAATCGAGGCCAAGCTTCAGCCCAGGAACGAAGAACAGCACGACAGAGAGCGCCGAGAGAATGGCCGAAGTCGCGAGGCCCGCGAAGCGGCCGCGCATGAACGGGATATGCTTGTCTTCACGGACGAAGCGGAAAAGGGGACGTGAGAGCATCGCTTCAGACCGGCAGTTCAGTGGGACGGGTAAGGGCGTACCAGCGCACCATGAGCAGGCGCGAGAGCAGCATGGTGGTAAAGAGCGTGGTGACGATACCGATCGTGATCGTCAGGGCGAAACCTCGCACCGGACCTGTACCAAAAACAAACAGCATAACATGGGCCAGAAAGGCCGTGGCATTACTGTCAATAATGGTGGAGGACGCACGCTCGAAACCTGTTTGCATGGCTGCAAGAGCCGTCCGTCCGCGACCGACCTCCTCGCGGATACGCTCGTTGATCAGGATATTCGCATCCACCGCCATGCCAAGCGTCAACAGCATGCCTGCCATGCCGGGCAAGGTCAGCGTCGCTTCGAATAATGACAGAATGGCGGTCATGAGCACGAGGTTCGCCAGGAGCGCAACATTCGCGTAGAGGCCAAAGCGCCCATAGAACAACGCCATGAACAGAATCACGAGCACGAACCCGATGCCAAGGCTGATTGCGCCGGCGCGGATCGAATCAGCGCCGAGAGAGGGCCCAATGGAACGCTGCTCGATAACGGCCAGCGGGGCGGGCAGGGCACCCGCACGCAGCATGAGCGCGAGATCGGTTGCTGCCTGAGCCGTGAACCGACCGGTGATCTGGCCACTCCCCTGGGTGATAGGCTCGTTGATGACCGGCGCCTCGATCACTTTATTGTCCAGTACGATCGCGAAGCGTCGGCCGACATTCTGCGTGGTTGTCTGGGCAAAGGCGCGGGCACCCGCCCGGTTGAATGAAAAGCTGACCGCCCACCCACCGTCTTTCTGGTCGATGGTCGTTCCTGCATTGGTGAGGGCCGCGCCGTCTACCTCGACATGATCCATCACGGGAAGCAGGACGTTGTTATCGCTCATATCAGGCAGCATGGTTGCACCTGGCGGGGCCACGTTGCCGCCCGCACCATTGGCGAGCATCCGAAATGTCATCTTGGCAGTGGTACCGAGAAGCCGCTTGATGTGCTCCGGATCACTGATGCCCGGCAGTTCAACCACAATGCGGTCATCACCCTGACGTGTGATTTCCGGGTCAACTGCTCCCGTTCCGTCGATACGGCGGCGCACAATCTCGATCGACTGACTGACGGCCTCGCGAGCACGTTGTTTGAGAGCGGCCTCGTTCAGAGTCAGGGTGATACGGCCCTGATCCTGGGCTGCCGCGACGTCGCCGCCGTTGCCTGTCAGGGCGGAGAGGGCGGTCAGGCTCGCCTGTGCCTCATTGGCGTCGCGCGGCAGAAAGCTCAGTACGCGCGCGCTGCCATCCTTGTGGAAATCGCGATAGCCGAGATTCTTTTCGATCAGGACCTGCTTGACCTGATCTTCGAGCCCCTGAAGGCGGTCATCGACCAGGCTCTGCTGGTCGAGTCGAAGAAGCAGATATGAGCCGCCGCGCAGATCCAGACCGAGATGGATCTGGTGCCATGGCAGCTTGGCCGCGGGCGCACGCATGAAATTGGGCAGGCAGAGCAGGAGACCGAGGACACAGACCCCGAGAACTCCCAGCATGGTGGGCCGACTATAGTACATCATCGAGCGGAGCGGCGTCCTTCTTGTAACGACCGGAGATCAAAAACTACCGCAGGGCGGTCAGGCAGCGGGAAGATGCCGGGTGGCGCAGCGCGTTGCAACCTCCCTTTGCGCCCTGCTACACCAAATTTCATGAATTCAGGCGTACAAAAGTCAGGAAAACACATGTTGAAGGTCGGGATTGTCGGGGCTGGGCATTTCGGCCGTTTTCATGCTCTCAAGGCGCGCGATTGTCCCCGGGAGCAGCTTGTCGCTTTGTATGACCCCGATCCTGCCCGCGCGAAAAACGTGGCCGAGGAGGCGGGATGTACGATGGCCATGAGCCTGGAGGGGCTGATAGATCAGGTGGACGCCGTGATCGTCGCAGCGCCTGCAGAGCATCATTTTCCGGTCGCCTCGGCCTGCCTCCGGGCTGGGCGTCATGTACTCGTCGAGAAACCGATTGCGGCAACCCTTGAGGAAGCGCAAGCGCTCGCCGAGCTCGCGCGCGAAAGCGGCTGCGTCCTGCAGGTCGGACATTTGCTGCGTTATTCCTCCGAGCACCGGGCAATCTCCGAACGTATCGGCAAGCCGCTTTATATCGAGGCGACGCGTATCGCGCCGTTCAAACCGCGCGGCACGGACGTGTCGGTCATTCTTGATCTGATGATCCATGATCTTGATCTGGTGCTTTCGCTCGTGGACTCACCGATTGAGTCGATCGATGCCGTTGGCGTCGCGGTTTCGAGCGAGCATGAAGACATCTCCAATGCGCGTGTGCGTTTCGCCAATGGGTGTGTGGCTGCTATCTCAGCCAGCCGTATCTCGCTCAAGACCGAGCGAAAGATGCGCGTATTTTCTGAAGAGGGCTATCTCTCCGCTGATTTCATGCAGCAGGAGCTCACGATGATCGGTCGCAAGCGGGGTTTGCCCCTGCCCGGAACGGGAGGATTCAGGCGCGAGGCGCTGCGCTGGAAGGATTGCGACTGCCTCGCTGCCGAGCACGATGCCTTCGCGTCCGCCTGTCTCGACGGCGCCCCCATTCTCGTTGATGCCGAGGCCGGGATCAGAGCTCTTGATGCGGCCATCAGGGTGAAGGCCAGTATGGATGAAACCCGGGCACGCATGGAATTATCCGGGCTCATCGGCAGCGCCTAACGTCGAGCGGGGCATGGAGCTGAGCGCTCCAATCTCGCGTGATGTGAATCGATCAGCCCCCGCTTTCGAGTTCTTCTTTCTTCATTTCCAGCAACAGCCATTCTTCTTCAGCTGTCGTCAGAGCACCTTCAGCCTGGGTAAGGGCCTCGCTGGTCTTCGCAAATTTCTTTGCGTCTTTGCTGTACAGCGAAGGGTCTGACAAGGTGTCGCGCAGCGAGATGATCAGTTTCTCCAGGCGATCGATTTCAGCGGGGAGTTTTTCGAGGGCAAGCTTGTCCTTATAGCTGAGCTTTTTGGTCGTTCTCTCTGATCTTGCAGTATTTTTCTGTTTATCTTCTGTAGGCGCGGTGCCGCGCTCAGCGGGAGCCGCGCCTCCCGTCTGGGCAAGCATGTCGCTATAGCCACCGGCATATTCAATCCAGTGCCCGTCCCCCTGCGCCACGAGGACAGATGTCGCGACACGATCCAGAAAATCGCGATCATGGCTGACCAGAAGTACCGTGCCGGGGTAATCGTCCAGCATCTCCTGGAGCAAATCCAGCGTCTCGAGATCGAGATCATTGGTCGGTTCGTCGAGTACGAGCAGGTTGGACGGTTGGGCGAGGGCGCAGGCCAGAGCGAGCCTGCCGCGCTCACCGCCGGAGAGGACGCCCACGGGCGTACGAGCCTGTTCCGGGCGGAACAGGAAGTCTTTCATATAGCCGATGACGTGCCGTTTCTCGGTTCCGACCTGCACCATATCGCCACTGCCGCCGGTCATGGTATCCGAGAGCGTCTGGGCAGGGTCCAGGCTCGCCCTACGCTGGTCCAGCGTGACGAGGGATGTGGACGGACCGATCTGTACCCGCCCCTCATCTGGCGTATCTTCGCCAGTCAAAAGGCGGAGCAAGGTCGTCTTACCCATGCCATTTGCACCCACGATGCCGAGACGATCGCCCTTGAGTACACGCAGATCGAGGTTTCGCACCACAACGCGCTCACCGAACCCCTTGCTGACACCTTCGGCAACGGTCGTCAGCTTGCCTGTGTTCTGCGCCTCTGAGACGGTCAGCTTCAAGGCGCCACGGAACTGGCTGGCAATATCCTTGCGGCGCGAGCGTAGCGCTGCAAGCTCGGCCACACGGCGCACGTTGCGTTTGCGCCGCGCCGTTACGCCGTATCGCATCCAGTCTTCCTCACGCGCGATCTCGCGGTCGAGTTTGTGCGCCGCAAGTTCCTCAAGAGCCAGGACTTCCTCACGCCAGTCCTCGAAGCGTGCAAAGCCCTGGTCGAGGCGTCGCGTGATTCCCTGCTCGAGCCAGACCACCGCGCGAGACAGTGTTTCCAGAAGCCGCCGATCATGGCTGATAACGATCATGGCCGACCGCATGGTCGCCAACTCGCGTTCCAGCCATGTGATGGTCGGGAGGTCGAGATGGTTCGTCGGTTCGTCCAGGAGAAGCAGATCAGGCCGTGCGGCGAGGGCACGTGCGAGCGCACAGCGCCTTGCTTCGCCCCCCGAGAGCGTCGCCGTGCTCTCCTCGCCCGTCAGACCAAGCTCAGCCAGCATGCTGCGCGCAAGATAATCCTCATCCGGTTGAAGATCCTGGGCCACATAGTCATAGCTGGTGGGAAAGGCGGTGAGATCGGGTTCCTGCGGGAGGTAGACGATCCTGATTCCAGGCTGCACGAAGCACTGCCCTGAATCGGGTGTGATCTCACCAGCAGCGATGCGCAGAAGCGTGGACTTGCCCGAACCGTTGCGGCCTACCAGGCAAAGTTTCTCTCCAGGAGCGACGCCGATTTCGGCGCCATCCAGAAGGGGGCGTCCCCCGAGAGTGTAAACGATATCACGGAGATGGAGGATGGGTGCGGCCATGCGCCCTATGTGTCGCACAGACCCCGGGGATGCAAGTCAGATTGCCTTAAGTCCACCGGTGACGGCCTGATAGGTGGTGATAGCGAGGGTCGTCGGCTCGAATGGCTTGGTGATGATGAAGGAGGGCTCCTCCTGCTCGCCCGTGAGAAGGCGTTCAGGATAGGCAGTTACGAAGATCACCGGAGCCTGATGATCCTTCATGATACGCCCGACAGCATGCATTCCGTCACCACCGCCACCAAGATTGATATCGGCCAGGATCAGCCCGGGACGGGTTTCCTTCGCAATCCGCACGGCGTCGGCCTCGGTATAGGCGACACCCGCAATACGATGGCCGCATTGCTGCACGACATCCTGGATATCCATGGCAATGATCGGCTCGTCCTCGATGATGAGCACGCTTGTTTCTGCGACCGAGCGCAATCCGTCATTCGCCTGGGCGATGTCACCGAGGATTTCCGCTTCCGAGCGGTCTAGAATGAGGGCGACCGCGCTCAGCGGAACTTCCTCGAGAGAGGTCAGCAGCAGAACATAGCGCTGGGTCAGCGTGAGGGACGAGGGCGCGTGAAGAGCCTCGCTTTCCAGAGCAAAACATGTGATGATCGAGCGGTAGAGGCGGTATCTCACGCCAATATCGTGCCCACCCTGGCGGGTCATCATATCCTTGATGGCGAGGGCAACCAGTTGGTCGCCCTGTTTCTGATTGCCTTCGAGAGCCCTTGCAAATCGGCGAGCAAAGGGCAAGGCTTGGATCAGGTCTTGGCGCTCTGCATCGACCATTGATTAACGAAGCTCCGGGAATATGTGCGAACAAAACGCGTTCTGTTGCGTCAGAATGGCACTTTTTCAGATGGCAGCAAAGGGGAATGCAGTGGACCAGGATCGGGAGAAGAAACGCTGACCTCGGACTGGCGGGATATTCAAAGACAGAGTGGGGCAGGGGGCGACCCTGTACGCAGGGGCATTGCGGCCCATCTTGGCGACCTGCGTGGTTTTGCCCGCTATCTCACGCGTGAGGCAGCCGCCGCTGACGACCTCGTCCAGGACACGGTATTGCGGGCATTGGGCGCGCGCCATCAGTTTGAGGATGGGACGAATATCAAGGCGTGGCTCTTCACAATCCTGCGCAACGTCTTTCTCGAGCAACGTCGTCGCAAGGCACGTGAAACCGAGATACTGTCCGAGATTTCACGCAATGGTGATGAGAGCGACGGCGTCAGTTCTGGCCTTCACGATCACGTGCTCGATCTGTCTGTCCTCTTATGGCGCCTACCCGAGCTCCTGCGCGAAGCCCTCATCCTCGTGGGTGCACAGGAACTCAGTTACGAGGAGGCTGCTCAGATCTGCGCCTGTCCCGTCGGCACCATGAAGGCCCGCGTGTCTCGCGCCCGAGCGCAATTGGCCGAAATGACGGCCACTCCGGCAGGCCGCGAGCCTCCCACTGCGCCCGTCTGACAGACGACTTTTTTAAAGTGCTGCAGATTAATTTCAGAAAATTGCGAGACCATGCAACCGATCCGAGTTGCCGTTCATTCCTCAGTTGAAAAGCACCGAGCGAAGAGGATTTTCGCATGACTAGCTTCCATGACCAGGTTATCCAGATTCTCCCCAAGCTGCGCGTCCAGGCGCTCTCTCTGACCCGTAACCGGTCCGCCGCTGAAGATCTGGTGCAGGATGCTGTCTGCAATGCGCTTGCCGCTCAGGACAGCTTCATTCCCGGCACGAATTTCTCGGCATGGATGCACCGTATCCTGCGCAATCGCTTCATCTCGGACCTGCGCAAGCGTCGCGAAACTACGGATATCGAGGACGTGCCCGCCTCCTCCTTCGCAAGCAACGCGACGCACGAGGACAGTCTGGCACTGAAAGATCTCTCTCTGGCCCTGTCGCGTCTGCCCTCCGACCAGCGCGAAGCGCTCGTTATGGTCGTCGTACAGGGCATGAGCTACGAGGCTCTCGCCGAGGCAACGGGCTGTGCAGTCGGAACTGCCAAGAGCCGCGTCTTCCGGGCGCGCCGCCAACTCGAAGCCTGGATGACAGGCGATCTTCCCGCGAACGACAAGCTGCGCATCAAGGTTGCTGCCCTGCGTTCCACTCTAGACGATCGTCGCCGCAAGGGTCTCAAGTCTGACGATCTTTTCACGTTTTGACCCAATCGCAGGCGCGAGACGAGTAACGAAAGGTGATTGTGCGACATCTTTGCACGATTTTCGGGGGAATGGCGATCCGTCATTCCCCCTCGTCACATTTGCACCTTTTCTTTTCTTCAAAATCAGATGATTAAATTTCGGTAGTGCAACTCGACCGTCAGCACTTAGTTAGAATGGCGTGAGTTGGTTTCTTTCATTAAGGGGATGACATGACGGGGGGAAAGGACGGCGCGCCGGGTAAGTCCCGTCAGACGGATCAGTCTCCTGAAAGCGACAACCCCTTCGATATCTGGCTGAAGCGGGGCCTCCACCAGCTTTTCGATGATGTGGCGAATGAGCCCATTCCTGAAGAATTGTTGCGTCTGATCGAAGGAGACAGAGATGAGCGCTCCTCTTGACCTCGCTCCTATGAGCATCGCGTAGGGCGAGGGACGAACTCTCTTTGAAAAGTCCCTCGACGTCTTTCTGGCGATTTGCCCGTCTTCGACCACGCCTTTTCGACACGGTCGGCTCCCGCGTCATGGCGCTCATCGTTTGCACATCGCTCCCCCTTGCTTGCGTCGCTGGTGTGCTCGCTTGGCACACATACCTAGCGACGGCTGACAACAGCTATGAGCGCACACGAAGCGACGCGCTCAGCGCGCGCCATGAAATCATCAATGACATCGACCGCACACGTAGCGCGCTTGAAACGCTAGCGGGTATTGGTCTGCACGAGGAGATCGCCCCCAGGGCTTTTCGCCTTGTGCAGTCAATCAGCCAGCAGCATTACTGTGCCTTGGTCCTTGTCGATCAATCCGGCCGTGTTGTATCGACCTATCAGGATCTTGGGACGGAAGTTCCGGGTTGCGACAATAATCGTCTGGTTCTCACGCCAGGTGAGATGATTGCTCTTCCCCTACATGGCGAGGGCTCGCAAGCCGAGATCATCTTCCACGGTGCGCGCCCGATCGTGAGAGCGATCGTCTCCCTTGAGTACGTCGATCGGAGTGGCGCGCTCGTGTCGGGCAAACTCGTCGCACTCCGCCCGCTCGTGAATCAGCAAATACTCCGTACCGACCAATACGCCCGACCTGCGGCAGATCCGGAAAGCGGGAGCACCGATCTCTGGCTCTATAATCGAGATGTCCCTCCGACGCCGCTCACGCGTCGTGGGACCACTCCGATACCGTGGTCAGCTGACGCCCAAGCACGGCTGGATCGTGACCTGAAGACCCGGGTGATGACAGACCACTTCCGCCTCGGCATGACCTACTACACCCTCATACCAGGCTACGGTCCCGTCAATATCGTCGCAATATCCGCGCGAAGCATCGCGGAAAACCGTGCATTACAACTATTTCTGGCGCGGCTCACGCTGATCGTCCTTATCCTCGTGGTAGAGCTCCTTCTCGTCGCGCTCGCAGCGCAACGTTACCTTGTTGAGCCACTTGAGAAACTCGCCTTCAGTGTCGGCGATTGGCGCCGGAACGGAACCTTCCAGCCAGATTTGCCCAAATCTCTGCCTCTTGAGATAAGACAGATGGAGCGAGCGTTCAGCCGGGCGACACGCCGTCTGGATCGACATGAGGCGCGCCTGCAACGCGCCACCAAACAACAGGATCTCCTGATCCGAGAGATCCATCACCGGGTGAAGAACAATCTGCAGATTGTTGCTTCTCTTCTCAACCTGCAGGCGAACAGGATCAAGCTACCCGAGGCGCGCGAAGAATTTCATTTGGTGAGGGATCGCATTCGCTCGCTTGCCACCCTTCATCGCTACCTCTACCCGGAGGGCGGGCTCTCCGCTCTAGATATCAGCGCCTTTCTAGAGGAACTCGCCAGTCAGATCTTTACGGCAAATAATCGGCTGAACAAAGGCCGCGTTACCCTCCTCCTGGACGTTGATCCCGTACCAATCACACCGGATCAGGCGGTACCGATTGCTCTCGTTGTCACCGAGGTTGTGACGAACGCGCTACGTTACGCTTTCCCGGATCACCGAACCGGATCTGTAAAGGTGACGCTCAAGCGCGAAGGAGAGATGGCTGTACTCACGATCAGAGATGACGGGATCGGCCTGTCATCCACTCGCGCGCAGGACGCTGCAAAGCGTGAGGGTATTGGACTACAGCTGGTTAAGGGCTTTGCACGCCAGCTCGGCGGAACGCTTGAGATCCGCGATGATGAGGGTACCGAGTACAGATTGAGCTTCGGTGTTCAGCTCATCAGGCGCCACCTCGCCTGAGGCTAAACCAACATGCGACTTTTGACTGGGCGCCAATGTAGCGCCTTGTCATGAGCAGGCCCGCTTATCGCCGCCCAGTCGTTGCTTGAGCCAACGACCGAACGATGGGTTGTTGATATTTGTTTCCAAATCGATACTGCTCAGCCTGATCGCCGTAGCCCTCCTGCCATGTGCACGGCATTTCCATGGTGCCTGCTTGCATAGTTCGGAATTCTTACGCCTCGGCCTTAATGATCGCCTGCGCGAATCGCGAGGTAACTGGGCGCCTCATGATCATTCGCGAGGCTTTGCTGGCAGATGGGTAGCACTGTGACGATAGGCGTGGAGTTTTTAATGATTTTTACCTACTCTAGGGCAGAATGCCCCTCTCCGTCATTAACGTCCTTCATAACCTGTTGACGTAATCGTGATATTATTCAAAGGTCGGGGAAACAATTTGTAGCTTAAGTCTGCAAGTGGACGGAAGATCGTTAATGTTTCGTTTGAGAACGCGTAGGGGGTTCTGCGGCGGCTCAGCAGCCGCATCGATCGCCCTATCTGTGGGGAGCGGCCGAGCAGAGGAGCGGTCCGCTCAGACCGATAGCGACTGGGAGGTCTTCAAGGGCCGCTATATCCGCCCTGACGGTCGTGTCATCGATACGGGTAATCAGGGTGTGTCCCATTCCGAGGGGCAGGGTTATGGCATGTTTTTCGCCTCGACCTTCAACGATCAGGCCGTCTTCGAGCAGATCTGGAGCTGGACACGGGATACGCTCCGGCATCGCGGCGACGCATTGAGCAGTTGGCGGTGGGTGCCGACGCAGCCTCACATTACTGACACGAACAACGCCTCCGACGGCGATCTGATGATTGCCTGGGCGCTGCGGCGGGGAGGTATTCTCTGGCAGCGTCCCGACTATATCGATGCGGCGCGGGCCATACTCGCTGACCTTGCGTCGCGTTGTGTGCGCAAGGTCGGCTCGCGCACTGTGTTCCTGCCCGCGATGAAGGGCTTTGATCGCTCCAAAATCACGATCATCAACCTTTCATATTACCTCATGCCGGCGCTGGGGCGGGCAGCATCGCTTGATCCGAATGGCCCATGGCGCGCGTTGATGGAAACCGGCACGCAGCTCATCCAGGCCAGCCGCTTCGGACTGTGGGGTTTGCCCCCTGACTGGCTGTCCATAGACAAGAAATCCGAGCGTATCGCACCCGCGCCCGGCTTTCCTGCGCGTTTCTCCTATGATGCCATTCGTATCCCTCTTTATCTAAAATGGTCGAAGCGCATGGTGCCCAGTCTGACACAATCGCTCCTCGCCGTCAGTCAGAACTGGTCAATGGCAGACCTGCCAGCCTGGGTCGATCTCAACACGGGCGAGCGTTCACCTTATGCCGCACCACCTGGTTTCCGCGCCGTTTACCAATTTGCCTTGCACGGCGCGGACGCACTCCCAATCCTTCCAAGTGTCAAAGATAGCGCCGATTATTATTCGTCTTCGCTCACGTTACTGGCGCGAATTGCTGCCATGGAGATGGTCTGATGCCCGATAACTTCAAGCTTCTAAACGAATCTTTCAACGAAGCAGGTTCCCCAGCGGAAGCTCATGGCGGTTTTTATGAATTCGACGCCTTATCGCGGATTGAAGGACAGTCACAGCCGCGGCCATCTGATACTGAAAATAGCCCGTCGTATGCGGAGCGGGAGGCCTCGAAGGTACGGTTCGATGTGCCTGAGCCCCGTCCTCAAATGCCCCCAACGCAGGAGACCGATGGTCGTGCGCACGAGGTCGAGCCTCCCCCCAAGGCCGTCTTCGTCAAAAAGGCCATTCCATTGGGGGAGTCTGCTTCCAGGGGAGTTGAGACAAGCGTCGTTTCAAATCCAGACCAACAGTGGAAGCACACGCCCCTCAAGCAATTGCTGTCTTCACTAAGAGCCTCACCGCAAAGCCGACACAGCACGCAGCGTCGCCTACATGGCGTATTTCGTCGCTAAAACATCGATTGCTTATCTTAACCCCTCTGAGACGATAGCAGCCCTGATGACACTTATATGCGTAGCCTCACCCAAGGGGGGTGTTGGAAAGACCATGGTAACCGCGCATCTCGCGGAGGAACTGCGCCGCGCCGGGATACCGCGGGTCGTAGCAGTCGATCTCGATCCGCAAAACGCGTTGCGTCTACACTTTGGTATCCCGATTTCACATCGCGCCGGCTTCGCACCTGAGATTGCAAGTCGCCGCCTCTGGCGAGATACGGCCGTGAGGGGGGTAAATGACGTCATCATATATCCCTTCGGTACGTTGTCTTTGGAACGCCAGATGGCTTTTGAGCGGGTGGTCGTCACAAACCCGGGCGTTCTCGCCAATGATCTTGTGTCCTTGGCACAGGCTCCGGACACAGTCGTTATCGTCGACACGGCGCCGGGCTATTCGGTGGCACTCTCCGCACTGATTGATCACGCGGATATGGTCGTCACCGTCATGACTGCAGAGGCGTCCTGCGTCTCGTTGATTGCAGAGATTCATTCGGGGAGCTGCTACGCACGTGAGGCCCAGACGAGCTTGCCTTTTCTGCATCAGGTGGTTGTCAATCGCTTCGATCCCATGAACCGTATCAGCGCGATGACGATGCCCCAGATTATCCGGCGTCTTGGCTCCATGCATCTCGGGACAATTTTCCGCGATGAGCATGTCGGGGAAGCCTTTGCCAGCCAAAAGCTGATTCATCACTACGCACCCTTTTCGCGCGCGGCTCTAGACCTTGAGGCGATCGGAGATCGTCTGCTCCAGACGGTTCGTAGGCTGCACTGAAACTCTGAGTGAGGAAGCTGGCATGAGCCGCGTCAGGCATGCAATTTCGATTGCAGAACACTGGATCGATAGCGCCCATGAATCGCGCCTGGATACGACAATCAAGTTTTCCATGATCGTTGTCGCGCTTCTGAGTACATTTGTCGCTGCATTTGTTCATCTGAACCTCGCAGGACAGACCATCGTCTGTTTATTCGGCATTCTCGTTTTCTTCGTCGTTAATCGTCGGCCTGGGCCACGCGCAACCCTCGTCCTCAAGGGGCTCTCGATCATCGTCTCGCTCCGCTATCTGAGCTGGCGCCTGACCGAAACCCTGAATTTCAGCACATGGACGCAATCGATACTGGGGACAACGCTCGTCGCCGCCGAGATCTACGCGTTTGTCATGCTTATCCTCAGCTATTTCCAGTCGCTTCATCCGTTGGGACGCCGTGTCGCGCCTATGCCAGACGATATTGCTTCCTGGCCCAGCGTGGATATTTATATCCCGACCTATAATGAAGAACTGCGTATCGTTCGGCAGACTGTGCTCGCAGCAATGGGGATCGATTGGCCTGCCGATCGACTTCACGTTTATATTCTCGATGATGGGCATCGCGAAGAGTTCCAGGAGTTTGCCGAGGCTTGCGGTGCCGGCTACATCGCCCGGTCGGAACATAGTCACGCGAAAGCCGGCAACCTCAATCACGCGATGACGATCACCAAAGGCGAACTGATTGCAATCTTCGATTGCGATCACATTGCCAAGCGCAGTTTCCTGCAGGAGACGGTTGCGCCCTTCATGTCTGAAGAGAAGCTCGCGCTTTTGCAGACGCCCCATCACTTCTATTCAGCCGATCCGTTCCAGCGGAATTTTTCTCATGGCGCTATCGTTCCACCGGAAGGGAACCTGTTTTACGGCCTGATTCAGGACGGCAATGACTTCTGGAATGCGACGTTCTTCTGCGGTTCCTGCGCGGTGATCCGACGTTCGGCGCTGATGGAGATCGGCGGAGTTGCTGTTGAAACCGTCACCGAGGATATGCATACGGCGCTCAAATTGCAGCGTCTTGGCTGGTCTACCGCGTATATCGGCAAACCCATGGCCGCTGGACTGGCGACGGAACGCCTGATCCTGCATGTCGGCCAGCGTATGCGTTGGGCAAGGGGGATGCTACAGATTTTCCGTCTGGATAATCCGCTTTTCGGGCCAGGCCTGAACTTCGCACAACGCCTGTGCTATTTTTCTGCAATCGCCAGTTTCTTGTTCGCCATCCCGCGTCTGATCTTCCTCTCCGCGCCGATGGCCTACCTCCTTTTCAATCAAACGCTAATCGATGCCTCGCCTTTCGCCATTGCGATCTACGCAATACCGCATCTGATGCATAGCGTATTGACTTCGGCACGCACCAACAGGAACTGGCGTTATTCTCTATGGAGCGAGGTCTACGAGACGACACTCGCACCTTTTCTGGCTCGGGTTACCATCATGACCCTGCTTTTTCCACGTCGCGGCAAATTCAACGTGACAGAAAAGGGTGGTATTTTGGATCGTTCCTATTTGGACTGGAGCGCGATTTATCCGAATGTCTACATCGCAATCGCGCTGATACTGGGGTTGGTGTTCGGCCTTTACAGGCTTTTCTTCCAGCACAACGACTACATTGTCTCCAACGCGCTCATGATGAATGTCGTTTGGGTGTCGATAAGCATCACCATACTTCTTGCCGCCATCTCGATCGGACGGGAATCAATGCAGATTCGCAAAAGTCCCCGTGTCGAGATGGTCGTTCCGGTCATGGTGCGTGTCGAAGACGGTCGCCTCTTTCACTTCATGACCCAAAACATGTCTTACGGCGGCTGCCAGCTTCACGGTACCGCACCCGCCGAAGCTTTCGTGAAAGACTCTTCCGTTACCGCTATGATCCGGGATCATAATGATACTTACTGTCTTCCTGCGATCGTCGTTCGCGCCGCGCAATCCGGCGAACTGGCTCTGCGCTGGGCAGAAACTACCCTTTTGCAGGAGGCACAAATCGTGCGTGTCATATTCGGCCGTCTGGATGCATGGAGAAGCTGGGCAGATTACAAGCCGGACAGCCTGCCGCGCTCGATTGGTCTCATCCTTCGGAGTATCTTCGAGCTCTTCAAGCCTGCAACATTTCGTAAGCAGAAGCCGAGTATCTCGCTCATGCCCCGTGTGACACCAGCCACGCCGCAGAAGACTGCCGTCATCGTCCGTCCCAATCCCGGAATGATTCGGAGTCTGGCGCTCGTTCTTGGGCTCGGTGCCATCATGCTCACCGGTAGCGCCTCCGCACAGGTAAATCCTGCGGATCTACCGTTACCCGGCGGTATGGTCTCGTCTGGAAATCAAATTTCCCCGGCCACGCAACCTTCTCCCCCCGCTGCAATGCCGGCAACGACTAATCCCACGGTCGTGGGTAACAGTACTACGAACACGCCTCTAGCGACGCCTGGTATCTCCGCGTCCGTAACAGTTCCAGATCCGCATCTGGCGCCGGTTCCGCCGGCTCTCGCTGCGCCTGGCTCTGCTATCCTGGACCAAGGACCGGCGCAAACAGGACCGGCATTATCCCGCGATGAACTCGAGAATGCGCGAACGACGTCCTGGAGCTTCAGCCAACTTGGCAGCGCCGATACCCTCCTAATGACGCCCTGGATTCCGATCCAGGGGCTGAATTTTGGGGTCTCCTCCTCCGAAGTCGTGACGAGCGCCACCCTCTCTCTCTTTGGTTCCCTATCTCCCGAAATGCTACCTGCGGGGAGCGGGGTCACTATTTTCCTCAATGACCAATATATCGGCGTGGTCCACCCTGATAAGAACAGGCCGCAATTCGGCCCGCTCAGCTTTCAGGTCAATCCACTTTATTTCAAAGAGCATAACGTCCTGACATTCCATTTCGCAGGGCAGTACACTTTGAGTTGCGGGGATCAGACCAGCCCTGTGCTATGGGCAAAGATCTTGGGCCAGTCGACTCTCTCTATCACCACCGCCCCGATGCCTCCCTCCCGAGACCTCGCTGCTTTGCCAGAGCCATTCTTCGACGAAGCAGTACTGACTCCGGCCCGTGTACCATTCGTCATCGCACGACAGAGCAATTCTCATACGCTCGAGGCCTCGGCCATTCTAGCATCGTGGTTCGGGTCCATGGCCCAGTACCGCGGCGTGAGCTTCCCCGTAATGTCTCAGATGCCACCCTCTGGGAATGCGGTTGTGATCGGCCCGGCATCGACCTTGAGTGAGTTTTTGAAAGGGCAGGCGTCTATCGATGGACCAACCGTCCTCGAGACAGTTAACGCGAATGATCCGTTTGGTGCCCTTCTGATCGTAACTGGCCGCACAGACAGCGAAGTTCTGGCCGCTGCACGCTCTGTTGCATTTGGTAGCAAAGGCTTTCCCCACGCAGCCCGTATCCTTGCCCCTGAGGTGACCATTCAGCCGAGGCAGCCCTACGATGCTCCTGGTTTCGTGACGCGTTCACAGCCGGTGAGGGTAGGGGATCTCGTCGCTCTGTCGTCGCTGCAGGGCTATGGCTATGTGCCCGGAACGATATCAGTACCGTTCCGTACCTCGCCAGATATCTATACGTGGCGCGATCACCCTTTGAGTCTGCACTTCACGGTTCGCGGCCCCTTGGGAACGGAGATCGACCGCAGGCGCTCGCATGTAGATGTCAGTGTCAATGGCCTCTATCTCAAATCCGTCTCTCTCGCGCCGCCCTCGGATTTGCCCGACTGGATCAAGAGATTTTGGCCAGCAGCGTCGCGGGTGCAATCCGCAAGCGTCGCCATTCCTCCTTGGGCGATTTACGGTGCCAATACACTCGACTTCTACCTCGAGAGCCGTCCGGTAGGCCGACGCGATTGCAGTGGCATGACGCAGGATTTGCGCATGAGCATCGACCCGGATTCGACGATCGATCTGACCCGGGCGTATCACTATACCCAGCTTCCCAATCTGGCCTATTTTGCCAACTCAGGGTTTCCGTTCACGCGTATGGCCGATCTTTCCGATACGGCAGTCGTACTGCCCTCATCACATACTGAAGGGGTAGAGTCGGTTTATCTGGATCTGATGGGTATGATCGGCGCCTTCACGCAATATCCCGTCTCCGGTCTGACGGTTCTCCATTCGGACGCAGTCTCCGAAACCGAGACGCGCAACCTGATTGTCCTCGACACAGTCGCCTCTTCGCCTGCCATCGAGCGCTTCCTCCGCGGTACTCCGTACAGCCTTAACGGTACGACACTCAATTATAGCAGCTCGACTTTCCTCGAGCCGTTCCACGTCCTTTCGCGGAGCTTCAGTAGCCAGTCCACAGGTAAGACTCCGGACATGCTGCGTGCGTTGAGCGCAACGACTTCGCTAGGTGATGGAGGTGTCCTCATCGAAAGACGCTCTCCCTTTTCGTCAAATGCGACTATGGTCCTCATGCTGAGCGAAAATCCACAGGGGTTGGAACGCCTGCTCCAGGCCGTACATGACACGAAGGTCCAGCCCATGATTCAGGGTGATCTGGCAATCGTCAACGGAAGCCACGTCCTGTCGACGAGAAATCTGCCGACCTACACAATTGGGTCCCTCCCATTTTGGTTCTGGCCCGACCTTTATCTCGGCAATCATCCGTTCCGCGTTATTATCCTCGCGATGTTTGGCATTGGGGTGGGCGTTCTGATCCTGTTCCGTATCCTTACATCCCATGCAAGACGCCGCCAGCAGGAACTCCGCCGTGACAAATAGGATCCTCGGGCTGCGCCGTGCGGCTCTCCCGGCGCTGATCTGCGTCAGCATTTCACGAGGGCAGGCTGCACCTCAGGACGCCGCACCCCCAGCGGCACAGGCAAGGTCGCAGTCACAGGACGAACGCATCGCCCAGTCTCTTGATCCCACACGGATTCTGCCGGTCGTGATGAAACGGGCCCATTACTGGTTTGATCACGGTCGTATGGACGACGCGCGTGTCGCCCTAGACCAAGCGGCGCAGCTTGCGCCCAATGATCCCGATGTGCTTGCGATGCAGGGTCAGATGCGCCTTCGCGAAGGCGACATCGCCTCAGCACACAAGATCCTCAAGCAGATACGCGATCAAAGCCATGATCCTGATGCCGGACGATCGCTGGACATGGATCTCCAAGCGCGTTCCGCGCCAAGCCCCGAGATTGAAACGGCGCGCTCACTCGCTCGCCGAGGGGCCACGGCGCAGGCCGCTGCCGCCTATTTGAGGGCTTTCCCTGATCGTCCTCCATCGCTTTATGCCCTGGAGTATTACCGGACGCTCGCTGGCGTGCCAGACCAGCGAAGCAAGGCCCAGCAAGGCCTCGCGAAGCTGATCATGTCTGCGCCTGATAATATGGAATATCAGATCGCTTATGCTCAATCGCTCGTCTGGGATGAGAAAAATCGCGTCACCGGTATCCAGCGGCTCGAGGCCCTTTCCAAACTCCCCGGTCTAAACCCCGCACAGAAGCAGGAAATCGACACGACCGCGCGTCAGTCTGTCCTCTGGCTTCCTGCCAACACAAGCTCGGACGCGGTCATTACCTCCTATCTCAATGACCACCCTGGTGATCGCGACGTCCTCGCGCTCAAGGGACGTGAACTCGCAGGAACGCTCCACCCTAACGAACAACTGCGCCAGAAAGGGTGGGACGCGCTACGTGCCAATAATCCGTCTCAGGCGATTGGTTACTTTCGGCAGGCTCTGGCGCTCGCGCCGAATGATGCCGATACATTGGGTGGCCTCGGCGTGGGTCTGCTTCGTCAAAACAGAGATGGGGAAGCTCGCACCTATCTGGATCGTGCGATGGCGGCAGACCCGAGTTCCGCAGAGCGCTGGCGGGCAGCGGAGAGCGGCGCTGTACTCAATGATTCCTATGCGCGCGCGAATTACCTGTTCGGGCGGGGCCGTTATGCCGAGACGCTCGCGCTGATCAATCCCCTGATCGCCCAGTCGCCGCGCCAGTCCTGGCTGCAAGCCATGCGCGCGGATATTCTTGAGCGCACGGGCCGCAGGCCCGAGGCGATAGCCGTCTATCGCGCGTTGCTGCACAACGACCCGCGCAGCGTATCGGTCAGGGAGCGTCTCGTACGCGCGCTGATCAATGACCGGCAATTCGGAGAAGCACGTTCCCTGCTGGAAGAAAGCCCGGTATCGAACCCGCAATTGCAGGCCCTGTTATATGACGACGAGGCCGCGCAGGCAGCCACGCCGGCGGAGCGCCTGGCGATCCTCCACAAGGCCAATGAAAACAACGCTTTGTCTCCCTGGTCGCGTTTGCACTATGCACAGGCCCTTCTTGGTGAGGATCGTCGGCGCGATGCCGAGCAGGTGATGGCCCCCTTGCTTGAGGCGGCTTCACCCTCAAACATGGAAGGATTGCAGGCCGCACTGTACTTTGCCGCACAAACGGGAGACGACCGAGCGGTGCAGAGGCTGCGCCCGCTTCTGCCTGACCGTGGCCTCACACCGGAGCTGCGTTCAGTACTGCGCGCCTCGACGTTCAGAGAAGATATCCGTAACGCGCCCACTGATCGTGACGCGGCCCGCTTCTACTTTGCGCATTTGCTCGATCAGGGCGATCCGGATGGCACGCTCGGTCAGCTTGCATCTCAAGCACTCTATGACCGGGGAGATCAGGGCGGTGCCTCCCAAATTCTGGATATTCAGATCGCTCGCGCTGCTGGTCGGCTGAGCGTTTCGCAGCGCCTCGCCTATGCAAGTGCCTTTCTGCATTTGCACGACCTGGAGCGGGCACGGCGTCTTGCCGCACAGCTCAGGGCGATGCCTCTCGGTACCGATGACCAGACCCGCCTTTCGCAAATCGACACGGGCCTCGCCGTCGCGACCTCAGACCGCCTGAATGAGAGCGGCAACCGCGCGCGCGCCTATGAGGCACTGGCCCCTGCTATCGATCGTGCCAACCCTCCCGTCGCAGCCAATCTCGCTTTGGCTCGGCTTTATAGCTCCGGCGGTCAATACGCTCAGGCCTATCAGATCAATCTGCGTGCCGTACAGCATGATCCAGCCGATCTCGACGCGCGCCTGGCACTTGTCGAGACGACAATCGCCATGCATCGCTACGCCGAGGCCAGTGGCTATATCCAGCAGATGAATGCGATGGCGCCGACAGATCCGAGGAGTTGGTATGCAGCAGCGCAGCTAGATCGGGCGCGCGGCAATATTCGCGCTGCGGTGCGCGAATTGGCCCAGGCACGGTTGCTCCGCATCGAGCAAATCTCGCCCTCTGGCCTCTCGGGCGCGCGACGGGTCAACCCGTTCGCTTCTGAGGATGTCACGCTCGTACGCAACGACTCTGATCCGCTCATCCGGCGCATGGATGGCGATCTCACACAGATCACGGACTCCCTTACCGCCTCGGTGAGTATCACCCCGGGGATCGACAGCCGATCGGGATCAGGTCTGAACGGGTTGAACAACGTTACTACGCAGGTTGCGGGTGCGATACCTCTTGGTCATGGCCGTCTTACGCTTTCGGCGACCCCCACTTTCCTCTCAAGCCGATCCTACAACGCCAATGACGTCAATGGACCCCTGCAGATTGGCATGAATCCGCTGTCGAGCCAGCAGAACGGTCCCCTCAATCAGTCCTCTTCTTTCAATGCGACGGGTGTCGCGCTGGATGCGCAGTTCGGCTGGAACTGGCTGACCGCAGATGTTGGTTCCACGCCGCTTGGGTTTACCACGGCGACGGCCCAGGGTGGTTTGCGTGTCGCGCCGCAGATTGCGCGCAACACAACCCTTACCATAGGAGCAGAACGTCGCGCCGTTCAGGACAGTATTCTCTCCTACGCAGGGTTGCGTGACGCATCCGGAGCAACCTGGGGTGGGGTGACCCGCAATCGCGCTTACGCTCAACTCGCTTACGGAACCAGCAACGCGTCCTTCTACGTGCGTGGGGGTGGTTCGTACCTTGCAGGGAGAAACACGCGCAGCAACACGGGCTATGAAGCTGGGGCAGGGGGGCAGGCCAAGATCTGGGAATCAGGCACACAGAATCTCCATCTCGGCATGGATCTGACGTGGTTCGGATATGCGCGCAACGAGTACCAGTTTTCCTTCGGCAATGGCGGATATTTCTCGCCGCAGAACTTCCTCGCTTTCACCTTCCCGATCACCTACGCCGGATCCTACAAACAGATGGACTGGAATGTTCTGGGCCGCATAGGGTACCAGACCTATCACTCCAGTCGCTCCGAAACCTTTCCAAACAATCCGCAGGACCAGGCGCTTCTGGCCAGTATCGCACCGCTCTACGCCTATGAATCAGGTGAGTCGGCAAGTGGTCTGACTGGGGGCATCTACGGCAATATCGATTACCGCCTGACGCCCAATCTCAAGCTCAGCCTCAACGCAGATTATCAGAAGGCCGGACCCTGGAACGAAGTCCGTGCCTTTGTCGCAGCAAAATACAGCTTTCTGGGGACGAAATGATCGCGCCTGATTATTCTCTTTTCATTCATGCTCTCGCCGCCGAACTCGATCTGCAGGCTGGCCCGGAGGAGCGCGATGCGCTCTTGCACAGTGTTGGCCAGCGGATCGCGACCCGGCTGCCGCTGCCAGAGTGCGAGACGGTCGAGGCCTTCGAGCTTGAGTGCAATGCGCTTCTGTCGATTGCCCGATGGGGCGTTGTGTCGCTACGACTGCAACGGGAAACGCGCGCCCTCTATATCGAGTTGACGGGCTTTCCGACCGTCGGGTCTTTGGGAAATCCGGCAGGCCAGTGGCTGAGCGCGTTCTATGGCGGGGTTCTCGAGGGGTGGCTGGCGCAGCTCGATGAGCACGTCACCTTGCGTCTGGACCGCAGCGTATCCCGGGCGGACCAGATGGTTTTTCTCTTCGATCTTGGGAGCGAAGCGCCTCTGATGCGCTGAACTCTCCATCCTCTCCCCTTTGGCGAGCCACTAAGGGGAGAGAGCAACAAGCTGATGGGATACGATGCCCCACTCTACCGCAGGGCGGTAACGTCCAGTGACGTCCGGGTGTGTGTCATTTTCCCTCTGCCATCGATTTGAGGCTCTCAAGAAGGGAACGGCCTGTCGGGCACCAACCCAGACGCTTGCACGTCTTCTCGCTGGAAGCGATCATGTCCTTGGCAATGAACCCATAGAGCCATCCAAAATGATCCCGTGCCTCGCTCTCTGACAGCGAGACGACCGGGAGATCAAGTCTTTCCCCAATCGTTTCAGCGATTGAGCGCAGCGTTACGCCTTCTTCGGCCGTTGCGTGATAGCGTGCCCCCGCGGTTGGATTTTCCAGGGCGAGACGGTAAAGACGCGCTGTATCGCCAAGAGCCGCCGCCGACCAACGATTGGTGCCTGAGCCAAGATAGGCCACGCGGCCTGTTCTGCGGGCCAGATCAACAAGGAATGTGACCAATCCTTGACGGTGCGTATCATGAATTTGAGACAGACGGACCAATGAAACGTTGATGCCATCTGCAACGAGGCCTGCCACCACACGCTCAGACACGGCTCGGGGGTTGGGATGATCCAGATTGAACACATCCTCATCTGCAAGCACCCCGGGTGTCTCCTCACCGAATAATGTGGTCGAGGTGACGACGAATGGGCGTTTGGTCCCGCGGAGCACCGATCCGATTGTCAGGATGGCACGGCTGTCCATCGTGCAGTTCTCGACATACCGAGAGAAATCATGGTCGAAAGCGGTATGAATAATGCCGTCACAAGAATTGGCGCCCGCTTGAAGCGCGGCTGAATCATCGATCGTGCCACGATGAATTTCTGCGCCTGCGGCAAGCAAGCGTTGAGCGCCGGGTTCAGAGCGGGTGAGGCCCAGAACCTGATGGCCCGCCGCGATCAATTCGGTAACAAGTCTGGTTCCAATGAAACCATTTGCACCGGTTAAAAAGACTCTCATTATCCATCTCCCGTGATCGTCTCCTCTGCTATCGCCTGACGCGCCTTCCTGTTATAGTAGTGATCGTATCATGGTATAGTGACTGATAGGCTCGCATGCCCGCTTCTCCATCCTTCGGTGCCTATCTCAGGGAAAAGCGGTCAAGGCTCGATCCGGTCGCTTTTGGTTTTCCCGCATCGCGCCGCCGTACCCCGGGCCTTCGCCGGGAAGAGGTCGCACAATGCGCCAATATCAGCGTGACTTGGTATACGTGGCTCGAGCAGGGGCGAGGAGGCGCACCCTCCTCAGACGTCCTTGACCGTCTGACCAAGGGCATGAAGCTTACAGAACCAGAGCGGGAGCATCTCTACATGCTGGCGCTCGGCCGATTGCCTGAGATCCGATATCGGCAGGCTGACGCCATTACGCCTAGACTGCAGCGTGTTCTTGACGCGCTCACTTACAGCCCGGCAATCGTGAAGACGCCGCTTTGGGATGTTGTGGCGTGGAACAAGGCGGCCGCTGCGGTGCTGACCGACTACAGCACTTTACCGCCCGATCAACGCAACATCCTCAAGATCGTGTTTGGAACGCCGCGAATCCGCGCCATGCAGACCGATTGGGATAATCTTGCGCGATCCGTGGTCGCAGCCTTCAGGGCAGATATTGTGCGCGCGGGCGCCTCTACCCTGGTCGATCAGCTGATCGACGAGTTGAGCGCCTGCAGCCTGGAGTTCAGTGCGCTATGGCAGCAGAGCGATATCGAGAGTCATGCCGAGGGCACAAAGCGTCTGGTTCATCCGACAGCCGGCCTGATCGAATTGGAGTATTCCGGCTTCGCTGTTGAGGGACGCTCTGATCTGGGCCTGATCATCTACAGTCCGGCAACCCTGTCGGATCACGAGAGGGTAGCGGAACTCGTCGACCACTTCGGGCGCTGAACACGCCTACGATCGGCTTTGCTTTGTTTATCGAAGAAGCAAAGGGCGACCAGGCCGGCTGCTCCCTCCTCTCGTCTGTACGCCGCGGGAAACCGTATACCGGTTCATACAGGTGGCTTGGCAAGAGCTCTCAAGCCAGGACCGCTTTGCGGCGGAGTGAAGCCCTACAAACAATAAATGCCCCTGATGTCGATGCGGTAAATTTTTCACGCACCTTCTTTGCTTATCGAATCGATAGATATACTTATCAACTTATTATTATATTTGTATATATTGACAAATACCGTGTTAACAAAGAGTTAAAGATACACGATTAGTTACTCACGAAGCCTCCAAAATCAGGACATAAATAAATATATCATAAGTGATATATAAATACCACCCAAAGTTAAGCAGTACAACATAAATACAAAACGAGATACTTATAACATAGTTTGACATGAATTAGTGATCCATGACGATATAATTATTTATTATGATACTTTATATTCTATTACATACTCATCTTGTCTTAATTACAGGAATTTGTATTTCTAAAACATGGTTTGACATAAAAAAATACGTGCATTTTATGAGATAGTATTTCTACAAAACAAATCTCCCGAGTTATGAGATGTAAAATGACATCAAGTTCTGATTCTCGTTACGCAAATGTTTTCCTCAATGGCGAGACCTGGGTCGCAAGTAACGTCAACGGAAAGACGGTCTATGTCAGCGGCTCTACTGTTGTTGATGGTCCGATGGTGCTCGCCGCATCAACCACGCTGATCGTTCAGTCTGGCGCTGTCGTTTCCGGCTTGCTGGCAGCGGGAGCGGTTGGCTCTCCGACCATCAGCGTCATGAATGGCGGCCAGTTGATCGACT
>Ga0157365_10000165_pt1 | contig 31316 bp, 31 predicted proteins | sample AttsexASBM3_FD_111478 | JGI IMG/M metagenome (GOLD analysis project Ga0157365, IMG submission 111478) | Fungus gardens microbial communities from leaf cutter ant in Ribeirão Preto, State of São Paulo, Brazil - Atta sexdens ASBM3 | ecosystem: Host-associated > Fungi > Mycelium > Unclassified ...
AAAAGAACAAACCCAACCCAAAAGAGCCGAGAAATCTACCAACCCCAGAAGCCCCGGTCAACCCGAAAACCTCAACCGCGTCGGTGAAGCGGCTTATACGAGCCACTCACACTCAGGTCAACACGGTTTTGAGAAAAATCGCATTTTTTCTTCAACGCCTCTTCCTGTAACACAGTGACGCAATTCTTGTGTTGAGGCCCAAGCCCACAACGCGCGACAGACCGCCTTTCTATATGAACACCGAACCCCCATCTCTCCCAGTAATGCAGAACCCAACCACCGGCCTCAAACGCGTCCTCGGCAATCTCGGTGTCCTTCTCGGAGGCCGCGCCGTCAACGCCCCGTTCAGCCTCCTCCACACCGCCCTCGCCATCCGCCTCCTCGGCGGCTACGGTTTCGGCCTCATCGCAATGATGTACGCCTTCGCCCGAACCCTGGGCGACGTCGTCGATTTCCAGTCCTGGCAGGTCGTCCTCCATTACGGCCTCGGCCCCCTCACCAGAAAAGACACCCGCGCCTTCCATCGCATCCTCGGCTTCACCCTAGCCCTCGATGCCCTCAGCGGCCTGGCAGGCTGCATCATCGGCGTCACCACCAGCCTCTGCGCCATGCACCTCCTCGGCTGGCCCCAAAGCATCCACTTCATCGGCGCCGCCTACATGCTCTCCGTCATGTTCATGACAACCGCCACCGCCACCGGCATCCTGCGTGTCCTCAACCGCTACGACCTCATCTCCGTCCAAAGCACCTCGGCAACCATCGTCCGCCTCATCGGAACCCTGCTCCTCTACACCCTCCACGGCACCTTCATCGAAATGGCCGCCGTCTGGTTCCTCGCCGAGGCCGTCGCCTGGTCCCTGCTCTACGGTTTCGCATGGCGCGAACTTCACCAGCACGGACTCACCCAGAATTTCTGGCGGAATGCACGCTCCACCATCCCGGACATCCTTTCCGGAAAAATACGCCGCGAGTTCCCCGGCATCTGGCACTTCGCCATCACCAATAATGCCAACTCCACCCTCGCCCTCGCCTTCGGGCACGTCGGAACCCTCATCGTCGGCGCCATGCTCGGCCCGGCCAGCGCCGGATATTACCGCATCGCCAGCCAGCTCGCAGCCGGCGTCGCCAAACCCGTCACCCTGATCCAGACCACGCTCTACCCCGAAATGGCCCGCATGTGGCAGGAACGCACACCAGGCCGCCTCTACAAACTCTCCGCCCAGATCGCCCTGCTCGCCGGCGCTTTCGGCACGATCCTGCTCATCATCGCCCTCTTCGCCGGAAAACCCCTCCTCACGCTCATCATGGGCGCCGCCTCCACGCACGCCCTCCCCGTCATGCTTTGGCTGCTGGCCGCCGAAATCGTCACCGTCTGGGGCCTCCCCCTCGAGCCCATCCTCTTCACCACACACAAGGCCAGCGCCGCCATCCTCGCACGCAGCCTTCAGGTCGCCTTCTTCCTGCCCTGCCTGGTGCTCACGATCCACTGGGACGGCCTGAATGGCGTAGGCCCAGCCACCCTCTGCTCCATAATCATGCTGATAGCGTTACAACTTGTCTTCGTGCTACGCACCATGACACCCGACGGCACCCCGACCTCACAGGCCGAACCCGCCATCGGCGAACCGAGTGTCTCGTCCTGATGAAAATCTCCTTCCCCTACATCGCACAACCGCACCAGACGCTGCATTCCCTGCCCATCGCCATGGAAATCGCATCCCGTCACCCGGAAGCCGAAGTCCACGTCTCCTGCATGACGCAGGACCACCTGAACTACGCCAAATCCCTCGGTGCCCTCTACCCCCACGCCCAGGCCCGATACGACCTCCTCCGCCTGCCGGACTTCCTCCGCACCCGGATCGAAAAACACGGCCCCGGCGTGGCCGGCAAACTCGCGGGCCTGTTCCTCAACCGGGACTATTTCGCCAGATTCCAGGCCATCGTCGTCCCCGAACGCACCTCCCTCTACCTCCGCCGCATGGGGATCCGCGGCCCCCGCATGATCTGGACGCGCCACGGCGCCGGAGACCGCGCCATCGGCTTCGCAAAAGACGTGAAGGACTTCGACTTCGTCCTGCTCTCGGGCCGAAAAGTCGAACAACGCCTCCTCGCACAGGGCGCGATCAAACCCGGACAATACTATCGCGGCGCCTACGCCAAATTCGATATCGTCAAACGCATGGCCGCGAACCGCCCCACCCTGTTCGACAACACAAACCCCACCATCCTCTACAACCCGCACTTCTCCCCCAAACTCTCCTCCTGGCCCCTCTGGGGCGAACAGATCCTCACACAGTTCGCCCAGCAGAACCGATACAACCTGATCTTCGCCCCCCATTACCGCCTGTTCGACCAGCACAGGCGCGAAGGCGAAGCCCTGATCGAACGCTTCCGGCACCACCCCAACATCCTGATCGACCCGGGCAGCAACCGCAGCATCGACATGACCTACACGATGGCGGCAGACCTCTATCTCGGGGACGTCAGCAGCCAGGTCGCGGAATTTCTCGTCCGCCCGCGCCCTTGCGTCTTCCTCAACCCGCACCATGTTGCGTGGAAGAACGACCCGAACTACCGTTTCTGGAACCTCGGCTCGGTCCTGAATACCCCCGCCGTGCTGACGGAGCAGATCGAAAATGCCTTTAGGGAACACCCCACTTTCCTTGAAGCCCAACGTCGATATATAATAGAAACCTTCGAGTTTCCCAACGACGGCCCCACCGCACCCGGCGCGGCGGACGCCATCGTCCAATACCTCAAGATGGCAGCCTGATGGCGTCTTGTCCCCGGCACACGCCGGAAACCTCAACCTTGATGGAGTGCTGACGGCTTTGTCCGAGACCCTTAACGCGACACCGCGACCGATGAGTTCCGTTCAGGCACCCGCGCCACAGGACCAGCCCGGCACCCTTCCAACCCCCTCATCCTCCGCCCAGCCAAGGCGGCTCGGAGATTTCGGAACGTTCCCGGAAGCCCTGGACTACGCCGCCCAGGGCCAGTCTGGCTTCAACATCTATTCCGGGCGCGGCCAGCTCCTCGAAGTTCTGTCCTACGCGAAACTCCGCGAACAGGCCCGGCAGACCGCACGCCACCTGCTCGGCGCCGGCCTGAAACACGGCGATCGCGTTGCCATCATCGCGGAAAGCGACGGCGATTTCGCACGCGCCTTCTTCGGATGCCAGTATGCCGGCCTGATCCCGGCCCCTCTTCCCCTCCCCGTCGCCTTCGGCGGCCGGGAAGCCTACGTCACTACCCTACGCGGCATGATCGCCAGCGCCGGCGCCCGCGCCGTACTCATCCCCGCCATCATCGCCGGCTGGACGGACGAAATCATCGCCGATCTGGATCTCGCCTATGGCGGCCCGACCTCGGATCTGCATACCCTCCCGGCGTCGGACGCCCCCCTCCCCACCATCGGCGCGCAGGATCTGTCCTACCTCCAGTTCTCCTCCGGCAGCACCCGCTTCCCGGTCGGCGTCGCCGTCACCCAGACCGCCGGCATGGCCAACGCCCGCGCCATCGCACGGGACGGCCTCCAGGTTCGTGAAGAAGGCGATCGCTGCGTCTCCTGGCTCCCCCTGTATCACGACATGGGCCTCGTCGGCTTCTTCCTCACCCCCCTCACCTGCCAGCTCTCGGTCGATCTGCTGCCAACGCGCGAATTCGCCCGCCGCCCCCATGTCTGGCTGGAACTCATCAGCCGCAACCGGGGCACCATCGCCTACAGCCCCTCCTTCGGCTACGAACTCTGCGCCCGCCGCCCCACCCCCACCCCGATCGACCTGTCCTCCTGGCGCGTCGCCGGCATCGGCGGAGACATGATCCGCCACCACATCCTCGAAGCCTTCGCCGAACGCTTCGTCTCGTCCCGGTTCGACGCCCGGGCTTTCGTCGCCAGCTACGGCATGGCCGAAACCACCCTCGCCATAAGCTTCGCCCCGCTCGATCAGGGCATCCAGACCGACACGATCGACCTGCGATACCTCGAAAGCCACGGCATCGCCCGCCCCAGCAACGATCCCTCCAACGCCCTGCGCACCTTCGTGCTCTGCGGCACCGTCCTGCCCGAACACAAAGCCGAAGTGCGTGACGCCAGCGGAAACGCACTGGAAGACCGGAAGATCGGCACCGTCCACGTCCACGGCCCCAGCCTGATGCAGGGCTATTTCGGCCGCCCCTCCGAAACCACCGCCGTGCTGGACAGCGATGGCTGGCTCAACACCGGCGATCTCGGCTACATGCTCGACGGCCAGATCGTCATCTCGGGTCGCGCGAAAGACCTCATCATCATCAACGGCCGCAACATCTGGCCGCAGGATCTCGAATGGTCCGCCGAATCCGAAATCGTCAGCCTCCGCTCGCGCGACGTCGCGGTCTTCTCGGTGGACAATTCGGGCGAGGAAAACATCGTCGCTCTCGTCCAGTGCCGCGCCAGCGACCCCGCTGAACGGGACCGCCTGCGCGATGAAGCCGCAAGCCTGTTCCGCCGTCAGCACGGCGTGGAAGTCTCGGTCATCCTCGTGCCGCCCCACACCCTGCCGCAAACCTCCTCCGGCAAGCTGACCCGTGCCCGCGCCAAGGCCATGCTCCTCGCCGGCCAGTTCGCGCAGGAAGCCAGCCCCGCCGCCTGACCGCATCCCCCTCGAAAACCCTGAAAACGCCGCGCCCCAGCCCGGGCGCGGCGTGATGCGTTCCAAAACAAGAAGAGACCGTCATGTCCGAAACGACGCAAAACTCCATCTCCGCCCTCATCATCGAGAAGCTGCTCGCTAACCCGAAAGTCCCGCGCGACATCGACGGCAACAGCAAGATCGTGGACGACCTCGCTTTCGACAGCCTGGCCGTCATGAACTTCGTCATGGAAATCGAGGACGCGCTGGACGTCTCCGTCCCGCTCGACAAGCTGGCCGACATCCGCACCATCGACGATCTCGCAACCTGCCTCGCCTCCCTCAAGCAGGGCCAGTAACGTCATGACGGACATCTTCGCCAAACACGCCACCCTCAAGACGGCCTTCGACGGCCTCACCGCCGCCTCCCCGCGCAACCCGTTCGGCGTCGTCATCGAACGCCCGCTCTCCGCCACCGTCGGGCTGATCGAAAACCGCGAAACCCTGCTGTTCGGCACCAACAACTACCTCGGCCTCAGCCAGTCCCAGCACGCGATCGACGCCGCCGTCGAGACCGCCCGTACGATGGGCGTCGGCACGACAGGCTCGCGCATCGCCAACGGCACCTACGGCCTGCACAGGAAACTCGAACAGCGCATCGCCGAAACCTTCCGCCGCAAACACTGCATGGTGTTCTCCACCGGCTATCAGGCCAATCTCGGCGCCATCTCCGCCCTCGCCGGCAAGGACGACTACCTCCTTCTCGATGCGGACTCCCACGCCAGCATCTACGACGGCAGCCGCCTCTCGGCCGCACAGGTCATCCGCTTCCGCCATAACGACCCCGCCGATCTGGACCGCCGCCTCGCCCGCCTCGGCGATGCCCCCGGCGCCCGCCTGATCGTCGTCGAAGGCGTCTATTCCATGACCGGCAACGTCGCGCCCATGCGCGAATTCGCCGAAGTCAAGAAACGCCACAACGCCTGGCTCCTCGCCGATGAAGCCCACTCCTTCGGCGTCATGGGCGAAAACGGCCGCGGCGTCGCCGAACAGGACGGATGCGAAGCCGACATCGATTTCGTCGTCGGCACCTTCTCCAAAAGCCTCGGCACCGTCGGCGGCTACATGGTCTCCGATCATGACGGGATGGACCTCATCCGCCTCTGCTCGCGCCCCTACATGTTCACGGCCTCCCTCCCGCCGGAAATCATCGCCGCCACCCTCGCGGCGCTGGAAGACATGGAACGCCGCCCCGAACTCCGCACGAAACTGATGGACAACGCCGCCCGCCTGCACGCCGGACTCAGCGCCGCCAGCACCGGCGGCGCCGGCATCACCGCCAGCCAGCACGTCAGCCCGGTAGTCGCCATCACGCTCGAAACCATCCCGCAGGCCCTCGCCTTCTGGAACCGGCTGCTGGAACTGGGCGTGTACGTCAACCTCAGCCTTCCCCCCGCCACCCCCACGCAACACCCTCTGCTGCGCTGGTCCGTCATGGCCGCCCACAACCCGGAAGAAATCGACCGCGCCGTGGCAGTCTTCACACAGGTCGCCAAAGAACTGACGTAGCACAGACATACATTCCGTTACGTTAATTGACAGAACGAAACCAGAATGGTCCAAGCATCGGCACAGCCCTTCCACAAACAGGGCCATGCCAGAATTCAAGAATCATTCATGCGTTTCGGATTATACCGGTTCTCCCTCGCGGCTCTCGGCCTGCTCTCCTGCGGCACCGCACTGGCCGACCCCCTGCCCGTCGTCGCCGTCAACCGGGAAATCGGCCTCTCCGTCACCGGCAATTTCTACAGCTGGCTCCGCGGCGGCCACAGCCAGTACAATTCCAGCTACGGCGGCGGTTCATTCCTGGGAGGACTCCCCACCAGCTATTCCGGCACCGAATCCTATCGCAACCGCATGGCAAGCTGGCGCCCCGGCTTCCAGGCCGACGCTGCCGTCATGTTCGATGCCTTCGGCATCCGCAATCTCTACGCATCCGCACAATTCAATCTTGCCGGCGGCAACGCCCACTATCGGGATCGCTGGAGCGGCATGGACAGCTATTACGGTCCCTACCGCAACACATACTCCTCGAACCGTAACTACAGCAGTACCTATACACGTGGCGAAATCGGTAAGGGCTTCCTGTTCCTGTCGAACAACCTGCTCATCACCCCAACCGCTGTCGGCGGCTATCAAAGCACCGGCACCTCCTCTTTCGGCAGCTATGGCGGCTACTGGTTCGTCGGCGCCGCCCTCCGGGCCGATTACGCCCTGACCAACCGCCTCGTCCTGCGTGGCCGCGCCGGCTGGGCCGAACTGCTGGACAGCGGCCTCATTCCCGCCAGCGCCCCGAAGCAGCGCGCCCGCCCCGTCTGGCAAGGCAGCCTCGGCGCCGATTACCGCCTGACGCACCACATCCACATCACAGGCGGCGTCGAATATGCCTATGTCGACCGTGGGCACGCCACCGATCACTACAGCTACTCCGAACCGTATTACTCAACCGCCTCCAGCAACACCACCAGCCTCTACGATAACGGAGTCACCCTCCGTTTAGGCGCCGCCTACCAGTTCTAAAAACTCAAAGGCGCGGCATCCCGTCAGGGATGCCAATGCGCCAATACATTCCGCACCTGCGGCGAAGATATCCGCGTCACCACCCCGGCAACTGCCCGCTCACGGCACGCCGCCACATCCGGCACGTCACGCAACATCGCCAGACGATCCGGCGTATCCCCACAAGCTACAGCCGCCGCATGTTCAATCCGCCCCGCCAGCCGCCAGAGCGATGCCTCGTCCCGCAACTCCTCCGGCCGATACGCAACATGAACCTGCGTCACTTCGTCATCTTCCGGCACCGCCATCGCAACACCCGCCGCCAGCGCCACTCCCCCCACGCCCCAGTCAGACGTCACCGCCAGTCCAACCACCATCACCACAAAACGAGTTTGCGAAAGCCGTCTCTTCAGGCAATCATACCGTCCCATCACACTGCTCTCCATGAACCGAAACAATCTCTCGATTGTCTTTCTTCAAACATCGTGACAATCAACCAAACGAGAGTCAATTTGATTATTGTAGCAGTACAATCATCCCGGAGTTCCGTCTGATGCCTTGGCAACCCACCATCCTCCCCGGCACCACCCCCCTCTATGCCCGCCTGACGGATGCCATCGCGCAGGACATCGAAAACGGCACCCTCCCCCCGGACGCCAAACTCCCCCCCCACCGCGACCTCGCCCACCGTCTCTCCGTCAGCGTAGGCACCGTCACCCGCGCCTACGCCGATGCCGAGCGCCGGGGTCTCCTCACCGCTCATGTCGGTCGCGGCTCCTTCGTCACCCCCCGCCCTACGCCCGTACCATACCCCATTCCCTCCGAAGGCCCGCTCGACCTAAGCTGCAACCGCCAGCCCTTCACCCCCACCAGCGAACGCCTGGCAGACGCCCTCAACGCCCTCCGCACCCACCCGGACTACATCGCCGCCGCCACGGATTACATCATCCCCGAAGGCCCGCTCTCCGCCCGCGAAGCCATGTCCCGCTGGACACACCATCAGTTCGGCGTCAATCGTCCTGCCAGCACAATGATACAATGCGCCGGTGGGCAACAAGGATTGGCCTACGCCATCTCCGGCCTCACCGTCCCGGGCGATACAATCCTCTGCGAGGCTCTCACCTATCCCGGCGTCAAAACCCTCGCCCGCCATATCGGCCGCGCTCTCCATGGCGTCACGCTGGATCAGGACGGCCTCTGCCCCGAAGCCCTCGCCGAAGCCGCCCGCACAACCGGCGCGAAACTCCTGTTCATCGTCCCGAACGTCCAGAACCCCACCACCCGCACCATGTCCCTGCAAAGACGGCAGGACATCGTCGCCGTCGCTCGGCAATACGACCTCACCATTATCGAGGACGACGCCTACGGGCTCTACGTCGATTCGAAAGACCGCCCCACCGCCATCGCCAACCTCGCCCCCGAACGCACCATCTACCTCATCAGCGTCTCGAAAGTCCTCTCCGCCGGCCTCCGCGTCGGATACCTCTTCCTTCCCCCCAACGTGCCACGCAGCCGCATCATCCAGGCCGAACGCGCCTTCGGCCACAGCCCCCAGGCCCTCGGCGCCCTCGCCGTCGCACACTGGATCGAAACCGGCACGGCGGACGACATCGCCCGCGAAATCCAGCAGGAAAGCGCCCTGCGCCACACCCTCGCCAAAACCATCCTCGGCCCCGCCATGGAACACCCGACACACGGCCGCGCGCCCCATGTCTGGCTCCCGCTCCCCCCCCTGCAGGCCGAACAGGTCGTCACCCGCGCCCTCAGAAAAAACGTGCAGGTCACCCCCCCCAGCGCCCCTCTCGTCACCCCGCAGCCCATGTCCGGCATCCGCGTCTGCCTCAACGTCGTCCCGACGCGCGAAGCCCTCGCCACAGCCCTGCACACCGTCCGGACCGCCCTCACCGCCGATCTCTGCCTCGACGAAGCCCTTGTTTAGGAGTCCCCCCGCCGAACCCGAAACGCCCGCCGCAGGCGCGGCAGCAGAACCGGCAGCATCAACAACGGATGCCGCGCCTCGAACCCGCTCAGCGGCAACACAACCCCTGTATGCCGCTCGATCTTCCAGAACAGATACCTCGCCCCGTCCTCGAACGTAAACGCCGCCTTCAACAACCGCAGCACATTCAAAATTCGCCCCCGGCGCGCCACCCGCCCCCATCGCCGCTCCGCCCACCGCCGCTGCCGCCCGGCCACCAGCGGCCGAACCTCCCCCCCCTCACGACGCCACCTCACTCCCGCCATATCCCACGCCTCCCCAAGAATCGCCGCGAACCGCTCCTCCCGCCCCGTCATGATCGTCACCCCACGCCCCACGCGCTCCACCCGCAACTCCACATGATACGTCCGCGCGAACAAATCCCGCCAGAATGCCAGAGCCTCCCCCCGCTCCGGCCCCAGACACGCCGCCCACACCGCCGCCCGCACCACGCTCGCTCGCACCAGCGCCAGAACCCGGTCCGCTGCCCCCGAGTCCCGCACCCACACCATCCGCACCGGCTGGCAGAACCGCGCCCAGATCGTGCTGTCCAGGCTCCGCTGCCCACACCGCGCCTCGAACTGCGCCGCCGTCAGCACCGCATATTTCGCCCGCAGCGAGACCCCACCGATCTCCGTCTCGAAATACCCGATATTCGGTGGCAGAACCCGATTCCCCAGCACCGCCAGACCATGCCCGTGCCAGTCCCCGAGCCGCTCCACCACCACGTAAAAATCCATCAGCCCCGAAGCATCCGGCACCCGCAACGACGATCCATAAAACAGCACCGCCAACGGCTCCCGCCCCCCCAGCATCGCCTGCACGAACGCCACGATCTCCCCCTCCACCGGCGTCGTCAGCTCCCCCACCAACCGCGCATCCAGCGTCTTCACGGGCACAGAAACCGAAAACGCGGCCCTCGCGAAAGCACCGTCTCACGCCCCTCGTAAACCTCCCCATCCATCACGAACCCCACCTCCCCACAGATCGACAGCCGCTCCACACACCCGCTCTCATAATCGTCGGACGCCCGCATCCATCCCGGCGCCCGCCCCCGCATCAGGGACCATATCCCCGCCGCCACTCGCTCCGGCCGATCATGAATGTTCAGAAACCGAACACCCTCCGCAGGATCGCCCGCCTCCCGCCAGAACGGCCATACCCCATGCGAAAGCCGCGAAAGCCCCGTCGCCAGAAACAGAAAACTCCGATCGGCCTTCGGCGGCTCTCCACGGGCCGCCACCTCATACCGGTCCCCCGCCAACCACGTCTCCCGCGTCCGACGATGCAGCAACAACCCCCCGAACGCCCCCAGCATCGTCACGCCCACAGCCAGCTCATGCGGCGCATATTTCAGAACCGTCGGATCATGCGCAATCTCGATCGCCCGCGCAAACCCGGTGCTCCCATGAAACATTCCCAGAACAGAATGATGCGCCCCGTTCGGCCACGATACCTCAATCGGGGACCGCACCTCCTCCCGAAACACCCCCAGATCGTCCCGCAAACGCGCCAGAGCCGGCAATCCCCGCTGCCCGAACCCCACATCGTTCGCAATCAGATTGGTATTGCCCGACGGCAGAACCGCGATCCGCGGCAACCTGTCATGCGGAAACGTCGCGGCAATCGCCGTCAGAACATGGCTGACAGTCCCATCCCCGCCATTGATCGCAACCGTCTCCGTCTCCCGCCGCGCCAGCTCCGCCATGTGCTCCAGCAACCGCTCCCGCGTGTCGGATACCACGAAACCGGCACCAAGAAGCCCCTGCGCCTCGGCCATGAACCCCGAACGATCCCGCCGATTGCGTCGGCTGCGCGGATTATGAACCAATGCCAGACGCAACGAACTATTCTCACCTCAAACTTTGCGCGCGGCGTTTAGCACGGCTATGAGTGCCTTGCCAAAACAGCTTCCCAACAGACCGGACCAGACGCCACCTCATGACCGCCCCGATCACGCTGGCGCATCTCTCCGATCCGCATCTCCCCCCCCCAGCCCCGCTCCCCATGCTCCGGCTGCTCAATAAACGCGCCCTCAGCGTCGCCTCCTGGCAGATGAACCGCCGCCACCACCATCTCGCCACCCTGCGGGACCGACTCGTGGCCGACATTGCAAGCCATACCCCGGACGCCATCGTCATCACCGGCGATCTCACCAATTTCGGTCTCCCCTCGGAATTTCGCGCCGCCGCGAGCTGGCTCGCCACCCTCCCCACCCCCACCGCCATCATCCCCGGCAACCACGACGCGATGGTCCCCTACGCCCTCAACCGAGGCCGCACACACTGGGAACCGTGGCTGGACAGGGCATTTCCACATGTCCGAACCCTCGGCAGGATCGCACTGATCGGCGTCAATACCGGCATCCCAACCCTCCCCTTCATGGCCTATGGCCGCACGGGCAATACCCAGACCCGCCGCCTTCGGGCCCTCCTCACCCATCTCGGTAAAGCCGGGTACTGCCGCGTCGTCATGATCCACCACCCCCCACGCCCCGGCCTCGTCCCCTGGCGCAAATCCCTGCTCGATCACGCCCGCACCGCAAACGCCCTGCGCACGGCCGGCGCGGAACTCGTCCTGCACGGCCATTCCCACAACTCCACCACCACAACCCTCCCCGGCAGCGATATCCCCCTGATCGGCATCGCCTCCGCCTCGCTGGAATCCCGTAAACCCTGGCGCATGGCCGCCTGGAACCGTATCCGCATCCAGCCCTCCCGAACAGGTTGGCAGATCGACATCGCCCGCCGCGCCCTCGATCCCGCCCTCGGCGAAACGGCCACCCCCACCCTCCAGGCCCACACCACCCTTCACCGCCCCAAAAGTCACCACCACGCATGACCGGCACCCGCCACGGCCTCGCCCGCTATCGGCCCGGAATGCTGGACCGATACCTCATCGCGCAAGCCCTCCCCCCCTTCGCCGTCTCCCTGACAGCCGTGCTCGCCGCCCTCCTGCTCGAACGCCTGCTCGTTCTGTTCGACGAACTCGCCACCGAAGGCAGCTCCATCCGCACCTTCCTGTCCCTCCTGACGGACCTCCTGCCTCACTATCTCGGCCTCGCCCTCCCCGCCGCCCTCTGCGTCAGCGTCTTCATGATCGTGCGCCGCATGAGCGACAACAACGAGATCGACGCCCTCCTCGCCAGCGGCCTCTCCCTCGCCCGCATCGCCCGCCCCTTCATGCAGGCAGGCGTGTTGCTCGGCGCCCTCGGCATCCTGCTCTACGGCTACGTCCAGCCCTTCGCCCGCTACGATTTCCGCGCGGGCTTCTACTATGCCGCCCATTCCGGCTGGGCGCCCCACCTCCAGTCCCGCATGTTCGCCACTACCTCCGGCAGCGCCATGCTCACCGCCGATACCGTCAGCTACGACGGCTCGCGCCTCATCCACATCTTCATCCAGGAACAGGGCAAAACCGCCAACCACGTCATCACCGCCGACCACGGAACCCTCCTCCCCGTCCCCGGCAAACTCGCCTCCCGGCTGGACCTCTGGAACGGCGTCATCCTGACCGACCCACACCCGGACCACCCACACGACCGCCCCACCCAGGCCCATTTCGATCACACCACCCGAATCCTCGCCCCCAGCGAAGGCCACGGCTTCCGCACCCGCGGCCTCGACGAACGCGAACTCACCTCCGTTGAACTGGTCGGCCTCCTGCGCCACCACAAGGGAGCCATCCCCCGCTCCCACCTGCGCGCCGAAATCAACTTCCGCCTCGCCCGCGCCATCGCCATCCCCTTCATCCCCGCCCTCGCCGCCGCCCTCGCCATCGGCGCCAAACGCCGCCGCCCCATCCTCGGCCTCATCACCCTCGCCCTCATCCTCGTCGCGTTCGACCATACCCTCCAGTTCGGGCAGGGCCTCATCACCACACGCCACGCCAAGGCATGGCTCGTCATCTGGCTGCCCGAAGCCGCCTTCTGCACCCTTTGCATCCTGCTGCTGGTATGGCGCACGAACGGAACCCTCAAACGCCTCCCGAAACCCGTCACGCCATGATCGTTCCGCGCCCCACCCTCATCCGGCACTTCAGCCGCACCCTGCTCGCCAGAACCGCGCTCTCCGGCGGCATCCTCCTCGGCCTGATGGAAATCCTGTCCCTGCTGGAGCAGACCAACCCCATCCTCGAACGCCATCTCGGCCTGCGCGGCATCCTCACCTACGCCCTGCTCCACCTCCCCCAGCTCGCCGCCAACGCCCTCCCCCTCAGCGTCATGCTCGGCGCCCTGTTCACGCTCACGCAAATGAGCCTCGGTAGCGAAATCGCCAGCTTCCGCGCCGCAGGCCTCTCAACCCCCGGCATGATCCGCCTCATGCTCCCCGCCACCATCGCCATCGGCCTCGGCGGCATCGTGCTGGAAGATCAGATCGCCCCCCGCAGTGAAACCGCCCTCACCCGCTGGTGGAACAGGACCGACCCCGCCGCCTGCGCCACCCCGCACGATTTCTGGTTCCATGACGGCCCCCGCCTCGTCCACGCCCATGGCTTCGCCAACGGCGGCAAAACCCTCTGCACCGTCACCCTCTACGCCCGCGCGCCGGACGGCATCCTTCAGGACATGCAGACCACCCCGGAAGCCACATACACACACAACGCCTGGCACGCCGTCCGGTCCCGCCAGCTCACCCTGAACGCGGACCGCACCACCATCCGATCCACGGACGACACAGCCACCCCCCTGCCCATCACTGCAACCCCCACCGACATCCTGCGCCTGTCGCAACCCTATCCCGCTCTCTCCGCAAACCAGATCAGAAAAGCCCTGAATCAGGCCATTCCCACCGCCCTCCCCACCGCGGAATACCGGATGATCCTGCTTTCGAGGCTCATGCTGCCCATCATCCTTTCCGTCATGCTTCTCCTCGCCCTCCCAGTAGTCTATATCCCGCCGCGAACCGGAACGCGCAGCCCCCTCCCCGTCTATTGCCTCGGCGGCGGCTTCGCGTTCGTCATCGTCCAGGGCCTCTTCCAGGCACTGGGCAACGCAGGCACACTCCCCGCCCCGCTCGCCATCCTGGCAGCGCCGCTGATCGTATCGCTACTCGCCTCAGCCGTTCTGGTGAGGATGGAGGATTGATGAACCAGACCACACCCTCAACTGCCGACGGCACAACCGCCAAACCGAACCGCTACGCCGCCATCCGCACCGGCCGCAGCTTCGATCTGGGCAAGATGAACCTGCGCCAGCTCTGGTTCGCCTACCTCACCTATCCCACCATCCTGCTCTACTTCGCCCTCGTCGCGGCCACGGCCATCCTCGCCCTGCGCCTGCACCCCACCGTGGCCGGCACCCTCATCCCCATTGCCGCCGTCATCGCCATCTATCCGCTGGCCTGGTACTGCATCCACCGCTTCATCCTGCACAGCCAATGGCTCTACAAAAGCCGCTGGACCGCCTCGCTCTGGAAACGCATCCATTTCGACCATCATCAGGATCCTCACCTGCTGGACGTCCTGTTCGGCTCCCCCGCCAACACCATCCCCACCATGGCCATCATCACAATGCCCATCGGCGGCCTGATCTCCGGCTGGCCCGGCGCCCTCACCGCCTTCTCGACCGCCCTGGTCATGACGTGCATCTACGAATTCTTCCACTGTATCCAGCACCTCGCCTACAAACCCCGCTGGAACTGGGTCGCCCGCATGAAACAGCTCCACGTCATGCACCACTTCCATGACGAGGACGGCAATTACGGCATCACCAACTACCTGCCGGACCGCATCTTCGGCAGCTTCTACGGCGAAACCCGCGAACGCAGACGCAGCCCCTCCGTCTTCAACCTCGGCTACGACCTGAAAATGGCCGAACGCTTCCCCTGGGTCATGAAACTCACCGGCGCCCCCCCGCGCGATCGCCCCGCCGGCGGCAAACCCTCCGCCTGACCTCCATGGCCCTGCACGCCCTCATCCTCGCCGGTTCCCGACAGGGCGCGCAGGACCCGCTCGCCAAAGCCCACAACGTCTCCCACAAGGCCCTGCTCCCCATAGCCGGCCAGCCCATGCTCGCCCGTGTGGTCGAAACCCTCCGCAATACCCCCGCCATCGCAGACATCACGATCTGCATCGAAACCGAAGCCCCCGTCACAAGCCTCTACGGCCCCGCAATCCCCATCCTCCCCAGCGCACAAGGCCCCTCCGAAAGCATCCACCGCGCCCTGACCCAGCTCGGCGCCCCCTTGCTCGTCACGACCGCCGATCACCCCCTCCTCCAGCGCACATGGATCGAGGACTTCCTCAAAAACGCCGGAACGGCAGACTTCGCCATCGGCATCGCCACCAAAGCCACCATCGAACGCGACGTTCCCAAAACCCGCCGCACCTATATCCGCCTCCGAGACCTGCAGTTCTCCGGCTGCAACCTGTTCCTCCTCCGCACCCCGCAGGCCGCCAACATCATCACCCTCTGGCGAAAAATCGAACATGCCCGCAAGAAACCCTGGACGATGGCCGCACTCCTCGGCCCACAAATCCTTCTGCGCGCCCTCACCGGCACCCTGACCGAACACGCCCTCATCGCCCGCGTCACCAAACTCGCCCACGGTGCACGCCCCGCCCTCATCCGCATCGACGACGGCTGGGCCGCCGTGGACGTGGACAAGGAATCGGACTTCGCCCTGGCCGAAAAACGTCTTTCACGTTCATGACGCCATCATCGTTCATGAGGGCTTTGCCTCCAACCCCCCACAAAAGGGCAGTCGCCCTTCTGAAACCCTTTTCTATTCTTCAGGCATCATGAACTTCGCCTACATCATCAACTCCGTGGAAGGCGGCGGCGCGGCTCTCCCCGTCCCCGCCATCACAAAAGTCATCCGGGACGCAGGCCACACCGTCACCATCCTCGCCCTCACCCGTCGAGACGGCCGCGCCATCACCCCCATGGAAAAATCCGGCCTCACCGTCGTCGTCCGGGATGGTACCAAAACCGACCACCTCGCCGCCTATAAATGGCTCGACCAGCAGATCGAACGCCTCGCTCCTACCCATCTCTGGACTTCCCTCACCCGCGCCACCCTTCTGGGCCAGATCGTCGGCCGCAAACGCAACCTCCCCGTCATAAGCTGGCAACACTCCGCCCGCCTCAAAGCCGGCAACGCCGCCCTCCTCCGCCTTTTCCGCAACCGTACCGCCCTCTGGATCGCCGATTCCGCCTGCGTGGAAGCCCAGACCCGCACAAAAATCGCCCCCCAGAACCTCATCCAGTGGCCAATCTTCCGCGCCGATCCCACCACCCTCGAAGCCCGTCCCTGGCAACCCGGCGAACCCATCCGCATCGGCACCCTCGGCCGCCTCCATCCCGTCAAAGGCTACGATACCCTCATCGAAGCCATCGCCCAGATCCGCAACGCCCCTCCCTTCACCCTTACCATCGCCGGTGAAGGCGAGGAACGCACCAAACTCGAAGCCCTGATCGCAAAATACAACGCTCCCGTCACCCTTCAGGGCTACACCCCGAACCCACAGTCCTTCCTTCAGACCCTCCACCTCTATACCCAGACCTCCCACTGGGAAGGCCTCTGCCTCGCCGCCCACGAAGCCATGCTCGCCGCCCTCCCCATCGTCGCCACACAGGCCGGCGAAATCCCCTATACCGTCACCCCCGAATGCGGCCTCATCGTCCCCCCGAAAGACGCCAGAGCCCTCGCAAAAGCCTTCGAAACCATCCTCAGAACCCCCGAAACCCTCCATGAAATGGGCCGGAACGCCCGCGCCCGAACCCTCTCCCGCTTCAACGCGGAAACATTCGACGCCACAGGCCGCCAGATCCTCGAAACCATCAAAGCCCTGTGAGCCTCCTCCCCGAAACCCAACTCGCCATCCGCCGCGCCACGCTCGCCCTATGCGACAACCACGACTGGGCGCCCATCAATGAATTCACCCTCCCCACCGCAGGTCGCCGCGCGGACATCATGGCCCTCCGTCCGGATCAGGGCTTTGTCTGCATCGAAATCAAATCCGGCCCGCGCGATTTCCTGACCGACCGTAAATGGCCCGAATACCGGGCCTGGTGCGATCAACTCTATGTCGCCGTCGATCACGTCTTCCCCCTTACTCTCCTACCCGAAGACGTCGGCGTCATCGTAGCGGACCTCGAACACACACCCCCCGGAATCCTCGCCGAAAGCGCCATCATCCGCCCCGCGACCGAACACAAACTCGCCCCCGCCAGACGCCGCACCCTCCTCACCCTCTTCGCCCGCACCGCAGCAAACCGCCTCGCCCGCCTCGAAGACCCCGCCATCACCGCCTCCCTCCGCGCCGCCCGCCGGGTCGAGTAATATAAATGCAAGTCAAGGAAACGTTTGCGTCAAACAGATTGCACCGATAGCTCTGTCCGATAATTAATCAGCCATCCAGAAACCATCCATCGAACCGGCACTCCCGATACGAGGACCAGAAAGACGCATGACACACACGTTTCAGACCTTCACTTCCTGGTCCAGAAAAACTGTTTTTACAATTCTCTTCTGCCTCGCCAGCATCGTGACGCTCCAGAAAGCCCACGCCCAGTCGGAAACCGCCAAAACCCTGTCATCAACCAGCTACACCGCCGTCGGGCTACCCGTATTCGGCCAGGACCCCCAGATTGCCGCCCCCCTCGTCACCACACTGTACGGTAACCCGCATCTGTTTGGAGACTGGGGCGGCATTCAGCCCTGGCTCGTCAAACACGGCATCTTCGTCGCTCTCACCCTGAACGAGGAATTCATGGGCAACATCACCGGCGGCCGTACCCGGGACAGCGTCCTGTCCGGGCAAGCCGCCGGCGAACTCGATATAGACTGGCAGAAACTCGCGGGCCTCCAAGGCTTCTGGACGCATATGCTCGTCGTCAACGGCCACGGCAACAACTTCAGCCACACACTCGGAGACTACGTCGCCAATCCGGAGGAGATCTACGGCGCACGCGGCAACGTCGTCGCCCATCTCGTCGCCCTCTATGCCGACAAAACCTTTCTCCACAACCGTATCACCATTTCCGCCGGCTGGATTCCCGTCGGCCATTTCTTCGCTCTTGATCCCCTCGCCTGCTCCTTCATGAACGTGACCATCTGCGGCAACTACGCCCCAGGAAAATACGTTCCCGGCGGAAAGGACTGGCCTTCCGGTAATCTCGGCGCCGTCCTCCGCGTCCGCCCCACCGAACGCACCTACGTCATGGGCGGCGTCTTCGCCGTCAGCCCCCACAGCTATAACGGCGGTATCTCAGGCTGGTCCTGGGGTCAGTCCGGCCTCGGCAAACTCTCCACGCAATTCGAGATCGGCTGGATTCCCTCTTTCGGCAAGGACCACCTTCTCGGCCACTACAAAATCGGCGCCTATTACGACAACTCGCGGTACCCAAACCTCAATGAAGACATCAACGGCAACTCGTTCCAGGCCACAGGCCTGCCCCAACGCAACGAATCCGGCCAATGGTCGTCCTGGCTCATGTTCGACCAGATGCTCATCAGAAACGGCAAGGGTCTCGCGGACGGCCTGATCGCTATCGGCGGCCTCGGATATGCACAGGGCAATGTTGTCGCCATGCGCGATCATGAATGGATCGGCCTGCTCGATACCGGAACGAACTGGCACCGCCCTCTCGATCAGATCGGCATCATGTTCCACCACATCGACATGAGCCACACCCTCCGCCTGCAACAGCAATCCTCTCTCGCCCTCGGCCTCCCCCTCCTTGGCAACCAGTGGGGGACCGCCTACGGCGTGCAGAACTGGGAACAGGTCTACGAAGCCTTCTACAGCCTCCACCTGATGCGCGCGACCGCTCTCCAGTTCGACTTCCAATACCTCCAGCACCCCGGCGCCACCACAACCTTCAAGGATGCCGCCGTCCTCGGCGGCCAATTCACCGCCAGCTTCTGACCCGGAATAACGGGTTGCCCTTCCGAACATCCAATGGCTGGATACCTTCAGGATTCGCAGCTCCATACCGGAACATCACCATGCCAGACACGACCGCATCCCCCATCCTCATCGCCCGGCGCCTCGCCGCCGCGCGCGCTATCGTGCAGGACGCCGCCGCCCTCGCCATGCGGATGCGCCCCCCGCCGGGTGGCCCCACCGGCACGCAAAAAGGCATGCAGGACTACCTCACCGAAGCCGACGGCGCCGTCGAAGCCCTGATCTCCCAACGCATCCACGCCCTGTTCCCCGAAGACGGCTTCATGGGCGAGGAAGGCGGCAAGGCCCGCCAGGGCACCCTCACCTGGGTCGTCGACCCCATCGACGGCACCTCCAACTACGCCCGAGGCCGGGACCGCTGGTGCGTCTCCCTCGGCCTTCTGGACGGCGAAACCCCCGTCGCCGGCATCATCCAGGCCCCCGCCCTGAACGAAACCTACATCGCCCAGCGCGGACACGGCGCCACCCTCAACGGCACCCCCCTCAAGGCCTCCCCGGTCACAAACACGAAAACCGCCATGCTCGAAATGGGCTGGAGCCCCCGTGTCGCGGACGAAATCTTCGTCGAAAAAATGAAAGCCATCCGCGATCTCGGCGCCATGCCGCGCTCCGGCGGCTCTGGCGCCCTCGCCCTGGCGGACGTCGCCTCCGGCCGCCTCGACGGATACCTCGAAATCGTCATCAACCTCTGGGACGTCGCCGCCGCCCTCGTCCTCCTCGAAGAGGCCGGCGCGAAAGTCTCCCCCTTCCTCAAGCAGGGCGGCCTCACCGGCGGCGCCACCATTCTCGCCACCGCCCCGGGCGTGGCGGACGCCGTCAGCACAGCCTTCAAAATCCCCCTCGCCTGAACCCGATACTGGCGCAAGCCATCCTCAGGCCATAGTTTCCCCTACACTCAACGCACACACGTCATCACCATCGACCCAGAGGGCCAACCATGCACCGCCGCACCAAATTCCTCCTCCTCGCCCTCGCCACAGCCCAGACCGCCCTCACAGCCCCCGCCCACGCCGACAACTCCCGCCAGCAGGCCCTTGTGGACCGCTCCACCCTCGCCGTGCAGGATCTCTTCCAGGACGCCAAACCCGGCTCCCGCGCCCAACGCTATCTCGGCAAGGCCCGCGCCGTCATGATCTGCCCCTCCGTCTTCCATATGTCGGTCGGTATCGGCGGCTCGGGCGGCGGCTGCGTCCTCGTCTCGCGGGACGCACGCGGCTCCTGGTCAGACCCCGCCTTCTACACCCTCAGCTCAGGCTCGCTGGGCATCCAGCTCGGCGTCGAAAGCTCCGAACTCATGCTGTTCGTCATGAGCAGCCGCGGCCTCCAGGCCCTGCTCGACAGCCAGTTCAAATTCAACGCGGACGCCTCCGCCTCCTTCGCCACCCTCGGCTCCGGCATCGGAGACAGCACCGCAGGCGTCTCCAACACCGACATCCTCGCCCTGCAAAAATCCAGCGGCCTCTTCGCCGGCGCCTCCCTCGGCGGCTCGAAACTTACCGTCAACAGCGGCGCCAACCGCTCCTACTACAACCAGAGCGTCGGCCCGGAAGACGTCGTCATCACCATGCGCGTCAACAACCCCGGCGCGGACCCCCTCCGCAGCATCCTCAGCCGCGTCGCCGCCGCCCAACCCGCTACGACCACTCCCCTCCAGTCCCAACCCGCCCAGACCCAGCCCTCCCAGACCCAGCCAACAGATTCAGCAAGCCCCTACCCCTCCAACTACAACCCCGCAAAAGCCTACAACACGCAGGTCAACGGACCCACCCAACTCTCCCCCTCCGGCGTGCAGAGCCAGACGCTCCCGCCCCCGCCGCGCTGATCACACAGGGGGCCTCGGCCCCCTCCCACCCATCACTTCCCATGCAGGGCGCGATACGCTCCCACATTCCGGTTATGCTCCCCAAGCGTGCTGGAAAACCGATGCCCACCCATTCCGTTCGCCACGAAATACAACGCATCCCCCGCCGCCGGATGCGCCGCTGCCTCCAGCGCCTGCACGCCCGGAGAACAGATCGGCCCCGGCGGCAATCCCGCCTGAACATAAGTATTATAGGGCGAAGAAAACCCCAGCTCCTCATGCGTCAGAGGCATCTCCTGCCGCCCCACCCCATCCGTCACCGCATAAATCACCGTCGGATCGGACTGCAACCGCATCCCCAGGTGCAACCGGTTCAGAAACACCCGCGCCACCAGCGGCCGCTCCTCCGGCAAAGCCGTCTCCCGCTCCACCATGGACGCCAGAACCACCAGCGCCCCAGGCGTCCCGATCGCCGGATCAACCACCCGCCCCCGCCAGATCTCCCCCAGCCGTTCCCGCATCAACCCCTGCAATCGCCCCACAATACTCGCCCGCGTCGTCCCCCGCACGAAAGACAGCGTCTGCGGCAACACACTACCATCCGCAAAGACAGGCACATCCCCCACCAGAAACGGCGCAGCCTCCAGCACAGCCCCGATCTGCTTCGCCGTCAGCCCCTCCGCAATCGTCACGACATGCTGCACCGGTCGCCCGTGCCGCAGGATCACCAGCACCTCCCGCAACGAAACATGCGCCGGAAACGCAAATTCCGCCGCATGAACCAGCCCCTGCCGTCGTGTCAGATAAACCGCCCCCCGGAAAAACAACCGGGCCAGAGACCCGCTCTCCAGAATCCCGTCACGTTGCAAGCCCCTTGCAACCGTCTCGCTGTTCCCGCGCGGAACAACGAAATCCCCACCCCGGGCCAAAGGCCCGCCCCCCTCATAAACCCGCCACGCCGAGAACGACACCGCGCAAAAGACGACGAGGAAAAGCCCGATCCCGATCCGCTTCCCCATCGCCCGAAACCAGGCTTCAGACCGCGCGAACGATCAGGCTGGCATTGGTGCCGCCAAAGCCGAAGCTGTTGGACAGCGCCGTCGTGAGCTTCCGCCGCTGGGACTCATGCGCAACCCGGTCGATCACACTCTCACGCGCCGGATTGTCCAGATTCAACGTCGGCGGCGCCACACCATCCCGAATGGCCAACAGGCAGAACATCGCCTCGACCGCGCCGGCAGCCCCCAGCAAATGCCCGATCGCGGATTTGGTGGAGGACATCGCAATCCGCTTCCCGTCCTCCCCGAACAGGCGCTCGACGGCATCCAGCTCAAGGTCATCCGCCATCGTGGAGGTGCCATGCGCATTGACGTAATCGATATCCGCCGTCGTCAGGCCGCCGCTCTTCAACGCCGCCTTCATCGCACGGAACGCACCCTCGTGCCCCTCCGCCGGGGCCGTGATGTGATGTGCGTCGCCGGAAAGACCATACCCGATGATCTCCCCGTAAATTTTCGCACCACGGCGTTTCGCGTGCTCATACTCCTCGAGCACGACCACACCAGCCCCCTCGCCCATGACGAACCCGTCACGATCGCGATCCCACGGGCGGGACGCCTTCTCCGGCGCATCGTTAGACCCGGTGGACAGCGCCCGCGCCGAACAGAACCCGGCGATTCCAAGCGCGCAGACAGCCGCCTCAGCACCGCCCGCCACCATCACATCCGCATCGCCCAGCGCAATCAGCCGCGCCGCGTCGCCAATGGCGTGAACACCCGTCGCACAGGCCGTCACCGCCGAATGGTTCGGCCCCTTGAAGCCATACCGGATCGACACATGCCCCGAGATCAGATTGATCAGCGCGGACGGAATGAAGAACGGGGAAAGACGGCGCGCCTTGCCGGACGCCACGGTCAGCGAGGCGTCATAGATGGTCTGCAACCCGCCGATGCCCGAACCGATCATCACGCCCGTCGCGCAACGCTCGTCCTCGGACTCCGGCTTCCAGCCCGAATCCTCGACAGCCTGAATCGCCGCAACCATCCCGAGATGGATGAACCGATCCATCTTCTTCTGGTCCTTGACCGGCACCCAGTCCGCCAGCGTCAGCCCGCCCGCATCGGTCGGCCCTTCCGGAACCTCACCGGCAACCTGGGCCGGAAGGTCGCTCGCATCGAAAGACGTGATCCGCCCGATGCCGCTCTGCCCCTCGATGAGACGACGCCATGTGTTCTCGACGCCGACACCAAGCGGGCTGACCATGCCCATACCGGTGACGACAACACGCCTGAAATTCGCTCCCGCCGAGGCCGCAATCATCCGCGCTCAACGCTCCCGTACCGTAAGATTCAAAAAACACCGCGCCCGTCATCAGGGCGCGGTCAGCCCTGATCAGGCCGCCTTCTGCTTCTCGATGTAGTCGATCGCATCCTTGACGGTCGTGATCTTCTCGGCCGCATCTTCCGGAATCTCGACGCTGAACGCCTCTTCAAACGCCATCACCAGCTCGACCGTGTCGAGGCTGTCCGCCCCCAGATCGTCGATGAAAGACGCATCCGGCGTCACCTTGCTTTCCTCGACGCCGAGGTGCTCAACAACGATCTTCTTAACCTTGTCGGCGATATCGCTCATCTGTCTTCGCTTCCTGTGTGCCCAAATCAAACGGGCGGTTCGAAACTCGTTCGTCCATCATTCCAGCACGCACACCGCACCCGGATACCGGTCGGCAGGACACGCGCCAGCCCGCACTTCGGACGAAGCTGCGGGCGCTTAACACGGTTTTGACTGCCGCGCCAAGCATTCCGATTTCAACAAAGGCGCAATCAGCTCATCGCCATGCCACCATTGACATGCAACGTCGCCCCGGTCACCCACCCGGCCTCATCGGAAACCAGATAAGCAACCGCACTCGCGATATCGTCCGGCTGCCCCATCCGCCCCAGCGGAATCGATCCCAGCAGCTTCTCCCGGTTCGCCTCCGGCAAGGCATCCGTCATCGCCGTCTGCACGAAGCCCGGCGCCACGACATTCACCGTCACCCCGCGCGATCCCGCCTCCTGCGCCAGGGACTTGCTCATGCCGATCATCCCGGCCTTCGCCGCCGCATAATTCGCCTGCCCCGCATTCCCCGTAACCCCCACGATGGACGCGATGCTCACGATCCGCCCCGACCGGCGCCGCAACATCCCCTTCAACGCCGCACGGCACAGTCGGAACGGCGAGGCCAGATCGACGGCCATCACCGCATCCCAGTCCGCGTCCTTCATGCGGATCGCAAGCCCGTCCCGCGTCAGACCGGCATTGTTCACCAGAATGTCCAGCGGCGCACCAACCGCCTGTTCGGCCGCAGCCACCAGCGCATCCGCCGCCTGCGCATCCGAAAGATCCGCCACACACACATGCGCGCGCGAACCCAGCGCCGCCGCCACCTCCTGCAACTTCGCCTCCCGCGTGCCGGACAACACAACCGTCGCCCCCTGCCCATGCAGGGCCGCCGCAATCGCCGCCCCAATGCCACCGGAAGCGCCCGTCACCAGCGCAAGCTTGCCATCCAGAGAAAACATAATCCCAATTTCCTTTACAAAACCTTAAGAAGCGCCTCGATCTCATCCGGCGCCCCGGCGGACACCGTCGTCAGATCCCCATTGATCCGCCGCACCAGCCCGGACAGAACCTTCCCCGCCCCCAGCTCCACAACAGACGTCACCCCCATCGCCGCCATTGCCTCCACGCTCTCACGCCAGCGGACGGACCCCGTCACCTGCCGCACCAGCAACGCCCGAATCTCCGCCGGGTCCGTCACCTTCGCCGCCGTCACATTCGCAATCACCGGAACCACCGGCGCCTGCACATCCGCACGCTCCAGCGCCTCCCCCATCGCATCCGCGGCCGGGGCCATCAGCGAACAGTGAAACGGCGCCGAAACCGGCAACAACACCGCCCGCTTCACCTTCCGCGCCTTCGCCACCTCGATCGCCCGCTGCACGGCCCCGATCGCCCCCGAAATCACAACCTGTCCCCCACCATTGTCATTCGCAACCTCCAGCGTCTCACGCCGCGCAGCCTCGCCATCCTCCACCGGAACCTGCGCCGCCTCCTCGCAGATCGACCGCGCCTGCTCCAGATCCACCCCGATCAGCGCCGCCATCCCGCCCACGCCCTCCGGCACGGCCCGCTGCATCGCCTGCCCCCGCAGCCGCAACAAACGCGCCGTCTCCGCCAGCCCGAACGCCCCCGCCGCCGCCAGCGCGGAATATTCCCCCAGTGAATGCCCGGCCACCAGCGCCGCCCTGTCCTGAAGCCGGAACCCGCCCTCATGCTCCAGAACCCGCACCGTCGCCAGGGACACCGCCATCAACGCCGGCTGCGCGTTCTCCGTCCGCGTCAACTCGACAGCATCCCCCTCGAACATCAGCCTGGACAGCTTCTGCCCCAGCGCGTCATCCACCTCCTCGAACACCGCCCGCGCCGTCGCAAACGCATCGTGCAGGGCTGCCCCCATTCCAATGGACTGGCTACCCTGCCCCGGAAAGACAAACGCATGAACCGACATCACATCCCCATATCATGACTGCTTTTCAGCGCCGGACATGACGGAGGACCACTCCGGAAGTCAATTCCTCATCTACTGACAGCCACATCCGGCAACCGCCCCAAGGGTCTTTCCCAACAGGGAAAAACATACCTGAAGCGCCAGATGACAACGAACTTCACACGCCGGAACAGCCCGTTAACCGATCTTCTGCAAAACGATCATCGCCTGCGGCAACCGCACCGGGTTGTCCAGAAACTCGATCAGCCGGAACAGGCCGCCCCACTGCTTCACGACATACCCGCGCGGAATGATCGCCTCGCCATAATGCGCCTGCGGATGCGGCGGCCGCACCGAGGCCGCATGAAGAAACATCCCCGCCTCGTACCGCGCATTGGTCCCGGCCTCATCCGTGAAACTGTCCGCGCACGCCTCGTACCACGCGTGTTCCAGCTTCATCCCCGCCGCACGCCGCGCCCGCATCTCCGCGCAGAACGAAATGAACCGCCTGCTCTGCGTCGTGAGAATCGCAAGTCCCCCCGGCTTGAGCAGACGATGAAACTCCCGGATCCAGTGTGTCGCCAGAAACTCATCCAGATGCGAAAAAACCGACCAGGACGAAATCAGGTCGAATGCCCCATCCCCGATCACCAATGGCGGCACCAGATTACAGCTCAGGAAGTTCAGCGCCGGATTGCACCGCCGCGCCTCAATCAGAAACCGGGACGTCGAATCCACTCCGAACAGACTATCCGGCTGCACGTCCTTCATGAACAGCCGCGTCATCCGCCCCCAGCCACAGCCGAAATCCAGCACCCCATGATGCGGCGCCAGCGGCCGCCCTGCATAGGCACAGTAATTCTTGATTTCACGATAGAAAACATGCGCCTCATGCAACGAAACCTCGCCGCTATGCCCATGAATCTCCCGTTGCAGATCCTCCGCCGGAAACCCCGGCATCCGCGCACCCTCAATCTCCGGCACGCGCAATGAGGAAACCAGAACGTTCAGCCAGTTCTCATCACTGCATCCGCGAAACGTGTCGAAAACCGCCGATGCGCCAGGCGCCTGATACATACCCGTCCCTCAAAAAGCTCTACCGTTTCATGGCGGACCACCCCCGCCACATCACGGCCAGCAACCCATCCCACAGAATGGCCGGAACTTCCCTGACTCGCCAATACCTCTTTTTTAACGGTGTCATCGTCGCCGGATCAGCCCCGGGCGGCACCACCAGAACCTCCCACCCCATAATCCACATCAATACCCGGCAACGCAGCATATGAAACCCGCTGGTCACAACCGCCACCGGCCCGCCATACCCCTGCCGTCGCAGCAAAACCGTGCAATTCCGCGCCGATTCGAACGTATCGCCAGCCTGCGTCTCCACAGTGATCCGCCCGGCCGGCACTCCCGCCTCCCGCAACAGCCGCGCCATCATCACCGCTTCCGCCTCCCCCTGCCGGCGCTGCTTCCACGCAATTCCACCCGTCGGCAGATAAACGGCATCCGGTCTCCCCGCGCCAAACGCCAGAGCCGCCCCCACACGGGATCGCATCGTCGCGCTCGGCGTCCCATCCTTCCGGGGCGCCGCGCCAAAAATAAGGATAACCGGCGCGCGGAATATCGGGACGTCGCTCAACGCGGCAGCAGCCGTCCCCTCTGCCATGCCTCAGCCGCCTCCTCCGGGTCCGTCCCCTCCACGCGAATCGCATGATCCAGCGCGCTCATCACCTTGTTGCCCAGCATCATCTCGTCCAGTTCGTCGAGCATATCCGGATCGGCACAGGCCGCCACACTCTCCCGCAACACGATCCGCGCAGACCGCTCCCTGCCCAGAACATGCGCCGGATCATCCAGAACCGTCAGCCCCTCCGTATGAAACACCGCATGAGGCTGCTCAAGCGCCACGATCGCCCGCTCCCCCTGCCCGATCGCCCGCCGGACGCGCTCATAAACCGCATCGTCATCGCAAAACTCGACGGCAAAATTACATCCGCCAAGCGCGCCCGCCTTCACCGCATCGAACACAGGTGCCAGCTCCGGCGTCGTAATCAACCGGTCCGCTCCCAGCTTCGGCACATCCGCAATCGACGCCGCTCCATGATCCCAAGTCAGCGCCCAGACATAGATCGGCTTGTAAAGCTCCCCGATCACCCGGGTAGATGGCGAAACCAACGCATCGTCCGGCCCCGGCATCCAGGCCGAAACCAGCAGATCAACCTCACCCGAAGCCATCGCAGCCGCAACCTCGGCCCGATCCAGATCAAAAAACGAAACCCCGACCTCATGCGCATCCAGCACACGCGCCACAGCCGCGGCACAGCCAGCATGAAGCGAGTCACGCAGATGCCCCAGCGTAATTTCCGTCATCGTTCAATCCTTCACAGCGCCCGAAGCAAAAGCCCCGGTTCAAATAACGCCGTTCCAGCACCCGAAACGACACCAAAGCAAGACCCAACGCGCTCCCAAGGCCGGTTTCCCGGCCCCGAAAGCCCCTGCATCACCAAATTTTCACACGCTGGGCTGGAGCGATATAGAGCTTCTGTCCCGGCTGAACATCAAATGCCTTGTACCAGGCATCAATATTGTGCGACGGAATATTGACCCGCGCACGCGGCGGCGAATGCGGATCCGTCACAATCAAATTCCGCGCATGAGCATCCCGCAGCTTCTCACGCCAAACCTGCGCCCAACCCAGAAACACCCGCTGATCGCCCGTCATCCCGTCCACCACGGGTGCCGGCTTGCCATGCAATGATGCGTGATACGCTTCCAGCCCCAAAGTCAGGCCGCCCAGATCGGCAATATTCTCGCCCATCGTCAGCTTCCCGTTCACATGAACACCCGGAAAAATCTCGAACGCGTCATATTGCTTGCCGAACCGATCCGCCAACGCCTGAAACTTCTGCGCATCCTTCTTCGTCCACCAGTCATGCAAACGCCCATGCTCATCATACTGGCGTCCCTGATCGTCAAACGAATGCGTCATCTCATGCCCGATCACCCCACCAATCGCCCCGTAATTGATCGCCGGGTCCGCATTGGGGTTGAAGAACGGCGGCTGTAAAATCGCGGCCGGGAACACGACCTCCACATAATTCGGAATATTCTCCGCATTCACCGTCTGCGGCATCATGTCAAACCAGACTTCCCGGTCCACCTTCTGGTCCAGATGATTCAGCCAGAAATTCCAGTTGAACGCCAACGACCGGGACGCATTGCCATACACATCCCCCTGCTTCACCGTCAGCTTCGAATAATCCCGCCAACTCTTCGGATACCCGACCTGAATATCGAAATTGTCGATCTTCCGTCCAGCAGCCGCCCGTGTCTGCGGTTCCATCCACTCATTATGCTCAAGCCGATACTTGAACGCAGCCTTCACCTCGCCCACAAGCTCAGTAATCCGGGCCTTGCTGCTTGGCGGGAAATATCGTGCCGCATACGACTTGCCAATCGCCCAGCCCATCGCCGAACTCGTCACCCGCACGCCACGCTTCCACCGCTCGGACTGCGCCGGCTGCCCGTTCAACGTCTTGCCATTGAACGCAAACGACGCATCGGTAAACGCCCGCGACAAATACGGCGCCGCATTGTCGGCCAGATGAAACGCCATCCACGCCCGCAACACTGCCGGATCGGCCCCCGCCAGCAATTTGGCCTCCCCGGCAATCGCCGATGGCTGCCCAATAATCAGCACCCGCTTCTCAAGCCCCGTCGCAGGAATCCCCGCGGCAACCAGCCATGCCTGCCAATCGAACCCCGGCGCGGCCTTCGCAAGCTGTGCCACCGTCATCGGATTATACGCCTTGACCGGATCGCGCTCCGCCTCAAGCGCCCAATGCACCTTGGCAATCCCGGTCTCAAGCGCCACGATCGCATCCGCGTTCTTCGCAGCATCCGCATATCCGATCAACCCGAGCATCGTCACGATATAATCGCGATATGCCTGCCTCTTGGCCGCAAAATCAGGTTTCAGATAATAATCCCGATCCGGCAGCCCCAGCCCACTCTGGGCCACATCGATCGAGAATTTCGTCGGGTCATGGTCATCCGGATTGATCCCGATATCGAACGGGCTTGACTGAAACCCGCTCGCCGCCATCCCGGTCAGCTTCGCGAACGCCTCCAGATCGTTCACACCCTTAATGGCATCCAGATCGCCGGCCAGAGGTTTGGCCCCCAACTGGTCCACACGCGCCTGATCCAGAAACGACGCATAATAAACACCCAGCTTCTGCTCGGTCGTCTTCGGGTCCGCTACCGGATGCGCAGAAACGTCGTTCAGAAGCGTGCGAACCTGATCGCGGGACCGCTCCGCCAGAATCGAAAATGGGCCATACGACGTCTGATCCGGCGGAATTATCAGATCCTTGATATACGTCCCATTGGCATACCGGAAAAAGTCATCTCCCGGCTTGACCGTCAGATCCCGCCCCGCCGCATTGAAACCATCCGACCCGAACCCCTGCAAGGCCGGAGGCAATGCCGCCGCCCCTCCGCCATCCGCCGCTCGGGCAACGGACACAATGGAAGTGGACGCCGCCAGCAAGGCAGCACACAGAACGGACCCGCGCCCAATACGAACAGATTTCAAACTTCCAAGCCCTCAAGAACGATCACGAAATGGCAGACGCAGCAGCGGCTACGCCCCAGTAACAATCCATTCCCATGCACCAAATCGATGCGATCGCAAAGAGTAACGCAGCTTTCCTAAAAGACTGTTAACCCGCCGTCACCGCCGATGCGCACGCCGAGCCGGCACTCCCTGCTCCGATTCCACAGCTGCCACCGTGAAATCAAACACCACGACCTTGTCCAGATACGCCGCCGCAAACTCTTTGAACGCCTCATGCGCCGGATCGAAATAAGCCGGGTCCGTCACCACAGGCTTGCCGACATAGAAGTTCCGATCCCCCTCGGACCGGAACGTCACAAGAAACGCCTGCTGCAACCCGTCGTCAGACCCTTCCCCACTGCTCTGCATCCCCGTCTCGATCGACTGAACGAAGCGCTTCCCATCCGGCCTGCGCGAATCCTGCACCAGATGCAAAAAACGCGCCGTCACCTCAGCCCGCGCCGCCGCCGAAGCGCTGGCCTTGTAGCGGAACATCACCATATGCCGCACCACACCGGGATGAAAATCAGGTGCCGTGAACGCAGGCAATCCCATCTGCCGCGCCAGTTGCTGCGCCGCCGTCGTTCCAGGCGCCGTCGTCATGCCAGCTCCCGCACCATAATGCGACGCAATCGGCCGCTCCCACGGATCAGCCTGAGCCGAAACACTCCCGAACGCAGAAAACACCCCCAGCACCCATCCCGCATGACGCCCAATCCCAATCATCCATTCTCTCCCGACAAGGCCCGAAACAGCGCATCGTAACGCAGATCACTCCCTTACAATGCACGGGAAGCGTATCGAAACGCAACACAGCCACCTCACGCCGCCCGATCCACAGCCACACGCCCCAACGCCGGATCATCCGTAAAAAACCCGTCCAGTCCCAGATCGAGATACCGCCGCACCTCCGCGATCATTCCCTCCGGATTGCGCGCATTCTCCCCCGCCCCATTCCAAAGCTGCCTCGGCAGAAAACAGTTCTCCGGCCGCGCCGTATAGGAATGCACCAGCAACCCGGCCCGATGCGCATCCGCAATCAACGTCGTCGCCGGCAACCACGCCCCAGACCCATCCCGCGGCACGATATCAACATTGGAAGGCCCGATCACATCCGCATACCCCCGAACCTCCGCCAGCCCCTCCGGCCGCATGAAATCCCCGAACGTCCGCTTGCGCCCCGATTGTGTTGAAAAAGCCTTGTTATGATTATTGATGAAAGCACCGTGGGATCGGCCTGATTTGCCTCTTCACCTCACCCTGCTGCCATCGCCGCCCGGGGTGGGACGAGTTTGGCCATCTTG
>Ga0157365_10000166_pt1 | contig 31246 bp, 34 predicted proteins | sample AttsexASBM3_FD_111478 | JGI IMG/M metagenome (GOLD analysis project Ga0157365, IMG submission 111478) | Fungus gardens microbial communities from leaf cutter ant in Ribeirão Preto, State of São Paulo, Brazil - Atta sexdens ASBM3 | ecosystem: Host-associated > Fungi > Mycelium > Unclassified ...
TCTCAACAACTGCTAAGGCAGTCTAAGCTAAATCTTAAAACTTTAATAAAAAATATAGTTTTATATATCTAGTTTATAGCCTATTATCGTCACGGAAAGCTTTTTTTTTGTTGTTTTTTTTTTGTTTTGTTTTGTTTCTATTGCCAGAATCAGATTTTGCAGCTTAAAACAAAATTTTTAAATACCTAAGCTTATCTGGTTAATAAGGTAAGTAAGGCCTTTAATTTTAATGTCTCCGGTTAAAAAAAGGTATAATAAAAAGCCTCTTTATTACAAAGTTTTCATCCTTAAATTTTATTAGTTCTATAAATTATAAATGCTTGTACTTGTTTTATTATTTGAAGCTTAGCTACAAGGCTTTTTTTGGTTTGCTATAAACCAGCAGCTTTAAATAAAGATAAAGCTTTTATTTGAATTCACATGCAGCATTGATTGCAACTAAGGTTTTATTATTATCCTAAGCCCTGAGCGTAGTGGCTAATCATTATATACAAAATTTTTTTAACTAAATTCAACATAAAGGCTAATTAATATAAAAAATAAAATAATCAAATAATGAGAATTTTAAAAGAAAATGTACTACTTAGATTTGTAAATTCATATGTTGTTGATTCACCACAACCAGCTAATCTAACTTACTTATGGAACTTCGGTTCATTATTAGCAACTTGTTTAATTATACAAATTTTAACTGGAGCTTTTTTAGCTATGCATGTGCGCCTTTTAATCATAGAGACGCCCGTAAATCTAATTACCATGATCGAAAATATATCATGTAAACCAACCGACTTACCTAAAATCGAAATGAGGAGGGGACTGGAGCATGTCGGTAAAGTCCTAATGGTAGGTAGCTATAAGTACCCAAGGGGCGAGGTAATTCTTATCTATGTTTCTACAATACATCTGTCACAGGACGCTAAACTGATTCCGAAAATAGCTGTAACGGAAGTATGAAGAAAAATTGTGTGGAGTGCATACACAATTTTATTTTCTCTACATATGACATATAAAACATTTATAAAGATGAAGACTAAGGATAAGATAAGAGACTTCTCTATGGGAACTAGGGATCTCCTAAACCAAGTAATTGGCATCATGGGACTAGAGACCATGACTCACTATCATATAATTGATAAGTGGGGGAGACGGAGCAACCGTAATACGTTTAAAAGTAACGGAAGGGTTGCAGAAAACATTCTTTAATAAGAAAAGAACCGGTATGAAAATACATTCTTCATCTTTATTAAAAACAAACGTCGTAAGTTATTGCAAACGACCTACTTTAACTAGAAATATCTCAAGCAAGGCTTTAAATAATATAGAAATTTATAAAGAAGCTTACAATATCATTAAATCTAAACCTGGAAATATGACACCGGGTTCTGACAACCAAACGATAGATGGAATGTCCATAGTCAAACTAGAGAATCTTAAAGATGACGTAATAAGTTGGAAATATAATTGTAAACCGACAAAAAGGATATTTATACCCAAAGCAAACGGAAAACTAAGACCCCTAGGAATTCCCTCTATTATGGATAAAATATTACAAGTGGCGATAAAATGAATCATTGAACCAGAATGTGAAAGAATATTCCATAAAAATAGTTTTGGTTTTAGACCAAAAAGATCAGTCCATCACGCATTATTAGAAGTAAGCAGTATGATGGGTATCACCTGGATAATCGAAGGAGATATCAAAGGATATTTCGATAACATAGATCACAAAATTATGGCCAAAATAGTACAGGAACGACTTAACCCTGATAGGACATTAATGGGTCTTATTTGGAAATTTTTAAGAGCTGGTTATATAGAAGAAAGAGAATTTAAACACTCTATATTAGGAGTACCTCAAGGAGGTATCTTATCCCCGATTCTTTCAAATCTATATCTTACACTATTCGATGAATATATCGACGAATTAAAGAAGGAATACGAGAAATTACCCATATCCACTAGAAACCCTGAATATAGAAAAGTAGAATGGAAGATTGGAAACCTAAAAGATAAATTAACCCGACCAAAAAAAAGAACGGAAGAGGAAATTAACTCAATTAAAGAGCAAATAGTTAAAAACAGCATCTTACTTAGAACATTACCTTCAGCCATACGAATAGGTACAAAAATTCACTATGTAAGATATGCTGATGACTGAGTAATAGGAGTCTCTGGTCCTAGAGAATTAGCGGAAGAAATAAAAGATAAAGTAAGAATTTATCTAAAGGATAAACTAAACTTGGAACTATCTATGGATAAAACAAAAATAACACACCTCGGCTCAGAATACGCTAAATTCCTGGGATATTACATTAAAGTCAACACAACTAGTCAAAATCTTACCAGTCGTACAAAAACATCAGGAGGGGGATTTTATCATACCAGAAAAGGCACAGGTAAACCAAAACTTATATTTCCAAAGGATCTAATAAAAGCTAAACTAATAGAAAAAGGACTAGCTAACGAGAAAGGTAAACCCAAATTCAATGGAAAACTTATGTCTCTCTCGGACTCTGAAATAGTTCAAAGATATAATAGTATTATAAGAGGCTTTATGAACTTTTATAATATTGCAGAAAACAGATCATCCATGAGTGAAATGGTATACATTATTGAATATTCACTTGCCCACACATTAGCCGCTAAACATCGTATGTCACTGAAAGGAGTCTTTACAAAATATGGTAAACCTATAAAAGTAAGGATAAAATCAGATAAAGGTGAAGTACTAAAGACCGTGGAGTTCGATTTACCTCAATCTGCGGAATATTTGAACAAAAAATACATGAAAATAAACAGATGGAATGATACGATGAATGAAATACTTCCATATGACCCTTTCAACTCGCTTATACACAAAGCGCAAGAAAGAAACATTTTGGAAGAACCTTGTTATATTTGTGGAGCAACTGAAGATATTGAAATGCATCACCTAAAACACCTGAAAGATACTAAGGACAAGAATACATTAATAAAAATAATGAGTAGAATAAATCGAAAAACTATTCCACTCTGTATTCCTTGTCACAATAACACAGGAAAGTCTGACGGGATGAGTTTTAAAGATATTAAAAAAAGTATGTAAATTTGTTGCTGTTTTTGGAGAGCCGTATGCGGGGAAACTTGCACGTACGGTTCGGAGGAAGGCTAATCGTTGCCAGATCTATCGGATAATCACGCTGCGGGTAGTCGATCCTACTATACTGCACATGTGGATTTTGCATTTAACTCTGTAGAGCATAAGAAGATAATTTCTCTATTGTGTTCTGAAAACTTCGCTATATGCAGGAAAACCCTTAGAGCTTTAGGTACTTGGTGATAATAACATTAAGTGATAATCCTTAACGATTGGGCAATCTGCAGGAAACCAAATTGTAAACCCAAAGCAAAATTAGGATCCCCAGAGACTAGACGCGAAGATCTTTTTATCTATATAAATTTATATGATATTTGAGATATGAAATATTCCGATCAACCATGAGAGTGGTTGTTAACATGTTGAATGAAATAAGTATAACTGCATTTGTTTATGGTTTATTTAATAAAAGCGAACCTACCCCCAATGAAAAAGAACAAATTTCAAGATGGTTAACAGGATTTATTGATGGTGAAGGTAACTTCCAAGTCTTTTTAGACAGAAATTATTTAAGAGTAATGTTTAGAATTAGACTACATATTGATGATATAGTCGTATTACAAAAAAAATACGAGATTTTTTAGGAGTAGGTAGAGTAGTAGTTGAAGATAGTAGTTGTCTATTTATTATTAGCGATGTAAAAAGTCTATTAACCGTTCTTTTTCCTTTACTAGTTAAATACCATTTATACACAACTAAATGGTTAGATTACCTTGATTTGAAATCTGTAGTATTATTTCTTTCATAATCTAGTACAACACGATTATCTTTATCACAATTAGAATGGATAAGAGGTATCATGTATCAAATGAATTCTGGACGAACTCAGTATAATTACAATTTAATTCCAAAAATCACCGTAAATCCTTTTTGGTTACTGGGTTTTATTGAAGCTGAAGGAACATTTGGATTTAAAAACTTAAGTCCATATGTGGGTCAACACAGTAGAAGCTCAATGGTATTAGATAATATATCTAACTATATTCAATTACTACCTAAAAGTTTCACATTTAGTTTACGAACAGAAGTTCCTACTATATTGAATACTTTAAATAAACGTACCTCCGTTTCTGTAATATCAATTGTTAATATTGATGGACTGTACGATGACTTAATGTTCTTTTTATTAGATATGCCATTTAAAACTAGAAAATCCGAAGATTTTGATTTTTGGTCTATTGCACTTCACTTACACAAATTAGGTTACTTCTATCTTCTAGAAGGTCGTGTATTAGTTTACAAAACTACTTTCCCAATATGTAAATAAAGGGCGATACACTACAAACCCTAAATTTTTGAAAGCTCCAAGCTTATCTGATATTAGCCAAGTATTAGAATTAAAACTGCCTATGACACTTCAACCTAATATGCTACACGTGGATCTAGCAAAAGCTTATGCACGTTAATTTAAACAAAGTGCTATATGGGTGTATGACAATGGAGTTTCCTTAAGTGAAGAACCTTTTCATTCTTTAGCGTCAGCTATGGCAGCTATAGGCTACTCAAAAACAAGTATAGCTGCTAGACGAAGTATTGACACAGGAAAAGTCATCGGAGGTCGATATACTTTTTATTCTAAACCACTTTAATTTTGTTTTTATTATTTCGTGCTTACTATTAGCAAAGCTACTATTGGGTGAGTCACAATAATTTAAAAATAATGCAAGTGGACATGTTTATAACACAAATGATTATGAGAGATGTCAATAATGGATGGTTAATAAGATATACACATGGTGCGCCTTGTGACGGCCTGATTGAACAAACAGATTTCGTTGAGAAAATAATCTGCCTCCTTTTGATAATACCTTGGAACCTAATAAGTCCCTTGGGAAGTGAGCAATCGAAAGAACTTTTAACTAGTGCGGTCGGCCCCGGACGTAGTTTTAATGGAGGTGCTTTATACGGTAAGGATAACAAACTTGATACATCAAACTGGTCGCAGTATCCACTGGCAGTCCTAAGCCGAATATGTCGGCTGCCATCTACTTTACTTCTCTTAGTGCGTGGGATAAGAAAAGTTCTCTTCAAAGTAGACAGTATTCATATATGAAACAAGAAGATCGTAGATCTAATTGATTGGTGCAAGTACCTAAGTAAAGTCGTATTCATCCAGTGCAAACCAAGGGAAGTAACCGCCTCTACTAGCTCGTCTAGCAAGCGGACTCGGAGTCTTCGTAGTACCTCATTTTGAGGAAAGGGAGACATAGAAAATAAGTTAACCGAACCAAAGACTTTTAGACGTAACTTGAGTACCTCAAGAGGTGTTAGTTCCGGACCTGACTCTAATGATTTAAACCCTGGCCCTAAAAAGGCAAAGAGAAAATTAAAAGAACGTACGGCTACTCCTGTTTATAGTTGAATACGTGAACAGTTAAACACAAGTAAATCAACCTCAGGGAAACATAATGATTTAATTCACATAATATCAAATAAAGACTTCCTTATCACGTGCTATCAAATGATAAAAGGGAAACCAGGAAATCTGACACCGGGTTCAACTAAAGAAACTCTGGATGCAATATCTATGAAGTACTTTACTAGACTTAGTGAAGAGCTTATCCAAGGAAAATTTAATTTTACGCCTACTCGAAGAATAATGATTCCCAAAGGCCCAGGTAAAACGGGAGAAAGACCTCTTAGTATAGCCAGCCCTAGAGAAAAAATTGTCCAAAAGGCTCTTGCACTTATCCTAGAGACGATCTATGAACCTTTATTTTCTGATAATAGTCATGGTTTCAGACCTAACAGAGGAGTGCACACAGCATTAAAACAAATACACCTTAAAGGAGGTAATTTCACCTGGGTAATAAATGGGGATATTTCTAAATGCTTTGATAGTATACCTCACAAAATTATAATGAAGTTATTATCACAGCAAATTTCATGTCACAGGACTTTAGAGCTGATTAATAAATCTCTAATCAACCCTGCTATACTTGGAAAAAAAGTAATCCCATCACACCAAGGAACACCTCAAGGAAGTATTGTTAGTCCTATCCTGAGTAATATCGTTCTCCATGAATTTGATATATTCTGTGATAAACTAAAGGACACTTTCGAGATAGGAACTAAGAGAAGAAGAAATCCTAAATATCATTCACTAAGTAACAGTAGATCTAAGTCTTCAAACCCTCTCCTAAGAGCAGATCACCTTCAAAAAATGATGGAAATAAATGCAACAGACCCTCAAGATCCGAATTTTAGACGTTTCATGTATGTGAGATATGCTGATGACTTTGTCATCTTGACTATAAGTAGTCAAACAGACGCTTTCACAATTAAAAGAAAGATAACGGACTTCCTAAAAAATCATTTAGGACTGGATCTAAGTATAGAGAAAACTACAATCGCAAATGTTAAGGAAGGATTCAATTTCTTAGGCGCTCATATTGAAAAAAGAGATAAAGTGATAGTCCCTGTTAATATAAATCAGGGGGGAGAAGATCGGTTAAAAGGAAGACAAAGAAGAACCAGAAGATGATCGGTTTTAGCTCCTATAGAACAAATTATCCAAAAGATGACTAATCTAGGTTTTGCTAGAAGAAATCACTTAGGTGTTCTGTACGCCAAAAGCAGAAGAGATCTGGTAAACATGAGTCATTACGATATACTAAACTTCTACAACTCCAGAATTAGAGGTACTTTCAACTTTTTCTCTTTCGCCGGAAATTATTCCCACTTAAGAAAAATCTGGTGGATATATGCTCAATCCTGCGCTTTAACCTTGGCCCTTAAATACAAACTTAAGACCATGAGGAAAGCTTTTCTTACATTTGGTAAATTTCTTAAAGATCCAGACTCCGATACAATATTATATAACGAAAAAAGCATGAAGGTAAAACATGACTACAAAACTAAACCATCGTATTTATCTGAAAAAGGCTCGCTAGATAAAATTGTGTCAGGAACTAGTCTTAGTACTATGACGCAAAGATTTTCGGATATGGCTTGCGCACTATGTTCATCGAGAAATAATGTCGAAATGCACCATTTGAGATCGGTTAAGGATGTAAGACACAAAATTCGAACAGGTAACTCTACGTACTCCGAATGGAAAGGTGCGTTCTTGAGAAAACAAGTTCCAATTTGTAAATACCACCATGACCTTCTGCATCAAGGGAAACTAACTTCTAGTGATATTAAAACACTAAGACAGTGGACAAAGAATTAAATCTTATATTTTACAGAGTTTGAAACAATTGTGGAATTATTTTCTAGGCGAGCCGGATGACGCTAAAGTGTCACGTCCGGTTCTGAGGGCAGTGAAATCACCTTTTAATACTCTAAAGGTAATAATTTACGGTTAAGCTGACCCCTACCTAATGTAGCTTCTTTCTTCTTCATATTTGTATATGCTCTGAATTATAAATTTATAATTAGCAATAACCTATTTTATTATAATTTGTCTAAGCAAACTATAAAACTATGTAAATTAACTTTGTCTTGCTATTTTTTATTTAAAAAAGCTCTTTCAGATAACTTTATAAAAATAATTAGATCTTTAGATTTGTTTTTAAACATGAATAAAAAGCCTACAAAAAAAACAGATAACAAATTTCTTCAATGGTTTGTTGGTTTTAGTGATGCCGAAGGAACCTTCATAATAAATACCAAAAATAATAGTGAAGTACATTTTTGTTTTAAATTGACTCTTCATATTGATGATTCAGCTGTTTTATTTTTAATAAAAGATAAATTAGGTATAGGTGTTGTTTCTTTCAAAGGAAATACTTGTACTTTTTCTGTTCATTCTTTTCAACTTATTGTTGAGGTATTACTACCTATATTTGATAAGTACCCTTTATTAACGCATAAACAATTAGATTATAGAGATTGAAGAATAGCAGTGTTATTAACAAAAAATTCTGCCGTATCTACAAAAAAATTTATTAGATATATAGAACCTGAAACTTTATATAAAATAGAAAAATTGAAAAAAAGTATTAATAGAAATAGAACTAATTTTGAGGGGTATAAAATATCTTATTTAATGATTTCTAATTATTGGTTATTAGGCTTTGTGGAAGGAGATGGTAGCTTTTATTTGACTAATAATAGAGCTATATTTTCAATGACTCAAAAAGATAAACAAGTACTAGAAGCCATATCTATATATATAAACCATAGCCTAAAAAGGGCTCCTATTTTAAATGATCTATTTATAGCTCCTCAGCCTAATTGTACAATAGCTGGAAAAAATAATAATACGGCTTATCAATTAACTATTTCTGATACAGATGTTCTTTTTCAATATATTTTCCCTTTTTTTAAAAAATTACAATTCTTAAGTAGGAAAGGGGTAGATTTTAAAATCTGGAGTGTAGGGCTATTTTTAATAATTCATGGTTATAATAATATTCCAAATGGTAAGGCTATTTTAATAAAATTATCTAATAATATGAATTCTAAGAGATATTTCTCAAATATGATTGAATTTTTAGATATAGAAGAAGTCAGTGCTCTTTTTGAAATACAACCTCCATTTAATATATTTTCTAAAAAAAGCCACTTTACACTGGCTAAAGAGTATGCCAATATACAAGGCAGCAGAAATGGTTATAATTTACATATTTACAAAGAGGGAAAAGAAATACCAGGATCTCCATTTAGTAGTTATAGAGAAGGAGGTAAAGCTATTGGCTTATACTCTGTTTCTAGTATTAGGAACTATATTGACACTGGAAAGGTGTTTAAAGATGGTTATACATTTTATTCTTCTCCTAGCTGCGCTAATGAATCTAATTATAGCGATAGCGAAAAATAGGTTAAACTTAGAACTAGAAATAGTATAAGTTGTCATTTTAATTTATTGGGCCTGTTTATATGAATACCTACTCAATTCTTGAAACAGTCATTAGCTATTTGCTGGAAAACCCTTAGAGCTTTCAATACTAAACTAAAATTAGTTATGGTTTTAATTTTAGCGAATAAGTGAAAATTTGAAAGATTGGACTATCAGCAGGGAAGTTTATAATTTGACTTAAATTTAATATAAACCCCTCAACGACTATACGCTAACATTCTATAAATAAATTTAATTATGTAAGATAGTAGTTTAAATTAAGGTTATTATAGATAAAGAAATAGTCTGAACTTAACTGAGAAGTTAAGAAGTAATATTAGCCAATAAAATTGTTTTACTCAACATGTTTCCAACCACGGTTGGCAGGTAAAAGGCGTATTACTTTTTTTGAAAATTATATAGTACAGTTATAGCTTTTATCACACATGAATTAGCAAGCTTAAAATCTTTAAGTGTACATTTAGTATTCAAAAATAATTATTGCATATTGGTAGAGGTTTATACTATAGTTCATATAAATCTCCAAGAGTATTAGTATGGACAATAGGAGTCATTATCCTCGCCTAGTGTTATGGGAAAACACTAAATAGGGGAGAAACTGCCAAACTCCGGGGAAGCCCTAAAGCTCTAGTAACCAAGGAAAGAAAGGAAACTTTTTTTCTGGTGTGAGTCATTATCACAGTATGGTAACATCACTAGATATGATGGAAACTGAAATGGGTGATCGCGGATCTAAATCAGGTATATTGCCTGTAAAAGAGCAACGAGTAGACGGTAGTTGATGCAACAAACCATTGCATTTAAGATATACTCTAATAGTTTTCGAAAGAAATAACTTTAACCAGAATCCTTTCTAAACAATATCTCTGTACCTATTTCTAAACTTATAGGAGGTAGTTTAAATAAAATAATATTATTTATCTTGTTTTTATCCAGCCGAAACAGTTTGTAGAAATAAATTATATATTATATTATATTGTATTTGATAAATCTGAGTGCGTAGCTTATTCATTGTTTCGGGTTTGACTTCACCGATGATGACTCTTACTATGAAAATAGTAAAGTATGCTACAAACGAATCTTTAAATTACGATTTTAATACTTTAATGAGTTTAGGATTTGTTACGATTCCTAGCGATAATCTAACTAAAATTCTGTCTTCACATAATCTACCAAAACCTGCTTATATCCTAGAATATGGCGGAAATAAAGGTGGTATTAAAAAACTCTGAATAGTATCTCTGGAGTTTACATTTGTATTAATCTTTTTAATAGTAATATGTATGTAGGGAGTGCTACTTTGGCCGGAATGTATAGAAGATTTAGAGGTCATCTATATTTAGCTAAAGGTGGAAGTATATTAGTTAATAGAGCTGTAAAAAAATATGGAATAAAAAATTTTGCCTTTATCGTTATTGAGACTGTTTCTGCTGATAAACTTAATTGTAAAAACACATTACTAACTTTGGAACAAAAATATATGGATTTATTGAAACCAATTTACAATATTAAAAAAACAAAAACTGCTGGTTCAGTCATGAATTTAAAATGGACCCTTAAATCTAGAGAGAAATTTAGACTGTCTATTATTAATAATAAAGATAGAATTAGTAAATTTAGAGCTTTACAGTTAGGTAAAAAAAAGAAAAAAAAAGTTTAAGAAGAAACTAGAGAATTAATGAGAAAGGCTGCATTAAATAGAATAGTTTCCGGAGAAACAAGGCTAAAAATGTCTAAAAATAACGCTAAATCAGTCAAATTTACTGCTTATATTAACGGTACTAATTTTAAACAATTTACTTCTATTGCTGACGCAGCTGATTTCTTTTTTCAAGATAGAACGAAAAGAAGTAAAATTAAAACAGCCTTGGCTAAACATACATTACTTCTAGGTAAATATGAATTAAGAAAAGATTAAAGGGTTTAAATCCGAAAAGGGAATTAAAAAGAAAATTTGATTATTAACCTAAAATTCTTCCCTAAAGTAGGATACCAAAGCTAAATTTTTCTATATAATATATGAAAGCTAGGATATAAAACAACCTTAAAAAAATAATATTTTATTCTTGACTAAAAAGAGGAGATGTAGCAAGATAAATCTGGGTGCGATGAATTTTAATGATGGCTAACAATGAATTTTGGCCAAATTGTAAATATGATTTTTATTGTATTACTTACATAACAAGTTCTATGCTTCCTATTAACAAACCTAGAACTAAAGCTATCTTAAGAATAGGTCCTCTTTGTTCTCTTCATAAATATTCTTTTGTATCGATACGTACCTGCGCAACCGAGGCGGGGTCAGGAAATTCAATTAAAAATTTAAGTTTAAATCCTGATTGAGTAACAGGTTTTGTAGATGCCGAGGGTTCATTCCTGGTTCTTATTTTCAGATATGAAAATTTTCAAATGGGTTGGGCAGTTAAATTAAGATTCATTATTCATTTACATGAGAAAGATTCAGCTATTTTAGAAGCTATTAAATCTTTTTTTAATGTTGGAATTGTTTCAAAAAGAGGTGAAGATAGTGTTCAATATAGAGTTGCATCTTTAGATGATCTTACAAAAGTAATAATTCCGCAATTTGAAAACTATCCTCTTATTACTCAAAAGTTAGCTGACTTTATTTTATTTAAAAAAGCAGTGGAATTAATAATGAATAAAAAACATTTAACTAAAGAGGGATTAGAAAAAATAATCTCTATAAAAGGTAACTTAAATTTAGGACTTTCAACTGAATTAAAAAAAGCTTTTCCTGATGTTAATTTAGACCCGAAATTGAAAATAAAGTAATACAATCGCCTTACTGATTAGCTGGTTTTTCCAGTGGAGAGGGTTCTTTTATGTAAGAAAATCTGTCTCCAATAAAGTAGGTTATAGTGTTCTACTGGAATTTCAAATTGGGCAACATATTAGAGATACTATTTTAATGCAAAGTTTTATAAACTACTTAGGATGTGGAACTTTTTATGAGTATAAGCAAATAGTATTTTTTAGAGTTTCTAAGTTTGTGGATATTGTCGATAAATTAATACCATTTTTTATAAAATATCCTATAGTAGGTATAAAATATTTAGATTTTATAGATTTGATCAAAATTAAAGACTTAATGGTTAATAAAGAGCATTTAAATTTAACCGGTTTAGATAAGATTAAAAAAATAAAATCAGGAATGAATAGAGGGAGAATTTCAGAATATACTTAAAATTTAATATCAAGTAATAGCTCTAGCTACTCTCCCGTAAGGGGAAGTTAGAAATTATGTTTCGATAATAAAGAAGTTTTAGACGTTATTATTTGTGGAATGCTCTCCTCTCTATCACCTACTCTAAGTTATATTAATAAAACTAAGAATATAAATTTTAGTACAAGTAATATTGTTTACGGTAAACGATTCTCTAAATTAGCCGCTAGAGTGAAAATTACAATCTTTCTACTGATTTACAAAATTCTTTAATTGGACTTTTATTAGGTGATGCTTCAGCTGTTAAGCGTTCAATAAGTGGAAATACCTACTTTGAACAAGGATTTGTCCATAATGGACTTATGTTATTTGTACTTAAACTAAAATTCATATTATACAAAGTCAAGATACTAAGGCGAATCGTAAATTGTATCATGAAGATTCGGTATAGAAGTATCTTAATACCTTGACAGAGGTATTGGTTTTTTAACTGGCAACACTAGTGAAAACGGTTAAAGGAATAAAATCTTTTTCCAGACCGTCGGTTGGATACACATTCGCTACAGACTGGGTCACTAGTGGGTGTCTGAAATGATGCTTAATGTACAGTCGAAAGGTTTTAATGAAATATTCTTTAATTACACAAGGCTCTAAATGGTGATTATTTTAAATTTTAAGATCTATATTGATTGAGGATTAATAATTAGATAGAGTACAGGCTCATTAATACAAGATTTATCTAAAATATTAGTATGTTTAATGGGAAACCTTTGATTGCTTTCTTGGGTTATAAAAATAGCCCAAAATGGTCTTTTTTAAAAAAATTTAACAAAAAAATTTTTATCCTGCAATTTTACAAATAAATAATTCAAATTTCATAGATGCAGCACATAGACTACTGCAATACTATAGTAGAGCAGGTGACTTACTAACAGCTATAGCTGATAGATTGGTAGCAACTCAGCTGCCGAGGGAATTATATTCTTATTCCAGCAGTAACAATTTTAATTTCAACCTAAATTTAAGTCATAATCAAGTTTCTTATTTAAATGAAGCTAATAATGCGAGTGGGTGCAAGTGCTGGTGTGTTAGCAGTTCTGAAGTAGTCAATAAATTTTTAAAAGAACAAAATTTAAATCCTATTTATTGTTATGAACATTTAGATTTAGATTCCACTAAATTAAAAATACGAATGGATACTAAAAATCTTAGTGGTATTTATTTAAATTTAAACAAAGTCACATTAGATTATTATATAGGGTCTGCATCTACTGATAGGTTCTATGCTAGATTTTCTAATCACTTATTAAATTTTAATGGAAGTAAAATTGTTAAATTAGCAGTTAAAAAATTTCCTCAATTTGCTTTTTTAAATTTAGAGTTATTTCCAGATGTTGTTAATAAAGAAAACAATAAAAATTTATTAGATATAGAAGATTTCTATTTAAAATCATTATTACCTAACTATAACATTTTAACTGAAGCTGGTTCTAGTTTTGGTTATAAACATACTGAAATAAGTAGAATAAAAATGAGATCTAATTACAGTATTGATATACGAGAAAAGATAGGTAGTTTAAATAGAGGTAAATCTTTGAGTGTTGAAACAATAGAAATATTTAGAGAAAAATCTTTTAATAGAAAAGTAAATTATACTGAGGAAGGTCTTTTAAATCTGAAGAAAAATTATAAACCTATTGTATTATACAATAAAGATTTTACTGTATATGGAGAATTTTCTAGTATAGTAGAAGCAGCTAAATTTATTATTATTAATTGTAGCGATAAAACAATAAGAAGAGCTTTAAAAACAGCAAAAATTGATTAAAAAGACGATGGTTTGTTAAATTTAAATAACAATTTAAATTAGATTATAGTCCCGCGAGTTTATATTTCTATGCAACTACTAGAGGGAAATAGAATTAAAGTGGAATAACCTTACAGGGTTATTGATTAATTATACTAAATAGTTAATTGGCAATATTAGTGAAAACGATCAAAAGATTTTTTTTTTGTTTTACTGCTAACGTATTATAACAAGTAAAATTGTAAAGATAAGAGATCGTCGGTCATCTAGTGGGTCGCTACAGACTGGGTCACTAATGGGTGGCTGAAATGCTGCTTAATGCACAGTCGAATATCTGAATCTAAAAATAGATTTTCAAGGCCTAAAATGATATAAATAATATAAATAATATAAATAATATAAATAATAATAATCTGTCAATTTATTAATTAGGTACAACTACTATTCATTGTGGTATTTTATAGTGAATAGATAGAGATATTGTATGTTTTACCTTATGGGCAGATGTCGCTATGAGGTACTTACCAGAAATTCACATAACTAATTTAGAAAAAATAATATTACCTATAACTTTAAAACATAATTTTCAATTCTCAACAATTTCAGTCATTAATAATAATAGTGATTTATATCGATTAAGCAATCAACCTAAAGATCATTTTTGTAATTATAATAATAGTGCACTAATAGAAATACTTCTAGGTTTATTAGATGGCGATGGTTATTTTGATATAGGAGCTCAAAAACAATATAATAAAAATCCAAATAATCAACCTAAATCTACAATTAGAATAAGATTAGGAATAAATTTACAATTTAAAGATAAAGAATTATTAGAATTAATAATAAAAAATTTAGGTATAGTTAAAATAGATTATTCTAAAAATAAAAACCAATATAGATTAATATTTTATCAAAAAGACATATTAAATGTTATTTACCCTTATATTAAAAGTAATCATTTTCATTTTTTAGTATATAATAGACAAAAACAATTTTTTTTATATAAATATATATTAGAAAATAACATTAAACATTGGGATAATTTAAATTTTGAAGAAATTGATAATTTATTTCAGAAATCTAATAAAAAACTTGGATTTATTGATATAATTAATTTACCCTATTTTAATAATTGGTTAATAGGTTTTACTATAGCTGAAGGAAGTTTTCATATTAAAGCTAGAGGTACTCATCACTATTCTATAGTACAATCTGGTATAGAAAATGATAAAATTATTAAAGCTATTCACTATTTTATTAAAGGACCTGAATCCTTAAATTACGAAATTAAACCTGAAAATTCTAAAGTTTATAGAATATCTTTTTCATCTAAAAAAGATTTAAATTTTATTATAAAATTTTTTGATAATAAATTATTAGGATTCAAAAAATGACAATATGATAATTGGAAATCTAGTTTAATTAGTAAAATGAATAATAGCGCCCCAAATATTATATTATCCTATGCTGAAGAACCAGTAAATAAGAATAGTAAGAATAATAGTCAATAATGGTTCAGCAAAAATATGACAAGCTTAAATAAAAATTATTTTTTTTGTATATATGGTTTATTGCTAGGTAATAGTTTTATAGTTAACAATAATAATAAAATTAAAATTATTATAAAGATACAAGATAAACACACCTCTTATTTTACACATATAAAAAATAAATTATCAAGTTTTGATTTTTCTTACTCTGACTATGAAGACAATATTACTCCGCTAGTGAGTTACGCTAAAGCGAAAATTTCTACTTCTTCAGCAATAGTGAAAAAAGGTAAATTAATTAAAGTAATGAAATTAACACTTCCGTGAAATAGTCATAATAATAAATATTATTTTGAATTATATAAACAGTGGTATAAATTAAGTTTTTCAGATATTCATAATAAAACAAATACTGGAAAAGTATATAAAAATATACCTGTTGAAGAAGATCTAATTAATTATTTTAATGAGGAATCTCTAGCTTATTGGTTAATGACAGATGGTAAAATAAGTAAAAATAGTTTATTTGTAAATATGACAAAATTTAAGGATAAAGAGATAAAATTTTTTATACAATTTTTAGAAAACAAATTTAACTTAAATAAAATATATTTAAATAATTATTGGTTAGAGTTTAATGCCAATAATATTAATAAAATTTACAATATTACTAAACCATATATTTGTTCTTCTATGAAATTTAAATTTATAACTAGAGGTTCTTAGCCCTATTATTATTATTCTTATTATTATTGCTGAAGCAGTTTAATATAATATAGTCTTATTAATTATTATAATATGTAATACCTAAATAAAAATATTATTTAACAATAAGGCAACATAATTGAAAACAGGTCAAATTTATTTATTTGTTATATAAATAGACCGTAGGTAGTTTAGGCTATCTCGACAGAGTGGTCCAATTATGGGTATCTGAAATGATGCTTAATGTGCACTCGAATTTTTTTTATTTTAATTTTTGAATTAAACACAAGGCTTAGTCACCTACTCCTAGTTTCATAAAAATTAATTAGATTAGGACAGCACAGGGTATATTTGTAATAACAAATAATTTATTTCTTGCTAAATAGATTTCTTATTCTTAATTAAGATAAATCTTAATACTTATTTTTAATAACAATTCGTGTGAGGGGCAAATAAAAAGGATAAGAATATACAAATATATTATAAAATTTGGCTACAGTAATTACAAATTTATTAAGTGCTATACCAGTATTTGGACAAGATTTAGTAGAGTCAACTTATGTCACAGAATTATTTAGTTGCTTAGTATATAAGGGAAATAATTTTCCTGTATTAGCAACAATTGGAACAGTTAGTACACAAGCATTAAAAAAAGGAAGAAAATTAAGATTTAACGATAAAAAAGAATATTTATCCATACCTTATAAGTTTATAGCTTTTTTAGTTGGTTTAATAGACGGAGATGGTTATATTCAAATCACTAAAACTACTAAAGGATATATAGCTATCAAATTAATTATTTGTTTAAGTTTAGAAGATATTTCTAGTTTAGAGTATATTTACTCTGTATTCAAAATAGGAAAATTACAAATATATAGAGACATAAAAAATCCAATTTGTAAATTAGTCATTAGTAAAACAGATTTACAAGAAGTTATTTTTCCATTATTAATACACCATAATATATATTTTTTAACTGAGAGTAGAAGAGCTCAATTTGATTTAGCTATGCTTATAATTAAAAATGATTTAAAACTTTTTAATCAAATATCTAATTATAATAAGGTACCTACATTTTTTGTATTACCTAAAACAGCTTCAGAATACCTTAGTTTAGCTTTTTTTAAAAATTGGTTAGTAGGTTTTACAAATGCAAACAAGTATCAAGAACTTCAAAATTTTATTCAAGAGAAACCTTTAAATTACAAAAGAGTCAAATCTGAATTAAAAAATTTATTTTCAGATAGAAAATCTTATTACTTTTTGTTAAAATTTCTTCGAAATAAAGTAGAAAGTCCAACCTTTAAAGTGCGTAAGGCAAATTATCAAAGAAAGGATATTAGAAAATTTTCAACTAATGCTTTATCAGATATTACATATAGTAAACCTATTTTAGCACCAAAAATAGTAAAGAGAGAGATTGTTGTTTGGGGGGAAAATTTATGTTCTACGGTCGGCTACGGACGTTATACAAAAATAGTTAAACAAATGGTAAAATTACCCTATTATCAAGAAAGTGTAATTATAGGTATAATTTTATCTGACGGTCACTTATTTTCATCTAAACCTCATGAAAATCCAAGTTTAGAATTTAAACAGTCTTTTAAAAATTCTCTTTATGTTTGGTTTGTTTTTTCCATACTTTCTCATTACTGTAATAGAGTTCCTTATCCTGTAAAAAGTATAAGAAATGGCAAAGTTCATTTTGCTTTAAGAATGTATACCCGAGGTTTACCTTGTTTTAACACTTATCGTGATTTATTTTATATAAATAAAATAAAAATAATACCTGAGGATATATACAATTTGTTAACTCCAGTAGCTTTAGCCCATTTAATTATGGGTGATGGAAAAGGTAGAAAACATGGTTTAAATATATGTCTAGATAGTTATAACCTTAAAGATATAATTCGTTTAATGAACGTTTTAATAATAAAATATAATTTAGATTGTACATTGCATTATCATACTCCTACTCAACCTAGAATTTATATCAGACAAAGATCTATGGATAAATTACGGAGTATTGTAAAACACTATATGATTCCGTCGATGTATTATAAAATAGGTATCTCTTAGTAATACTTACTAAAAAAAAAATATCTTTTTTAGAAGGTTCTTTTTGTATAAAAAAAAAATAATGAAGCATGTTTCCAATTAAAACAAATAATCCACGTTCAATTATTTGAAGCTTTCAAACTATTGTTTAAAACTAATAGAAAAATTTCAATTGAAATGGGTAAATATGCTCAATTTTCTGTTAGCTCTAAAACAGATATTCAAATTGTAATTGATTTTTTTTCGTTTTCAGGTTTACATCCTTTAATCGGCTTAAAATATATTCAATATTTAAAATGGTTAACAAGTTTACAAAATAGTTATAGGTACAAAAATCTTAATTTTCCTTCCTAAATGATATTTGTGTATATTTACTTTAATTCTGTTAAGATCGGCTCCTTAAAACAGTAATGTTTTAGTGGCAAATGGGGAGAATTGCAAGAACGTTTATACAACCTTATCAGACTACTTGCAGCGGAGCTTGACTCGGTATTTATTTAATTTTTTATTAATTAAAGGGTCAAGAACGTTCAACGACTAACGAGTGAGTTATACCAACAATAAGCTCGACACGAGAACCCCACAACCTTTGCCGCACCTCACCTTTCAACCTTTCAACATTTGCCCTTTGCCCACTGCCCACTGCCTACTGCCCACTGCCCTCTAAGAGGATAGAGGATAGAGGATAATAGGAAAAGGTTATGATAATACTAATAGGGTAAGCGGGTAATGGTTGAAGACATAGTCTAAACATCGTTCACCGATGAGGATAGAGATTAAATACTCTGTCATAAATATTTTGTAATCTGAGGCGGTTTCAGTGTCTTACTGGCGCCACATGACAGCGATGTAATGTTGCAAATCCTGCTTTTTGCTGGAACATCCTCTATTTTAGAAGTTGGATACGTTTCATCCTTTCATATTATCAACGTGAAAAAGCCAACAACATGGGGATTATCAGCAGTAGTTAAAATTTATTCTAATATGCCTAATTTTGAAGCTATTCAGAGACTACACGCAGGAGATCTAATATTTGCCTATTTAGTCGGTTTAATTGAAGGAGATGGTTGGTTTTCAGTCACCAAAAAATGGTCAGTATATTAAATATGAATTTGGTATTGAAATGAATATTAGAGATATTCAATGACTATACAAAATCAAAGAAATTTTTGGAGTTGGAACCATTAGAGAAAGAAATCAAAGAAAAATATGTTTATACAGAATTAGAAATAAATCACATTTAAAATCAATTGTATTACCAATTTTTGATAAATATCCTATGTTTTCTAACAAACAATATGATTATTTCATGTTTAAAGATTTACTCTTAAACGAAGTCCATTTTTCTAAAGATTTATCTGATTATGTTAGACCTATTGATACTTTAAATTCTATTGATTCTATTTTAGATAAATCATATTTTAAACAATCCAATCCAATCCAATCCAATCCAATCCAATCCAATCCAATCCAATCCTTGGTTAATTGGATTCATTGAAGGTTGTTTTAGTACATATAAACCAGCTAAAGATGATTCAAAAGTGGCTAGTTTTGATGTTTCTCAAACTAATGGGGCTATTTTACTCGAAGCTATTAAATAATAATTATCTTTCACACCTAATTTATATAGAGATAAAACTGATAACTTTAAACTAAAGTTAGTGGAGTAAGAGGAATAGAAAATATTGTAAAATATCTTCATCCACTAATGGGATATAAAAATGACAGTATACCTTATGGCTTAAAGAACTTAGAACTATTCCTAGATATAGTCATAAATTTAAAATTCCAGCACAATACTCAAATTCCAGCACATCTCCTAAATACTAAATATCAATAGATCAAGATATAGTCCGAACAACAACGAGAGTTGTTGAGTGTTACGAGAAGTAGTTACTTCACTACTAACCAACACAATTGAAGTAATGCCACTCTTAATAGATTCTTTTCTTTACACTATTTATTACCTTTCTTATTGGCAGCATTAGCTGTTGCACACTTAATTGCTCTACATGTAGGGCCTTTATATTAGAAATAATATAATTAGTATCAATCTATATGCTGGAAACTCCTAAAGACTTAAATACCTTAAAGGTAAAAATTTTAAGTATATATAATGGACAATCAGCAGGAAACCAATTTTATTTAATGAATATTAAAGTAGAATCCTCAGAGACTACACGATTGACACTGATTTTAATCAGTTGATGATATAGTCCAACGTATATTGAAAGGTATACGATTTATTGCTTAAATCTATATTACGATTAACTAGATTATTTCACAAAGGTCATTCTGTAATGTCGAAGGCTAGAATGAATAAATATGAAAGATCACAATTAAAATTAGAACCTTATTTAAAACAAGTTTTAATAGGGAATATTTTAGGAGATATGAGAAGATTTTCTGAAAAAGCTAATGTTAGAATCATTTTTAGACAAGGTTCTATGAATGCAACATATTTAATGCATTTATATAATTTATTTCAAGAATTTGTTTTAACTCCTCCTTCGGTTTCAATAGTTTTAGATAAAAAAACGGGAAAAGTGAGATCTAATCTAAGTTTATCTACTTTATCTCTACCTTGTTTTAATGAATTATATGAATCTTTCTATTTTGAAGATAAAAAGGTTATTCCAAATTATATAGCAGACCTTTTGACTCCAGTAAGTTTAGCTTACTTGATTATGGATGATGGAAGTTTTACCGGATCCGGTTTAAAATTAAATACTCAATCTTTTTCCTTGGAAGAATTAAATTTATTACTTAAAGCGTTAGATACAAATTTTTCTATTAAAGCTTCAATTAATATTTATAATAAGGAAAAATCACAGTATACTATATATATTTCAAAAAATCAAATGTCTTTAATTAGAGATTTAGTTATTGAGTATATGCATCCAGATATGTTATATATATTAAATATAGATTAAGAATAAAAGTCTTTGCTACATGAACACGGATCGTTTTTATTTGGTCCAAATTTTATCTATATTAAATCTATATCACTAATAACTAAGTTAGCTTTCATACTACCTAATTATAGTCCTAAAACTAGAATTGGACCGCACAATGAAGAACTTATTTCTGTAATAGTAGGCTCATTATTAGGAGATTGCCATGCTGAGAGACTTCCTAGTGGTGGTGTTAGGTTTAGAATTAAACAGAGTGTAATACATCAGGAATATTTTTTTTGGTTATATGAATTCTTTAAAAAAAGAGGTTACTGTTCTAACAATCTTCCTATTAAAAAAAGTATAAATTCCGGTAGTAAAATATATGAATTTGATCTATTTAGTACATATGCTTTTTCAAGTTTTATTTATATTTATAAATTATTTTATAATAGAAGTAAAAAAAAAGTTATACCTAACAATATTGCTGAATATTTAACTCCATTGGCTTTAGCTATTTGAATTCAAGATGATGGAACTTTTAAAAATCCTGGTGTTAGAATAGCTACTAATTCTTATTCCAAAGAAGAGGTAGAATTATTAAAAAAAGCTTTAGAAACTAAATTTAATCTAAAAAGTACTATCAATAAAAATAACGGAGCGTACCAATTATATATTAAAAAAGAATCTATAGCTAGATTAAAAGCCTTAGTATTACCACATATGGTTCCAAGTATGTATTACAAATTAGGATTATAAAAATATAGATAGAAAGTCGTGAGATGAAACTTTTTTTTGGTTAATCTCTAAGTCTCCGACGGGAGGCTTAAAAAAGAATAGTTTCATTCTTTTTTGGCAATGCTAGTGAAAACGGTTAACGATTATTTTTTTTATAATAATAGACCGTCGGTTATATTAATCTATAATTGTTTAAAATATGATCGCTACAGACTGGGTCACTGGTGGGTGTCAATTTAGTTATTTGATGCTTAATGTACAGTCGAAATTAAAGCAAATAATCCTAATGGGGTAACTGCTAGTGGAGATAGATATGCAATGCATCCTTACTTTATATTTAAATTGCGCCGATTCGGTTTTTATACGCACCCTAGCCCCGTTCGCGGGGTCGAGCAAGGGAGATCCTGTGTGATAGGATCTGGAACGACATACTTAGGTACTCAGGGAAACCTAGTGCTGAACAGAGCATGTATGCAAAAGGTCTTCGAAGACGCGAAGCAGCTAGCGGCTAGAAGATCAGTTCAAATAGATATGGTTAGAGCTACACTGCCCAAATTCCAATTTTCATTTCACCCTCGTGAAGGTGGGTATCTTAGCGGCACAGAGATATTTCAATCTATATTCGGAGTAGGCTTTAAAGACTCCGAATTCACACATAGACTGAAGAGTTGTACCAAAGGTACAATCAAGAAAATAAGCGGAAAACCTAAGTCTATAGGCTCACGTATTCTAACAAATTCGGGTCCCGCTAAGGCAAGTAATTGCTATGCGGTCAGAGGGCTTGGAGTAGCAGTCTCTAGATACGGAGTACTTAACGGTACTAGAAGCACGCTAATCACGTCGCTGCGAAGTAGCCCAGTCCTAAACTTTCTCAGACAACACAGTACAGGAACAGGAAGTTCAATAAATGTACTGTCGCGGCTGAGAGACCTCAGATATCGTTCTGAAAATCATCCTACTCTTCCAATAGATAGAGACCTTTACAAATCTTTCATCCTTAACAAGGATATGTTTCTAATTGCCTACAACAGACTAAAATCTAAACCCGGAATGATGACCCCTGGTATCTCACCCAGAACCCTTGATGGTCTATCCTCCGAGTTTATCGATTCCCTGATTGCAGAGCTAAGATCTGAAGAATTCGCCTTCTCCCCCGGTAGACGAATAATGATCGCAAAGGCCAGCGGTGGGCAACGACCCTTAACCATAGGGGATCCCCGTGAAAAACTAGTTCAAGAGGTAATGCGCCTAGTACTAGAAGCCATTTACGAACCGCTATTCAAGGACACCTCTTTTGGGTTAAAACTAGGTTGTCACACAGCGCTTCGACATGTCTTCACTAAATTTAGAGGGTGCGCATGGTGGATTGAGGGTGACATCAAAGGATGCTTTGATAACATCCCTCACGACAAACTAATGACCGTACTTTCTAACAAGATAAAAGACCAAAGGTTCCTTCAACTAATCAGAAAAGTCCTAAACGCCGGATACCTGCAGGACAATAAGCCGATCTATGATATAGTAGGTACTCCTCAGGGATCCATTATAAGCCCTATCTTGGCCAACATCTACCTACACCAGCTAGATGAGTTTGTAGAAAAACTCAAATCCGAGTTTGACATATCCGGAAGTAGGAAGCGACATCCCATTGTCAGAAAATTACAATGGCAGATAACCAAGGCCAAAAGAGCCGGATATTCGAAAAGAGTTAGACAGTTAGCCGTAGAGATGAGAAGAAACCCCAACAAACTTATTGGCTCTGGTAACAGAAAACTAATGTTTGTACGGTACGCCGACGATTGGATAATCGCTGTCAACGGAAGCCTCACCGATGCCAAGAATATACTTGAAAAAGTAACCATATTCTTGAAGGATCTTGGCCTAACGGTGTCGCCAACCAAAACAAGAATTACCAACACCTATAAGGAGAACGCACTTTTTCTAGGTACGAACATCTCTCACTCAAGGGCTACAACCTACTCCCTTCACAGAAAGGGTACCCTTCAAAGAAACTCCGGGTTCCTAGCCCTTAATGCCCCCCTGGATAGAATCTACAAGAAACTGAGAGAAGCTGGACTAATGGCAAATCACCGAGGTAGAACTAGAATCTCCTGGCTTAGTCTAGAGACACGAAAAATCATTATCCTTGCCAACTCCATCATCAGGGGCTACGAGAACTACTACTCATTTGCCTTAAACAAAGGAAAATTATGCTCCTACATTTACTACGTAATAAAGGATACAGTTCTTAGAACCCTAGCTCACAAACTTAGTCTAAGCTCCAGAGCCAAGGTTATCAAGAAATTTGGACCCGATATCTCTCTTTTCGATCAGAACAAGAGAGATGAGAACAACAAACCAAGCTTGATAACCAGACTATACAGGCCGAGCTATCGTCTTAACCTATGGGACTTCAAAGTCGGCCCAGTCGACACTAATATAAGGGCCCTATTCGCTTCAGACTTATCTCTGGCCAAACTAGACAACTTGCGCTGCGTGATATGCAAAAGCGACCACAAAGTGGAAATGCATCACATCCGAGCGATGAAAGACATCAAACACAAAAAAGGAACCCTAGACTATCTAATGGCAAAAAGGAATCGAAAACATATTCCTGTTTGCCGAGATTGTCACATGGCTCATCACAGCGGAAAAAGTCTGATCATAAAGAAAGACTCCAAGGTTAACAGTTAGGATGGAGAGCCGTATGATTACGAAAGTATCCCGTCCGGTTCGGTGACGAGCCATGCCAACCCGGTTTCGGGAGCATGTCTTAGTTCAATGATTTAGTAACTATCTTTGCATTCTTCTTAGCATTATCTATTATGGTATTTTTTTATCCTAACGTTTTAGGTCAACTGTGGCCTATGATAATATTTTTAATAGTAAATATTATTAATAAATGTGCTATAAGCTGGAAGTATATACTAAAATTAAATTTAGTTAAAATTTATAATAGAACTATATTTGTAAGTGATTTAATTTTTAATGTTAATAAATTTAGAGATTTCGTTTCTTTGGTTTTTAGTTTTAGATTATTTCCCAATATAGTAAGATACTATTATAGAGTATATAATCAGCAGATAACCAAAGTTATATTATATTTGACTCTTTTTACTATTAATCTTTTTTGGGTTTTAGTAATTATGAGAGGCTTTATTTATTTAGATTTATTAAATTATGATTTATACCTAGATAAATTTAGTTTGATTTTATTACGAGTAGGAATTTCAGAGACTATATGCACACATAAAAATAAAATAAAAAATAAAATAATCTTAAATCCTTTAAAAAAAAGACAAGGGTTTCAACAAATGGCTACTAAGCCTTTTTATAAAGATAATTCAACACAAATTAACAATTTAAAGCAATCTTTAGCTAAAAATTTAATTGCAAATACGAAGGTTAAAGATAATCATAATAAAGAAATAAGCTTAAAATTTAAGCAATGGTTTGCTGGAATAACAGATGGAGATGGTTATATTTCTGTGAACAAATCAGGAAATGTGGGGTTTGAAATGACACTGCCTAGTTGTGATGAAAGAGTCTTACGAATTATTCAAAATAAATTTGGAGGCAATGTTCATGCTAGAGCTGGAATGAAAGCTGTAAGGTATAGAACTAAAAAAAGAGAAACAGTTATTAATATAATTAATTGTTTAAATGGTTTAATAATTAATAATATTCGACTCGCACAATTGCATAAAGCTTGTTTCGCTTTAAATATACCCATCAAAGATTCCGTTTCACCTACTATAGATTCTGCTTATCTCAGTGGTTTATTAGACTCTGACGGAACTATTAACTTTTATTTACACAAGTTTAAAGATACTTTCAAATATCAATTAACAATAAGCATAGCTAATAAGAGCAGGTGTAATATCGAATTTTTATTAAATATAGGTGGTAAAATCTATTTTGATAAAACAAATAATGGTTGTTATTTTTGGAAAGCTAATTCTAAGCTATTGCATTTAAATTTATATGATTATTTTTTAAATTTTCCTCCTAAAACAATTAAAAGACATAGAACTTATTTAATAAAAGAATTTCATGAATTAAATGATTCTAAAGTTTATAGGGATACTAATAGTTTGTCTATGAATTATAAAATGTGGGAAAGATTTTTAAAAAAATGGAATAATAAAAATTAGTTACCCCCTTTTTCTGGTTAAAGAAAGAACATAAAATAGCTACCCTAATCTTTTTTACTTTTTTTATTTTTTATTATTACTTTAATTAATTCGTTAGTTAAAGACTTATATGATTTATACTATTTATTTAAAATTATATAAAGGTTTTGGAAGAGATAGTCCAATTCTTTAAATTATAACAAAAAGTTTTGCATTTTTCGGATTATCCTTTAGATTCTTCCTTAGCTTATTTATCTGTCAACCCTTGGTTTGTTACAGGACTTGTAGAAGCTGAGGGGTATTTTTCTATGTATAAAGATTATAGAAAAAAACAGCTTTCAATATAGCTTTTACGATTGAAATGCTAAAAAGAGATCAGGATCTAATGGTAAAAATCAAAAACTTTTTTGGCTGCGGAAATATTTCCTTTAACGAAAAAAAAGGTACTTGTAAATATTCTGTGACAAGTATTCAGGATGTCGTTAAATATATTATACCTCATTTTTCTAAGTATCCTTTAAGAGGAACAAAGTATTTGGACTTTTTAGATTTTTCTAAAGGAATTCATCTTATTTTAGAAAAAAAGACATTAAACGATTCTAGTGCAATATCTAAAAATGTAGAGACTATTTTAGATCTTATTAACAATATGAATACAAAAAGAATTTTTAATTCTCTATTTGTTCCTACACATCTTACAGGTGTTCCTTTAGATCCTAACTATGTTTCTGGTTTTATTGAAGGAGACGGATCTTTAATATTAGAGTTAAACGGTACTAGAAAATATAGAATGAGTATTTCTGTAGACCAACATTATAATAATTATACCTTATTAGATTCCCTGAGAGCTGTTTTAAACATTGATTCTTTATTGATAGTGAATAAAACTACAGGAGTATTAAAAATAAGCAAGTCGGGAGATAAGTATTTTAAATTAATTTTAATACCTTTTTTTATAAAATATCCTTTACATGGAAATAAGTTAGTTCAACTATATAAGCTATTACTTATTTTAAGTTTAAAGGAATCTTCAGAGCTATCTAAAATAGAGGGCATCTGGAGAGACTCCACTTATACAGATATAACTGTAGAGAGTATTAGTATATTATACTCAAAATTATCACCAGTTAAAACTATATATAATTCTAAGGAGATAAGTGTAATAAGTAAGGATACCTTATCTGTGACAACTTATGAATCTATGACACATTGTGCTTTGGATATGAAAATATCTCGAAAGACAATTGCTAAGTATTTAAATACAGGACTTCCTTATAATGGCTTTATTTTTAATAATATTTAAAGAGTATGCACAGTGACAACTTTATACCTGCTGATCCTATGGTGACTCCTGCTTCTATTGTTCCAGAATGGTATTAAACAGATGCCTTGGTTAAGGGTAACCTTATGAAAATTGAACTTTACTATATGCTGGAAACTCCTAAAGTTTTAAGTACTAATCAAGTTTTAGCATACCTGATTTGCATTCAGATTTTACCTATTATTTAATTAAGGTAACTACAAACTTCTATAGTGAAAATCTTAAATATAATACAATGGATAATCAGCAGGAAACGAAATTACATTAAATTCTGTGAGAGTATGTTCCTCAGAGACTACACGTAAAGCTCCTTTGGTCAGTCTAAACAATTGTTATTTATTCAAGGATGAAGATATAGTCCAGCCCTTACCGAAAGATAATGGGTAAAATATTATTCATTTTTTTTTAGATCTGATAACTTCTATAAGTTAGATAAAAACGCAAAATTATGCAACTTCTACTGCGAAACAAATATTATCTAAATTAGATAGATCAAAATTGTCAATCGAATATCCTTTAAATGAAATTGTTATTGGATTGTTATTAGGTGATGGTCATATACAGCGAAGATCCTTAAATGGTAATACTAGATTTATTTATGGACAAAGTAGCTTAAGAAAACATCACTATAATTATTTTAATCATGTTTTTAAATTATTTCATCCTTATCTAAGTGAAGAATTTAAAATTAAAGAAAGATCTTTCACAGATAAAAGAACTAATAAGAAGTATTGTTCAGTTAATTTTGCTACACTATCACTACCTTGTTTCAACCTATACAAAAATCTATTTTAGATTTAAGAAAATATTAAAATAATTCCTTCAAACATACGAGAACTTCTGACACCTAGAGGATTAGCCTATTCGATTATGGATGATGGTTCTCTTCAAAATAAAGGTTTACATTTAAATACTGACAATTTTACAAATGAAGAGGTATTAAATTTAAAGATAACCCTAGAGGAATAAAATATGTTTTTTTTTGTTTTTTGATATAGCTAATAAATCTTTAAAATGTTCTATCCATAAACAATCTAAAGGGCCAAGAATATATGTATGGGAAGAAAGTATTGGTTTGATTAGAGATCAAATATCACAGTTTATGCATAAAGATATGCATTACAAAATAGACTGCGAATGCTCTAAATTTAAATAATATTAAAATTGATCTGTTACCTTTCTATGCAATATTAAGATCAATACCAAATAAATTATTAGGAGTTATAGCAATGTTTGCGTCTTTATTAATATTATTAATTTTACCTTTAACAGATTTATCTAGAGTTAGAGGTTCAACATTCAGACCTTCTATGAAAATTGCCTTCTGGTTATTAGTAGTAGATTTCTTAATATTAATGTGGATTGGATCACAACATCCTGAAGAGCCTTACGTAACTATAGGTCAATTAGCTACAGGATTCTATTTTGCCTGGTTCTTAATTTTAGTTCCATTTATAGGTCTAGTAGAAAACACTCTATTCGATATAGCTACAGATAGAAATTCAAATAAAAATACTTCAATAAATTTGTAGTAAATTAGCTAGCAAAGCAAAACCCCCTTATCTCTAACCCTAGGGAGGGAAACTTGTATACAAAAATCAAGTTAGATTGTGTCACACTTCTACTCAAACTCCAGGGTTTAATGGTCCAGACAGTAGAGATCTGGTGAGTTACTCTTAATTTAATTCAATTTTAAGAGGTGATGGGAAGTTTTTTTTTTCTTTTTAAATGACTCCAGAGGTATTTTTAGATTCAAATTTAAATTTAGAATAGAAAAGGGTCTAAAAGATAGACCTTTATTAGTCTACTCTACATTAGAAATAGACTAGGTATTGGTAACATTTACCCTAAAAACACTGAAGGTATTATACCAGAAAAAGCTCAATATAGACTTGCATCTTCATGGGTTCTTGGGTTGAACTATTAAATATAATAAGTAAAATTTACAGCCATCCTTTAAATACAACTAAACAATTAGATTATCTAGCATGTAGATAAGCCTATTTTCTATATGTTCAATATAGAGAAGGTAAACTAGACCTAGTTGTTCAGGATAAAATTTTAAGTTTAAAAAGCTCTATGAATAAAAATAGAGTTAACTTTAATCAATCACCACATCACAAAATGAATGTTACTTCCTACTGGCTTCTAGGTTTTTGATGATTAGAATAATAAAAGGTGAAGGTTCCTTTTTTTTTGATTTGTTGCTAAAAACTTAAGATTCCACACTTTGAAATAGGCCTTACTCCTATACAAAACCTGTTCAATAAAACTAGTCGAGGTTTTTTCTAATTTCTTTAGAGTTTAATTCTAAACGATATGAAAAACCTTAAAGGTTTAGAAAACCTGTTCAATTAAATGATCAAAGTCTATCCTACCAAATGTGCTTTATTAGAATATCACATATGACTTATAACCAAAATATGTATACCTTTCTTGGAAAACTTAACTTTATTCAGTAAAACAAGTTAATAGTTTAAAGATTGGAAAACACTTGCATTAATAAAATTGAGTGGAAAACATTTAACCCTTGAAGGTAAAATTCTTTGCGAGGCTCTTTCATAAAGAATGAATGATTGGACTTTTTTTTTTGACAGATAAAGGTGTTCAAAATAATCTAGCAATTGAACAGTTAGATTTACTTATTCAACAGCTTTTAGCTGATACTTATGTGTTTAATGATAGAAGAAGAGGCAGTTATGTCAAATTTAAAATCTTTCCTCTAGAAGGTCCAAGGAACTCTACTTATTCTCCATTGAATATACAAGAAGTAGCAGACTTTTTCCAAGTTTCTAAAAAAACTATTTCAAGGGTAGATGGAAAACCTTTAATACACCAAAACAGCAGTTTCTATATTAAACGAGTAGAAAGATACATCAACATAAAATCAACATAAAAGGAAGAATAAGTTCTAGGTAGACACCTTATGGCTATGGCTGATGTGTTGAAAACCATTTGGTCAAGTAGCCACTACTTTCTACTTCGCATGGTTCCTTGTATTAGTTCCATTTATTGGTCTAGTAGAAATGACTTTATTAGATTTAGCGACTGATTCTAATACCCCAAAATAAAAATGGACTAGCACTAAAAAACTAGTCATGGAAAAGGAAAACAATAACCCCCGTAGTATTTTAATGAGTATATCGGAATAATCAACTTAAATGTGTAGTTAAGTTAATCAATCACGAAGCAAATTTGCTTTGCTTTATTGCATAATAAGATTGTATATATTTATACAATTGTTTATATTTATAATTTCCCAGCAAAATTTATTAAAATTAGTTTATACTTTATATTTATGAATCAGTATATACCGGATTTGCCCCGATTATAATAATATAAGACATTTCTACTCTAGATTAGTTTTATTAGGATAAAGTAGAAGGGATGCACAGGGGTTTAGCAAAATTTGCTGCAGATCTGATGCAGTATTTTTTGTTTGTTTGTTTGTTTGTTTGTTTGTTTGTTTAATTGAAATTGAAGCAGCCTTACAAGATGATGTTTCATTTAAACTAAATTAAAGCAGAGAGCTAGTTATATATATAAATAGTCATTAATAAGATAAATATAAGTATTAGGAATTTACTTATTAATAAGGCAAATGTCTAAAAAAACAAAAATAAACCCTAATAAACCGTGTGATTGCTTGGTTTTAAAATAACAGCAAGAATAAAAATTAAGATAAGTCTTAGGATGCTTAGTAACTGAGTTACAATTGCGTTTAAGTTTAGAATAAAATTAATTTATTGCCAGATTAGGTAAACATTCCTTAGGGTGGAAACAGTATACGGTGAATACCAGCTGCAAAATAACCTTAATAACTAAGGGAGGCAAATAAAATAAATAAAGCTTTTTTTCTGGATCTGGTCTGCTCTTTACTGCTCTGGTTCAGTTTTTAGCCCGCCCCTCCCTCCAACTATATCAGGCAATTTTGTTTTTAGAAGTCAACAATGGATGAAATAAAAAAAAAA
>Ga0157365_10000167_pt1 | contig 31167 bp, 35 predicted proteins | sample AttsexASBM3_FD_111478 | JGI IMG/M metagenome (GOLD analysis project Ga0157365, IMG submission 111478) | Fungus gardens microbial communities from leaf cutter ant in Ribeirão Preto, State of São Paulo, Brazil - Atta sexdens ASBM3 | ecosystem: Host-associated > Fungi > Mycelium > Unclassified ...
TCCAGGCCCAGCCGCTCGCGTACGGCCGCCAGCGCCTCCGGCGTGGCGTTCTGGCCAAGCAGCGTGACCGCCGCATCCGCGGGCAGCAGCTGAGTAATGCCGAATACCAGCAGCGACACCACCAGCAGGGTGTAGATCGTCAGCAGAAGACGTTTAAGCAGATAACTCGCCGTCACGGTTGCTCCTTACCCTGCACGCGCGGGTGCGCTGTCTGTCAACCAGACATGGTCGAGACGGAAAACCGCGCCGCGCGGATGCAGATGGTAGCCCGCGACGCGATCGCGGCTGGCGGCCAGCAGATCAAAGAAGGTGGGGATCAGTGACGGCACCTCGCGATGCATCAGCTGCTGCGCCGTGCCGTATAAAGCCGTGCGTTGGGCGTCGTCGCGGGTTTCGCGCGCGGCGCTGACGGCGCGATCGAACTCAGGGTTATTCCAGCGCGTTTCGTTCCACGCGGCGCTGGAGGTATAGAGCAGCGAAAACACCGCATCCGGCGTCGGCTGCATGTTGTAGAAGCCGACGTAGAAGTTGCCTTTTTTCCACACCTGATCGAGATAGGTGCTGTGCGCCATGGTCTGCACCTTGATACGAAAACCGCCCTGTTTCGCCATCTCTCGCAGCGCAATGCCCAGCTGCGTGCGCGTCGCTGGCTTGTCGGAGGCGATCAGCGTCAGATCCAGACCACCTGGATAGCCCGCTTCCGCCAGCAAGGCTTTGGCCCGGCTGTAATCCACCGCCTTTTGCGCCAGCGTGGCAAAGTAGGGATAGGCGGCGTTAATTGGCGTGTCGTTGCCCGGCGAGCCGAGGCCGTCCGCGACAAAATCGACCGACGCCTGACGGTCGACGCACAGCGCCAGCGCCTGGCGCACGCGCGCATCGTTAAACGGCTTTTGATCGCAGCCCATGTTGACGTTAAGAAACTGGCCGGAGGCAACGCGCAACGGCACCACGCCCGCCGACTTAGAGAGCCGGGCGAACTCGCTCGACTGTGCGCTGAGCATCAGGTCGATATCGCCGGCAATCAGCGCTGAACTCTCCGCGATGCTGTCGGGATAGACCACCACTTCCACGCCGTCGAGATAGGGGCGCGCCGGATCGTAGTAGTGCGGATTGCGCTGCACCACGATTTTGCGTTCCGGATCGTACGACACCAGCTGGAACGGACCTGCGCCCAGCGAGGCGGTGCTGAGCTTGTCATACTGCCCCTGGGCAATGCTGGCCGGGATGATTTTGGCGTCGGGATAGGCCAGCATCACCGGGAGGTCAGCGTAGGGCGCATCGGTTTCAATCAGCACCGTTTGCGCGTCGCGGGCGCTGAGCGCTTTGACTGGGCCGATATTGTGCAGCGCGGGTGAGGCGTTTTTCGGATCCAGCAGCGCCTGTAGGCTGGCCACCACGTCGGCGGAGGTTAAGGGCGTGCCGTCGCTGAATTTCAGGCCTGGGCGCAGGGTGAACGTCCACTGCTGCAGATCTTCGCTCGCCTGCCGGACTGAGCCAGATCGGCTTCGGCTTTCATCGACTGAGTGAGACGGGTCAGGCCGCTATAGAGCAACTCGGCAACCAGATATTCAGGATTGACGCGCACCTGATGCGGGTTGAGCACGCCGATTGCCTGATCGACGCTGATGCGTAGTACGCCGCCTTTGCGCGGCTTGCCGCCTGCGGTGGCGCTCGCTGCCGGCGCGGCCTGCGCTGAAAATGACCAGGGCAGCATTGCCGCGCCGGTCAGAGCCGTAGAACTGGCAAGAAACTTCCTGCGGTTTAACCCTTTCATTGCGCACATTTTTTCTTCCTCGTTAGCGTATTAAAGACCCCGGGCTGGCTGAAAATCATCGGCGAGATAGGCCAGAATGGACTGCGAAAGCGCAACTATGTCCGCCAGCGTGGTGTACTCGTCGGCGGCATGAATGCGGTTATCAGGACGGGCGAGTCCGCCCAGTAAAATTTCCTGGATGCCGGCCTGCTGTACCCAGCCCATATCGGAGCTGGTGGCTGAGCCCCAGGCCTGGAATTCCTCGGCGCGAAAGCCAAAGCCGAGGCTTAACGCCGCCTGCCAGCGCGGCCAGTGCGGCCCTACCGGATCGGCGACCGGCGCCAGGTGCCCAGTCATCTGCAGGGTGACGTCATGCGCGGGGCTGTCGAGCATGGCGCCGTCGATGCACTGCGTCAGCTCGTTCCAGACGTCGTCAAACTGCTCTTCCGGCGCATAGCGGCGATTGATCAGCAGCTCGAAACGCTCTGGAATGGTGGAGCCTTTGCTGCCGCCGTGCGCGGCTGCCAGCGTCAGCAGCGACGTCAGGGGTTTACCCTGATAGTGCGGCGGTGCGGGCAAGGCCGACGTCCGCTGTTCCACACGCCCTTTCAGCTGACAGAGCGCGTTCATCAGCGGAAGTGCCGCTTCGATAGCGTTGACGCCGAGCAGCGGATCGCCAGAGTGCGCCGAGCGCCCGGTGACGATCACTTTAAGATCGATGCTGCCGAAACAGCCTGCCCAGATGCACGGCACCGCCCCGCCGTTGAAGCTGAGCAGATGACCAGAGAACAGCTGCTGCTCCGCCAGATAGCGAATGCCCGGATAGAGGCCGCCCTCTTCATCGGTGCAGAGCAAAAACACCGGGTTGAAACGCAGCGGCAGGTGACAAGCCTGCGCGGCGCGGATCGCCGCCATCGCCGCGACAATAGTGCCTTTCATATCCGCCGCGCCGCGGCCGAAGAGTTTGCCTTCCGCCACGCTGAGCGCCAGCGGCGGAAAACGCCATCCATCGCCTGGCGGCACGGTATCAGTGTGGAAGTAGAGATTGCAGTTCTCTGCCGCGCCGCTCTCCAGCGTCGCCAGCAGATTGACCCGTTCGCCCCAAGCGCTGCCATCTGGCGACTGCCAGAGCGCCTCTGGCACCGACGCGCGCTGAAAGCGGAATTTCATCGGAGTGAGCAGCTGCGTCATGAGATCGGCGAACTCCCCATAGCCGTCGCCCGGCGGAAAGCAGGTGTCAACTGACAGCAGGCGCTGCATATCCGCTTCAATCTGCTGGCCGTCGGCGGCTATTGTTGCTAACGCGCTGTTAAAAATGAGATTTTCCGACATAGGTTTTTCGTCTGTTGTATTTCTATATAGTTTATAGATAATGCAATTCAACGACGCAGGTCAATCGGTAATCAAAAACATGCAAAAAAAGTATGACGCGGCAGACACCAGCCGTTTTACCCGGCTAAGCGAAGGCGAAGGCGCGCCGCTGTATGCGGTGGTGAAGCGCCATATCAGTGAATCGATCCTGGCGGGGGAGCTACCGGCCGGCACGATTTTGCCGAGTGAGAACAGCCTCGCGGCGAAGTTTGGCGTCTCGGTGGGAACGGTGCGGAAAGCGCTGGCCGCGCTGACGACGGAAGGGATGCTGATGCGCCGCCGTAAAACCGGCACGGTGGTCACCGGCTGGGCACCGCTGCACAACCTTAGCCATTTCTTCCACTATTTTCGTCTGCACGACAAGACGGGCGGGCTGTTGCAGTCAGAGACGACGCTGCTGGATTACGTCCGGCGCGAGGCCGACGCGGCGGAAGCGCAACGATTGCAGATTCGCGCCGGCGATGAGGTGATTGGGCTGAAGCGCCTGCGCCGGGTGAAGGGGATCGCCGCGATGCATGAAACGCTGGTGCTGCCAGCCGCGCGACTGCCTGACTTCCCCGGGGCGGATCAGCTGCCGCCGCTGCTGTATCGTTTTCTGTTTGAGCGCTACGACCTGCGCGTCGCCGCGGTGCGAGAGCAGATCACCGCCACGCTGGCGAATGAAGAGGATGCGGCACTGCTGGCGCTGAGGCTGCCTCACGCGGTGATGGTGATTGATGAAGTGTCGTTTGATCAGAGCGCGGTGCCGGTAATCCTCGCGCACCACCGGTTTAGTACGGAACATTTTATGTATGTGAATGAAATTCGCTAGGTTGCATAAAGTCTGAAGGCGAACGCCTTACGCTATCAGCCTTCGCCGCAGCCTTTGCGCACGAATAACGGCCAGCAGTATCCCGCTGACAATCAGCAGCGTTCCCAGCACCTTGCTGCGATCCAGGCTTTCATGCAAAAACGCCGCGCCCATCAGCACAGCCAGCGCCGGGCTGAGCAGCGACCATGGCAGGATCTGACCGGCGGAGTAACGCTTTAGCAGGCTATACCATAAGGAGTAGGCAAATATCGATGAGCCGAGCGCGCTGTAAATCACGCCTAGCCAGCCGCGCCATCCCGCTGCGGCCAGCAACGACAGCTGATGTTGCTCAGTGAGCAGCGAGCTGATGCCAACCAGCGGAACTGCAAACAGCGACAGCCAGCCGGTCATGGTTAAAGGCGCCACCGGCGGCAGGCGCTTAATCAGCACCGTGCTGTATGCCCAGCCGCAGGCGCTGATCAACAGCAAACACAGGCTCTGGCCATGCTTTAACGCTGGCGTCTCGGCCAGCACGACGACGCCGATAAAGGCGATGGCAACGCCTGCCAGCTGCTTGTAGCTAAGCCGCTCCTTTAACCAGATCGCCGCCAGAAGCATAGCAATCGGCGTGCCCATCTGAATAAAGACCGCAGTGGTACCGGCATCCGCAGACTGCATGCCGATAACCATCAGCCCGAAATGCACGAAGCCAAAACTGAACGCCAGCAATAGCATGCCGGGCAGTTGATGCCGCGTCAGACGACAAAATGGCACCAGAATCGCCGCTACCAGCGTAAACCGCAGCGTCAGCATAAACAGCGGCGGGAGTTCTGTCAGACCTGTCTTCATGGCAATCACATTGAATGCCCAGCCGTTGACCACCAGAAGCAAAATAAAAAAATCGCGAAGCGCAACCGATTTCACGCGCGCAACCTTGCTGGCGTCTGCAAATGATAGTCGTGTTCCTGCTGGAAACGCCGGGCCAAAGCCAGCAGCTGACACTCTGCGCCATCGCGACCAATCAGCTGCATGCCGATCGGCATGCCATCGCGATCAAAGCCGGCAGGCTGGCTAATGGCAGGCAGGGCGCACAAACTCGCCAGCGCGTTATAGCGCATATTGCCGGTAAGCACGCTTTCGTCGCGGTCGCCAAGTTTGACCACTTCCAGCCCTTTTCGCGGCGCGGTAAAAGGCAGCGTCGGCACCAGGATAACGTCTACCTGACGGAAATGCTGGAGGATCTGCATGCGTAAATAGGTGCGAAAACGCTGGGCCTGGAGGTACTCCACTGCGGTAATGCCGAGGCCGGTCTGCAGCAGCCGGCGTACGTCATCGCCATACTCCTGCGGGCGCTCCGCCAGCCATGCGGCATGCAGCGAAGCCGGTTCAGCGAGATTGATCAGCACCAGCGCGTTTACCGCCTGTTCAAGCCCGGTGACGTCGAGCGTCTGGCAGCGTGCGCCTGCGGCGCAGAACCACTCCACCATCTGGTGATAAGCCGCGGCGACATCCGGTTGCACCTGCTGATGTACATCCGGCAGCAAGCCGATGCGCAGCCCCGCCAGCGCCGGGATCGCGCTGAGCTGGCCCGGTTGCGGCTGACCTTGCATTATGTTGAACAGCACTTCGCACTCTTCGGCGTAGCGCGCCAGCGGCCCGACGGTATCCAGGCTGGTGGCCAGCGGAAAGATGCCCTCAGTAGACAGCCGTCCTACGCCGGGGCGCAGCCCCGTAATGCCATTCATTGAAGCTGGCAATCGGATTGAGCCTCCGGTATCCGTGCCCAGCGTTGCCAGCGCGCTACGCACCGACGCCGCCACGCCGGATCCGCCGCTCGATCCCGCGGGGATCCGGTCCATATCCCACGGGTTGCTGCTGGCACCGTAATGCGGATTACGGGTCGTGCCGCCCCATGCAAATTCATGCATGTTCGTGCTGCCGATGATCAGCGCGCCCGCCTGTTTCAACCGGCGCACCACTTCCGCGTCACGCTGAGCAATATTGCCGCGCAGGATGCGGCTTCCTGCATGCATCTCTTCGCCCGCCAGCGCAATATTGGCTTTGATGGCGATCGGCATGCCGTGCAGTGGCCCGACATCGTCGCCCTGCTCCAGCATGCGCTGACTGGCTTCCGCCTGCTGGCGTATCTGCGTCAGATAGATTTCATTGAAAGCATTAAGATCGCGCGTGGCTTCTTCGCGCGTCAGGCAGGCTTCCACCAGCTGCGGCACGCTGGTCTGGCGCGCGCGCAGCTGCTGCGCCAGCGTCAGCATTGAAGCGTCGAGCGGCTTATTCATGTGGCAACTCCAGCGGCGGATGCAACGGCGAAACCCAGGCGTTGGCCGGTAATAACGTCGGCGCAAAGTGCCGCGCCGCATAAGCGCTAACGCCCGCCGCTCGCGTTTCGCAGTCAGCCAGCTGATGTTCGAGATCGGCGGCATCAGCCTGACAACAGCGCTGGATCAGCGCCAGACGAAGTGCAATCACCTCTTTCATAGCGGCTCCTTATTTAGCGCTCATTGCATCAACCAGCGCTTTGGCTTTGGTCGCCAGCGCGGTATTGACGTTGTTCTGATATGACGTTGCCTCGGACGGATAGGCTTTGATGTTTTTCGCGTATAGCGCGATGTTCATATTGTTATCCCAGGCCTTCTGCGACACCAGCACATTTTCGGGATAACCTTTGGCGTCAATTTCACGCTGGACGGCGGCTTTGACGACCGCTTCCGGCAAGGCCGGGAAGTATTTACGCGCGATGGTGACCGATTGTTCCGGATGCGCGTAGATGAAGCGCGACGCCTGCTCAAAGGCTGTGACCACCGCCTGCGCCGCCTGCGGATTTTTATCGATGTACTGTTGCGTGGTGGTCAGGCTGGAGAAGGCGAACGGATACCAGGATTGCGCCGCCGAGAACGAATAGGCGACGTGCAGGCCGTTTTGCTGTTCCGCCATCGTCACCTGCGGCTCCGCCGCCAGCGCATAATCGGCGCGTCCCGCCGCTACCGCAGGGATCTCATTACCGATCGCCACATGCACCAGCTTCACGTCTTTAAGATTATTTTGTTTGATCAGGTAACTCATAAACGCCCAGGTCGTATCCGGCTGAGGGCTGGTGACGACGCGCTTACCCGACAGCAGCGACAGATTGTCCTGAAGCGACGCCGCTTCTTTGCCAAAAACAAAGATGGTCGGCGCATTCTGCACGCCTGCCACTACCACGCCTTTGCCGCCGTTTTCACGGGTTTTAGGCACAAATACCGGATCCTGAATCGAAAAATCAGCCGAACCGCCAATGACCGCAGCCCAGGATTGCGCGCCGCCGCCGCCGGTGCTGATTTTCACCGCCACGCCCTGCTGCTTGAAAAATCCCTGCTCCTGAGCGACATAGAGCGGCAGATAAAGCAGCGACTGAAACGCCTGATTAATGCGAACCGGCGTGTCAGCGGCGGTTGCCGCGCTCACGTATCCGAATGAAACCAGTGAAACGGCGGCAGAGATTGTAGCTAAACGGAATGTATTCATGATTATTTCCTGTCCCAGGAGAGGATGAAGCGTTCAAGAAAAGCCACCAGCGCGTTGAAACAGAGCATCATCAGCATGACCAGCACAATGCCGGCCAGCACGATGTTCATACCAAAGTTGGAGCTGCCCAGCAGGATCATGTGACCAACGCCGTTATCAGAAGAGATGTATTCGCCCACGATGGCCCCGACCAGCGCGAAGCCGACGTTGAGACGCAAGCCGGAAAGCACCCACAACATGGCCGACGGCACTACCAGTTTGAAGAAAATGGTGCCGCGTCCGGCGTTGAACGAGCGCAGCAGGTTGATTAAGTCAGGATCGGTCCGCATGGCGCCTTTATACGAGGTGGTAAGCGAGACCACGACGCAGGAGAACGCCACAATCACCACCTTCGACAGCATTTCAGTGCCGAACCAGATAATGGTCATCGGCGCAATCGCCAGCACCGGTATCGAGCCAATCGCGGCGATAAACGGCGCGGCAAGATCGGAGATAAAACGCGAGTACCACAGCAGCAGGCCGAGAATAGAGCCGCCGATAGCGCCCACCGCGAAGCCTACCAGGGTTTCCGTCACCGTCACGCGGATATCGGTGACCATTTCACCGGACTGGAAGCGCTGCACCAGCACATCCCATACCTGCGACGGGCTGGAGAACAAAAACGCGTTGATATTGCCGCTGCGCACGCCAAGCTCCCAGCCGCCAAGCAGTGCGACCACAATCGCGACCTGCAGGAACAGCAACGTATAGCGTCGCGCATTAGCTGAGCGAAAGAAGGCTTCGCGCGCGGGGCGGTTGACGGTCGCGCTGACCGCTGGGCGCGTAGAGACCGTGTTCATTGTCATGTCGTCCTCTGGTTAATTAACCGATTCAGGCTGAATGCCGATGCTGCGCCAGATATGTTCGTAGTAGTCGTTGAAGCGCGGCGACAGGCGGCGTTCGGGAATTGATAAGCTGTCGGTGCCGAGATCGACCTGAATCTCCTGCACGATTTCCCCCGGCCGCGCCTTCATCACGTAAACGCGGTCAGAAAGCGTCACCGCCTCCTCAATGTCATGAGTAATGAAAATCACCGTTTTATGCTGCTGCTTCACTACGCTAAGGAGTTCGCTTTCCAGCGCGATTTTTAGCGGATAATCCAGCGCCTTATAGGCCTCATCCATCAGGATTATTTCCGGCTGGGTGACCATGGTGCGCATCAGGGCGACGCGTTGCTTCATGCCGCCGGAAAGCTGCGACGGATGCTTCTGCTCGTAGCCGGTCATTTTGTAGTGTTCGAACAGCTCGCGCGCCCGGGCGCGTGCTTCCCGTTTCGGCATGCCGCGCACCTCCAGCCCAAGAATGACGTTGTCGATCACCGTGCGCCATGGAAACAGCAGATCCTTTTGCAGCACATAGCCCAGTTCAGCTGAAGGTGTGCCGGTGGTTTCGCGGTTTTTCAGCAATATACTGCCGCTGTCAGGCATCAGCAGGCCGGTAATGATGTTAAACAGCGTTGATTTGCCACAGCCGCTCGGCCCGACAAACGACACGAACTCGTTGCGATTGGCGTGAAAATTCAGGTTACGCAGCACCGTTACGCTGCCGTCCGGCGTGGGATAACTTTTATGGATGCCTGCCGCTTCCAGAACCCTATTCATTGTTTGCTCCCAGAGGTTGCGCGTGGCGGTTGTGAACCGTAAGCGGTGAAGGCGGCGCCTGCATCGGAACGTAATCTTTCAGGAAGTGATAGCCGAGGTAGTCGCTGCTGCGCGCGCGGAGAATGGCAGGCTGGATCGCTACGCTAGCCAGCGCCATCCCTTCAGTGGTGCCGCTGTCCGCAACAATATCGCCAAGCGGATCGATGATGCGACTGTGGCCGTGATAATGCAGATTGCCGTGCTGGCCGCACAGGTTGGATTCGATCATCCAGCACTGATTTTCCAGTGCACGCACCCTGCCAAACAGGGTGTAGCTGTCAACCATCGGATCGGCGTCGCCCTGGCTGCCATCGCCGGCGTAACCCCATGCGGTAGGCATGATCATGATGTCCGCGCCTTTCAGCGCCAGCTCGCGAGTGCTTTCTGGAAATACTTTGTCATAGCAGATCAGCATGCCGATGCGGCCAAGCGGCGTAGTAAATACCGGAAATTCACTGCCCGGATAGTAGATATGCTTCTCATCACCGGGCTGATGCACTTTGCGATACACGCCCGCCACACCCGACGGCCCAAGGAGCACTGCGCTGTTATACAGCACCTCGGCTCGCTCGGGATGGCGTTCGGTCATGCCGAACACCACATGCACGTTCAACTGCGTAGCAAGCTTCTGCAGCGCCTGCACGCTTTCGCCTTTGGCTATGACTTCGGCCTGCTCTATCTGCCATGCCACCGCCTCACGGTTCCAGGAAAGTGTGTCGGGCAGGTAGCCCTGCAGAACCTGCTCTGGAAAAACGATTAATTCGGCGCCTGCCTGCGTAGCCCGCGTCATCCAGTCCAGCAGGTTGTTGAGATTGCGCGTTTTGTCATAGAACGTGGGTAAAGTAATAGAGGCGATAGTCGTCATGGTCATAGCCGTCTCCAGAAGTTTCTTTTAAAGTGCAATGGCGATCACATTTTGACCAATACCCTTTTCTTATGTGAAAATTTTTATCATTTGTGAGAAATTAATTGTCTAGTGCAAGCATGACAGAGTCACTTTGATGAAAACGACCCGACAGCATGAAGCGACTGGACTGGGCGCCGCCTTGACCGGCGAACAGGATTTTGGCCTGCGTATCAAATCCCTGCGACAGGCGCGCGAGCTGACGCTGGAGCAGGTAGCGGAATTGAGCAGCGTCTCCATCTCGACCCTATCCAAAATAGAAAAAGGTCAGGTATCTGCCTCATTCGATACCATCGCCAAAATTGCCAGCGCTTTTGATTACTCTCTGACCGAACTCTTCGCCGACGAACTGCCCGTGCAGCCTGTCACCGCAGCAGCACTTCAGGGACGCCGCACCTATACCCTGGCGGGCAAAGGGCTAATGTTCACCAATCCCTGGTTTCGTTATGAGGTGCATGCCGCCGAGTTACTGGTGAAAGGCATGATCCCTGTAGTGATGGGCATTGAAACGCGAGAACTGCCGCCGCCTGAAGCCTGGTCGCAGCATGCCGGTGAGGAGTTTATTTATGTTTTATCAGGTGAAGTGATGCTGCATACGCAGCTCTATGCGCCGCTGCGGCTGGCGCAGGGAGACAGCGCCTATATCGATAGTACGATGCGGCACACCTTTGTACGGCTGAGTGACAACGACGCAAGCCTGCTCTCTATTTGCCAGACAGAGAAACTGGAGATTGAGGAGATGACGCGGAAGGATACTCATCCTTTAAAACTAGAATGATAATACCCCCTTTATTAGCGCAACTTAGTTTACGGAACCCGCCGATTTCACGGGTTCGATGTGCCTCTGCAAAATGGGTTTCTCTGATTTTTGAGAGATGGAAAAGAGAGACAAATCACGCCAGTACCTAGGCCCCCTGCAACTGCACCTGCGGGAAACCAGCGGTTTGGCATCGCGCGGGGTATTGTCGCCCTACCCCTGAATGCTGACAATATCCTTTAAGCAGGGTGTGAATGGTCGATCAGACGATCGACTGGTGGATTTAAGGAAGCCAGCCTAAAGATTGCCGCTGCTGAAGACGGCTATGGATACTCATACCGCTATGAATGTGACCCATCTGACTCAGTAAGTTTTATGATGTCTGGCATCCGTCATAGAACTGCTCAAAAGCTTTGTCTCCGTTGGTCAGGCAACACTAATCTGTATGTTAAATTTTTGTTTTGGCTAAGTAATATGATTTATCCACAGAAAATGGGGATAGCCTGTGTACGATTCATTATAAAAAGCAGCAGATGGTCCAGATGACAGCCTGAGCGGTGAGCCACGCTGAGCCTGGTATTAAAACTTAAGTTTATCGGCAGCATGGCGCAGACGCTGGTCGCCGCGGCGGTCGTACCGCTGCGTGGTGGTGACGCTGGCGTGGCCCATTGCGTCCCGCACGGTAATCAGATCCTCGCCGTTATCCAGCATCATCGAGGCGAAGGTGCGGCGTAAATCATGCGGTGCGCACTCGCTGATACCGCTCTCCTCACGACGCTGCCCCAGAATGTGGTAAACCGCCTGCGGCGTCAGACGCTGAGAAGTGACATCGTCACCGACGCGGATGCGGGTAAACAGCGGTCCCGCCTGTTCGCCGCGGATGGTGTCGGTCCACAGATGAATACGCTGCCAGACCGAAGCCGGCACAAAGGCCAGTCGCTCCTTGTTGCCCTTACCCCGCACCAGCAGCGCCTGCTCCTGAGGCAGAATGCTGGCGTAATCCAGAGAGATCACTTCAGAGCGTCGCAGGCCGCAGCCCAGCATCACCGCCAGCATGGCGGCGTCGCGCGGACCCTTGCAGCCGCTGTCCTGCTCGCAGCTGCGGAACAGCGCGTGGATTTCCTGCGCCATCAGCGCCCGGCCGCGCGTCAGCCGGCTTCCCCGCACCGCCCGCACCGCCAGAATCTGCTGATAACTCTCCGTGTCCATCAGCTTCATCATCCACGCCTCGCGGGCGGTGCCCTTCAGGGCAGACAGATAGGTGTTGATGGTGGCGGGCGCCCGGCCGCTGACCTGAAGCATTTCCAGCAGGCCCCGGATATGGTGGCGGCGCAGGCTGCCCCAGGCGCAGCTTTGCAGGGAACTGAAGCCGAGCATACCCGCCACGATACTCAGAAAGGATTTCATGGTCTGCCGGCTGGCGGCAGATGACAGACCAATAAGGTAGGCCTGCGCCGGGTTCAGTGACGAACTGCTGTTAATGGCCGCCAGGGCAAACGCGTCCCGGGAGCCTGAGGGCGACGGCGTCAGCTTATGCGAAAGGAAACTGTTATCGACAGAGTCGGTCATTTTTACCTCAGGGTTGATGCGGCGCGCGGCCAGCGTGATACGCAAAATCTGGCCGGATTATCCCCTGAAGCCGCCGTAATCGAAAGTCTACTTTTTCAAATAGACATTTTAATAAGTAGATTATAGTGTTGTGGTATAACTAAACTTGGTCATTAACTTTTTGTTTACTAATGCTTCTTTCCAGATGAATAGAAAAATGTAGAAACAGAAGAAAATTTACCTATCTAAAACTATTAGCAGAAGGATTTTTATTATGTCATTGCTGGCAAAGCGGGAAGAGAACGGGGCACGCGGAGAATCTCTGACACAGTCAATTTTACTGTCAAGATTCTGGGTTTTGAAGCGTTCAGCCGATGTTGATGGAGCAGACTTTCTAGAGGACTGGTAGCAAAACTCAGTATCAGGGACATTGCTGCCAACTTATCAAGAGCACCCTCAACGATTAGCCGCGAGGTCAGGAGGCACGGAGGTGCCAAGCAATACCGTGCAGCAAAAGCCGATACTGCTGCGTGGGAAAATGCTCTGAGACCAAAACCTTGCAAGCTAATTGAAAGCCCCACATTGTGTAAAATCATTGCAGAGAAGATGCATCAGGACTGGTCGCCGGAACAGATCGCCGGTTGGCTGAAACGCTGTTATCCGGATAATCAGGAAATGCGTGTGTCACACGAAACGATTTATAAAACGCTTTTTATACAAACCCGGGGAGCATTAAAAAAAGAGCTGCAGCAATGCCTCAGAAGCGGAAGAGCGGTTTGTAGATCCCGAGCGTCATCACTTAAAGGGAAAGGATTAGGGAAAATCCCGAATGCGATACCTATCAGCGAAAGGCCACCGGAAGCCTCAGACAGAGCCATCCCTGGTCACTGGGAAGGTGATCTGATCCAGGGCTCGAAAAACTCCTATATCGTCACCCTCGTAGAACGCCATTCCCGCTTTGTTATGTTAGCCAAAATCAGGGACAACAAGACCATAACGGTTATATCTGCACTCATCAGACAAGCTCGGGAATTACCTGTTGAGATATATAAAACATTAACCTGGGATCGGGGAGCTGAAATGACCAGCCACACCCGGTTTACTGTAGCAACAGACATCCAGATTTACTTCTGTGATCCTCAATCTCCCTGGCAACGTGGCTCAAATGAAAATACGAACAGGTTGCTAAGACAATATTTTCCAAAGGGAACTGACTTATCGGTTCACAGTCAGCAGAGACTAAACAGCGTTGCCAGACAGCTCAACAAAAGACCGAGAAAAACGCTAGAATATGAATCACCCGCAGAACGCTTCAATAAGTGTGTTGCGTCCATCAGTTGAACTCACAGCGAAAAGCGGACACCCGTAGCCGTAATTACACATAGAGAATTTGCTTACATAGTCGTGTAATCCTTATAAGAAGCAGGTCAGCAAATGCATGAACCAAAGCTCTGATACAAATCCTTGATAGTGAAAGGCAGTATTATTAGAATTTATCGCCCTAACAACACCCGGCTTGAAAATTCCTTTTTAAGCTCAACACTGTAGGGAGCGTTATAAAAAATTACTCTCTGAAATTTATCATCGAATTCATTATTCATCTTTTTATTGACCGGAATTGAACCAAAAACATTTTCGAGTTCGCTTTGCGTTTTTTCACTGACCAGCCAGTTGACAAAAAGAGCAGACGCGGCGGGGTGTGCTGAATTTTTAGCTATTACGACAGCGTTAGCTCCGGCAGGCATGCCAAATCCAGGTACATAAAATTTTATGCGTGAAGTTACTGCTCCCGTTTTTTTAAGGGTCAGCAGGTGATCTTCCCATGCAGGCGCCAGTATAAGCTCGCCATCATTGATGCGTGTAAGACTGTCTGCCTGAGATTTTGTGAGGGTAATCTTACTTTTATTTCTGATAAACCATTCCCATCCTTTATTCCACTGCTGCAGAACAGCTGGGTCTGTTTTATCAGCTAACTTATGCTCTGCCTGTCCCTGGAGTGTCAGTACCCTCTGTATAAAAGCTTCACCGGCCCCGCCATTTTGCGGATCATTGTATCCAAACAAATTTGGATTGTTATCGATAAATCCCTGAAGCTCCTCCAGAGTCTGAGGCAGTTTTTTGTTCTGCATTTGCAGGGGGTCATACGCAAACCCGGTCTGATTTCCCCAGAATGCAAGGCCATATCCGAGAAAGTCGATACCCTGGAGTTGACTGTAGCCATTTCTGTATTCAGGAAGCCATGCTAATGGCGAAACGGTTTGAGAGTTAAGGACAACCGGCATCTGGCTCATTGTGAAACCTATCACGTCAAGCTTGCCTGTTTCTTTACTTTTTTCAGCAAGTATTTTATTAAGATTCCCGTCTACGGTCGATTCGGGAATGATGATTTTAATACCATACTCCTGTTCAAATTCTTTTACAAAAATTCGCCATTGTGGCTTGAGATACCAGACATTAAAGTTAACTGTCCCTTCGTTTTTTGCCTGGGAGACAACCTCGCTCCACGTCATTTCTGAAAGCTGCGCTCCGTCTGCCGCGGAAAAAGAGAGACCAGTAACCATTATAACGGTAGTTAACGTTCGAAAGGATTTCATATTTACCTCTTCATATTAATATTTGCCAGTCGACTCAGCCGCATAATTATCCTTCAGCGCTTTTTCAATGACGATCATAAGGAAGATGTTAGGAATAATGAGTATCATTGATACAACTGCTGCGTCTGGTCTTACAAACGTGTATCCAAGGAAAGAATAAAGTATTGTAGGAATGGTAATAAAATCCGGTGAAGCCAGCACATATGAGACAGAAAATTCCTCAAGACTCCTGACGAAACACAGGATCAATGTAGCCAGGATGGCACTCTTCAGAAAAGGTAGATAAGCGTTCCTGAATGTAGCCCACCTGTTCGAACCCAGATCGCGGCTGGCGTCAATCATATCCTGCGGCACAGCCCGAAAACCGGCGGAAAGAATTCTGATTGCATAAGGCAGTGCAAGGACAGTATGTCCTGTAACGATGCTGATAAAGGAGTTATTGATATTGAGTTGCAATATCATGGCGCTGAAAAATATGCCGATCAGCATTCCTGGCATAACGAGCGGTATCAGTGTCAGGACTTCAGCTACCCCTTTCCCTCTGAACGGTATGCGACCGAAAGCATAAGCAGTAGGAAGAGCCAGTAATAGACTCAGGGGAGCTACTGTTAACGCTATCGAATAACTGTTGAACATAGCTTCAGGAAGCGATGTTGTCTGCCACATGTTTATCCATCTCGTGAAAGAGAGGCTTTTCGGAAAAAGGTCAGGAAAACTCCACGGATGAGCAGGATCAACCAATGACCATAATATCGCCATGCCCACAGGTAGCCCAAGCCATATGAAATTAGCAATCAGGAAAAAAAATACCGAAATTCTGATGACTGCACCGGTTTTTTTAGGACTGTTCACGTTCACTTCAAGTCCCCTTTACACGTCATAAAAGGTGACATTAGTAACTTAACTAATATGCTGAACAACAGTGAAGTTATCATGATGATCACAGCAATGACTGCAGCGTTATTCCACTCTCCGTACTCCATGGCCGTTGACTGCATCAGTCGCGCAAGTGAATAAACGTTATGAGGCCCGGCGACAGAATAAAATGCAAAATCACCGATTGCATCAATGAATACAATGATTAATGCCACCTGCAGGGCGGGCAGGGTAAGTGGGAGCACAATAGTGATAAACCGCTGCCATTTATTTGCACCTAAGTTTCCTGATGCATATAAAAAATCATTTTTCACAGAATTTACTGAGCTGCTTATCAGAATAAGAGCAAAGCGCATGTTCTTCCATACCTGCAGGACAATGACTCCCGTTCCGAAACTGTCATTCTGCATACGCAGTGGAGTACTGATGATGTTTGCAGCCAGAAGGAACTCATTGATAACACCATGAAATGAAATGATGTTGATAAACAGAAAGGCTGCAACAAGGCCAAGAATAAACATAGGTATACGCAATATGGCAATGATGCTTTCTTTCATGGGCAGCGGCTTTCTCAGCCATAAAGCGATGGGGTATGCAACAATAACGGCACCCAGCGATCCAAGAAGGGAGACTTTTACTGAATAAAGTAGTGAGCTAACCAGGACGGGATCGCGAAGCATTCCGGACCAGTACTGAAGTGTAAAATAACTTTCACCCGTAAGGTTAAAATAACCCATGCTCTGTGCAATCAGAACATAGAATGTTGAGCCCATCAGCATGAGGATAGTGCCAAGCCCGCTTATCATGAGAATCCAGGCTAATAATTCCTGCCGGATAGTCGTTTTCATATCACAGGCTCCAGAAATACGATGGCATTTTCAGGTAAATAGAAACATGCCTGCTCCCCGGTGTTAAAGGAAGGTTTTTTTATAAGTTGCAGCCGCACGTCGGTTCCATCACTTGTGTGCCCCAAAGCCTCGGTATGGTTTTCCATAAAAGCCATACTTTTAACGGTGATGGTAAAGTAATTAGCGTCTGTTTTGCTCTCAGGTATGTATACAGCATCTTCGGGCCGCCAGCATATCCAGCAATGATCGCTTTCAGGTACTCTGGAAGAGCTGACGTAGAAGCCACCCATTGAAGTGGATACCCTGTAATAGCCGGGTTGCTCTGCCCTGCATATGGTTGCCTGCATAATATTTGCCGCATTAATAAAATCGGCAATAAAGCGGTTTGCCGGCTGATAGTATATTTCTTCAGGTGTGCCGGCCTGCGCAATGTTACCTGCATTAAGTACCACAATTTTGTCTGACATGGACAGCGCTTCACTCTGGTCATGCGTCACATAAACTGACGTAAGATTATGGCACTTCTGAAGCTGCTTGATTTCATATCTCACACTTTCACGCAGCTTTGCATCCAGATTGGAAAGAGGTTCATCAAAAAGCATGACATGAGGCTTCGTTACCATGGCTCTCGCGATCGCAACTCTTTGCTGTTGTCCGCCTGAAAGCTGAGAAGGCATTTTGTGTCTTTGTGTTCCAAGGCCCATCTGTTTAAGCACCGTATCCACTGTCAATTTCTGTTCGCCGGGGGGGATCTTCTTCTGCTTCAGCCCATAAGCAATATTGTGAACAACATTCAGATGAGGGAATAACGCGTAGGACTGGAAACACATCGCAGTGCTTCGCTTCTCCGGTGGTAGCGTATTAATTACCTGACCATTAAGAATGATGTTTCCACTGTCCGGGGTAACGAAGCCCGCAATCATCTTCAGAAGGGTTGTTTTACCGCATCCACTGGGTCCAAGCAGGGTTATAAACTCTCCTTCTTCAACATCGAAAGAAATCTCTCTCGCTGCATAGTACTCATCAAAACGCTTTGTAATCTTTTCAAGTCTGAGTTTAGCCATCATGAAATCCCTAGTTATCATCACAATTAAGTTTAATTATTAAACATTAAATTTTTGTGACAGAGATAAAAAGACCAATTACTTGCGCCTTAAACTATCTATCCATATAATTTAAAAGGAAAAAAAATAAATTAAAAATCTCAGTGCTTTTTTTATTAAGTTTAGATAACATACTTATTAATGAAGGCTAACCCTTTTTCTCAAAGGTGAAGAACGTGTTCAACTTGCATCAGGCCAGTAATGGGGTCGTACTGGCGAACGGCCATCGTGGATACTCCAGTAAATATCCTGAAAATACGCTTTTGGCATTTGAAGGCGCACGCCTGGCTGGAATGTCGAGTATTGAGCTCGATGTGCACATGACCCTGGATGAGAAAATGGTGGTTATTCATGATTACCGCATTGACAGAGTATCGGATGGCTCTGGTTATGTGGCAAATATGACTCTCGACGAACTGAGAACGTATGACTTTGGCGTCAGCGCTTCCTCCAAAGAAGGAAAGGCCGCTATACCGCTCCTGGATGACATTTTTAACTGGGCGATCAGGCTTGATATGGGTCTTGTCGTAGAGATAAAACAGCGCAGTCGTCTTGACCGTTTTATTGAAAGATTCAGCGAACTGGTCAACACTTGAACCGGCATTATCGAAAGAATGCAGTTACTCGGGTTTAACCATGTACTGCTTAATCAGATAAAGGATAGGGTTCCGGGTCTGAAGATTCAGACAGTCTCACTCGAGCGATATAAAAACCAGCTTGAAGCCATCCTCGGTTCGGGTGCCGATTGTGTTTGTCTTGAATATGAACATACACATATAGACGATCTTAAGGCCTATAAGCAGGCGGGATTGGGTGTACGTCTTTACCTTAATCCGGGTAAGCTCGGTCTAGATACGCTGGAGTACTATCGCTTCAAATTCGGGCATGATGTCCGCAGCGAGATACTGTTCTGGATAAAGGAAGGTCTGGTTGATATGGTCAGCCATGATGACGTCCTGTATGTCAAAAGACTCATCGAAGACGCCGGGTTAAAATGCGCTTAACCATTTAATGCCCGTAAACAGGAATTATCATGAATTTAGTCAGTGCACCTTTAGAACTGAGCGCGACGCAGCGTAACCTGATTGACCTGATCAGGAATCATGGCACCGTTACTCGGGCCGAGCTCAGTCGCCTCTCAGGCCTGACCCCGGGAGCTATAACACAGCAGTGTCGTGAACTGATTTTTACCGGGCTGATTATCGAGGGTGAGCCTGTACATGATGGCAAGCGTGGTCAGCCTTCGTTACCCCTGCGCCTGAATCCAGGAGGGGCCTGCTCTATAGGTGTTTCATTCAGTCCCGGGTTTATTGACATTGCGGTCGTTGACTTAAGCGGAAAACCGCTCATACAGGTGTCAGAAAAACATACTGAAAACCGTGAAATCGCCCACACGGTCAATCAGGTCATACTGATGGTTGCCGGTGCACTTAAAAAGAAACGTTTAAGTAATTCACGAATACTGGGCATTGGATATGCCGTTCCCGGATTCCTGAAAAAAGACGGCCGTAAAAGGCAGACAGTAGCATGGCTTGATACCTGGAGGGAGGTTGACCTTCAGGCGGTGTTTGGCGCAGCGTTACCTTATCCGACCTGGGTAGAAAACATCGTTAATGCTTCTGTCATTGCCGAATATTACTCCGGTAATGACAGTAACATTTCTGACCTTGTCCTTATTGATCTGGGATACGGAATTGCTGCAGGCATTATTGCTGACAATAAGCTACTGAGTGGGGGGTTTTCAAATGCCGGAGAACTTGGAATGAGTTTCCCGCTCGAATTGCCAAGGCCTTCTTATAAAGATTTGCTTATCACTCTGGAGAAAGCCGGTCTTGATCCCGATGGACTTGATGGCCTTGCTGGGAGCGGTAATGAGGTTATTGAGTGCTGGATAGCCCGGGTCAGTGAACAACTGGAACCCATTATATTCAGCTGTATCCAGTGGCTGGATCCTGAAGTTATCACGCTGGGTGGGGCGATGCCTAAAAAAATCGTCGGCCGGCTGGTGAAAGAGCTCAGGCTGAGAGTCGGCGGACGATTAGAGCCGTTACGGCCATCAGCACAAATTGAAGCTTCTGCTTTCAGTAAAGAGGGTGCGTCACGCGGGGCAGCAATGCTGCCCTTATATTACACACTGAATATAAAAAAGTAGCAGTGTCAGACTAGTTTTACTCTGTTGTAAAGGGTACGCCGGCCCGTAAATCAGTAAATGAGGATGGTATATGTCCCGTGATTTAGTCAGTTACGCCCCGGATGTGGGAAGAAAATTTTCATCCTCCGGGTGTCCTTTGCCTTTTGCGGGTAATACATTTCTTGGCCACCTTGAACAGCAGGGGGAAGGATTTAAGACTTTTGATACGATTCTTAATGTATACAGAGCACTGCCGGAAACCAGTTTTTTCAGAAAAATGACGGCCCTTCCATCCAGCAGTTACCACATTACGCTTTTTACCGGTGTAAACGAGTGCGATCGTCACTCAGGCCCATGGCCAGCCGGTATATCTCGTGAGCTGGCGCTGGAGGAGCTTAACAGATGTTTCCTGGATAAACTTAGTTTACGTCAGCCAGGCCTGTCTGAATCCTTTGATTTCATTGTGGACTCAGACGCACCATTGCCAGGAAAAAATGATAATTTTTTCATTCCACTACAACCGGCCGATCAGACCACATACAACCGTCTTCAGAAAATAAGAAGTGAGTTGTCAGAAATAACGGGTATTCATCGCGACGATCATTACTCCTATCAGTACCATATTACGCTGGGGTATCTTCTGGAGACGCTTGATGGAGCGGAAACACTGGAATACAGTTACAGAAGTATGGAGTGGAGAGAAATGATTGCGAAAGCTGGTAATATTACCATTCGGGAATTTGAGTTCTGTACATTACGGGACATGTATTCATTCCGCAGAATTTGCATAATCTAGTGCTTTTATGAATTCTCACAGGACAGCTTTAGGATGACCTGAAAAAGAGATACCCTATTGAAAAAAATGAAGAAGTATATTTCAATGTCGCTTTTACAAAATTAAGTTTTTCTGCGAAGGAGAAGTAAATGAGGTGGCTTTATTTAATCAGACCTGTCTTGATTTTGTCCGGCAGCGCAGGCTCTCCATCCTGTAATCTTGTGCTTAATAAATCTGATCAGATTTTTTCAGATATTGCTGCATCATGGGTAGGGATATCGCAGGATGAACTGCTGATTGCATGGGGCACGCCGCGATATAGCCTGAATCGGATTGCCGGATGTAGCACACTGACTTACCTGTTTAACAGGCCTGTAAATAAATATGGTTTAACAGCGCGCAATCCTGTGCCGGATTTTGAAACCTGTGCGCATCTTTTTTTTGTCGAGAAGGGCATAATAACAAAATGGCTTTCGACAGGTGGCCTTTCTAACAAAAAGCAGAAAATTGAACTGCAGTAACACTGCCAGCATATGAATCAGCGATTCAGTTTTTACTTTGCCTATCTGTCGCTGTATTCCTTAAAAAATTGGTCTTTAATTAAGGGGGTGCTCAACGATTTTTACATTGTACCGGCACAAAGCCACGCGGTTCCATAGAAAAATGCATGTAGAGATGTGGAGTAATAACGATGCTCGGAAATTTTTTTATTTTATTAGATTCAACCTGAGCAGCATTAAACCCTCTGGTTAAAGGGGTATCATGTTGAAAAGGAACTGATGCTATTGAAATAAAATATATAAATTTATAAGTAATGCTTTTAGGGAAAACATATGCGGTGCATTTATTTAATAATTTCTGTATTAATACTGACTGGATGTGCAGGATCTCCACTCGGCAACCTGATTTTTAATAAACCTTATCAGACTAGTTCAGATATCGCTGCATCATGGGTCGGGTCGTCGGCAGATGAACTGGTAATGGCGTGGGGACCACCTCAAAACAGCCAGACTCTGAGTAACGGAAGCAGCATACTGGATTATCAGTATAACTGGATCGTAAATGGATACGATTCAAGTATGTGGAACTATATTCCTGAATATGCAAACTGTGATAAGCGATTTCTGGTTGAGCAAGGGGTAATAACAAGATGGTATTCATCAGGTGGCTGTCCAAAAAGACCTGAAGGGGCAAAATTGATTGATGGAAGTATACCGGTACCAAAACCAACTCTTTAGTAAGTCTTGTGCTTACCTGTATTTAGTATGGGGAAAGCTTACATAATCCGGCATTTACTGGGAGTAATATCAGCTAAAAACAGACTTTTCAGTATAAAAAACCTTGACATAAACTTCGGTGGGAATTTGTCATAAAAATCCAATAAACTCAGGAAATATCATAAGGTCAATATTATGAAGATTTATGTGGTAGCAATTGCATTTATGCTATTCGTTTCAGGATGCAGCTCCTTCAGCGGTGAGGATAAGTTTACCCGGAGTTATGTTTCAGCTCACATCACGCCTAATAAAACAACGGAATCTGAAGTTAAGGCTCTCTATGGCACACCTGACAGACAGACATCACATTCAGACGGTAGTTACGTATGGTCGTTTAATAAGGATGGTAATATGAGCTCGCTTTCAACAGCGCTTTCTTACATTCCCGGAACCTCAGCACTAAGCGGCGCCATGACTAGTGCGACTATAGCACAGAACACCAAGGATGATATAAGTTCTGTTTCTGATAAATTAACCGGAAATTCAGAGCATCGTAGCGACTCTTTGACAATTTACTTTACCAAAAACAAAGTTGTTTCCGACTGGATTATGTAATTAATCCATGGGCGAGCCGAGAAAATAAAAATCATTCCTGATTAATTATTTTTCTAATATTTTGCTGTTAGGATATTGGCAATTAAAATATAAAAAACTCGCCTCAACAATCTGGAGTTAAAATCATGAAAAAAAATTATCTGTATTTCAGCTTTTTCTTTTCTTTTCTTTTCTTTTCTTTTAAGTGCGTGTACTACAATGTCTCCTGATCTCGCAATCCCGATACTACATGCTGATACTTCCAAAATGTTAGGCCTGGGGTCTTCCGATGAGATAACTGTGACTAATGTCTCCATGTCTAAGCCTGACGCGCTCGGGTCTCAGGTGATATCGTACCGCGCAACTACTGATAAAGGGCGTATTTTAGACTGCGAAGCCCACGTTATTCCTGGCCTTCCGTTACAGGAGCCAACCGTAAGCACGCCTACGTGTAAACCGGTTAAGACCTATAACAAATAAAACCACTACTTTTAGATGCTTAAGTAAATACGCGGAGCGCTTCAGAATAAAGAACATGCGGTGTATAAGCTGTGATTAAAAAGTATGCTGTATGCCACTGAATTTTACTCTGTACAGGCATTCTTTACGGGTGCCCCGCGCTTTTACTATCAAATATCCTCTTCATCTGGGACCTATCCGGAAGAACACCATGAACAGACATAAAGTTACTTCTACGCTTTTCACAAGCGCGGGATACGATGCAACTACGGGCGTGCTGGAGCTGGAGTACCGGAACGGCGCGCGCAGGCGCTGGCTTGCCGTACCGGCAAAGGTGTACCAGGTGTTTTGTGCGACCGCAGACAGCGACACTTTTTTCAGAACCTGTATCAATGGTCATTACCTGTCTGATGCACGGTGACAACAACTTTGCCGATGGCTGCTTCGGCAAATGTTCAGTGCTGGCGCATCAGCTGCGCGTACTTATTTAGATAATGTCCCTTTCTGGCACAGAGCGGATTGGTTTCTGGCTGATGTCCACTATAAGTAACCACCAGACATATCATGTCGGAATTAGGCTTTGCAGGCTTAATTTATTGCTTTTCATTCGCGATGGGTAGTGTGTATGTTAATTCATTTAATTTATCTAACTTGTAGGAGTAAGTAGCTAATGTCTGATGTTGAAGCTGGAAATGGAACCCCGGGGATTTCCCTTAGAAAATCGATCGCAATCTATGCAATATTTTTGGTGATCATGTTGGCGCTAATTAGCTTTAGCTCTGGAACCACCTGGTTTCCGGGAATCATTGGTTTAATTGCTTACTTTGTTTTCGGTTTTTTGTTAAACCGCATAGTTCTGCGCAACCTTGTTGAGTGGCACCCGATGTACAATACTATCGGCAATGTATCATCGGCAAAGTTATCGACTTTTGTCTTATGGCCTATTTCTTATCTATTTCTCTTTATCAGGCTTACTATCAACAAAGTTCTTTAATTTAGTATTTACCATACCGCCTTCGGTTATGAACTTACGCCGAAGGCGGCAAATGGTGGATTACCACGACCTCGGAATCCATTTCTATATCAGGACAGTGTTTGCGCATCCCCTTCACAAGTTTGCCGTCCGGCCACTCCTCGCTTTTTCCAAGCCTGATCGCCTAATTAGAAAGTCGCATTTTTTTCGACGTGCGTAACCCAGACCACTATCTTGTCAGTTGCATCCAACATGTTCATGTAAATCATAGGATCCGGGACAATTTCACGTTCACCCCGACGGATGATCTACTGCTTATTTCCGGAATGATGCTGTCAGTGACCTGCTCCCCGAAAACTAACATGCCATGATGCAAGCAATGTCCGCTTTTGGCACTAAGCGGACATTAGCATCAAAGTTCTAAGGCTCCCAATTTTCCGGTTTTGCCGGTCTAGATGGCGCACTTTAGATCAACCCCTGTAGCGGGCCAGCAGCAGCGCGTTCAGACCATAGAAAGATTCAGCCGCTGAGGGCTGGGCCGGTAATGACGCCGCAGGTTTACACTAAAGGCCTGAGTAGCGAGGCGGCTCCGGTCTGTCCAGAATTTGTAACAGAACCCGCCAGCAGTAAAGCCCACCATCATATGCCTAAACTGATACAGAACAGTATTGAAAATATAGACTCTAATATATATGCTATATAGATTGTAATTTATAAAGGTGGGCCTGTGTGGATTGTTGAAACCACGGATTTGTTCGCTGAATGGCTGAAAGAGCAGGACAGAGCAATGCAGTTGGACATTATTGCCGCACTGAACCTTCTGAAGCAGGAAGGTCCACACCTCGGGCGGCCGCATGTCGATACGCTGTACGGCTCGAAAATCCCCAATATGAAAGAGCTCAGAGTACAGAGCAACGGCCGGCCTGTAAGAGGATTCTTTGTGTTCGATCCTCTTCGCAAAGCCATCATCCTTTGCGCGGGTAACAAAGAAGGCGCTGATGAAAAGCGTTTCTACAAGACCATGATTAAAACGGCTGAAAGCGAGTATCACCGACACCTGGACCAACTGAAACGGAGTGGAAAATGAAAACGCTGGATGATCTGATGGCTGATTTGACACCCGAGGAACTGACTCAGGTGAATGATAAAGTTGCAGAAATGCGACTTGATTCTCAGCTGTATAAACTTCGCGAGGCGCTGGCTAAAACGCAGAAGCAGCAGGCAGAAGCTATGGGGATCGCGCAACCTTCCGTGGCGGCTATCGAAGGGCGCGGCGAGGATCTGAAAATCGCGACGCTCAAACGATATGTTGAAGCGCTCGGCGGCCAGCTAACTATCGGTGTCAATATGCCCGGCGGCGAGCACGTCGATTTCACACTTTAACTGCACCCGTAAGTCTGGCCGTTTACGGTGTTCCCCGGAAAGGGTGCGACTGACGTACCGGTTATTTCCCTTCGCCTGCGCTTCCTCTCTGCGACGCGCTGTCTCACGGTCTGCTTTCTTCACTTAATGCTGCTATGTGACAGCAGCTCCTCCGCTTTTCTTCCTCTGATGGTCAAAAGCATAAACATCCTGATGGTACCTTCCGGCTCCCCGGTAGGGCTAAGTCATCAACCCTGATGCACTAACCGGCAGAATCAGTAAGCTCCGCCAGACGTAACAAGCGTCGCCAGAGGATCCCGGCTGGGTCTGATGGCAAACAGCCCTGTAGTTGGCCTATAGTCCGCTTAGAGCGAGAAGCGGACGTTTAATTCATGACGATTCCTTTTTTCTGCTTAGCTGAACATTACCTATGTGCGAAACGCCCGGACTGGCAATTTCAGAGAGGGCCACTTAATATCCTGAATCTATGGATGTGAATATTTTTGGCTTTATGCCAGCACTACTCCCTGTTGCATTGTCCCCGGGCGCAAGTTTCACCCTCGTTATGAACAGTGCTCTGGCAGGTGGTCAAAAAGGCCTGTTGAGAACTCTCGCCGGAACAGCTCTGGGCATATATACCCATGCATTTTTTATAGGGCTTGGTATCACAGCTGTGCTCATCCGGAGTGGGATAACGGTAAGTTCAGGCGGGTATACTGATGCAAAGCATTGCGTGACTTTAAAAGAGGCCTGGCTGGCTAATCTTCTGAACCCTAAGGCCATACTTTTTTATCTGACAGTGGTTTCACAATTCGCAGGCGTTAAAGGCGGCGTTTGCAACTACCTGACGCTGGCATCCGTTCATATAGCAGTTATGAGCGTCTGGCTTTACGCGCTCGCTCAAACGCTGGTATTCACATCGGAAAAAATTAATCCATTGAAGCTCAAAAAATACGTCAATATTTCCGGCGGTATGTTGCTCATTGTTTTTTCTCTGCATAATCTGATCCATTAATTCTTCGGCTATAAATTTAATGATCGCTATTGCATTGCTGGCATCTGAGTCCGGCACTGTCTGCTTTGAGCGGTAAGCGTATGCCTGCGGTAGGACACCTTTGCTTAAGTCACAAATGAACTGGCAGGTACCAGGGTCATGCGGTGTGTACGGTTACAGCAGAGAGGCCTTACTGAGCGAGCCTTGCTCAGGAAATCTTTTTTTCGTCAGTATTAAGGTATATCAGATTCTCCTCCGGAATCCGGGGGATATGGCGATTAAGCCAGTTCAGCAGTATTTCAACATTCTGCTTTACGGGAGAATTTTCCGGCCACACCAGATAATAGCCGTCACCGGTTGCCACCGCCTCCGGGAAAGGGAGTGTAAGCAGACCACTTTTTAATGCCTCGGTGCTCAAAAGCAGGTCACCAACAGAGACGCCATGTCCGCTCAGGGCGGCAAGGTTTCCCTGCTCCAGCGTATCAAATACTTTTCCGCCACTGATGCTCAGCCCCGCGAAACGCCCTGTTCTCTTCAGCCACCTCCGCCAGTCACGACGATCCGGGGAGGGATGGATAAGGTCACAGTCAGGAAGAAACTCCCTTGCGCTGACGAGCATCGCAGGAGAACAGACCGGTATCAGCCATTCGCTGAAAAGCAGCCTGCTCTCTGTACTATCCCCAAAATGACCGTTGCCGAGCAGAATTGCACAGTCGTAAGGTTCGCGGCTGAAGTCCACCTCGTCCATATCCATCCAGACGCTGGTTATCTCGATTCCGGGAGTGGTGGGGTTTTCACGGAAATCGTTGAGCACGTCCAGAAGCCATCTCATGGTAAGCGTAGAGGGAGCTTTAAGACGCAAAAACTGACTGTGACTTCTGAAGGCATTACAGGCCCGCTCTATGCCCATGAACCCCTCGGTAAGCTGACCGGCCAGGGTACGCCCCGCCTCGCTCACTCTTACGCGCGGCCCGTTTCGCCTGAAAAGTTCGCAGTCAAACCACGCCTCAAGTGTTCGGATGTGACGGCTTACTGCACCCGGTGTAATGTTGAGTAATTCTGCGGCCTTACTGAATGAGTTCAGCCTCGCGGCAGCTTCAAAAGCCCGCAGTGCATAAAGAGGGGGTAATGACATCAGAAATCCTAATGTGAATTTTACTCACATTAAGCGCGAGTTTTATCCGTTTTTCAACTGCCCTGCGAGGGTGAATAATCCTGCCCGAAAAGTTAACGGAGGGATTATCGTGGAAGGTACGCTTCTCAGGAACGGAGCCATCATCAGACAGTCTGACCTGATGATGATAAGCAGTGATGCCGGCGACGTCTGCCCGGTACGGGACTGGCCGGTGGACGCATTTCGTGACATCGCTGCACGGCTTAATAACAAAGATTTTCCCTGCCTGTTTGCCCGCCATGCATGGAAATCGGAAACACTGCTGTTCGGGCTGGTGAGCGAGGACGACACCACGGCTGATCTTGTGACTGTTATGCAGAGTCTTGTGACACGGACGCATCAGCTGCCCGAAGAAGAAAGGCTTTACAGTCCGCTGCTGCTGATTTTTCAGCGCCGCGACCTGAATTCGCTTGAAGAGGCTCAGCGGTTTGGATGGGAGCAGCTGCAGAGCCTTCATGACAATGACACACAGGACTGGCCATCCCATATTCCGCATAGCCCTGAAGACAGTGCATGGTCATTCTGTTTTGGCGGCACAGAGTTTTTTTTCAATGTCAGCAGCCCCGGCCATTCGCAGCTCAGGAGCAGGAATCTGGGCAAGCGGGCCGTCTTCATCGTAAACCCCAGGGCCCATTTTGACATTCTGGCCAGTCAGAACGATCCAAAGGGGATCAAAATCAGGGAAATAATCCGGACACGGGTCTGTAACTACAATAACGGTTACGTGCCTTCAGAACTTGGTTTCTATGGTGATACGGGCAGTCTGGAATGGAAGCAGTATCAGCTTGGCGAACCCGGCGCGCTGAACCCGCCGCAGTGTCCGCTGCGTATACACAAGGAAAAACAACCGCAATGAATATGACACTTCTGAGCGCATACATCCTCTCCGTTATGATGCTGCTGCTCACACCCGGCCCGGTTGTGGCACTCATCACCGGCACCGCTGCACGTTACGGATACCGGAGCGCATTCGCCACTGCCATCGGGACAAACGGGGCTTCTCTCATCCTGATTGCTTTGGCCACACTGATGCTGAGAGGCGTGGTTTCTCTGTCCCCGGTCTGGCTGAGTTTTCTCGGACTGGCGGGTTGTGCTTATATCGGATATACAGCACTGCAGAGTCTGTTCAGTAAACCCGTGTCCGGTACAACGAATACCGGGACGCACACGCAGCGCAGGGGAAGTTTTCTGCGTGGCTTTGTGACGGGACTCTCTAATCCCAAAGACATCCTTTTTTTTTGTCTCTTTCTTTCCTCAGTTCATTGCTGTAACGCGTGATTTCACTACCAGTGTTATAACGCTGTGTCTGGTCTGGGTAATTTTCGACTTCGCCATACTCACACTCTATATTCTGACGGTGAAAAAATGGATGCCTGCCAGACATGGCAGGAAAATAGAAATGATATCGTCGCTTTTTCTGCTTGCCGTAGCGGGATGTGGGATCGTCTATAACATCATTGAGTTAACGCACAACCGGCATTTATGAGTTATGTGACAGCACAGGAAATATAAATGGACCTTTACGTTTTTTATCTGGGTGGCAACGCCGGAAAGTCTAACATTGAAGTGCATGACATCCAGTTCGTGGCGGCCAGTCATCCTGAAGAAGCCTGGCCGGCGCTGCGGGAAGCGTGGTTTGGTGATGCGGATAAAGTCCACATTGACGGATACGGAAAGCTGACCTGGGCTGACGGGCACCGAATCTTCCTCTGTGCCCATCCACCGGAAAATAAGGCGGACCGCCTCTGGTTTGTCAACGCAGGTGCATACGACCCGGCCTCACTGGCAGAACTGCATGCCTTTGACTTCTTTGTTGCGGGCGGCATCCGCGAAGCAAAAAAACGTGCGATGCAGAGCCTTCTGAAAGGAAAACTTCATCAGCATAAAGATAACCTTAAAGACGTTGACAACTGCCTGCTTCTGGACAAAGTGGGTGGCCTTTATATTCATCTGTTGCCCGATGACACAGGTGTGCCATTCATGCCTGAGTGGCAGGGTTATCAGCCTATAAATTCCGTGAAAACGCCTCAATGATGGGCTTATCAGCGTGTCCCTTTAACAACACAGGGGAAACACTGCTGACAGGAACATGGCTTACCCTCAGCTGAAAATGTCTTACCACAACGATGGACTTACTCCGATATTGTCGGGGGCAATCGGCTAAGGGTCGATTAACTCGCAAAATTCATTATATAATAAATAATATAGCGATGATATGGCTGCTCCTGCCCCGTCGACAGTGTTCTGGAAATTTCATGTTTATTAAACGTCCGACCCTGGTGAAAACAATGTTCACCAGCGCAATGTTATTGTCTGCTTTTCCTGTGTGTGCCGCGAACGAACAACCAGCCATGACCGTCAACGCTCTGTCATCCGACGCACCTGCTGAAACCGATAAGAAAGCAACCTTAGGAAACCTGGGTGCTCAGGAAGTACGCAACACCCCGTGGTCAGTTCAGACCCTTTCCCCCCAGCTTATGAAAAGACAGCAACTTAAAAGCGTGAGTGATCTTTACCGCTACCTGCCTTCCGTTCAGGGAGAGGGCGCTCGTCCTCAGACGCGCGGTATGCAGGGAAGCGTCGTTCAGAACAGTATGATTGATGGGCTCAATGTCGTGTCGACCACGGACTATGCAGCCGAACAGTTTGACCATATTGAAGTGCTCAATGGCCTTGCCGGCGCGTTATATGGCCCGGCCAATCCGGCGGGCTTATTCAATTTTGTCAGTAAGCGCGCCAGTGACACACCTCAGCGAAGCTTCACCCTGGGGGCCGGTACAGGCCCGACTCATCAGGTCGCGGGTGATTTCAGTGGTCCGGTGGATGCAAATGACCGGCTACGTTACCGGCTGAATATGCTGGATGATGAGGGTAATGGCTATGTCAGTGGCAGTAAGAAGCGGCGTCAGCTTTTCAGTCTGGCACTGGATGCGACCCTGAGCGACCAGACTGTGCTTGAAACTAATTTCAGCTATTACCATTTTTATGAAAAGGGTCTGCCGGGGAAATTTGCACTGGGTAAAGGCTTAACATTTCCCGCGTCGCCAGATCCGAAAACAGCACATCTGGGGCAATCCTACGCGGGAAATGATAACCACACGCTGACTGCCGGTATCCATCTGAAGCATGATTTTGATGGCAACTGGCTCGGTGAAGTCGGCGTGCTGCGCCAGATAGCCGATCGCGAATCAACTGCTGTGACTAACACGTTTACCAGTAACCGTGGCGATTACACGACCACGACGTCATCAGCGACAGCCAGCCGCTTCACGATTAACAGTTATATGGCTGACTTAAATGGTGAGGTCGATACTGGCCGTATTCATCATCAGATAGCCACCGGCGTGCGGGGCTTAGTCTGGAAAAATTACAACCCGCGAAATGGCGGCACTTTAACAGCGGGCAGCGCTTCGCTGGACAATCCACAGACGTTCAATGAGCCTGATTATCCTGATTTCACCCATCGTTACCATTCTGCAACAGCCACCCAGCACGCTTTTCTGCTGAGCGATACCCTCCAGCTTTCTCCACAATGGAGCGTACTGTTAGCGGGCAGCGAAAGCCTGCTCAGCTCATCCAGCTATGCCAGAACGGGCCGCCGAAGCGGTAACTCTTCAGACACTGGCTTTAGCGGCTCTGCCAGCGTGGTCTACAAGCCGGTCGATCCGCTGACGCTTTACGTGACCTACGCCGACAGCCTGCAGCAGGGCGATACCGCACCTGCGACTGCGAATAACGCCGGA